>Ga0209006_10004462_pt1 | contig 12696 bp, 10 predicted proteins | sample JacPin_JW_Ref_O2_FD_188567 | JGI IMG/M metagenome (GOLD analysis project Ga0209006, IMG submission 188567) | Forest soil microbial communities from Algoma, Ontario, Canada - Jack Pine, Ontario site 1_JW_Ref_O2 (SPAdes) (version 2) | ecosystem: Environmental > Terrestrial > Soil > Boreal...
CACGACTACCAGGCGATGCGCGCGGCCGCCGGGGGCGGATTCATCGTGGTACTTCGAAACCAGTTTCGTGATGGCCTCGGCGAGTTCGTTGCTGAAAGCTGCACGGTCCGTCGCCGACCGGAAGCGAACCTCGGTGTCCACCGCCAGGGTCGCCAGGCGTTTGCCGGTCTCTTTGGCACGACGAACCAGCTCGCCGACCTCGCGGACGACCCGCGCGCCCAGCGCGATCAGATAGCTCGCAGACAGTCGATCGATTTCGCGATTGGGATCTGCTGCGACCGGACCCAGGGCGCTGGGCGAAACCACGTAGGAAGCGGCCGTCGCCACGAGCAGCCGTTCCGTCAGCCCGCCCCACTTGCGTTCCTCGGCCAGCCGCACCAGCCCGTGCGACTCCAGTGCGTGCAGGTAGTAGTTGACTTTCTGCCGAGTCAGGCCAACCCGCGTGGCCAACGTCGCCGCCGAGGCTGGCACCAGTAGCTCGGAGAGGAGTCGCCCCCGCATGGGCTCCAAAGCCACTGCGGCCACTGCCGGATCATCGATAACTTGAAGGTCGAGCACGAAGAGACGGTACCATTGACAATTTTTCTTGTCAAGGATGATTCAAGGCAGGATGATTCAAGGCTTTTTCTTTACCAATTTGCCGAGTGGATGCGGCCATCGAACAGGTCGGTGCCCAGGTCAGTGATCTGGCCCGGATTGGACTGATGCTGGGCAAGATTTCGATCCTTCCACACTGCACCCAGATCAAATCCAGGCTTTGAATAGTAGCGCGCACCCTGCATATCAGAATGTGTTGGGACAAGGTTCACACGTCGTTGTGCTTGCCGACACTAAAGAATCGACATCTTTTTTTGCCTGATCGATCCGTTGTAACTAACAAAATCGTCTTCACGGTGTAAGGGCACAGAACAACACTTTTAGAGGAGAACATCATGAACACGACCATAGAGATGACGAAAAAAGTCACCACCCTTGTCAATATCCTGACCGTCGAGCCTGAGAACCAGCAAAAGCTCATCAGGCTCCTGCGGGACAATACTGAAAGTGTCGTCAGCAGGCTCGATGGTTGGATCTCGACCAGCTTCATCGCCGCCACGGATCAGCGTCATGTACTCATCTACTCGCAGTGGCGCGACCTCGCATCGGTAGAAGCGATGCAAACCAACGCCGATATGGTCGCTTACTTCCCGAGGATCGCCGCGCTCGCCGCGTTCGACAGCCTCGCTGGCGACGTCGTCTACAACCACCACGCCTGATGCCCGGGGAAAGGAGAATGAATATGCAGAACCTGAACGGAAAACGTGTGGTCATTACCGGTGGCAGCCAGGGACTGGGGCTCGCGATGGTGGAGGAGCTCGCTGCCTGTGGCGCGAACGTAATCGCAATTGGCCGCGATCGAGCGAACCTCTCTTCCGCCGAGCATGCCGGCGCTGCGGTGATTGCCGGCGACGCAACCGACGCAACCCTTATGAACAAGGTGGTCCGCGAGGAGGTGCCCGACGTGCTGATCCTCAACGCCGGCGCGCGGCTGCCGATAAAGCCGATCGACCGGCAGAACTGGGACGAGTTCTCGACCGTCTGGAACACCGATGTGAAGGCAGGACTGGTCGGCATTCAGGCCGCACTCCACACTCCGATGAAGCGAGGTGGCCGTGTTCTGGTCATGTCGAGCGGAGCAGCCATGGTGCTTGCGGTGCCATTCATCGCGCCCGAAAGCTTGAGCCTCTCTGGAGGCTATATAGGCGCCAAACGGATGCTGTGGTTCATGGCTCACAGTGCAAACGCGGTCTCGCGCGAACGTGACCTCGGGATCCATTTTCAGGTCCTCGTGCCAATGCAGCTGATTCCCGGTACCACGCTCGGCCATCAGGTTGCGGCTGCCTGCGCGGAGATCGAGGGTGTCAGCATCGAGGAGCATGTCATGCACCGTTATGGCTCGATCCTGCGCCCGGCGCAGCTTGGAGAACAAGTCGCTGAACTGCTCGGCGATCCGCGCTATCGATACGGCGTCGCCTACGGCTTTCGCAGCGAAAGCGACATCCTGCCGCTCGACGTAACGTATGATCCAACGAGCACTGCTATTCCGAGGACGCGATAGTCAATGACCGCTGATGCGCGCGATCAGTTCGAGCAGTTGGTGGGTCAGGTTCGTGCCAAGCTCCATCGATACTGCGCCCGCATGACCGGCTCTGCTGTCGATGGCGAGGATATTGTCCAGGACGCACTGATTAAAGCCCTTGCCGCCCTGCCCAGTGTCGGTGTCATCGACAACCCTGAAGGCTGGCTGTTCCGCATCGCCCACAACACTGCGCTCGATTTTTTCCGTCGTCGCGCGCGCGGTCCAATGATGCACCATGACGAGGCCCTCGACATGATTGCCGCGCCGGATTCCCCGGATCAGGACCACGAGGCCGCCACGATGAGTCTGCGCACTTTCATGCGGCTTCCGGCGCTCCAGCGCAGCGCGGTCATCCTGAAGGATGTGCTTGGCCATTCACTGGAGGAGGTTGCGTCGATTACCGGTGCGAGCGAGGCCGCCGCGAAATCCGCGCTGCAGCGGGGGCGTGTCCGCTTGCGCGAGTTTGCCAGGGAACCCGCCGACGCCTCACTGCCCGCGCTGTCCAATGGAATGCGCGCTCGACTGACCACGTATGTAGAGGGGTTCAAGATCGGAGACTTTGACACTGTCCGCGCGATGCTGGCTGACGAGGTCAAACTCGACCTCGTCGCGAAGCTGCGCAAGCAAGGAAAGAGCGAGGTTGGGGAATACTACGCTGCCTATGCAGCCGCCAAACGGTGGGCTTACGCGGCCGGCGTTGTCGATGGCCGGGCCGCGATGCTCGTGTACGATCGCGAGATTTCACTCCGGACGCCTGCCTATTTTGTCGCCCTGGATTTCGATGGCGATCGCTTGGTCTCGATCCACGACTTCCTATATGCCCGTTATGCGATGGACGGTGTCGACTTGTCCCCCCTCAATCCCGAAGCGCTCTCACAGTAGGGCTGGAGAGATGGTCTTGTTGGCCGGCGAAGTTTAACTGTGACACGAGTTTGCAGAGGTCGGCGCGGAAGGCGGGGATGGAGCCGTGGCGGAGGATGAGATTGGCCATTCTCGCGAAGCCTTCGGCCACTCATCCTCCGTTGGACCATACCAAAATTAGTGCCAGTATCGCTGGTCCACGGAATGGCGGCCAAGATGCTTAAAGAAAATGCTTGCGATACGACTCGTAACGCGGAAAAGGGGAGCTAGGCCCTGGACAGGGATGCCTCCACAGAGCTTCCGACAAGCCAACTGCCGATGGCCCGCAGTCTAGGTAGGTCGCGGATTGAACTGAGAACACAGCGCAAAGGTCTTCTCAAGGTGCTCGATGAAAATCCGTACTTTGGTGGACATCCGGCGGCTTGCAGGCCGCACGGCAAGGATTGGCACTGTGCGCTCAAGGGGAGTCAGCAGCCGGACGACGGTACCTTCCCTGAGTTCTGCGGCAAACAGCCATGCTGGCGCCTGGGCAATTCCCAGATGTTCGAGGACGCCCATCCTCATCTGTTCGACATCGCTGGTACGAAAGACCCCTGTGGGGATAACACGCTTCACGTCTCGTCCGGAGCCAAAGCTCCAAGGCTGTATCGCCCCCCGCTCGACAAAGACGACCGAACGAAAGCGGTGAAGATCGTCCGGAGACTGCGGCGCGCTATATCGGGCCAGGTACTGTGGAGTCGCTACGAGCATGATCATCGTCTGCGCGAATCTTCGCGCAACCAGAGTGGAGTCTGGCAGATCACCGGAGTGGATCGCTAAATCGAAGCCGTCTTCGATGATCGTAGTCGGGCTTTCCGACGCGGCCAACTCAACCGCCATGTCGGGGTAGGACGCAAAGAAAGCAGGCAGCTTTGACACCATATGAAGGCGAGCAAACGTGGAAGGAACGGTCACGCGAATGAGGCCTTTCGGTGCGGTTTGGCCGCGACCGATTCGTGAAGTCGCATTTTCGACGTCGTCGAGGATGTGCACAGCAGACTCGTAAAAGTCGCGACCTGCCTCAGTCAGTGCAATGGAACGAGAGGTGCGGCGAATCAGTTCGGTGCCGAGTTCATCTTCAAGAGACGAGATCTGTTTACTGACAGCAGGTTGACCAATTCCACGTTCCTTGGCGACAGAGGAGAAACTCCCTTTTTCAATGACTCGGACGAATATCTGCATTGCATCCAATTTGTCCACACCAGTCTCCTATTCTTCTACGGAATGGATGCTATGCGAGGAATAGCGATTCTTCCGCTTTACTTTCGGCTGAAAAGAACACTGACCTCAAGAAAATTTCCCCGTTCTGCGAGATGCATTCCAATTGGGAATAGCTGGTATTCCCCGGAGTGCCAAATCTGCTGGCACTACTGCCACATCAGATAGGAAGCCCGAGAGTTTCGAACAAGATTTCAGGGGAGTCGGGAGCTGTCAACAAGAGGTCAAAGGAGATTTTATGTCTACGTTAGCCAATAAAGTGGCACTCGTTACAGGCGGTTCCCGTGGTATCGGCGCAGCAGTGGCCAAGCGTCTGGCCGCAGATGGAGCAAACGTTGCCATTACCTATGCGAAGGACGCTAAGGCGGCTTCCGCCGTGGTCAAAGCAATTGAACGCGCTGGCCAAAAGGCGATCGCGATTCAGGCAGACGCCGCAGATGCCGCTGCGGTCGCAGCAGCGGTCGAAAAGACCGTGGCAACTTTCGGCAGGTTGGACGTCCTTGTGAACAATGCCGGCACCGCCGTTCCGAAACCGTTCGTGGAGACAACGCTGGAAGAGATGGATCGGGTGCTCGACATCAACATCCGCGGTGTCTTCGTAGCGACGCAGGCGGCGCTGAAGCACATGACCGATGGTGGTCGCATCATCATGATCGGTTCGGCTGTCGGTGAACGTGTCCTGACGCCAGGGCTTGTGCCTTATTCAGCCACGAAAGGAGCCGTGAAGATATTTACTCAGGGCCTCTCCAGAGAGGTCGGTAGCCGGGGCATCACGGTCAACAACGTGCAGCCGGGTCCAATCGACACGGATTTGAATCCGGCTGCGGGGGAGTGGGCGGCGCCGCAGAAGGCGGTTACCGCACTCAACCGCTACGGACACGTTGATGAGGTCGCGGCTCTGGTGGCGTTTGTCGCGGGTCCGGAGTCCTCCTACATCACGGGGGCGAATCTTACCGTGGATGGCGGAATGAATGCCTGAGCCGACTCCACACTCAGACTACGGACATGGAGAAGAGGGCTTCCGCGAATCGTCACCGATGATAACCGAGATCCGGTCGCCCCTTACCAAGCATCCCCGCCCGCGAAGTGAGCATTTTTGATTCGCAGAGGAGAGTCTCTTGAGCGGAGGCACTAAAATTTGCCGTCGCTCGCATACCGCCAGAAAATGCCCGGAAGAACCCGGCGGAGTAAATTAGTTTTCCGGTCCGATTCGAAATCCATATTGAGGACATCTATACACAGTAGATTATGTCAGCCATTATCCAAGCCAGTCCCCGGGAGAAGTTCTCGCAAGAACCACTGCCCACCGGAGATTCGTGCGTCTTGGTCATTTTTGGAGCTTCGGGCGATCTCACGAAACGGAAACTGATACCCGGCCTGTATAACCTCGCATGTGTGGGCTGCATGAACCCTGAATTCGAAGTTCTCGGAATCGGCCGCACTCCGATGAGCTCTGAAGAGTTTCGCAAAAAGAGCGGGGAGGCGGCTGCCGAGTCGAAAGACACTCGCGACTTCAGCGAGTCAGGATGGCGGGGCTTTGAACAGCGGCTCCATTATATGGTAGGCGACATCAACGATCCGAATTTCTATCCCCGTTTGCGCGATCATTTGCAGGCGATGGAGAAGAATGGTTCGAGCCCAAACCGCTTGTTCTATGTGTCGACGCCTGCGTCCGTGGCGGGGCCCATCATTGAAGGGTTGGGAGCGGTAGGACTCAACCGCCGCGACACTGGTTGGACACGCATTGTTTTGGAAAAGCCTTTCGGGCGGGACCTGGAATCTGCGCAAGCGCTTAATGAAGTTGTGCACGACGTATTCGACGAGAAGACGGTGTACCGGATTGACCACTATCTTGGCAAAGAGACAGTGCAGAACATCCTCGTCTTTCGCTTCAGCAACTCGCTGTTCGAGCCGGTTTGGAACAGAAACTACATCGATTATGTCGAGATCACAGCGGCCGAAACAGTCGGAGTGGAAAGCCGCGCGGCGTTCTACGAAGAGACGGGCGCGCTGCGAGATATGGTGGCGAACCATCTGCTTCAGTTGCTGGCGCTGACTGCGATGGAGCCGCCAATTGCCTTTGATGCGGATTCAGTGCGTGAACAGAAGGTACAAGTATTTCGATCCATTCGGCCGATGACTGTCGAGGACGTAGCGCGGTTCACCGTTCGAGGACAATATGGTTCCGGTGTTATTGCCGGGAAGCGGGTAGCAGGCTATCGAGAAGAACCAGGGGTGAATGGCAACTCCCTAACGGAGACCTACGCCGCCGTGCAGTTTCAGATTGAGAACTGGCGTTGGGCAGGAGTTCCTTTCTACATTCGAACTGGGAAACGTCTCGCGCACAATTTGACGGAGATCCGCGTGCATCTCAAACCGACGCCACAGGCATTGTTTGCCAGCACGTCGTCGGGGATTAATCCGAATGTCATCACAATTAGCATTCAGCCGGACGAGGGAATCTCAATCGCCTTCGACGCGAAGCGGCCGGGAACGCAGGTGCGGACGGTAACGGTTCAGGCCGACTTCTCTTATCAATCGAGCTTTGGCTCAAAGGGTCCGGTTGCGTACGAAACCCTCTTGCTCGATTCGATGCGTGGCGATGCAACGTTATTTACACGTCGAGATGAAGTTGAGGCGGAGTGGCGCATCATCACGCCGATCGAAGAAGCGTGGGCGAATTTACCGGTGCCGGACTTCCCCAACTATGCCGCGGGCAGCGACGGCCCAGCCTCCTGGCGCAATCTGCGCGCAATCCGTGACAATGGTGCCGAACGGGCGACCGGTTCCGGCCAGTAGAGTCACTCGGATTCGGGTCAAAACCTGACGGATCGATCGATGCGCTTTTGCGCCGAAATTCCGCACAGTATCGAACATCGATCTTGCTCTTGGGCATTGCTCAGCGCGACTCCGCCAGCACCCACTGTTCTTTGCTTGGCTCGATGCCGCCGATATGCTCCGTTCGGGATCGCTTCGCAGGTTCTCTACCGAGGACTAGGGAGAAGACCAACCATAAAAAACAATTGTTTGGCACGACATGCGGCCTCTTCGCGCCTTTTTCTCCGGAACCGGAATCTTTCTGAGGGAGATATCGCGGGCACGACCAGGGGGGTGGGATTAATCGAGGGAAAAGAGTCGGGTTCTTTACTTCTTCGTCAGCGCACGTCTGACCGGTCTCTTTGCAGCACGTTTCTTTCCTTGCGCTTCGTCCCTCGACTGGATGGCATGCGCGTTGACGATTGCCCGAATCAGCCCGGGAAAGCGCTGCTCGAGCTCCGTGCAACGCGAGGTGTTATGGACTTCCACGCCGCGGCGCACACCCCGGATCAGCCCCGCCTCTCTTAGTTCCCTAAAATGCTGAGAGAGTGTGGACTTCGGGATCGTCCTGTCGCTAACCGTCAGAAACGTCGAGCAGTTCTGCGAGCATTCCTGGCCCACGATATCGGCATATATGGCCACCCGCACCGGGTCGGACAAGGCGTGGAGAATGCCTTCCACCGTAATCTCCTCAATCGATGGGTGGAATAGGGGCCGCATGCTAGTAAGAGTAGTGATTCAAGGGAAAGGGTTCAATAGTTCTATTATTCCGAACTACTGAATCGTTTCAGGATCCAGTTCCATCTACTCACTGGAAGCGAGTGCGGGGCGGCCTAGCGCGGAAGCCTCGAGATTCTCTGAGTTCAATGGTAGCGAAAGAGGGATAAAAGTATGAGCAAGCTCGCAGGGAAAGTCGCAATCGTCACTGGCGCGTCCAAGGGCATCGGAGCCGCGATCGCTAAATCGCTAGCCGCCGAAGGCGCCTCCGTCATCGTTAATTACGCCTCCAGCAAGGCCGGTGCCGACGCCGTCGTTAGTGCCATCACTACTGCCGGCGGTAAGGCCGTCGCCGTGCGTGGAGACGTGTCCAAGGCCAAGGACGCTCAGGGCCTCATCGATGCCGCCATCAAGGGCTTCGGCCGCCTCGACATTCTCGTCAACAATTCCGGCGTTTACGAGTTTTCACCTATCGAGTCCTTTACCGAAGAGCAGTTCCACAAGATATTCAACATCAACGTGCTTGGCCTCCTACTCACCACGCAGGCCGCCGTTCCCCACCTCCGCGAGGGGGCGAGCATCATCAATATCGGATCCGTTGTCAGCAGCCTGACGCCGCCAGGCAGCACGGTCTACACCGGGACTAAGGGCGCAGTCGATGCCATCTCCGGTGTCCTCGCCAAGGAACTTGGCGCTAGGAAGATCCGAGTGAACTCCATCAACCCCGGCATGGTTGAGACCGAAGGCTCACACGCCGCGGGTTTCATCGGTTCTGACTTCGAGAAGGGGACCGTGGCGCAGACTCCTCTCGGCCGCATCGGCCAGGGTGACGACATCGCCAGCGTGGCTACCTTCCTCGCCTCCGACGACGCCAAGTGGATTACCGGCGAATTGGTTCGCGTGGGCGGCGGCCTCCGCTAATTACGAATCACACGGCCCGCTGCTAATAGCGACGCGGCAGAGCGCTCGCTCACCGAGCACAGATGAAAGGAGAATGGTAATGAGAAAGCTCGAAGGCAAAGTAGCTGTCATAACCGCGGCGACGTCTGGCATGGCGCTTGCCACAGCCAAGCTCTTCGTCGAAGAGGGCGCATACGTCTTCATCTCAGGACGCCGCAAGGATAAGCTCGAGGAGGCCGTCAAGCTCATCGGTAAGAGCGTTACCGGTGTGCAGGGCGACGCCAGCAACCTGGCCGACCTCGACCGGCTCTACGATACGGTGAAGCGCGAGAAGGGCAAGATCGATATCCTTTTCGCCAGCGCCGGACAGGGCGAGTTAGCCAAGCTTGAAGAAGTAACCGAAGAACACTTCGACAAAACCTTCGACCTGAACGTGCGCGGCACGCTCTTCACGGTGCAGAAGGCGCTGCCTCTCTTCAACGACAATGGCTCCATCTTCCTGAACGGATCCATCGCCAGTATCAAGGGATTCCCGGCCTTCGGCGTCTACAGCGCCAGCAAGGCTGCGGTGCGCTCCTTCGCCCGCACTTGGCTGGTAGAGCTCAAGGATCGAAGAATCCGAGTCAACATCCTCAGCCCTGGCACCATCGACACCCCGATCCTCGACCCGCTCGGTCCAGACGCCAAGGAATTCTTCAAATCTCAGATCCCTCGCGGCGAAATGGGACGCCCTGAAGAGATCGCGACCGTCGCGCTCTTCCTGGCCTCAAACGATTCAAGTTTCGTCAACGGCATCGAACTCTTCGTAGACGGTGGCACGTCCCAGATCTAAGTCATCATCGTCACAGATGTGCAGATGCTATCGGCCGGTGGGATCGTACGTCGGCTTTTGAGAACAAGATCGCTGATTGTAGGAATACTCGATGTGCTATCCCACCTCATTCTCCCGTGTCGAGGCAATAGCTGGCCGCATGGCTCCGATCGAGCCGGTTCTCAGCTGTAGAGGGCGCTCCACTCCTCGCACGGTAATGCCTTCGAGTTTCTTTTCCTTAATGCCATAAGAAAGGGATTCCCCGGAGAAATGAACAATCCGCATCGGCGGATAATCGGCACGGAGCGATGCGCCTTATGAGCTATGTTCACCCAGACCTCACACGGTGCTTGGGTTGTGAGCCCATGAAAGCGTAGAGCCGACAGCAGGCAGATCGCACCGTGGGGCACGCGTTTCGCAGCCTCTATCAGAGTGTGGTGCTCGGTCACCCGGCTGCCGTCGGCCACGTAGAGTCCTCTTCCTACTTGCCGCACGAGTCCGCTATCTTTCGCCGGCGGAGATATTCCCCGGGAATACCCACGCGATCCAGTTCGCGCGGCCGGAATACCCCGGCCTTCCTGACCATGGGCGCTACGAGTTCTGCCTTGGAAACAGGCTATAGTACGTCTTTGCAATCTGTCGGCATATCAACACAAGTGACAACACATCGTAAAATGTGAAGCACCGCTCCTATCGACGCCAAGCCCTTCTGGGCTGCGCTCTATCAACGCCCAAGTCCTTAATTTTCTAGATTGTTACATGTGCCGCAAATTCAGCCATGCGCCTTCCAATGAGAAGATGTAACAGGTTAGCGATGTCTAGTAAATCATTGAATAAGGACGTTTATGGAGGCCAGGAGGGGTTGGAGCCCGACGCCAGCCTTTCCAGGGCTGCGTGCGGCTTCCTTCAAACAAGCTGTATCGGACGCGCCCCGCACCAACGCGGCCTACCTTCCTGCGTTCTGTAATCGGGCGCCTAGCGTGATACGTTCCTGATTGAGATGGCGTCGAGGCTTTTACGCCAAGAACCTGTAAGAGCTGAAGTTCAAGCTGGCAGAAGCATTTTGCGGCGCAGGGCCTGGTAGCGAGGATGAGACCGAAGCCGGCCTAGTTTGGGCTCTGTGGAAAGATACAGCGCGATGGCATCGTGGTCCTCGATGGCTTTCTCATACCAGTCCAGCGCCTGTTCCACCTGTCCCAGGCCTAGGCACATGATTCCGAATACGCCGGGAGCCACGTAACCCGATTGTGCGCGCTGTTCTATTTCCTTCAAGACAGCTGTCGCCTCTTCGCTGCGGCCTGCCCGCGAATAAAGATTGCGCAGCGAAGCCAGGACCCACGGGTTTCGCTCCGAAAACCCAGCTGCACGCTCTACGGCATCGACCGCCTTCTCGACGTTTCCTTTGAGAAAATAAGCCAGCCCGAGCATCCAGTGCGAGAAATAGTAGGTCGCGTCCAACTCGAGTGCCTTCGTCGCTAGGATGATCGCCGTGTCCGGATCGTCCCGACGATACGCATTCTCCGCCAGGCCGATCACCGCCAGATGATAGAGCGGGTCGAGCTCCGCCGCCCGGTTGAACTCAACTTCCGCTTCCTGCAAACGTCCCAGAGGTTGGAGGAAGTGCATTGCGTAACAGAAATGGACTTCGGCGACGGCCGGGCCAAGCTCCAAAGCCCGCTTCATCTCACGCTCGGCTCCGGTCCAATCGTAGTCGTAGTATCCCAGCACGCTGCCCAGGTATGCATGCGCCTCCGGAAGACTCCCATCGAGCTCCAGAGCTTTCTCCAAAGCCCGTTTTGCGTCCGGCAAAATATCGCAAGGAGCAGCTCGCCCCCACACGGCTTCGATGACCAGCAAGTATCCCACCCCAGCGTATGCGAGCGCATACTTGGAGTCGCGTGCGAGCGCCTGCTCGAAGTACTCCCGGGCCACCCGAACGCTTTCAGGGTTGAGCCGGGCCGATAGATGTCGTCCCCGCAGGTAGAGATTGTAGGCCTCCAGATCCGCGGTGGGCCGGTTCAGCAGTGGCTGGCCGCCCAGCTTGAGTTTCAGGGTTTCGACGATGGCCTGCGAGATTTCATCCTGAATTGCGAACACGTCGGTCATTTCGCGGTCGTAGCGCTCCGACCAGAGGTGGTATCCGTCCGACGCCTTGATCAACTGGGAGGTCACCCGCAGGCGATTCCCGAGTTTGCGCACGCTACCTTCCAAGATATATTCCACGTTCAGCCCCTGCGCGATGCCGCGGATGTCCTGTCCCTTTCCAACGAACGCCAGCGTCGAGGTGCGTGCCGTCACTAGCAGACCAGGCACCTTCACTAGCGCATTGAGGATGTCCTCGGCCAAGCCGTTGCTGAAGTATTCATTTTCCTTGTCGCCGCTGAGATTGGAGAACGGGAGCACCGCGATCGAAGGTGGGTTCAAGACGGGAGCTGCCGCGGCTTCTTTCAGCGCCTGTTTTACCTCCGCGATACTCTGGAACCGCTGCGCCGGTTGCTTGGCAAGGCAACCGGCGACCACGCGTGCAACCTCCGAAGGCGCCTCGGTCAGCGGTGGTGGATCCATGTGCAGGATCGCCGCCAGGATCGAGATCGCGTTTTCGCCGCGGAATGGTTTCCGCGCGCTGAGCATCTCATACAAGACCACGCCAAAGGAGAAAATGTCCGAGCGCGTGTCCACGCTCTTGCCCTGGGCCTGCTCCGGGGACATGTAATGAACCGTCCCCAAGACGGTGTTTTCCTGGGTGAGTGTGAACGTTTCAGTGTCGTCGTCCTGGCGGAAACCTCCCGTGGTCGACGCTTGTGCCACGACTTTCGCCAACCCGAAATCCAAGAGCTTTACGCCGGCCTTGGTCACGAGGATGTTGGCGGGCTTCAGATCCCGGTGCACTGTTCCTCTCTGATGCGCAGCTTCCAGCGCGTCGCAGATTTGCCCGGCGTATTCTAGGGCGCGCTTAAGAGGTAGGGGACCAGGTTCGGCCGGAGACAGCAACGGATGCCCATTCACGAATTCCAGGACAATGAAATCGGGACCGACGTCGTAGATCTGACAGATGTTCGGATGGTTGAGAGCGGCGACGGCGCGGGCTTCCCGTCCAAATCGTTCCGAGTACTGCTCGGTGGAAACCTTGAGAGCGACCATCCGGTCGAGGCGGGTGTCGCGAGCCTTATAGACGACACCCATCCCGCCGGCGCCGATCTGCGAGAGAATTTCG
>Ga0209006_10004463_pt1 | contig 12695 bp, 11 predicted proteins | sample JacPin_JW_Ref_O2_FD_188567 | JGI IMG/M metagenome (GOLD analysis project Ga0209006, IMG submission 188567) | Forest soil microbial communities from Algoma, Ontario, Canada - Jack Pine, Ontario site 1_JW_Ref_O2 (SPAdes) (version 2) | ecosystem: Environmental > Terrestrial > Soil > Boreal...
TTATTGGTGGTGCGAAACTGAACCAGCAGGCAGTGATCGCATCGAACGACTTCCCTAGAATCTACCGGGGCAAGAGTCGTGGCCATCGAGTTGTGGGAGTGCCAGAGCGGGCGCTCCTTACAAACACTGGAACTAAACTTTTGGGGGACCGTTCCGGTGCAGTGCCCAATCTGCGGTCATCACCCTGTGGATGTCAAGGATAAAATGCGTCGAAACCAGAAGTTACGCCGGCAAAAGCCAACCGATACTTGGAAAAAAGCCGCTAAAACCCGCAACAACAAGGCCAACTACCAATGATGCACCGCGAATCCACGAGGTGTTTACTAAGTGTGTTCGGGGCTTGAGTTCGCCACTGAATGCAGTGCTACGGAATTTGAAAGACTTGAAGCTGCCCCGGATATAGAAGAACCATCTTTCCTGTCCGACTTAAGCGCATCCCGCTTTTCAGGAGCGCTCGGTGAGGTGGAATGGCCAGTGGTGGGAATGTGAATTCTACGGAAGAGGTGTCGCCCTTCCAGATGGTGAACTGCACATTGACATTGATGCCCGTCGTGGTACCGTCCAACCAGTCGTGTACAGTCCTCACTTCCCCCGTATTCGCTAGAAGTCTGTAATTCGCGAATGAGACGGAGCTGTGGATGTCTTCGTGCGGAAGGTACAGCGTCTTGCTTCGCTTCCACCCACGAACGGCAAATGCCTCCAGGCCCAAATGGCGATCGAACGCTGAACCCTTGCACCAGCTGGACTCGACCAGGTAGAGGTGGTCGCCTGAAAACGCCAAAGACACGGGGTTCCTCGCGTTCAACGTTTTCAACTGCAGCCACGGATTCGTGCTGAAAATGTGTACGGTGTCACGGACCGGGGTGCAGAGGAACGGAGTAGCAACTGCGAATTGCGTTCCGTCCTGTTTCCACGAAATCGAACTCACCCCCGTGCGGCGACTTCCACTGGAACAGCAGTCGTCCGGTGTCCAAATCGTAAGCAAACAACATACCTGAGGTGGAGTAGTTCGCGGCGACAACGACTAGGTGTCCGATTGGCGAGGTTTCCACGGCGAAGATGCGGTACCCATCCTCCAGCGGAGGCTCGATCAAACGAATTGGTTCCAGAGTTGCCGCCTCAAGCACATGTAATCTGGTCGGGTCGGAGGCGGCCAGCAGCAGACCATCGGCCTGAAGCGGACAGCATCCGGCGTTGGCCTGAACTTTGCGTAAGTTGCCAATTGAGTGCGTGAAATCCTGGCGTGTTGCCGATAATCCCATACTTCAAGGGACTGTTCGATCTGGACAGTGCCAGGGGATTCCAGTGTGATTGCGAGGAGCCGATCGTCGGGAGAGATATCGGCGTCGGTCGCGGTTAAGCCGAGGTCCCAATGGTTTGACCCGGAGCTTTGTCCGAACGCCCGTACCGAGTCACGCCAGCATCATCCGGCTTCGTGGCAGTTGGCACTTCCTGCGCTATGGCAGCCGACAAAGTAAACGCAAGAGCTGAAACGGGCGCAGGCGCCGATTTGGAGATTTATTGCGTTCATAATTGCAGCTTCCGCCAACCGGCCAATACGAGTCAATGCACGGCCGATCATTTTCAAGTCAACCAGGAGCTGTCGTAGAATCAGCCACTTCGGGCACCTTATAAAACGAAATAAGGCGAAGCGAATTGAGGACGGGGTCGGACTGGCGAAGCATCGCCGTTAGACTCATTGGAGCCTTGAGTCACCAAAAGACGGCCCACGTATTGGCATCTGGGCCCAAGGAGCACTTGTAGCGATGAACGAAATCAACACGAGAGCGGCCGCGTGGGAACTCCTCACGGAGTTTACACAGTCAGAGAGCCTGCGCAAGCACGCGCTGGCCGTCGAAGCCTGCATGCGCGCCTGCGCCAGAAAATTTGTGACGCAATCTACCGGCGAGGGAGGCGAAGGGCACGAACGGGAAGGGGACGACTTCAGCCGTGCCGATAGCTCGCCCTTGCAGACCGTGGCTTCAGCCCCTGAGGGACTGGGGCAGGAAGATCTCTGGGGCATCGTCGGCCTCATCCACGACTTCGACTACGACCGCTGGCCCAGCCTCGATGATCATCCCTACAAAGGCAATGCCATCCTGAAGGAGCGCGGATGGACCGAGGTCATCAGCCGGGCCGTCATGTCGCACGCCGAATACACCGGCGTCACCCGCGACTCGCCGATGGAAAAAGCGCTCTTCGCCTGCGACGAGCTCGCCGGATTCATCACCGCGGTGGCTCTCATCAAGCCCAGCAAGTCGCTCGCGGAAGTCGACGTGAAGTCCGTCCGAAAAAGAATGAAAGACAAAGCCTTCGCCCGCAAAGTAAACCGCGACGACATCATCAACGGCGCCGCCGCCCTCGGCGTCGACCTCGACGAACACATCGCCCTCTGCATCGCAGCCATGAAGCAAATCGCCACAGAGCTAGGTCTGGATGGCAGCGCTGCAAAGCCAGCGTAGAGATTGTGTGGGGCACGTTGTGTGGGGACGGGCGACTCGCCCGTCCGAGCGAAGCGCAGCTCCGCAGTAAGTGAATCCGACAGGATCGGGCAAAAAGGCCCGGTCCTAGGTGGCAGCGCCGCGAAGCCGCCAAATCGATGCCCATGTGGGGACAGCCGCCCTCGGCTGTCCGCCGGGCGAAGCCCGGTAGTTTTTACTCGCGTCGAAAAATTAGAGCCCCAAGCTTCCGTATCTGCTCCCGCATCGCCCCCCGAAGAAACATAAAGTCCAGCGACTGCCCACCCTTCCGCTCCGCCTGAACAGAAGCTCCGAGACTCCGAGCAATTTCATCCTGCTGTTCTCTGGACACATCCTCGCCAAGGCTAATCCCAATCACAGTATGGCTGGGCCCAGCCTGAGTCGCCATCTGAAACACATAAAGTTCGGCGATCGCCGCGAACGCGGCCGCCGTGCTTCTCAACAACTCTTCCACCGCCGGACTCGGCGGACTGGCCGGCCGTCCAATCAAGACTTTTTCATTAGCCCTAAGTTGAAACTGCACAGTCTTCGACTCAGCCGAGCCCGGGACGACCCGATTTGCGAGGAGTTCAAGCTCCGCGCGGGTCACGCGTCCGCCGGCCCGAATCATTTTCCGGACGGGATCAAATGGATTGATAGCGACTTCTTGAATATCAGTGCCCATCACCAGCCGAAACAAGTCCGGAGCATTGAGTCCGAGGTATGGCGTATTCGGATCCCAATTTTTGAGCGCCTCAAGATCGGTGAATGCAGTTGTGATTGGAATCTGGTTGCGATCAATGACTCGCCTCAACTGAATCTGCGTCTTGCTGGTCGCCGTGTGCAATCCCGGACCGAGTCCACTCAGGTCAGCCGGAATTTCGGGAACCGGAACCAAAAGCATGGATCCCAGCAACGCCTCGTAAACTTTCTTGCGGTTTTCTGGATTCTCGTTGAGCGCAATGTCGTGCATAGCTCGCACGAGCACAGGATTGCCTTCTTCGATGCGAACGTCTGTTTTCTTCCCAGGCCCCGACTCAGTAAACGTCATTGGTGCTCATGATCGGCACAGCTCGTGTCGAGACGGCTCGTGTGGGGACGGGCGACTCGCCTGCCCGAGCGGAGTACAGCTCCGCAGCGAGTGCAGTAGAAGCACTGACGCCAGCCAGAGTCAAGTCCACTCTTGTAGACTCCGACGTACACAAAAGAAGGCACTTTTTCCACAGCTTAACCTGTTTATTCTCAAATACCACCCGCGAAAACAAACGACTTACGCCGACAAAATCCGCACTTTTTCCACAGCGTTCCTTCCGCAAAGCTTCTCAAAAAAGCGCTCTCACCGCAGTATCTCCGCCAGCTTTCCGCTCGCAATCAGTTCCGCCAGCCGCGCGAAATCCTGGTATATCACGCGGTCCTGCTCCATCGTTGCGCACACCGACCGGATTGCTGCGTGCGCCGCCTGCCCGCGCTTCGAAGTTTTCAGCGCCGTCGCGGCATGAAGATAAAAATCGATCGCCTGCGCCGCGGCCATGGCTTCAATGGCGAGCACGTGGCGCGTGTTCTCGACGACGCGCTTCAGTTTATTGGCCGCCGTCATGCCCATGGAGACGAAGTCTTCTTTGTTGCCCGAAGTCGTGATCGAATCCACCGACGCGGGATGGGCCAGCACCTTGTTCTCGCTGGCCAGGGCTGCGGCCGTAACTTGCGGCATCATGAACCCGGAGTTGAGTCCGGCACGCGGCGCGAGAAACGGCGGCAAGCCTTCGCTGAGCGCGGGATTCACAAGGCGCTCGATGCGGCGCTCGCTGATGCCCGCCAGGGCGCTGAGGGCGATGGCGAGAAAGTCGAGGGCGAAGGCCACGGGCTCGCCGTGAAAGTTTCCGCCAGAGATTATTTCGCCTTCACTCGCTGCGGAGCTGCGCTCCGCGTGGACGGGCGAGGCGCCCGTCCCCACACCAGTCCTTTCCACACGATCCATCCCTACACGATCTGCGATGAAGACCAGCGGGTTATCTACGGCCGAGTTGGCCTCCGTCTCGAACACTTCGCGGCAGTGGGCCAGCGTGTCGCGGACCGCACCATGCACCTGTGGGATGCAGCGCAGCGAGTAGGCGTCCTGCACGCGGCCGCAATCGCGGTGCGACTCGCGAATCTGGCTGCCTTCGAGCATGCGCCGCAGGTTGGCTGCGGTATGGATCTGGCCGCGGTGTGGACGCACTTTGTGAATGCGTTCGTCGAAGGCCGTGTCGGTGCCCTGTAGGGCGTCGCAGGCCATGGCGCCGATCACGTCGGCGGAATCCACCAGTGTTTCGGCGGCCAGCAGCGCCAGCGTGCCCACGGCCAGCATGGCTTGCGTGCCGTTGATCAGCGAGACCGCTTCTTTAGCCGCGAGTACCAGCGGCTTGATCTGCGCTCGCTTGAGCGCTTCGCTGCTCGGAATGCGTGCGCCTTTTTCGTCGACGCATTCTCCTTCGCCAATCAAAGCGAGCGCGAGATGCGCCAGCGGAGCGAGATCGCCGCTCGCGCCGACGCTGCCTTGGGACGGGACGAAAGGAGTGACGCCACGGTTGAGCATTTCGCAGAGCGTGTCGATGACGACGGCTCGCACGCCGGAATAGCCTTTGGCGAGAGAGTTGGCCCGCAGCAGCATCATGGCGCGAGTTTCGGCAACAGGGAGAGGCTCGCCGACGCCGACTGCGTGCGAGCGCACCAGATTCACCTGCAGTTCGCGGATCTGGTCGCCGGCGATGCGCACGTCGCTCAGTTTGCCGACGCCTGTGGTGATGGCATAGGCGAGGTGGTTGCCTGCGACGAGCGCGTCCACCACGGCGCGTGCGCGGTCGACCGCCGCGCGCGCGTCCGGCGCCAGCAGTACGGCGCGGCGGTTGTTGGCATTGGCGACTTCGCGGACGGCTTCCAGAGTGAGGTCGTTACCGTTGATGTGAAGTGCGTTCAAGAGTTTCCAGTTGCTAATTGCTAGTGTCTAGCTGCTAGTTTCTAGTTTGCAGCTTCTAATCTTACAGTCAGAGTTGTCATCCGGGCCGGCAAAAGTCCAAAAGGAATTTTGTTTTCTGATGGCGGCAACAAACAGCAGATTCCTCACCGGCTTCGCCGGTTCGGAATGACAAAGAGTATTTCTTGCAGCGTGCGGAGGCAACATCTATTGATGGGACCGCCCCAGCGCTTTGCGAAATGCTTTCAGATATTTTTCCGGCAAGGGCGCCACTTTCATTTTTGAATCTGTCACGACGTGCACGGTTTCGCCTTCGGCCAGTACCTCGCCGCCCTCGGCTCGGAGCAGTTCGTAGCTAAACACGACGACTGACTTGCGGACGTGCTTCAGGCGTGTGCGCACTACCACTTCCTCGTCGTAATGCGCTGGTGCGCGGTAGCGGCAGGTGACCTCGGCCACGGCGATGAAGCGATCTTCGTCGCGCTCCATGTCGCGATAGGAGAAGCCCATTTGCCGCATGAGTTCCACGCGGCCTACTTCGAACCAGATCAAGTGGTTCGAGTGATAAGCCACTCCCATCTGGTCCGTCTCGGCGTAGCGCACGCGCAGCTTGGTTTCATGCACTGCTAGATTGTGAGTGGAAGTCATTTCCCCGTCCAGGTGGGCTTGCGTTTTTCCAGGAACGACGAGATGCCTTCGCGGAAGTCGGCGGTGTTGCGGATGGCCGCGTTCTCGCGGAGCGCCGCGTCCAATTGAGCGTCGAGTTCGGCGCGGGCGTGATCGGTGAGCAGTTGCTTGGTCGCACGCAGGGAAGAGGGACTGTTCTCCATCAGCAGCGCGGCCAGTTCGCGGGTGCGCGTCATCAAATTTTCTGGCGGGACGATTTCGTTGATCAAGCCTAGGCGCGCGGCTTCGTCGGCGCCGAAAAGTCTTCCGGTGAGCAGGAGATCGCGCGCTTGCTTTTCGCCGACCTGGCGCAGCAGGAAAGTTGAGACGATCGCAGGGACAAAACCGATGCGGACTTCCGTGTAGCCAAATTTGGCTTCGGGAACTGCGAGCGTGAAGTCGCAAAGGAGCGCCAGGCCCGTGCCTCCGGCGATGGCGGCTCCGTTCACCGCCGCGATGGTCACTTTGGGAAATTCGTAGAGCGCGCGGAACAAGCGAACCATGGTCCGGGAATCCTGCAGGTTCTGTTCGGGTGAGCGGCCGAGGAGGGCTTTTAGATTATCCAGGTCGAGGCCGGAGCAGAAAGCTTTGCCCGCGCCGGTTAGGATGAGGACTAGGGCGTCTGACTTTGCGATTTCGTCGAGCGCACGCAGGAGGTCGTCGATTAGCTCAAAGCTAATGGCATTGCGCTTGTCGGAACGGTTCAGCGTGATGGTGGCTATGTGAGCGTCGTACGCGAGTTGTATCGTTTTGTATGGCATGTCCAAGGTTACTTTTCAACGTCGGCGTTCGGTGGTGACTATAGGGATGCTTCAACTGCGCAGGTACTTCGCCTTCGCGAACTTCCTGCTTCGCTCAGCACGACCAGGCGAACCCCCAGTACTCTCAGCATGACAAAGCAATCCCGTGCGCTCGCGTGACAAAACTGCCCAGCCCGCCGTCATGGCAAAACCGCATCTCACAAGCGCACGACGATCTGGCTTCTCAGTCTGCCGCGATTGGATTTGAAAACTTTGCGGCGATTCCTGCCGTTGCCTTCAGCAGCGTATCCAGCGGCTTCAGTGCTGGCAACTCTGCGGCGCGCTGCTGCAGCGCTTCGACTACTTTCTCCGTGGGAATGTTGCCGACCAAGGCGTCCTGAGCGAAGGGACATCCGCCGAGTCCTCCCAGCACGGAATCGAAGCGGCGGCATCCGGCGTCATATGCAGCTAGAATCTTTTCCGCGGCCTGATCTGGACGACTGTGCAGGTGCACTCCGATCTCGAGGTAATCATATTTTGTCATGACCGCGCCGGCGATTTCGCTGATTTGCTGCGCCGTGGCCATGCCAACCGTGTCTGCCAGGGAAATCATACGGACGTTTTCGATTTCTAAAAGGCTCACCGCTTCGACGACTTCGTCCAGGTTCCAGAGATCGCCGTATGGATTGCCGAATGCCATCGAAATGTAGACAACCACGCCGAGCCCGGCGTCGTCGGCCTTCTTCTGAATCTTTTCGAATTCTTCGAGCGCGTCTTCCGCCGATTGGTTCTGATTCTTGCGCAAGAATGTTTCGGAAATCGAATAGGGAAAGCCCAGCGTCTTCACTGCTTGCGTGTCGATCGCACGTTGTGCGCCTTTTTCGTTGACCACAATGCCGATGATTTCCACGTCATCGGGCGGGTCGAGCAGTTTCAGAACTTCTTCCGAGTCGGCCATTTGCGGGACGGCTTTCGGCGACACGAAGGAGACGGCGTCGATATGCTTGAAGCCTACGCTGATCAGGGCTTTCAGGTAGTCGGCTTTGAGGTCGGCGGAAAGTTGGCCTGGCAGGCCTTGCCAGGCATCGCGGGGACATTCGATTAACTTGACGGAATTCGCGCTTAGCATTTAGTTCTTAGCCTTTGGCTAGAAGCAACGGTTTCCTCGGCCGCTGCTTCTTGCTTCCTTGCCACCACAAATTCGGGTTTATGCGTGCGAATCCGTGGCGAAACGGTGAATCATGTTTGTAAGACTCCCACTTTGAATTCTGGGACGTCGGGGTTCAGGGCGGCGGCCTCGAGGGCTTGCGTTATCGCGTCCCGGGTTTCGACGGGATCGATGATGCGGTCGATCCACAGGCGAGCTGCGCCGTAGCGCGGGTCGGTCTGCTCGTCGTAGGTCCGCTTGGTGGATTCATGGAGTTCTTTTTTTTCTTCCTCGGTGAGTTGTTTGCCGCTGCGCTCGAGCTGCTTCACTTTGATTTCGACGAGCGTTGCGGCGGCGGAATCGCCGCTCATCACGGCGTAGCGAGCGGTGGGCCAGGCGAAGACGAAGCGCGGATCGAAAGCTTTGCCGCACATGGCGTAGTGTCCGGCGCCGAAGGATCCGCCGACGATCACGGTGATTTTCGGCACTACGGAGTTCGACACCGCATTCACCATCTTCGCGCCGGCTTTGATGATGCCGCTCCACTCGGCGTCGCGGCCTACCATGAATCCGTTTACGTCGTGAAAGAAAACCAGCGGAATTAAGTTCTGGTTGCAGTCCATGATGAAGCGCGCGGCCTTCTCGGCGGACTCGGTGTAGATGACGCCGCCGAACTCCGTGCGTTTGCGGCCTTCATGATCGGTCTGCTGCGCGTGGATTTTCTGATTGGCGACGATGCCGACGGCGAAACCGCCAATGCGTCCGTAGCCGCAGATGATCGTCTTACCATACTCGGCTTTGTATTCATCGAAGCGGCTGCCATCGAGCACGCGCGCGAGAATTTCTTTCATGTCATAGGGGCGGGCGGGCGAGGAATCGTAGATGCCGTAAATTTCTTCCGCGGCCATGGCGGGTTCCACGGGCTTTCTGCGGTCCCACGGAGACTGGCGGCGATAGCCCCATTTATCGACGATGGAGCGAATGCGGGCGATACAGGCTTCGTCCGTGCGCTCGCGGAAATCGAGCGTGCCGCTGATGGAGGAGTGCATGATGGAGCCGCCCAAATCTTCGGCAGAAACTTTCTGTCCGATGGCGGCTTGCACCAGGGCGGGGCCGGCGAGAAATAATCCGCTGCCGTCGGTCATGAGCACGTGGTCGCACATGACGGGAAGATATCCGCCTCCGGCGACGCACATGCCCATGATGGCAGCGATTTGCGAGATGCCCATGGCCGACATGACGGCATTGTTGCGGAAGACTCGGCCGAAATCGTCGGTGTCGGGGAAGACATCTTCCTGCATGGGAAGAAACACTCCGGCTGAGTCGACGAGATAGATCGTGGGGATGTGATTTTCAATGGCGATGTTTTGCGCGCGAATCACTTTCTTCGCGGTCATGGGAAAAAATGCGCCGGCTTTTACGGTGGCGTCATTGGCGATGATCATCACTAAGCGCGTCTGGATGCGGGCGAGGCCGGTGATGACGCCGGCAGCGGGAGCTCCTCCCCATTCTTCGTACATGCCGTGCGCGGCGTAGAGACCGAGCTCGAAAAAAGTTTCCGGGTCGGCGAGCAGATGAATTCTTTCGCGCGCGGTGAGGCGGTGCTTGGCATGCTGGTTGGCGACGGCCTTTGGTCCGCCGCCCTCGCAGATGTGTTCGCTCTCGTTGCGGATCTGGGACATGAGATCGGCGAGAAAGCGCATGTTGGCTTCGAAGCGGGCGGAGGTGGGGTCAATTTTGGTCGTCAGCAGGTTCGTGGCTGAGGCCGAGTGCGGGGCGGGGGATTCGTTGCGTTCAGCCATGATGGAAGGGCGACTGATTACGGTATACCAGCGGAGCGAGGGGGCGCAATAACGGTGGTCAGCATAACGGTGGTCAGCGATCGTCAGCGATCAGGGGTCGGGGTCAGAAGCCGAGAGTTGAAAATCTAGAAGCTAAAAACTAAGAGCTAGAGGCTAAAGCTAAGAGCTAAGAGCTCTTGTCGATCCATTCTGCCAGGTGGGTGCCGTCTTCTTCCAGGAGGAAGTTTCCGGCGCCGAAGCATTCGCCGAAGATGCGGTGCGATTCGGGGTCGCGCGCGGCGCGGGTGATCCACTGCTGGCCGATACGGTATTGCGCGGCGGTGAACCATTTCTGCGGAAGCACTTCGACGAGTCCCGCTTGCAGGTAGAACACGAACAATGCGAATGCGGGGTCGTCGCGCGACATGGCTTTGTAGCTGGTAGGAATGATGAGTTCGTCTACGCCGGCGAGTTCGGGCGGAACGCTGATGTTGTGCGTGCCGGGGGCGAGCGTGAGCGGGACCTCGAAATCGGCGACGGGCGGGCTGTTTGAGTAAATGCGATCGGCGGAGGGCTTGAACCATCCGGCGATCTCGGCGAGGTCGAAGGCTTTTAGCTGGTCGGGATCGAAACACGTCAAACGAATAGTGCGGCCCTCGGGACACCAGATGCCAATCGAATGCGGCGAGACGAGAAATGGACGGCAATAAGTGTTGAGGGCGAGGCGCGGCTTGTCGGGTTCCTGTTCGAGGCCGAGCGTGACCAGGTATGCGATGGGGCCTTCGTCGCCGTGATGAGTCCAGACGAAACGCTGGCCGGAAATAGATTGGAAGGCGGGGAGAGTTTTCCAATACCAGGGCACGGGGCCGATGGTGCGGTCGAGTTGCTGGCGAAGCGTGGTGAAGTTCGGAGTCGGCATGCGAAGCGAAGATTAGATCCGTGGGTGGTCAGGCTTGGTGCAGGGCGTGTCCCTTCACGTTGGCGCGGATGAATTTTACGATGTCGTCCATCGCAGTGCCAGGTTGAAAGATCGCGGCTACGCCGAGTTTTTTCAGGGCATCGATATCCTGGTCGGGAATGATGCCGCCGACGAGCACGAGGACGTCGTCCACTTTATTTTGCTTGAGCAGATCCATCACGCGCGGGACGATGGCGTTGTGCGCGCCCGACAGAATCGAGAGGCCGATCACCTGGACGTCTTCCTGGAGGGCCGCGCTGACAATCATCTCCGGAGTCTGGCGCAGGCCGGTGTAGATAACTTCCATGCCGGCATCGCGCAGGGCACGGGCGATTACCTTTGCGCCGCGATCATGGCCGTCGAGTCCGGGCTTGGCCACCAGCACGCGGATTTTGAGGTCGGGCATGCGATCATTTAATCACAGAGGGGGCGAATGCAGAAATCAGAGGGCAGGATGCAGAAGTGAGAATTATTCGCTGCGCGGCTTTGGCGGATGTCTTTGAGGGTGATGCGGCGATCCGGGCGATCCGTTCGATTGTTTTATTTTAGATCGTTTTGATGTCCAGGCTGCGCCAGAGATACCAGCAGGCTACGCTGCGGTAGGGCTCCCAGGATTTGGCGATTTTTTCCATTTGCGCTGGAGTGGGGAGTTTGATTTTTCGGGGCCGCAGTTTTCGGGCGGATGTTTCCCCCTTCTTGCTCGCAGCTTTTGGCGCGGCGATTTTCTTCTGACGGTCCAGGTAATGCTTGAACATCGCCATTCTTATGCCGTAGTCGCCGGTGGGCAGGACGTTCTCGCGCTTCAAGGTGAACATGAGAAACATGTGGGCGGTCCACACGCCGATGCCTTTTACTTGCGTCAGGTGCGCGATGACTTCATCGTCGGATTGTTGGGGCAGGCGTGCGAAATCGAGGAGGCCGGAGGCCACCTTTGCCGACAAGTCTTTCAAGTATGCTGACTTTTGTTTCGATAAGCCGACGCTGCGCAACTGCTCGTCGGTCAGCTTGAGAATGGCGGCGGGAGTTGGCGGATCTCCGGCGAGCGCGGCGAAGCGCGCAAAAATCGTGGACGCGGCCTTGCCGTTCAGTTGCTGGTAGACGATCGATTCCGCCAGGCTGTGAAACTCCGGGGGACCGAACTCCATGCGGCACGGGCCTACGCGTTCGATCACGGCACGCATGATGGGGTCGTTTTTCTTAAGGTGGTTGACGGCTTTGCGCATGGGTTATTTTTACCATAGGAATGTGGCGATGGCGAAGAAAAAACGAATTGAGGGTGCCGGCTTCGATCGAGATGGATGCGTGCCAAACGCGCGATTATTGCATCGCAAAAAGCGCGACGCTTCGCGCGGTTCGCCCCGGAGTCCTCACTGCGCAAACAGCGCTTGCTCAGGATGACAACCTCTAGTTCGGCGGCACGACGAAAACCGCGTCAAGCTTTGCTCGACAGGACAGCCGAGGGCGGCAGTCCCTACATGAGCTTCTCGGGTACGAAGGAGTCTGGTCAGGCGGCTTTGTGTTCGCCTCGGCGGAAATTCTCGATTAGATATTCGGACGTTCGCAAGGAAAAGGTCAGGATGCTGATGGTGGTGGTTTTGTCGGTGCAGTTTAGAAATACGCTGGCGTCACAGACGTAGAGGTTGGGGACGTCGTGGGTCTGGCCGAACCGATTGGTGACGAAATGTTTGGGATCGTTGCCCATGCGGCAGGTGCCGGTTTCGTGCAGGCTGAAGCCTGGGATTTCTGGCTCACCGCCGCTGCTTTCGAGCACTCCTCCAGACGCGCGCAGAACGTCTGCGCAAACCTGTTTGGAATGCTCCCACATTTTCAACACGTTTTCGTCCCACTGAAAATGCAGGCGGGCTACGGGAATGCCGTAGGGATCTTTCACGTCGGGATCGAGATCGACGTAGTTCGTATCCGAGCGCAGGCTAGGAGCTTGAATTCCGAAACTCACGGGCGAGGGATAGCGGCGCTTGATCTCGCGCTTG
>Ga0209006_10004464_pt1 | contig 12695 bp, 9 predicted proteins | sample JacPin_JW_Ref_O2_FD_188567 | JGI IMG/M metagenome (GOLD analysis project Ga0209006, IMG submission 188567) | Forest soil microbial communities from Algoma, Ontario, Canada - Jack Pine, Ontario site 1_JW_Ref_O2 (SPAdes) (version 2) | ecosystem: Environmental > Terrestrial > Soil > Boreal...
CGCTTGCTATGATCGACGATCTCGCCAAGGGCGATATTGATTGCGGCATATTATGGGGACCGATGGCGGGCTATTACGCCAGCCAGACAAGCCCGCCCCTGGTCGTCGTGCCGCTGACCAAGGAAACGACCGGCCCGCAAATGACGTATCGTATCGGCATGGCGGTGCGCGCCGCGGACCAGGAATGGAAGCGTACGCTCAATCGGCTCATCATGGAAAACCAGACCGAGATCAATAAGCTCTTGATCAGCTACAACATCCCGATCCTCGACGAGACCAACATGCCGATCACCGCCGACACGCTTTCGAAACGGCCATGATCAGGACCGTCGTCCGCTGCGCGTTCATTGTGATTGTCGCTGCCGCCACCGCGGCCGGAGCAGCCGAGGTGCCGGAGCCGGATGGCTATCGCCTCGAAAATTATCGGGCGCCGACGCCCGCTACATTGCGTGGCGTCAAGGTGATAGGGACGGACGAGGCCGAAGCGACCTGGCGCAGCCATTCGGCTTCCTTTGTCGATGTCCTGCCGAGAGCCCCGCGACCCAAGAATCTGCCCGAGGGAACCCTTTGGCACGACAAACCGCGGGCCGATATCCCCGGCGGCATCTGGCTGCCCGACACCGGATATGGCGAACTTGCGCCCAGCATGGCCGGCTATTTCTCCAGGGGGCTGGAGAAAGCGACGCACGGCGATCACGCCGGAACTGTTGTCCTATATTGTCAGGCGAATTGCTGGATGTCGTGGAACGCAGCCAAGCGCGCCCTCTCCCTCGGCTATTCGAATGTCGCATGGTATCCCGAAGGGACCGATGGCTGGAGCGCCGCCGGCCTTCCCCTGGAAGATGCCACGCCAGAGCAGCGTCCAGACGAATAGCCGTTCATCCCGGCTAACGAACCGTTCGTTATTTCGCCGGCGCATCGGCGTTCAAGACGTTCTGGATCGCACTTCCCAAATCAAACAACCGCTTCTCGATGAGAACCGGCACATCGCAGACGTATGAGGTCGATTTTCGCCGATCCTCGAAAATGCGCGTCTGCCACGAAAGGCGATTGGCGAGTTCATCGCTTTGCGCCTGGTCGGCATTCGGCCTGTCCTGCAGTTCCCGCATCTTCTGGGTTTCGTCGCGTATTTGCTCGGCCATCGCCTTCTGCTTGCGTGAAAAGCGTTCGATCCCGTTCATCACCTCGTCGCGCTGCGCGTTGAGCCTGGAATACAACGCGGCGAAAAGCGACTTTGCCTTTTGCTGTTTTTCATCGTCGGTTCCGACCAGATATTCCGCGATCAGTGTTCGCGCGTCGTCCATCGGAGTGCGGCGGGCGGCCAGACGCGCGACGATTTCTGATTGCCTGGGGTCAGAGGGTTCCGCTTTGTCTAGACCCTCGATCGACGGACCTGTCCAGACGCTGGCGACGGAAATACCGGGCACTTTCAATTGCTGGCAAGGCCAGTCCGGATAACGCGGATCGAGCGCGAAGGCCGGCTGCGCCAGGCACGTCACCAGCGCAACTGCGACACAGAAAGCAGAATTGCCGGTCGAAAGAGCCACGCCAAACCTCCCTGCACCCCCGCCGCTTTCTTGCAGCACCGCCTTCGGACCATCGCCCGAAACAGATTTGCCGATGCCGTGCCGGCGGGCCAACGTCTCAAACCGTAACGGATATCCGCTACCCATCGCAAATCAAATTCAGACCCGTCCGGCGTGACATCAAGCCGTCGTTGCAAGCCCTCCATCGACCGGAATGACCGCACCGCAAACAAAGGCGCTCGCCTTCGATGCAAGATTAAGTGCGATGCCGGCCAGATCGTCGCGACGCGATTTCCCATCCGCTTCATCGGCGCATTTTTGACCCGGGGCGATACGCACCCTGGCGCCGATGCCAGCCGCCGCCGGGCCTTTCGCTCTTGCCTATGCCCGCAGACCGGCCCAAGCTTGGAGAGATACCGTTCTGGCACCGCGCCCCGGCGCCGGCTCGGCATGATAATTTCGAATATCGAATAGAGCCGCCAAGGCTCAACCATTCCCGGAGGAAACCATGCTCGATAGTCCGTGGCTGAAATCCTACCCCAAGGGTATCCATTGGGACGCCGACCTAACTCCCGTGCCGGTCGATCAAATCCTGGATGACGCCGTTGCGAAATGGCCGCTCCTTCCCGCCGTGTCATTTATGGGAAGGACTCTGACCTACCGTGAACTTGCCGCCCTGGTCGACCGCGCGACAACCGGACTGCAGAAGCTCGGCGTAAAGCCCGGCATTCACGTCGGACTTTACCTTCCCAATACGCCCCACTACGTGATCAGCTTCTTTGCGATCCTCAAGGCCGGCGGCACGGTCGTCAATTACTCACCGCTCGATGCAGGGAAAGTCCTTGAGCACAAAGTCGAAGACAGCCAGACCGATTTCGTGATCACGCTCGACCTGGTCACGCTCTATCCGCAGATGAAGACCCTGCTGGGCAAGACCCGGCTGAAGAAACTCATCGTCGGCAACATCGGAGAAATGGCCTCTCACCGCGACGCGGTAAACGCGAGCCTCGCAGCGGCAAAGCAGCTTGTCGACGTGCCCCTGGACGGTCAGCACGTCAAATTCGAGGAACTGCTCAATAATGACGGACGGCACGAACCGACCAAGCCGCGCGATCTCCTGGAGACTATCGCGGTGCTCCAATACACCGGCGGCACCACCGGTCTTCCCAAGGGAGCCATGCTGACCCACGCAAATCTCAGCAGCGCCTGTCGTCAATATTGGGAGACCGCGCAAGGCGAACCGCCGCTGATCGAGCCTGCCAAAGAGCGCATGCTGATCGTGCTTCCGCTGTTCCACATCTATGCGCTTTCGGCGAATATGCTGCTCGGAATCCGCATCGGCGCTGAATTGATCCTGCATGCCCGGTTCGAGCTCGACAAGGTCATCGCCGAGCTCGCCGAAAAGCACGTCACGATGTTCCTGGGTGTGCCGACCATGTACATGGGCATCATCGGCTTTCCCGGGATCGACAAGGTCGATCTGCGAGCCCTGAAGTATTGTGCTTCCGGCGGCGCACCGCTGCCTGTCGAAACGCTTCAGGAATTCAAGCGGCTGACCGGCTGCCAGATCTTCGAGGGATGGGGCATGACCGAAACGTCGCCATCGGGAACGTTCACGCCGGTTGGCGCGAGCAAGCCGGGCTCCTGCGGGATCCCGGTGCCCGGGGTTACCATCAAATTCCTCGATGTTTCCGATCCCACCAGGCTTGTGCCGCTCGGAGAGCGCGGCGAAATCATTATTCGCGGACCGAACGTCATGCGCGGCTACTGGAAGAATGAAGCCGCGACCGCGGAGAACATGACGGTTGACGGCTTCATGCGCACCGGCGACGTCGGCTACATGGACGAGAACGGCTTCATCTTCATCGTTGATCGCACCAAGGACATGTTGTTGTGCGGCGGCTATAACGTCTATCCACGCAACATCGAAGAAGCGATCTACGAGCATCCCTCGGTGGCGGAGGTCTGCGTCATCGGCATTCCCGACCAGTATCGCGGCCAATCGCCGAAAGCCTACCTGGCGCTGAAACCCGGCGCGCCGGAAATGACGCTCAAGGAATTAAAGGATTTCCTCAAGAGCCGTCTTGGAAAACACGAAATGATCCAGGAAATGGAGATTCGCAGCTCCCTGCCGAGAACGCCAGTCGGCAAACTATCCAAGAAAGAGCTGTACGACGAGATCAACGCCAAGACGGCGGCTGAAAAGGCCATGCAATAGCGGCGCGAGACGGGCACGTTCGCACCGTGAGATTTAATACGTCTCGACGTGATAGCGCCCGCTCTCGCGCATGGCCGGCTTGAGCGACGTCCAGTCAAGCGATGCCGCGCGACAGGCATCGGCGAAAGCTTCATCGACGCCGCCCTCCATGCCTTTCAGGCCGCAGATATAGACGTGCGTGTTGGAGTCGCTGAGCAGTTGCGCGATCTGCCGGGCCTCGGCGCGGATGCGGTCCTGCACATAGACGCGGGGCTCGTTCGGCACCCGTGAATAGCAGAAGTACTTTCCGAGCAATTTCTCCGGCACCTTTTGCAGCGGACCGAAATACGGCAACTCTTCGGGACGGCGCGCCCCAAAAAACAGCAGCAGCCTTCCCGCGGCATCCGGCATCGCGCGGCGACGGCGCTCGGTGAAGCCGCGAAACGGCGCGGAGCCGGTTCCGGTACAGATCATGATGATATTGGCGGCCGGATCGTCCGGCATCAGGAATGTCGCGCCGAACGGACCGGTGACTTCGAGCTTGGCGCCGCGCGGCAGGTCGCAGAGATAATTCGAGCACACCCCCTTGTCTTCGCGCTTCACCGTCAGCGCCAGATTGTTGGCGTTGCGCTTCTCGCCATCGCGGGAGCTGGCCACGGAATAGAGCCGCGGATGATGCGGCTTGCCGCTGGCATCGACCCCGGGCACGGCAATGCCGATGCTCTGGCCTTCCAGAACCGGAAACGGCAACTGGCTGAAATCAAGGATGATGTGCCGAACATCGGAGTCCGATGTTGCATCGGTCAGCCGATAATTCCCGGTTACCGTCGCGATCGCGGGTTTACCGCGATTGTAGAGATTGACGGTCGGCTTGCTGGCGGAATGCGGTGCCACCGGCTTGCCGCCCAGCCCCTTGCGCGCCTCCTCCAGCAGTTTGCTGACATCGTCCTCCAGCGCCTCGACGGCAGCGCCGCCACCGGCACCGGCGATGGCTTCATCCTGGGCCGGCAGGTCGCTCCAGGAAAATTGTTCATCCAGCGAATAGGGTCTCGCGACCACGCGCCAATTGTCGATCGAGCCGGTGGGACAGGGCGAAATGCAATCCATGCAGTGATTGCAGATGCTGGCGTCGACGACATAATTGTTGCCGTCATGCGTCACCGCATCCACGGGGCATGTTTCTTCGCAGGTGTTACAGCGAATGCATATCTCGGGATCGATGAGATGCTGTTTGATCAATTCCTGGGTCGGCGCGTTCATGTCGTTCAACCCGGTTCGATCACGCCGCTTCGATCTTGACGTATTCGAAATCGCCGGGCTTGTTGTCGATGCCCATCTTCGGCGGAGCGATCCAGTTCGCGAACTTGCCCGGCTCGCTGACCGGTTCCATCAGCGAGGAGATGAAGTCGCCGTCATCGGCCGAGGGCAGATAGTCGCTCTTCACCTTCGCCCACTCGGCGGCACTGACGATGACGCCCTTCGGCGTCGCGTCGACGTCCCTGAATTCACCGATCTGGCGGTGGAATGCCGTGTGCGGCAGTTCGAGCCGGAATTTCACCCCGGTCTTTTCGATGATCTTGTTCCAACGTTCGACGCCCTTTTCGCAGTCCAGCGTATAGTCGTCGCGCAGCCGCATGTTCAACGCCGTCAGTGCGGGTTCATCGACCAGCGCAATCTTGCCGTCCACCAGCTTCAATACCTTGTAGATGTCGTTGGTCAGGCGATGGTCGTCGTCGATCTTGGTTTCCTGGAAGCGGCCCTTCAGGCCGGAATTGTAGAAGTTCGCCGCGTTGGTGGAGACTTCCGAGCCGAACAGGTCGAGTGACAACGAGTAATGCAGATTCATTTTCTTCTGCATGGTCGGCAGATCGATTACCCCGAGTGCACGCACCTTCTCAATCGCATAGGGATCGTCGATACCCGCTTGCTTCATGGCGTCGCAGGTGCGCTGAAGCACGCGGCCGACCCCGGTTTCGCCGACAAACATGTGATGCGCCTCTTCGGTCAGCATGAAGCGGCAGGTGCGCGACAAGGGATCGAAGCCGGACTGCGCCAGGCTCTCAAGCTGCATCTTGCCATCGCGGTCGGTAAAGAAAGTGAACATGAAGAACGACAGCCAGTCCGGCGTCGCCTCGTTGAAGGCGCCCAGCATGCGTGGGCTGTCGGCATCGCCGGAACGGCGGCGCAAGAGATCGTCGGCCTCCTCGCGGCCGTCACGGCCGAAATACTTCTGCAGGAGATACACCATGGCCCAGAGATGGCGGCCTTCCTCGACATTGACCTGAAACAAGTTGCGCATGTCATAGAGCGAGGGCGCGGTCTTGCCGAGGTAACGCTGCTGTTCAACCGACGCAGGCTCGGTGTCTCCTTGCACCACGACCAGACGGCGCAGCATGGCGCGATACTCGCCCGGCACTTCCTGCCACGCCTTCTCGCCGAGGTGCTGGCCGAAATTCACCTTGCGCGCCTCGTCCTGCGGCGCCAGCAAGACGCCCCAGCGATATTCCGGCATGCGGACGTAATCGAATTTGGCCCAACCCTTCGGATCGACGCTCACGGCGGTGCGCAGATAGACCAGCGAATCCTGAAAGCCTTCCGGCCCCATATCGTTCCACCAGTCGAGATAGCCGGGATGCCATCCTTCCAGCGCCTTGAGCACCTGCCGATCCTCGCTGAGATTCACGTTATTGGGAATCTTGGTGGAGTAGTCGACGTTCACGATGTTCATGGCGTGCTCCTGGTTCGGTCTTGTGTCCCGGACGCGGGGCAGCGCGAAGCGATGCGCCGCAGAGCCGGGATCCATTCAGTAACGGTCAATGGGGTCCCGGTTCTGCAGCGCGTCACAAGAGTGCCGCGCCGCGCCCGGGACGCGTGCTCACACCCGCGTCATGTCGAACTGCGCCTTCTGGCCGGTGCCGTAGCGCCGCAGTGCGCCGTCTTCGCCGACCGCATTGGGACGCTGGAAGATCCAGTTCTGCCACGCCGTCAGCCGCGAGAAGATTTTCGATTCCATGGTCTCAGGCCCGACGAAACGCAAATTGGCTTCGAGGCCGGTCAGGCTGTCGGGCGAGAAGCTGGCGCGTTCCTCGAAGAACACCCTGATCTCATCATCCCAGTCGATGTCGTCGAGTGCAAAGGTGATGAGGCCGAGCTCTTCGGCTGCGCTGGCGTCGAGCGCCTCGCCGATTTTGGCCTGCGCGCGTTCCAGATCGGCGGCATCGGCCTGAAAGCGCGATTGCAGCCGCGTCAGGCCGTGGCTCATCGGGTACGGCCCGAAATTCATTGCACTCAGCTCGATTGTCGGCGGCGCGCGGTTGTCACCCTGCTTCTGGCCGATCAGCATGTAGGAGCGGTCGGCGGCGAACACCAATTCAGCCAGCGTGCCGACGAAGCACGAACCCGGCTCGACCAGCGTCACCAGCGTGCGAGAGGTGACGTCGATGCGCTTCAACACCCGCTTCCAGTATTGCCTGATCTCGTTGACCAGCCAGTGCGCCTTGTTGGCTTCGAGAAAAGCGTCATAGGCCAGCACCTGGGCGCGATCGCCGTGCGACTTGAACACCAGCATCGCGGTCTCTAATTCGTTGATGCGCAGATGCAGGATGGCGTCATCGAGTTCGCGCGCCACCTGCAGCGACCAGAAGCTGGCCCCCTGCCCGATCATGCCGTCGATATCGGCAGGCGGGGCTGCGTCAGGCGCCTTGATCGAAATGGTGGCGATGCGTTCGGCGCGATTGATATCGACGCTGACAAATCCATAACGGATGCCGCTGTCGTCGATGCTGCGGCTGAGCGGGCTAAGCGAAATGCCTCTTCCGTTGCCGTTGCGCTTCGAGGCCGCGGCGAACTCCTTGCTGCGCTCGGCGACCCTGGCCTCCAACTTGCTGTTCGGAACGATTTCATCGACCAGCCGCCACTGCACCGCGCGCTTACCCTTGATGCCCTCCTCGATGGTGCAGAAGTAGTCAGCGTGGTCACGGCGCACCTTGCGCTTGTCGACTACGCGGGTGAGCCCCCCGGTTCCCGGCAGCACCGCCAGCAGCGGTACTTCCGGCAGCGCTACCGCAGCCGAGCCGTCGTCGGCAAGGATGATGTGATCGGTCGCCAGCGCCAGCTCGTAACCGCCGCCGGCCGCCGTGCCATTGATGACGGTGACGAAACGCTGCCCGGAATTCTCGCTGGAGTCCTCGAGGCCGTTGCGCGTTTCGTTGGTGAATTTGCAGAAGTTCACTTTGTGGGCATGAGTGGCACCCGCCAGCATGCGGATGTTGGCGCCGGCGCAGAACACCCGGTTCTTGCCGGAGCGCAGCAGCACAACCTTGACGCCGGGATGCTCGAAGCGCAGCCGCTGCACTGCGTCGGCCAGTTCGATGTCGACGCCGAGATCGTAGGAATTCAGCTTGAGCTGATAGCCCTCGAACAGCCCGCCATTCTCGTCGACATCCATGGTCAGCGTTGCGACGTCGCCTTCAACGTCGAGCTTCCAATGCCGATACCGCGACGGATCGGTCTGAAAATCGATGTGCCTGGCGCCACCAGCAAGAACGCGATCTTCACCCGCCATGGACCACCCCTTGGGATTTCTTGTTGAATCTATGCATAATAATGCATAGTTTTCGACCGACGTCTACCGATTTAAGCAAAATAATGCATTATGTTGCATATAAAGATCGATCCGAGCAGTATTTTGATACCAATTTCGGCAAAATTCGATTGTGCAGGACGAGCGCGGGTCGCTTGCCAGCCCGGCGCTCTGAGCAACGGCTACGCTCCAAAGGGCCATGCCATCTGAAGACAACGCACAGGTGATCGTTCCGGGGAAAACCCGGCGGTATCGGAACTGGGGCAGACGGCGCCGAGGCGCTTTGCGCTATTCTCGGATATTGCAAACAGCGGATCGCAGAGTTGCGAAATCAGCGCGTGCTGTCGCCCGTGCGATAGCGAACCCTCTGAGCCCTAGGCATAAAGCCGACCGTGCTCCTGCGCGTATGGGGCGTATGAATCCTTGATGCTGGCGAGGTTCAGCAGCATTTTCGCGACCGGCATATCATCGTTGCCAAATACCGTGGTCCGAACCCAAAGGCTCTCGGTCCTGCGGCTTCCGCTCAGGGCGATGACCTCCCGCTCGGTTTCATAATCCTCTCCGACGAATAGCGGCCCGCGGATCAGCCGGATTTCCTGATCGGCAAACAGGCCGACCGCCGGACCCTTGATTGGCAGCCGATCGTCCCTCGATCGATATTGAAACAGCACGCTGAGCATTTCGATCGGAATGATCGAACGCCCCCACGGGTTGCCGGATTCTTCCTCCCGCCGATAATACGAACTCGGTTCGGTGATGACCTTGAGTTTATCGCCGAGTGAAAACGGATAGAGTTCGCCCATATTCTGATCGAAGCCCATCCGCACGATCTGACGGGCGGTCTTCATTCCGACCTTCACGTCGTGCAGGATCACCGGATCGGCAAGCGGCTTCAGTTCGGTCAATCGCTGATCAAGCGCGGTCGCCGGACCTCCATGACCGACGGAAGCGGTGCCGCGCAGAACTTCGGTTCCGTCACGCTTCACCATCTGGATTTTGCACTGTTGGGCGCCAGGCTCAGGCCTTTCCAGAATCGCTTGCACCTCTTCGCCCGCAAAAGAGGGATTGCGATAGTGCGCCGAGATACATCCGGTTTCGAACCACGCTTTTCCCCACACATTCTCGCACAGCGGCGCAAATTGACTAAAATGCGTCGGCCCTTCGATCGTGCCGCCCTGGAACCCGAGTTTCTGCGCCGTCGCATCATCGTGTATCGAGGCGTGGGAGTCGTAGACCTGGGCATTAAGCATCTGATGTGGCCGGCGCCATGGCCCGACGAGAGAATCGGCGGTCTCCGTGATGACCGTTTCAAACGCCTTCGATCCCATCGAACGCCCCGCAAATGTCAGCCTGCTCCAGGAGCGGGGATTATCACGTTACCGGCCGCCATCCAATATCATCCGGCCACTCCCGGTATCTTTTGCGGGCCACATTTTGCGTTGCGCTTGCTTTGCTGAGCGCCACATGCGCGGGTCAACCCGTGTCCGCCGGCATGCTCGCCGACACGCGTTGCAAACTTGCGTTCAAATCGCTCGTCACGCGCCGGATCGGACTCGATATCCGGCGAACCGCGCCGGACATCGCCGACATCCTTGCGTCGATTATTCTGCCTCTCCGAAAAGGTTCAAATGCCTTCCCGCACTCAAGGTTGGGGAACCCTTGCTTTCACTTCCCAACGGCAGAGTGATTGCGGCGCCCCGGGGGGGAATTGCCGTGCGGGACGACGCAGAGAATCTGGTTCCCTCTTGCGGTTGAAGTAGGAGAAATCCGCCAGGGCCTCGACATGCAGGAACATCCGTTCTGAACAGGGTTCGCGTCCGGCGCCCCGCATAAGCCGGTTATACTGCTTGAGACCTAATCGTATGCCTGCTAACCTTTCGCTAGCGTACAAATGCATAGGAGGAAACGATGAACAAGGGTTTGGGATTCGCGCTGTCCGTAGCCGTATCTCTCGGAAGCCTCTGCGGCGCCGACGCGGCAGACAAAAAATACGGACCGGGCGTCAGCGACAAGGAAATCAAGCTCGGCCAAACGGTGCCATACAGCGGACCGGCATCGGCCTTCTCAAGCTATGGCCGCGTCATGACCAGCTATTTCGAAATGATCAACGAAGCCGGAGGCATTAACGGCCGAAAGATCACACTGATATCGCTCGACAACGCCTATAGTCCTCCGAAAGCCATGGAGCAGACCCGCAAACTGGTCGAGGACGACGGCGTGTTCGCGGATGTCGGCACGGTGGGAACCACCCCCAATTCAGCGATTCAGAAGTACCTCAACCAGAATCAGGTCCCGCATGTTTTCGTCTCGGCCGGCGGACGGCGCTTCAACGATCCAAAGAATTTTCCCTGGAGCGTTCCGATGTATCCGGGCTTCGAGATGGAAGGCAAGACTTTCGGCAACTACATTATCCGGAACAAACCCGACGCGAAAATCGCGGTGCTGTATCAGAACGACGACTATGGAAAGGACTTCCTCACAGGGTTGAAGGCGGCGCTGGAGAAGGGCTCTCCCAAGATTGTGGCCGAGGCCAGTTACGAACTCACCGATCCCACCATCGACTCGCAGATCGTCAAATTGAAGGATTCCGGCGCCGATGTGTTGATGGACTTCACAACGCCGAAATTCGCAGCACAGACGCTCAAGAAGACCACCGAACTGAACTGGCATCCGGCACAGTTCCTCGTCAGCCCCACCAATTCCGTTTCGGCGGTGTTGAAGCCGGCGGGCCTGGAAAACGTGCAAGGCGTTTTCACGACCCAGTTCACCAAGCAGGCAGGCGATCCGACATGGGCTGATGATCCCGAGGTCAAGGAATATGTCGCATTCATGAAAAAATGGACGCCGAACGACAATCCGGGCGATTTCGTCGCGCTGTCCGGCTACATCAATGCCCAGGCTATCGCCTACGGTCTGGAACGCTGCAGCGACGACCTGACGCGGGAAAATTTCCTCAAGCAGGCGCTCAGCTTCAAGGGACAACGCTTCAAGATGATGCTGCCTGGCGTCGAACTCAACAATTCGGCCGACGATCATGCACCATATCAATCCCTGCGCATGGCGCGGTTCGAAGGATCGAGCTGGAAACTGATCGACGACGGCGCGACCGCCGCACAGACGTCGACAACGAAATGATGGCTGACGGCATGGAAAAATACACGACCATCTCCGTGGAGGTCCGGGAAGACGTCGAGATACTCTCGCTGAACCGCCCCGATGCACTCAACGCGGTAACGCCGGCCATGATCGATGAACTGACGGAATATTTTTCCGGGCTTCATCAGCGCTTGACGACGCGAACAGTCATACTCAGAAGCAATGGACGGGCGTTCTGCGCGGGAGCCGAACTCGGATCGGAGGCATTTTCCGCTCCAGGCGAAGGACGGCCGCAGCGTCAGTTTCAGATGCAGCAGCGTTATTCAGGCGTGATCAGGCTGATGCGAAGCTGCCCGCAGCCGATCATCGCGCTGGTCCAGGGAGCCGCATGCGGCGCCGGCTTTTCGCTGGTGCTGGCCTCGGATGTGCGCTTTGCCGCGCCCGAGGCCCGGATGAATGCAGCCTATATTCGCGTTGGTGTCGGTGGATGCGACATGGGCTCCGGATATTTGTTGCCGCGGCTTATTGGACTTTCGGTGGCGTCCGAACTGTTGCTCACCGGACGATTTCTTGGCGCCGACCGGGCAAAGGCCGTCGGGTTGGTCAGCGACGTGGTGCCGGCGGACCGACTGCTGGAGACCGGTCTCGAATTTGCGGCCGAGATGGCTCGCACCTCGCCGATGGGACTGCGTTTGACCAAGCAGGCCCTGAACGCCTTGATCGACGCTCCCAGTCTCGACACCGCGCTGATGATCGAGGACCGGCAGCAGGTCATTCTGCTGGAAACAAGCGATCACCGCGAAGCCGTCGCAGCCTTTCGCGAGAAACGGCCTCCGAGCTACAGAGATCAATAGTCTCGGGGAAGAAGGTTCGGACCTAGCCTACCTTAGAAAAGTCAGGCTTGCGACGCTCGGCGAATGCCGCGAATGCCTCGCGCGCTTCGCCGGTCTGTAAACGCTCGCGGAACAGGACGCTCTCGCGACTGATCTGGGCCGCGATCTTGTCCATTTCGCGCATCAACGCCTTGGTTTGGCTGAGCGAACCGGCCGGTCGTTTGGTCAGCGCTTCGGCGGCTGCTCGGGCTCGGGCGCGCAAATCCGAGGCCGGCACCACGGCGTTGGCCAAACCGCAGGCCAATGCGGTGGTTGCATCAAGCGGCTCTCCCAGCGCAAACATCGCATAGGCGCGGACGTGCCCGATCCTTGCCGGCAACAGCCAGCTCGACGCCGCCTCCGGAACCAGCGCCAGATTGACGAACGGTGTCATCAACTTTGCGGTGTCGGCGAGAAACACC
>Ga0209006_10004465_pt1 | contig 12695 bp, 15 predicted proteins | sample JacPin_JW_Ref_O2_FD_188567 | JGI IMG/M metagenome (GOLD analysis project Ga0209006, IMG submission 188567) | Forest soil microbial communities from Algoma, Ontario, Canada - Jack Pine, Ontario site 1_JW_Ref_O2 (SPAdes) (version 2) | ecosystem: Environmental > Terrestrial > Soil > Boreal...
CAGGTCTCATCCACGATCAGGATGCGCCACAACGTCGGCGACCCGTTCCGCGTGCTCGGGCTGCTGGATCAGGTGAAACACGACATTCTGGCGACGTAGGCCAGGCCGAGTTCAGCCCCGCCGAGTTCAGCCCCGGCTGGCCTGCGCAATGAGCTCGCCGGCAACACGGTCGGTCGCCTGTCCGGTCCCGCCAAGCAGCCTGCGCGAGAGCTGGGCGCGTCGGAAGTAGAGCGGCGCGTCGTGCTCCCAGGTTGCTCCGATGCCGCCGTGCACGGAGATCATCGTGCGCGCGGCCTCGTCGAGCGCACGTCCACCGACGGAGCGGGCGGCGCTGGCTGCGAGCGGGAACTCCTCGGGGGCGCCGTTGCGCGCCCAGCCGGCGTAGTAGAGCAGCGAGCGACCGTTCTCGAGCTGGCGCAGGACCTCGGTCAAGGAGTGCTTGACGGCCTGGTAGGAGCCGATGGCGCGCCCGAAGGTGAAGCGCTCCTTGGCGTAGGCGACGGACACGTCTAGCGCGGTCTCGACGCTGCCGAGCGACTCGGCGGCGACGAGCGCCTGTGCGAGGTACCAGGCTGCGGCGAGGGACTCCTCGGGAGCGTCGAGCAGGACGGCGCTTGCGCTGTCGAGCTTGACGTGGCCGAGCGAGCGGGTGGCGTCGTAGCGGCTGACCGGTTCGATGCTGACGCCACCGGCGTCGGCGGCGAGGGCGATCCCGACGGGCTTGCCGTCAAGCAGCGCCGCTCCGACGAGCAGGTCGGCTCCGGGGGCGTCGGGCACGAAAGCGAAGCTGCCGGTCACAGAGATGCGACCCTCCTCACCGCCGGCCTGCGCCACTGGCAGCGCGGCGCGCGCGAGCCCGCTCGCGGGGTCGGCGGTCCAGCGCTCGTCAAGCTCGGTGGGCGGCTGCGCGGGCAGGTAGGCGGCACGGCGCTCGCCGGTGGCGAGGTCGTCCAGGTCGCCCGCGGAGTTGGGCGCGTCGCTGAGGATGGCGGTGGCGGGCAGGTGCCCGAGCAGCGGGATGCCGGCGATCACGCGCCCGCACTCGCTGAGCACGAGCATGGCGTCGAACGCGTCAAGGCCGGCGCCGCCGTGGTCTTCGTCGATCAGCAGGCCGGGCCAGCCGGCCTCCTTGGCGGTGGGCCAGAGGTCGGGCATGGCGTCGGCATTGCCGTCGAGCGCCTCGCGTGCGGCTTCGAGGGTCTTGAAGCGCGATAGTGCCCCGCGGGCGGCCTCGCGCAGGAATACCTGCTCGTCTGAGAGTGCGAGATTCATGCCGGCGCTCCTTCCTTTGAACGCAGCTCGGAGAACGGAATGCCCTTGTCCAGGCGCGGCTCGGGGGGCAGCCCGAGGACGCGCTCACCGATCGTGTTGCGCAGGATCTCTTCGGTGCCGCCGGCTGACTTCAGCCCGGGCAGGAAGGAGATCATGTAGGCCCACTGGCTGTCCTCGGACAGCGCGTCGGGGCCGACGACGTCGGCGATCAGATCACCGGCCTTGATCGCTCCGGAGACGATCGTGACCTTGGCGAGCCCGGCCTCGGGACCGGGGATCTGGCCCTTCTGCAGTGCGGTGAGCGTGCGGTAGCCGGTGAACCTGACGGCGAGCAGCTCGCTGGCGATCTCGCCGAGCTTGTGGCGTATCTCGGGGTCGAGGCGTGCGTGCTCGTCGGCGGCGATGGCGCCGGCGAAGCGGTTGGAGTTGTAGCCCATGCCCTCGCTGCCGAGGCCGATCGTGACGCGCTCGAACATGAGCGTGGTGAGCGCTGTGCCCCAGCCGTTTCCGACACCGCCGACGACAGCGCCCTCCTCGAGCGAGACGTCGTCGAAGAAGACCTCGTTGAACTCGGCCTCGCCGGAGATCTGGCGCAGGCCGCGCACGGTGACTCCGTCGGCGTCGATAGGGACGATGAACATGGTCAGGCCCTTGTGCTTGGGCACGTCGGCGTCGGTGCGGGCGAGCAGCAGCCCGTAGGAGGCGAACTGGGCGTTGGTGGTCCAGACCTTCTGGCCGGAGAGACGCCAGCTGCCGTCGTCCTGCTGACGGGCGCGGGTCTGCACGGCGGCGAGGTCGGAGCCGGCGGCGGGCTCGGAGAACAACTGGCACCAGACCTCGTCGCCGTGCAGCAGCGGCGCGAGATAGCGGGACTTCTGCTCCTCGGAGCCGTGGGCGATGATCGTGGGCCCGAGCATGCCGACGCCGATCGCGTCGAGGATGCCGGGTACGCCGGCACGGCCGATCTCCTGGTTGCAGACGACCTGCTCGATCGGGCCGAGGCTCTGGCCGCCGTACTCCTTGGGCCAGGTCACACCGGCGAGCCCGCCCTCGGCGAGCTTGCCCTGCCAGACGCGGCGGGCGGCGATGATCTCGTCCTCGTCCTGGATCGCTCCGGGACCTTGCAAAATGGGTGCTTCGCTCTTGTGCTCGTCGAGCCAGCTGCGCACCTGTGCGCGGTAGGCGGCCTGCTCTGGGGTGTCGTCGAGATCCACTTCGGCTCCTTTGGCTGACTGACCAGTCAATCTAGCGGACCTGGAACGGTACACCCATGCGGTTGGCGGTGCGAATCGCGTCTGGACGGCAGCGCGTCAGACCCCGGGCGGGAACGGCTCCTCGGGGACGATTGGCTGGTGGTAGACGCGCTCGAAGCCTAGGTCGAGCAGCTGGCGGTCCTGCGTGCCGGGGGCGTCGGAGTCGAGCACGATCGCGCCGAGGCGCACGCCGTGGCGCTCGGCGGTGGCGACGAGACAGCGACCGGCGGCTTCGGTTTGGCCTGTCTTCATGCCGGTAACGCCGGGGTATTTGTAGATGAGCAGCGGGTTGTTGTTGTCGAGGTAGAGCTTGCCGCCGTGGATCGGGAACGGCAGGATCGCTTCGTAGGTACCGACGACCTTTGCGATGCGGGGCTGCTCCATGTCGACGTGGGCGAGCACGGCGAGGTCGGCGGCGCAGGAGAAGTTGTTCTGGTTGTAGAAGCCGGAGGGCGAGGAGTAGCGGGTGCAGCCGAGCCCGAGCTTGGCGGCCTCTTCGTTCATACGCACGACGAACTTGCTGACGCTGCCGGCGACGTGCTGGGCGAGCGCGACGGCGGCGTCGTTGCCGGAGGGCAGCAACAGGCCGTAGAGCAGGCTCTCGAGCGGCACGTGCCTGCCGAGTGGCAGCACGCCGACCTTGGATCCCTGCATGTCGATCGCCTGCCTGGTGATGAGCACGCGCGCGTTGGCGGGTGCGGAGGTGACGATCAGCAGCGCGGTCATCATCTTGGTGAGGCTGGCGATGGGCATGCGCACGTAGGCGTTTCGCTGCCAGAGCACCTGACCGGTGGTGAGGTTGAACAGCAGCCCGGCGCGCGGGGGATGCTTGAAGTAGATGTGCACTGGATTCTTGGCGGGCGTGGAGATGCCGCTGAGCGCGAGCGCCGGCTTGCCGAGTGCGAAGCCGGCGGGCGAGCGTGCGACGGTCGCGACAGGGGCGTTCGTGCGTGCGCTGTGCGAGTGTGTGCCGTGAGCGACGCCGTGGGAGCGTTCGCCTGAGCGGCTGGCGAAGGCGAGACCGCCGACGACGGCGACGGCGAGGACGAGCAGCGCGGCGAGCGCGGTTAGGCGCCTGCGTCGCCTGCGCCTGGCGGCGAGGGCTCTGCGGTTGCGGCTGTGGCCGGGCGTGAGGAACGGCGAGCTGCTCATTTGGGGGGAGGATTGCGCAGGGCGCCGACGACTCCGACGCCGAGCAGCACGACGATCAGCAGCGACAGCAGGCTGGCGAACGTGAGGCCACCCTGATTGGAGATGACGGTCAGCGTGAGGAAGGCGAAGCCGATGACGAACAGCAACACGACGCCGAGCACGATGATGCGCGTCATTCGCTGGCTCTGGGAAAGGCGACCATCGGCTCTAGTACACCGCCAGCAGCGGCGGCCGGCCGCTGCGCCGCGCGCTGAAGAGTCTCACGGCGAGCAGCCCGAAGACGACGCAGCCGACGTGGGTGAGGTAGCCGGCGAGCTCGCTGGCGGAGTCGCCGCCGGCGCCGGCGCTGGCGAGGCCCGCGAGGTAGATGTAGAGCTGCTCGGGCAGCCACAGCGCGATCAGCAGCACGGCGGGGACGTCGACGAGCGTGAACATGAATGGGATCGTGGCGAGCGAGATCACCTGCGCGCGCGGGTGCAGCAGCAGGTAGCCGCCGAGCACGGCGGCGACTGCGCCGGAGCTGCCGAGCACGGGAATGCTGGAGCTCGGCTGGACAGCGATCTGGACGCCGAGCGCGAGCAGCCCGCCGAGCAGGTAGAAGGCGGAGAAGCGCATGCGCCCGGTGGCGTCCTCGACGGCGGGACCGAACAGGGCGAGGAAGGCCATGTTGCCGAGGAGGTGCAGGAAGCTGCCATACACGAACAGCGAGGTGACCGCGGTTTTCCACCGCGCGAGGCTGCTGGAGTGGGTGAGCACGTGGGGCGCCGCGCCGTAGTGCCGGGCGACCTCGACGCTGGGTCCGCCGAGGAAGCTGCCGCCGTGGCGGACCTCGAGCACGTAGGCGAGCACGTTGAGCCCGATCAGGAGAACGGTGACCAGCGGGAACCGCGCGAGCGGAATGTTGTCTTTGACGGGGAACATCGCTGCGGGCCCGAGCGCGACGGCCCGCGTCAGAGCTTAGGCGTGCGCGGCGAGCGGCTCGTCACCGGCCAGCGGCCCGACACCGGGGCGGCCCTGCGGGACATGCTGGTCAGCGTGGTAGGAGGAGCGCACGAGCGGGCCGGCGGCCACGTGCTGGAAGCCGAGCTCGTAGGCGGCGGTCTCCAGGGCAGCGAACTCGTCGGGGTGCCAGTAACGCACGACGGGCAGATGGCGCTCGGAGGGACGCAGGTACTGCCCGACGGTGAGCACCTGCACGCCGTGCTGGCGCAGCGCGCCGAAGGTGTCGACCATCTCCTCGTGGGTCTCGCCGAGTCCGACCATCAGCCCGGACTTGGTGACGACCTCGCCTTCGCCCATTTCACCAGCAAGCTGAAGCACGCGGCAGGAGCGCTGGAACTGCGAGCCGCGCCGGGCGATGGAGTACAGCCGCGGCACGACCTCGACGTTGTGGTTGAAGACGTCGGGGCGCTCGACGATGACCTTGGCGAGCGGCATCTCCTGGCCCTGGAAGTCGGGCGTGAGCACCTCGATCTGACAGCCTGGCGCCTGCTGGCGGACCTGGCGGATGACGCCGACGAACGCGGAGGCGCCCTTGTCGGGCAGGTCGTCGCGGTCGACGGAGGTGATGACTGCGTGGCGCAGGCCCATGCGCGCGATCGAGCGTGCAACGCGGGCGGGCTCGAGCGGGTCGTTCCAGGTGGGTTTGCCGGTCTTTACGTTGCAGAAGCCGCAGCGCCGGGTGCAGGTGTCGCCGAGGATCATGAACGTGGCGGTGCCGCGCTCCCAGCACTCGCCGACGTTGGGGCAGGCGGCCTCCTGGCAGACGGTGTGCAGGTTCTCGTCGCGAATCAGCTGCGTGAGCTCGCGGTAGCGCTGCCCACCGGGCGGGGGCACCTTGAACCAGGGCGGCTTGCGCTCGCGCAGCGGTCGCACGTCGGGGCCGAGCACGGTGAGCACGTCCATGCCGCCGGGGTTGGCACGCGATCTCGTAGCGCTCACGCGGGCACCGCTTCGGCCATGCCGGGTGGGCTTGTGTTGAGGGGGGCTCGCTCTGCTCGCCTGGATGGGTTCGTCGTGTCGATACCGAGCCGCTGCGGCGAGACAAGGCGCTGGCGCAGGCCGTGCGCCTGGGCGAAGCTGTGCGCCATGCGCTTGCGAAAGCACGCGAGCAGTGGCTCGCACGCCGTCGCGCCGGCGTTGCCGGCGACCCCGGCCTGGGAGTGCCCGCCACTCATCTCCCGGGCGAGCGAGGTCATGGTCACGTCGGGCAGGCCGCAAGCGACGACCCAGGAGAAGGGCTCCAGGTCGTTGTGGACGTTGACGGCGAAGCCGTGCGTTGTGACGCCGCGCGCGACGTGCACGCCGATGGATGCGATCTTGCGCTCCTGCACCCACACGCCGGTGTAGTCGATTCCCTCTGCGCGCCGTGAGCGCGCGTGCACTTCCTCCTGTGCGAGCGCGGCGATGATGGCGTCTTCCATCGTGCGCAGGTAGCTGTGCACGTCTTTGGTGTGCATGATCGGATAGCCGACGAGCTGGCCGGGGCCGTGATAGGTGAGCTGCCCGCCGCGGTCGGTGCTCTGTACGCCGATCCCTTTGGCGCGGTAGAAGTCCTCACCGAAGGGCAGGTCCTGCGCTCGCGAGCGTCGCCCGCGCGTGTAGACGGGCGGGTGCTCGAGCATCAGCAGCGTGTCGGGCAGCTCCTCGGCCTGGCGCAGAGACCGCACATGCTCCTGGATACAGAGCGCCTCGCGGTAGCCGACCGTGCCCAGGTGGCATACCCAGAGCTCGTGTCGCGATCGGGCCGGGGGAGACATGTGTCGTTCCCAGCGTAGCGCCGTCTCCGGGTTCAGCCGCGCCCGCGTGGCATGCGCAGCGGCGAGAGCTCGCCACCCGCCGCGTGCGTAATGCGGCGGGTGGCGGCGGACGCCGCGTCAGATCGTGCTGCCCCGGCGACCGCCGCCGAGGAAGACGACCAGCGCCAGCAGGGCGATGAGGAACAGCAGCGGGTTCACCGCAATACCCCCGGCCAGCGCAATAATCAACAGGACTACTATGAGTGCTACGAGCATTGGGTCCTCCTTTCGCTACGGGTAATACCCACCGGGCCGGTTACAAAACAAATGCGTTCAAATACCGCCTGGCTGCCGGCCGCCGCGCTCTCACGGGGCGCCACCGGCGCCCCGGTGGAACGATCTCGCATGCTCGGCCACCAACCGGTTGAGGAGGCGCTCCGTGTGCGCCTCGGAACTGGGGCGTGCAGGTCGCGAGCGGAGCATGCGTGGGCGCGACGATGCGTTTCGCATGCGCTGGGTAATCGGGCCGCGCGAGGGGGGTTTGAGGGGCTTGTCTGTTTGGGTCGAGAAGGGGGGCACGGGTGGTCTCCAGGTTCAGGGGTTGAGGTTTGGGGTCCTTTGAGACTGCGCCCTGCTCCTGATCAGGACGTAAAGCTCTGCTGGGAATCTCCTAACAATCGGTGCCATCCAGGTGGAGGTGACCGACCGATCCGGCCGGATCGCCCGTTTGGGAGTTTGAGCGATCGGACAAGTAGTCGCGAAGAACCAGACGACCGGCGGGCATTTGCACCGGTGCTCGCGAGGTCCCAATACGGCGATGGAGGCGAAGTCCTATGAGAAAGGCCAGGTCGGCACGCGTGTTCGCGTGCCTTGCGGTGGTTGGTGTGACAATGGCGGTCGCGGCGTCCGGGGCATCTGCGAGCGATGCGGGCATCAAGGCGCTGTTCAAAAGCTACAACTCCAAGATCCTCATCGCCGAAGGGCATCTGGCGACGGCGCTGGGCGAATACAAGACAAGCCACAATGCCACGCCGGTTGAGGAAGCGCTATCTCACTCGACGGCGGTAGTTCACTCGCTGGAGGTGAAGATCTCCCGCCAGGCCGCGGGGGCGCCGCGCGTGAAAGAGGGCAAGGCGAAGATCGTGAAGGGCCTGAAGGCCGTGGTCGTTGCGTATGGCCAGCTGAAGGCCGCGTTTGAAGCGAAGACGGCGAGCCCCGAAGCGGCTGTGGAAGATGCGCAGAAGGCGGAGCTGGCGGTGAAGAAAGGCCGTAAGGAGCTCCTGGAAGGAGTGAAGCTGATAGCCGCTCGCTAGGGCTTGCGGACACCGGAAGGTGTGACGGCGCGCAAGGGCGTCGTCACACTGTGAGTGTTCCGGGCGCCTGGAGCAGCTCCTTGATCCGCGCGAGGAACTGCGCAGCCGCGGCGCCGTAGAGAATCCGGTGGTCGCAGGAGAGAGTGAGCGTGAGCACGCGGCGCACGACCACTTCCGCCGGCGCGTCGCTCCCGCCTGCAGTTGCGCCAACGGCCCGCGGCTCGACCGCACCGACGGACAGGATCGCCGCCTGCGGCGGGTTGATGATCGCGGCAAAGCTGCGCACGCCGTAATCGCCAAGGTCAGAAACGGTGAACGTGGCACCGCTGAGCTCAGGCGGCGAGATGACGCCGGTACGCACGCGCTCGGCGAGCTCGCGTGTCTCGCTTGCGATCTCCTGCAGAGACTTTCGGTCGGCGTCGAAAATGGTGGGTACGACGAGCGAGTCGGCGGTGGCGACGGTGACGCCGAGGTTCACGCGGGAGTGCAGCTGCCGACGCCCGTCGCGGTAGCTGGAGTTGGCGGTGGGATGCTCGCGCAGCGCCAGCGCGCACGCCTTGACGATCATGTCGCTGTGCGTGACCGTCTGCAGCTCTGATTGCAGAGCAAGACACGCGTCCATGTGCACCTCGATTTGCAGCGTGAGGTGAGGGATCGTGGCCTTGGACTCGGCCGTCCGTCGTGCGGTCGTCTGCTGGGCGCGCGTTAGCTCGATGTCGGTGCTCGCCCCCTTTGCGCCGGCGCCGACCTCAACCGTGGGTTCGCCTGGGCCGGCCATCAATGCTCCACGCTACTCCAGCGGGCGATGAAGTCATCGTCCTCTAGCTGCGTCAGATCGGTTCGCAGGGCTCGTGCGAGCTTTGACGCGGGCTGGGGCGGGCGGTCCCAGAAGAGGACGACTTCGCCGCTTTCGATCTCGACCACCTCGATGTGGTCCACGCGCGCGGGGTCGGCGAAGAGCGCGGGCGTGAGCCCGCCGCGGGTGACGATCAGCCGGTAGGCGTGGCTGGCCTTCATCGCGTGTGTGACACCGCGTCTCGCCCTCCGCGCTCGCGGCGCATGTGCTCGGCTGCGCGCTCGGGTGCGTCCTCGCCCACGAACACGCTCTCGCCGAGGACGATCGCGGGGACGTCGGTGGCTCCGGCGAGCGCGGCGGTGACGGTGGCGTCCGCGAGGCGCTGCACGGTGGAGCGCAGCTCGGCGCCGGCGAGCACGGCCGCGGGGTGCATCTCGCACGCGGCGGCGGCGATCAGCACGAAGTCGGGGTCCTGGAGCGAGTGCCCGCCGGCGAATGACTGGCGGAAGGCGGCCTGGGCGAACGGGACGGTGCGACCGATGGAAGCGGCGTAGGTGGCGGCGCGCATCGCGAACGAGCTGTCGAACGGGTAGGGGTCCGGCCAGCGCAGCGGTTGCAGCCCGAGCTCCTGAGCGCGGCGCTCGATCTCTTCGGGTGCCGGCGCGTCGGCGTCGACGGTCGCTCCACGGAGCTCGCGAGCGAGCGCCGGACGCCACTCGACGGGTTCGGGTGCGTCGGCGAAGACGTGCAGCATGCGCTCGGCGGCCAGGTAGGCGAGCGGGCTGGCGAGGTCGAAGTAGAAAGCGGCGGTGGGAGGCGTGGGAGTGGGCACGTGCTCGGGCAGCGTGGGGTGCGTCGGTCTGCCGGCGTCCAAGCCCTCAGCCGTGGATCAGCCAGCCGTCGGCGGCGCGTCCAGCTTCCATCACGGCCTCCGACAGCGTGGGGTGCCCATGGATGATGCGAGCGAGCTCCGGGACTCCGCCCTCGAGCGCGCGTACGTTGACGAGCTCCTGGATCAGCTCGGTGGCGCGCGAACCGACGATGTGCCCGCCGAGCAGCTCGCCGTACTTGCTCTCGCCGACGACCTTCACGAGGCCCGTGCGGTCGCCGTAGACGGTGCCGCCGCCGACGGCCCCGTAGGGCACCTTGCCGACGACGACGTCGTAGCCCTGCTCGCGCGCCTGCTCCTCGGTCAGGCCGAAGGAGCCGACGTTGGGCGTGCAGAAGGTGGCGCGGGGGATGTCCTGGTAGGCGATCGGGTGTGTCTGGCGTCCGTCGATCGTCTCGGCGGCGATGATGCCCTCATCGGATGCCTTGTGCGCGAGCGCGGGCCCGGGGACGAGGTCGCCGATCGCATACACGCCGGCACGCGAGGTGCGCAGTGCCCCGTCGACTGCGATCAGGCCGCGCTCGCCGAGCTCGACGCCGGCCTCGACCAGCCCGAGCCCCTCGACGTCGGCGCCGCGACCGGCGGCGATCACCATGTAGTCGACCTGCGTGGACTCACTGCCGTAGGAGAAGCTGACGCTCGTCTCATCGCTGCTGACGTCGGCGACGGGGGTGCCGGTGTGGACGGCGATGCCCTGGCGCTTCAGGCCGCGCTCGACCAGGCGTGAGATGTCGGCATCCTCGGTGGGCAGCACGCGGTCGAGTGCCTCCAGCAGCAGCACCTCGCTGCCGAGTCGCGCGAACGCGGAGGCGATCTCAGCCCCGGAGGCGCCGGCGCCCACGACGGCGAGGCGGGCGGGAACCTCGGGCAGCGCCCAGGCCTCCTCGGTGCCGATCACGCGGCCGCCGAACTGGACGCCGGGGATCGCACGCGGCACCGAGCCGGTGGCGAGGATCACGCTGCCGGCGCCGATCGTCAGCGGCTCGGCGTCGAAGACATCCACGAGGACATCGCCGTCGGCGGTCAGCTTGGCGTTGCCGGCGATCACCTCGACCCCGTCTTTCTTGAAAAGTCCGCCGACGCCGGATGTGAGCGTGTTGACGACCTTCTCGCGGCGCGCCTGCACGGCGGCGTAGTCGACCTCCACGCCCGCGACCTTCAACCCGAACTCCTCCGCCTCGCGGATCTCCGACAGCAGGTCGGCGGAGCGCAGCACCGCCTTGGCGGGGATGCACGCGTAGTTCAGACAGCGCCCGCCGAGCTTGTCACGCTCGACGACGGCCGTTTTCAACCCGAGCTGGGCGGCGCGGATCGCGGCCACATATCCCCCCGGACCGGAGCCGATCACGATGCAGTCATAGCTTTTCTCAGGCATTGGGTGAGCCTATCGAAAGGCTATCGACCACCCTGGCGTTCGCCGGCCTGGATGCGCCCCATAATCCGGATCAGCTTCCAGAAGAGCCATCCGCCAAGCACGATTGCGAGGAGGGAGATCGCGGCTGTGACGATCGAGGAGGCGAGCAGCAGCGCGAGCGAGGTGGCGATGATCTGGAACGTGAGCAGCGCCTCGAATCCGAGCACGGCCATGTAACGGCGCCGGTACATGCCGAGCGCGAGCAGGACGAGAATCGCGGCGATGAAGATCGCGCCGGGGAGAGAGCCGCCGTGGCGAGAGAGGTTGTGCACGGTCAGCCCACCGACGAGCACGGCGACGGCGAGCACCACGCTGACGCCGATCGCGACGAAGAGCGCGGGTGGTCGCTCTCCCTCGCCGAGTGGCTCGAGTGGCGCAGGCGCGGGTCGCTCCCGTCGACCGCCCAGCTCGCCGCTGCCGCTTGCGGGTGCCCCAGCGCCACTCTCGGGCTCAGGCGTCAACTCGTTCCTCCGGCGCACGTGCGTCCAGTGCGCTCCTCAGCTCGCGCGCGGCCCGCTCGGGGTCCTCGGCGGCGGCGATCGCGCGCAGCACGCACACCCTGCTCGCACCGGCGTCGAGCGCCTCGGTGAGATTTCCCGCGTCGAGGCCACCGATTGCGAAGAACGGCACTGTTGCGTTCGCGGCGGCGTAGCGGATCAGCTCGAGGCCCACGGCCGGCCGGCCGGGCTTGGTGGGGGTCTCGTGGATGGGGCCGACACCGATGTAGTCGACGAGGTCCGCATCGACGGCATCGATCTGTTCAGGCGAGTGCGTGGAGAGCCCGATCAGCATTTCCGGTCCGACGATCTCGCGCACCTGCGCGACGGGCATGTCGTCCTGGCCGACATGGATGCCGTCTGCTCCCGCCTTCTCCGCGACCCAGGGGCGGTCGTTGACGATCAGCAGCGTCCCCAACTGCCGCAGGAGGGCGCTCGAGGCATGGGCGACAGCCAGCAGCTCGTCGTCCGGCAGCAGCTTCTCGCGCAGCTGGACGATGTCGACGCCGCCGGCGACAGCAGCCCGCAGCAGGTCGGGGAGCTCGCTCCCGTCGGGTTTCGCGTCGCACACGAGATACAGCCTCGCGGCCGCGAGGCGCATGCGCCGCTCGGCGCCCGGATCCTGGATTGGCATGTCCGGCAGTCTGGCAGGAGCGCGACGCCGGCTCTACGTCAGGCTTGCTCGGTCGCGCCCAGGAACTCCACGAGCAGCTCGTTGACGCGCTCGGGCGCGTCGTGCTGCACCCAGTGTGTGGCGTCGGGCAGGTACTCGACGCGCGCGTTGGGGACCCACTTGGGTTCCGGCAGGGCGAGCTCGCGTCCGAGCACCGAGTCGCGCTCGCCCCAGATGACCAGCACGGGCGCGACGATCGGGCTCATTCGCGCGAGCGCTCGGCCGGGCGTTTGGCGCAGCGCGGCTCTGTAGTAGTTGAGCATGCCTTTCAAGGCTCCTGGCCGCGACCAGGACTCGACGTAGCGCTCGAGGTCCTTGCGACTGAAGCCGTTGGGCGATTCGCGCAGCGCGCCTCTGAGCGCGCGGAAGTCGTTCGCCGCGAGCATCCTTTCGGGAATGAAGGGCAGCTGAAAGAAGAACATGTACCAGCTCTTTCGCAGCTGCTTGAGGGTGCGAAACCCGGCGAGCATGCGCGCGGGGTGAGGGACGTTGAGGATGGCCACACGCTCGACCACCTCGGGATGCTCCATCGCCGTGAGATAGGCCACCGCGGCGCCCCAATCGTGACCGACGACATGCGCGCGCTCGACGTCGAAGTGACGGATCAGGGCGGCAATGTCGCCGCTGAGCGCCGTTGCGTCGTAGTCGCGCCAGCTGCCAGGCTTCTCGGAGAGGTTGTAGCCGCGCATGTCGGGAGC
>Ga0209006_10004467_pt1 | contig 12693 bp, 19 predicted proteins | sample JacPin_JW_Ref_O2_FD_188567 | JGI IMG/M metagenome (GOLD analysis project Ga0209006, IMG submission 188567) | Forest soil microbial communities from Algoma, Ontario, Canada - Jack Pine, Ontario site 1_JW_Ref_O2 (SPAdes) (version 2) | ecosystem: Environmental > Terrestrial > Soil > Boreal...
CCTTACCCAATTTCAACCTGTCAATCTCCTTCCGCGAGCTCTCCCTTTCTTGTGGGATCTCCGCCAACTCCTTCTCGTACTTTGCGACCTGCTGCTCAAGGTCATGCCTCGATTGGTCACTTGCCGCTGCTTTTGCCTCTTAGTTTTTGTGGATTGTTTTAGTGTACTTACCTGCTGATCCTCATTACAAAATTGCTCCCATGCCTTATCATATTCCGTGCGGGTATTTGATTCCACTGCGGGCGTTTCAGACACCCGATACGACAGATACTTGCCCGCCTTGAGTTCTTTCTTGTTATCGGTGACAATCCCCTCAAAGTTCTGTCGCAACATCTCGCACAACATACCGGCATACCAATAACATTGGTTCTTCAACAATGTGTAGTGTGGAGCTTGATCATCCAGGACCCTGAGCAAGATCATGAGTTGCGCAACTGAACACGATTTCGACAGTGTGATTTTCCGGAGGAGGTGATGGGTTTTCAGCAACATCTTGCTGCGCTTATCAAACAACTCGTTGCGACGGGTTTGATTCCCAGGTATGAATACGATGTCCTTAGCAGTAGTGCAGTTGTCGGAGAGTGTGGCAAGTGATGTGGAAGAACTGGGTGTCGATGACAGAGGATCGCCCTCTGGTACCAGCTCGTTCAGTTTGAATGAATGTCGTAAGATTGATTTTTGAGTCAGAAGGGAAAATGACATCGAGAAGCACCAGCTCGTGGCGAACACTGGTGGTGTCCTTGAAATGGGAAAGTTTTCGGATAATGCACGACTTGACAGGCTTTCGGTTATCCTGGAGCTGTAGCAGTTGGACGCATACAGAGACGGAAAGTTCCAGGTCATCGATTGGGAATACGAATTGGTCTGTAGGTGTGTTTGATGTGAACATGTCTGAAAAAACGACGCGCACAGATGAGAGAAATTTGCGTAGAGACATGAGGGCTTGAGTCAAGGGAGATGTGAGGTCGCGAGGACAGACTCATCAGCAGGTTAGAGTCATGTGACCGATGAGCTTGAACGTTCTCCGGTGACTGCGCTGGTCCCCAACCAGCGCGTATTTTGTTATTAATCTATGCAGTACATGCATGCTCAATTCGAGGTCCCGGAGGGTATGGGATATTTGTTCTTGGTGACCTCACCATGAAGGGCATCCGCATCCCTCTTCAATGGGGTGGCCAACTTGCTAGGTCAGTATTTGCTTCCATGCCCATTAACGCGTGCTGATTTTCCCCACCATTCATTCAGATTTCATCCAGATTTATATCACGGCGCAAGTGTGCGACCTCCAGATTCAGCCGCGCTTTTGCGATGGCCCTCTGCCTCCACAATCGACTTCGGCCTCTCACAAGAAAGCCAAATACGTGGTCTCTGGGCCCACGAATTATGCCCTTGCTCGTCACATGTAAATTTTTGGGTACGAATGATCTAAGTTCAGCAGTCGGGGACATTTACTCACACATTCATACCGTCATCACTACAGTTATGTACAAGACTGCTTGTTGGCAAGAGGAACCTTCACCGCCTTCACAGTCAGAGGCGACGAAATCCTCTCTGCGTCTTGAGATCTTACGCCCCAGTTCAGAGGGGTGATGTCGGTCCGTTATGCTTCTACACCACAAAAATGTGTGGAATCATTATGAACAGTGTCGCTGTATACATGTATGAGAGAATCCCATTAAAGCGTTATGACTTTAGACCCAACAGCAAAATGAAAGAATCCCTCGTTCCTCGAGCATATGAAGATCCTCTCGAATTGACTCTTCTGGATGGTCATTTTGCCTTGAAGATGGGGGAAGCGAAATTACTAGCTTTGTCAATTGTGAGAATTTGCTTTGCTGCAGGACCTCTCCGATTCGATACCACTCCTTAGCAGGGGGAGATGGTAGGGGATATGGAAAGATATCAAGACGAATGGTTTTGAGTGTTGAAGAAGGGATTTTGTCAAGGATGGACGCCAGAAGCTTGACATGATCGGTTGAAAAGATTATATCGGAGAACATACTCTCGATAGATAAGCTTTGCAAACCAGTAAGGCATTGCAAGTTTGCACCACGATCAAACCCTTCTGAAGAAACTGAGTCAAAATACAGAGCAGAGTAAGGTTGCGGGTACCTAGGCAATTAGCGGCGTTGAATGTAATTTCTACATCTTGCAGCACATTTCCAAACATCGTAAAATACTCCCCAACGATAGGAATGTCGCTAAGCAAATGAAGATCCACGGAGAAGTATTTCGTTGGGACGATCCGCCCTCCCAGAAAGTAATGCAGCAGCGGGTCCATGATGCACCTTATGAATCCAAGCGAACGCAGACGAGGGGAAAGCACCGCATAACTACCAGTGTATGGAGAGCTAAAATTTCGTATACGGACCCGCACCATGTGTAGCTCGCGGAGGTTGGGAAATTTTACAAGCAGGTCGTCTAGATCATGAAAATTTACGAGAGTCACATATTCAAGGCGCAGGCGCTCGATGGATGGAAATATAGGGAAATGAGCCCTCGTTTTGAGATCGGGGGTAGGCCAAAATTTCAGGGAGAGGGAGGAAGGTGTCAGATTCAGGAGGTGCTGGAGAATATCCATTAGTTTTTCTGCCATTCGGGGGTCATCACTTCCATCTATCTCCAAATCCACACAGGACCGAATCGTGCGATTTGGGTTCCCGAATATCTCAATAGCAACTGGAGGATCATGCGATCTGAGCGCCCTCGAGAAAAGGTGGATAATCAAACGTACCCCAATCCTGACTGTAGAGTTTGATTTTCGAAAACAGATGATATCTGCTCGCAGGAACCCAGGCCCTACAAACGAGCGCACAGGCTTTGAGGGCCAATTTGGAGTCGTAGAGGAAATCAATGATGCGATCTTGAATCTCATTTGGGAACGCAAGGCGTCGAATCTCTACATCTTAGTTGTAGTTAGCTCGACGGATTGTTTGTATATTCACACTGACCGACACTGCACATCGTGATTGAGAGAACACGTACGAGGCGAAGATTCTGAGAACCTTTGGGTCGATGTCAGCCCAAAACTCAATATAGGGTCTCTTTCTGTGCGATCAAGCACACTCGTCCATCAGTATATGTCGACCTTGAGACAATGGTGCATTCGCCTTGCATTTTCCCTGATGTCGTCGCCGACAGACTATCTCGTGGGTCCTATACGCACCTGAACTTCATCCGGTGCCCCGTATTGATCATTAAATTAGCATTATTTAGTAATAAATCGATTAACTATGAGCATATCCTGAACGCTGAGGGCCAAGCTGAGGGTCATCGCCACCTTTGTCAATTGTCATCATTTTCTTTATAGTCAAGCTCCTCGTGTTCGATGTCTTTGTCACGGTCTTTATCGTTTTCTTCGTCCTTTTGGTGCCTCTTTTGAAGACAACCCGCCTCTGGGACGTAGCGATCTGCGAAGTTTCGAAGGACCAGGAGTAGGCGGCGCATTCCCGCCCTGCGACGAACCTGGTTCATCGAAGGGCACGGAAGGCAGTTTTTCCACCAATTTCCCGACCATACCCGTGCCCACATTGACACCATTTCTGTGGCCACGCTCCTTTTCCTCCGTCCGAGTGCAAGGCGACATACAGTCTTCCGGTGCAATGGATTCATGGCCGTCGTCAGATGAGTCACCCCGGAATACATCAGGGTGTGTCTTGTGGTAAAGTCCACTGTGGCGCAGTAATTCGTGAATGTGAGGGGATCCTCTGGCGTCAGGCTGGTTGGAGGTGCGGTCAACGCCGGGACCAGAGTCGTGGCATGGCCCTGGTTCACTAGACGGATGGAGAGGGCATTGGGATGTGATATCAGCCGTGTCGTGGTCACCTGTCTGGTCGGAAGCCTTGCCTTTGCCCTTTCTATCGATACGCTCTTCAAGTTTCGTCCAGACAGGTGGCTGAAATCCGAATTCTAACGACGAATTCTCCGAGGACGAATCGGAGAACTCGTCGGGCTTGCTTCGGTAGTGGCCAGCTCTGCCTTCCTCAAATACGCCAAGGGTATGTATTGGATGTTCATCGTTGACGGCAGGAGAAAGGGTAGATGACCTTGCGTACGGCTGAGGCTCGGCGGTCGTAATGGATGACTTGTCAAGACCGCTAGGACTCGCAGGAGGATGGATTGGATGGGCTACTTTCGATCTCTTGGTCTGGGAAAGCTTCACAGGGTCGCCTGTTCCCTCTTCTATCTCGACTGCCTTCCTCTTCCTCGTTACACAACGTTTTGCCTTCGATTTGTGAGCAGTTGGGGTGGCGGAATAACAAAGTCCCTCTGAGGGTGTGTAATCTGAAGGTGGGATGCGGTAGAAGGGACGCTCGGTTTCGGATCGAACCTCCACAAACAGAGCGTCGGCCGATGGAGGTGTCCCAGATGGCGATGCAGCTGGCGTAAACCGGACTGTAAAAGGAAGCTGCCGTCGGTCCCTGTGCCCATTCTCGATGAACTCGAGTTCATAAGGTTCTATCATGCTGTCCGAGATGGCAGTGTCCACTTCGATCTGTGCGACTTCGTTGGAGAAGTTGGTTTCTCCCAGTGCCAACATGATGAGAGGCTCTGATATATTGTCATCTGGTTGGACTAGTTCGATTATAGAGAAAGGTAAGCGGTCGCGAATTTTGTCTCTGCGATGGAATTGCGAGTAAATGTGCTAATCGTGATTACTAGATAAAAGTTACGCACATCGCTGATTCGACGAACTCAAGGAAGTCCATTATCGCCTTGTTTATGCGATACAGCACTTGCATGCCCTGTTCTTTGAGGGCGGTAGTGGTGAGTAAGTCGGCGTTCCGGAAGAAGAACTGCTTTGCGTGACGGTCGAGTTCATTGAACCTGTTCACGAGGAAGGAGACTTGGGCCTCGGTGGTGCCTGGAAGGTCAGTGCCAGAACAAGAGGCGTAAGGGTCAAGTTTGAGATCGAGAGCTGAGAATGGGTGGACAGAGGACATTCTCGAGAGTAAAAGGCAAGATTGTGGTCGAGGAACGAAGTGGGTGCGTTGAGGATCACTCACTGAGGCTGTATTTAACTAAAGAACGAGTGGCATGCTTGCTTTGACTTTCTTCCCTTTCAAAGTTTCATCCCCGCAGTGATCGGTTTGGTCACGCGAAAGGTTTTGGCATGACATAATTGTACCTCGCTGTGGCAAAGCGCTCTGACTTGCAGTAACCGGCTATGAGGTTCATATTCGAAATAAATAAAGAGCAAGACCAGGCTGAGAATGAGTGCATTGGATTACTCTACATCTCTGAGCAGGAGATTGGCATTATCGAAGACTTTTATCGTGTTGCTAGGTGTTGCGATTTTCCACTTAGATAACAAAAAGCGTGTTGTGATTTTAAACGGCTGCATGTCAAGTCAGTAAGCATAACGGGATACGTAGTGGGCGTCATTCATTGCACCTTCTGGCGTTTTGGCAATATAGTCGATTGCTAAGAAAAACAGGCGAATCGTAAGCTTCATCTAACGGCTGATTATCATAATCATAATTCGGATTTCTGACCTTGTTGCACAGTCTGAATTTCTTCAGCCTCCGCGTCCGGTATCTCGATTGAAAACTCCTGGAATAGGCTATGTAGTCAAGTATACCTGGCGTGCCAGTGAGTGACAAAAAGTTCGTGCCTCTTCCACCGCCATAACGACTTCTACCGAGTCCAGGCTATCCAAGCCCAAGTCAGTCGCAAATGACGCAGTCGTCGTCAGCTAGCAGGGACGTAGATAGGCGTTAAGTCCATATAAAAAGAGATTTTTTTTGTGAATTCATTTCATACCTTCGCTGGATCCACTTTCTCAAAACTCTTCATCACTTGCAGGATTCGTGATTGAATATCTTCTCTTGATAAGCTAGGTGCGGTCGAAAACTTTACTCGCTGAGGGAGAACACTTCGGAAATGGAGATGATTAGACGTGTAGCGCGGAATGATTGCGCATCGAGCAGCCAAACGAACGAAAGACATTGCGAAAAAGTTGAGTGTCAGACCGTATTTCTGCAAACCCGGGCAATCCCCTTTGCTTTGCATGGGATATTTATTTCCTACAAATCCCGACAAATATATGACTATATAAGGCAAGTTTGCACCTAAAACTTTGCAAGACACGCGCAAATCACGTGTCCGGTCGTACTGTTATGGTCCTCATCAGCGTCCGAGACGCCCTTACGTTTTGGTTACATCCATGGTCTTGTCGTGGGTGTTCACTTTATTGAGCGATTCAGTATTCCAGGCTAGATCTACCATTCACGAAATGATATCGAGACCTAGTCGGAATCTTCAAGTAACCCCATTGACTAGCGCACCCCGGTCGGGCGTCACGATGGATGCACGTATCACAGCGATGTTTTCCATCTTTGTGATATCGCTGTTTGGTATGTATAACATTCTTTTCAATAGACATATCAGTGTAACACCCAGCTCAGCGGTATCCCTACCTGCACTTTCGAAACGAAATCCATCCTTGAAACTTCCACATCTAATATTCTTTGTCGGGAAACACTTCGGGACAGGTAGGTTGCTTGGTTCCTTTAGACCTATTCTGGCCTTGATCCCTCTCAACCGTTTATCCAATGCTTTGGCTGGTCGCGCCAGCTTGTGTTCATGACGCTGCATGAGTCACTTTCAGACCGTCGCCAATATCTATCTTGCTAGTGTCATCATGCAATTGTAGCTCTTCCTTGTCACAATTCCTCCCGCCCAAGGATAGCATATTTACTAACTTTCTTAAACCAGGTGTCATCTTATCCACAGCGTTTACCCATCTCTTGCAGGACGCATTCAAAGCCTTGCATGACCCGATCGTGAAGGCGCGGTGGAATATAGAGCATTCGGTTGGTTTGATCATGTATGTCCACACACTCATCGAGTAAGAAACTCGTAACTAATTGATTGAATCCTCAGACTGGGTTCCTTGCTGTCTATTTTTTTGGTCGAATGTACGTTCCCACCCCGTCGATGGAATTAAACTAACCTCTGTGTTCGTATCAGATATATCTACATCATATGTTGATCGATTGCATGCAAAGCCCTCGGCCTCCCCATCCCCAATTTCTTCACATAACCCTTCACGATCCCCGTCGGCTCACCGGCAACATCCGCATTCCCAAATACCCACTCACGATCATATTAACACCCAAGCCTGTCATCACCAAACCTCCTACGAACCAACGCAGCTCGACCATGTTGATGTGACTACATCTAACGAACACTCACCGCTGTTGCCAATGTCGTCGCCCGCCCACTCGACACGATCTCGTGCTCCGTCAATATCATTTCCCTATACCTCATACACCGAGAGAGAAACGGACTGTGAGGGGTTGTTCTTTGAGGGGCATCATAGACATGAGTCGAGAGTATCGCATGATGCACATCACGCACGCATACCGAAAGCGTTATATCCTCCCTTGGACGTCGAGCAGGTAAATGAGAATGGTGTGGTGTGCGAGGACACAAACAGAAAACATCATGGAAAAGGTCACGAGCATCATCATCACCATCATCATGCGGTTAATATAGGTTGTACTGGTAACGAGGATGAGCAGGAGGGAAGTTTGGACGGTGTTAATAGAATTGGTGGGAGACGGCAGGTCGTTGGGATTCTCGTGAGTCAAGTCTTTTCACTAACGCTGGGTCTCTAGTTGTCTGATCAGTTTTATTATTCAGGTCTTACAATTAGGTATCATGATACACTCCTTTGTAATTGGCTTGACCCTGTCAATCATGTCATCGGAATTCGGTATGTACGGGAGTCGACATCGACCGTCAATTTGCGGGTGTTGACCTTTTGTTTTCGAATTTTTCGCAGCCTCATTGGTAACAGCTATCATGTTTCATCAGCTCTTTGAAGGGCTTTCACTTGGCATTCGCATAGCTTCTCTTCCTGCATCACAAGATGACGGGTTCAAACAACTCCCATTTCTTCAACGGACTTTGTCAATTCTGTTTGCAGTTACAACTCCAATAGGGATAGTCATCGGTCTTTTGTCGTTTACGAAGGCGACCGACGGGGGTACGTGCCAAATCGTCTCTTTTACTTACCTTCGTTTCCGGGTTTGCTAATTACTTTTTTTTTTCGACATCAGCACGCATGAAGCTTACACAAGGGGTGATGTCAGCCCTCTCAGCTGGCATGTTGATATACGCAGCATGTGTAGAGATGCTTGCCGGGGATTTCATCATGGATCGTCTGTTGTGGCGGAGCAGTTTTTGGAAACAGGCCTTGGCATTGGTGAGTTTATTTGCTGGGGTGGCGGTAATGGCTGTGATAGGTTGAATTTTTTTTTTGGACTCGTTCGCCGAGTGCAAGTCACATATACACAATGTCATTGTATGTACATACGGTAGAATCACCAGCATGAATACCAAGCAAATACCTTGGAAGGTCCATGTCCAGTTTTCCTTCAAATAATCCAGGGCTCATGTTTTCTTTGCTGGGGCGAACTTGCCTTTCTATGATTGCTAATTGTAGACAGCTGTATTCTTTTGGATGAGAATAGCTTGTAGACATAGACTCCCTCAAGTGTGTGGCATTCGAAGTACTTGAAGGAGTTCATGGACTTCACGGCACCGCGAGTCCTTGAGAGACGAGGGACCATACAATTCAAGCGTCTAAGAGGATGTCAGTATATGTGGAAATGGAAGACACTACAACCATACCCGCATCCGGCCTCGGTCACGACAACGATGTGGAGTGCTATCGGTGAAATCAATTATAGCAAAACCTCCATCCACAGTCCGAACGACGTTCCGTGGCTCGAGATCACCATGCCAGATACCTGCGCAGTGCAGCTCCTTTACCAAAACGAATACTCGTTCACTTCAAGACCAGGTGAAACCCGCTCTAAAGTAAGAGAAGAACATTTTCGGCTTACCGTTCGGAAGGCGTTAAGTCATCCCAATTGCATAGCGCGCTTTCATGCAAGTCCATAACTAATATATCGATTTTTTTGCTCGTGAAAGCGCCGTAACATTGTGGTGCGATTCTTTGGGTCAACGTTTTAGACTTGTACAGTTCTTCCAGGTGTGCGTAGACATCAAACTCAGTCCGAAGGCGGCGCCGCTTTGAGTAATCATGATGCAAGATCTCGATGACCTTTACTGCCACTGCTTTCTTCCCGAGGAAGCCTTGAAATACGGCGCCAGTCGATCCCGCTCCCAAAGGAGCGGTAAGTCTGACAGCGCGTTCACTCGGAGGTAGTGGTGCGATGGAACGGCATGGTATACTCTGGAGATAAAGCCGAGGAGAAGAGGCAGGGGACCAAGCGAGCTGTACAGCATTCAAATCCAGTCAGTTTGTTAATGAGTATGGCTCAAGAAAGAAAGAAAACAAACCATTAAATTGTAATCACCGGTGGCTTTGGACTGTGAATGGGTCAGGGGACCGTCAGAGAAGCTGTTTCCACTTGCTCTAATTGAATCACTCAAAGTCTTCGACAAGGATCTCATTCGCTTGGCGCGCTCCCGTTCCTACAAGTCATCGATGAGCGTGAAAGTCGGTGGGTTCTCCCAGGTCCCAGTTCCTCGAGAGAGCGTTTACGATACGGAGCTCATGCGGATCCTCTCGAACTGGTTGCTGTTACACGACTGGACAGTTACGGGACAATGGGGACAATGGCACCCACAAACAGCGCCTGGGAAACACAAATACACCGACATTGTACTCCGAAAGGACCAATACCCACCAATTGTTCTAGAGCTTTTAGCGACAGGAGATCGGAGCTTTGTCCGATCACACATTGAAAAGACCCCCGGATACAAGGCCCTTCTCTCAGCAGACGAAGCTTGGATCGTCCATTTCACTTGCGAAGACGATTATCATCCGGTCTGGCAATCCGATGCGGAGCTGGACGAAGGTGTAAATGTAGTGCATTTTTCACACGACTTGGACTTTACACGAGTATGGATGAACGCACGTTGGAAGAATGATGTTGGTATTCTGCAGGAGGACAGTCGTAAGTTGGATATCTGAGTTGTCTTGTCATCGTCCTACGGTCTATCTTTGATATGAACTCGTCATCCTATGTTTTCGCTTGATGAAGGGCAAATGCACATGAAATATTGTAAGGCTGCGCGTCATAACTGCGGGTCACATGTTTCGCATCGTGACCCTGCCTGCAACTTGCAACACTCCACTAACGCACACCTCCAATGGCACCCATAGAAAACCAACAAGCCGCCCCACCCATCAACTGCAAACTCCTCCTGATAGGCAACTCATCGGTTGGAAAGAGCAGCTTACTTCTCAGATTCTCAGAGGAACAATGGCTGCCCGAAGATGAGACCAGTGCGACCATTGGTGTCGACTTTCGTGTGAGATGATGATTCCTTTCTTTCTGTTTCTGATTCTTGATCGTGGATATCGAGATCAGGTGCTGAAGATTTGTTGCGGTTTCGTAGGTGCATAAGATGGATGTAAAGGGCAAGAAGGTGAAACTCAGCATATGGGTACGAACGCGCCCCTGCCTTGCGCTTGTTCTTCCTGTGTTTTTTTTTGACCATTTGCTATTGGAGTGTAGGATACTGCTGGCCAGGAACGATTTCGCACCATCACTTCGTCATATTACAGAGGAGCACAGGGTATCATTTTAGGTGAGGCAATCACGCCCGGATCTTGAATTGCCAGTGTCTTAACAACCTGTACCTATGGGTATTTCGATTCTGGACCAGTATACGATGTCTCAAGTCGAGAATCCTTCGATGCCCTTCCGAGATGGTATTCAGAGCTCGAGACGTACGTCTCCAGCTCTGTTGTGAAGATCATAGTCGGGAATAAAGTAGACAAGGTATGCCGTACATTATCTTTCCATCACCCGTTACCGGTTCCTATCTGTGACTGCACCGAACTAACACTACTCCCGCAGGAGTTTTCTCGTCAAGTGCCCACCAGTGAAGGCCAACAATACGCGACACGAATGAACTCGCTCTTCATAGAGGCCTCTGCGAAGACCGCCGTGGGCGTACGTGAGGCTCTCCGGGAGGTAGTTGAGAAGATCCTCGATACGCCGGAACTATGGGCTCCTATTACACCTGCGAAAGGGAAGAGCGGAACCGGCGAAGGAACGATGCCAGGGAATATCGATCTGTCGAAGACACATGATAACCAGGGCGGGGTGTGTTCTTGTTGAAACATTCTGGTGACGGATAGACTAATGGTGGTGAGAGGTGGTGTTGGTGGTGTTGGAAGCATCCGAGGGTTCTTTCGGGTCTGATGTATTTTTCTGCCTTTCCTTTCACGCACGTTTGTATACCTGACAGTACGTATTATTCTACCGATAGAATATTAATTTTCTTTTCGCAAACGAATGATGTAAAATATGGCGGTCCGGCATAGGTTGACCACGAAGTCTTTTCACGTTTTCGCCGCTTCATTTCTATGCGTCAACCGAGTTTCGCAATCTCAGTCATTACTGATAAATGAAATTGTATCTAAAAAATGCCAAAGGTCATCGGTGTTCAGCCAAGATAACAACACAAAAATGTCCACTAACCGAGAGAGTAGGTGAGGGATGGCAGAAAGTTGAGGGCCATATCTGACAGTAGGTGTCACGTTCGTGACTCGTGCCAAAAGTATAAAAAAAACGTGAGCTTACCGAGCGGCGTTGTCGTACAGCTCAAACAACGGGATTGCGAGCAGTTTCATATTTTTCGGGACAGCGAGGACCTCTTCTCCCACGGAACAAAAGCGAAAAGTGTTCTCCCATCAGTTTGTCGGGAAATAAATATCTCACGTACTTCGTTCCGGCATCTGCACAAGGAACAACTTCTTGCATTCTTTCGGCTTCGTGATATGCGCGGGGATGAATGGATACTGTACCGAAAAGTATGTGACGATGATGAAAAGAATGAAGCTTGGAACGGACCATGAATGTCTCAAAGTTGGGCCTCCACCATTGTGCGAGACAGTCACCGATTTCCCATTCATTGTTTACACCGTGAGAAGCGTTGAATTGTCGAGAGTCGGTAGGTGGTGCAAGGCGTTCGTCCAGTCTGCGTTTGAGGCCATCGATCTCATCTTCACCTGGCTTGAGGTAGTCACCGGGTCTATACGAGATGCGAGATTCAAGAGGTGATCCGCGGGGGAGTGCAGGGTTATATGGTACGTACAGTTTAAAAAAGGCGTTTGCGATCTGGAGCATGAGGATATGTGGATGACCATGATCGTGCACGACGAGAATGCCTTCAACGGTGCGGCGCATTCCAAAATCCTCATAGTTGTTCTGTAACCGCTGAAGCCTCGCGGATACACTCGGATCTTCCTCCGGTTGAGCTTCCTTGGTACTTTAGCCAGGGATAATAGATGAGAGAGTTGTTCAGGTGACCCCCTTGATGGAAGTTGTTTGGCATACCTGAACGTAAAATTCGAAAGTGGGTACCTATTATGAGATTGATGTCTATCAGCTGATGCACGGTAAACTGAAGGGTATGTACATGCAAGGCAATCGTGTTGGACATCGTCGTAGACGCTCACTGGCAAAAGGTGGGAACGATTTGTCACGTGGATCCAATCTAATCACCCTCGATAACCAAAGTAATAATATGCCTACTCCCACCACTCAGCCATTATCTTCCTTCTTTACCTTCATGTCCTCCCCTCTTCGTCCAGAATCAGTCCAATCTCAGTCAAGGATTCCCCGTTTGAATACACCCGCTCAAGATACACTTCATGCTGACGAACAAATTGCGTCAAGACACGATCCGTTTCAATGGGCC
>Ga0209006_10004468_pt1 | contig 12693 bp, 13 predicted proteins | sample JacPin_JW_Ref_O2_FD_188567 | JGI IMG/M metagenome (GOLD analysis project Ga0209006, IMG submission 188567) | Forest soil microbial communities from Algoma, Ontario, Canada - Jack Pine, Ontario site 1_JW_Ref_O2 (SPAdes) (version 2) | ecosystem: Environmental > Terrestrial > Soil > Boreal...
CAAATGTTTCGAAACCGCCGGCAGCGACATCTTGTAAGGCGCCGCCAGCTCGCTGACAGAAGTCTCCCCCTGCACCAGCCGCGCCAAGATCCCCCGCCGCGTAACATCCGAAAGCGCCGCAAACGTCGTATCCAACTCCGCCTCTGAATACTTAACCATATGGTTTAGTATCGTCACCCAGGAATTCTTGTCAAGAGAAATCTTCGCAAGGAAGGGGAATACCGGACGGCTGCCAGATTGGCTCGCCGCCCCACAGGGCGACGACTGCGGACCTGCATCGATTTCTACATTCTCTATAACACTGTCATCCCGAGCGAAGTCCCGCGCTTTCGCTTTTCCCCTGGTTTTCAGGGGCGCGGGACGCAGTGAGGGATCTGCTCTTCGGTTTTGGCTCTCTTATTTGTGTTGTCGCCTAGAGGAGTCACTGGCCTGACCGGAACTATGCGAGGAGGTTCTCGGTCTCGTTTTTTCTTCGTGCGGAAATAAAATTTGTAGGGCTATTTTGTGGAATATCGAAAGGAAAATGGCGACGTCGCGAACTGTCGCGAATCTTTGTGGGTCGCCCCTTCAGGGGCGACATAACACCGATCTGAAGTAAGGGGCTTTAGCCCTTGAAGCTAACCCAGCAGATGCCCCATCTTGTCCTTCTTCGTCCGCAAATAAAATTTAGAATGCCGACTCGTCCGCGGACGGCAGGGAACTCGCTCCACCACGCGAAGCCCCGCGCTTTCAAGTTGTTCCACTTTATCGGGATTATTCGAAAGCAGCCGCAGCTCGCGAACACCCAACGCCTTCAACGCCTCGGCCGCAAATTCGTAATCGCGAGAATCCGCCGCGAACCCAAGTTTGCTATTCGCCTGCACGGTGTCGAGCCCCGCATCTTGCAACTCGTAAGCCCTCAATTTATTGATCAATCCAATGCCGCGCCCCTCTTGCGGTAAATAAAGCAGAACCCCTGACGGCTCTTTCGCAATTTGTTTCAACGAAAACTCAAGCTGAGCCCGGCAATCGCATCGCTCCGAAGTAAACACGTCCCCTGTCAAGCATTGCGAATGCACCCGCACCAGCGGCGCCTTTCCATTCCGCGCTTTTCCCGATCGCAACATCCCACGCAGAATCGCAACCGCCTCTTCCCCCGGCCTGCCCTCGATACCCACAACCTTAAAATTCCCAAAACTAGTAGGCAATTGCGCCCGCGCGACAAGTCGCGCCCGCTTCGCCGCGCGCCCGCGATTCACGCGCGCGCCTGCCGTTCGCGTGCCACTTCGCCCCGCACCAGTTGTTTTCGTCGTTTCACAAGAATCAAACATTATAGCAGTCCCCGCAACATCACCACTTCCGAGCCGTGCCGGAGTCCTTCGGGGGCTATTGATAAAATATCTAGTTTGGTTTTTGCGATGCGGCAGCGCGTTCTTTCGCGTGTGCGACCAGGGCGGCGAAGCGAGGATCCGCGTACAAAGATTTGAGGTCCGTATCTTTATCCATATGTAATGACGGCTATCCCGGATCTTGCACAAACGTAACCGAGGGGCGTTTCATCCTGTTAGTGTTTCTACTTGTGAGGAGCATCGTGGCGTCTAGTTGCAGCCCCCGGCGTGGCCGACGCTCGACGGCAGGTACGCGCAAACGTATAGCCTGGCCATCGCTGAAGCGGACGCAGATGTTTCTTGCGAAGCGCCGCCACGTGCCCCGGAAATCGATCGCGTCGCAATCATAATATTGTTGTGAACTTTTCCAGCGCCCATGCTCGTGCCCGCACGCTTCTCGGGGCCATCCGAGCGAATTGTTACTAAGGCTGTGTCGCACGAGGCAGCTCCAATCAATCGCTCCGCAAGGCAAGTAGCTCGCGCGAGAAGAGAGACGGGTTTCTGCGCGCTAGCTGCCGAGGTCCCTGTAAAAGCTCTCGACACGCGCTTCGCCGGTGCACCGCTCGCCGTCCCATCAGCCGCGGTGGGACCATCCACCGTCAGCACCACGCCCGTCGCGTTGTAACTGATCGACCAAGTATCTCCGCCGGTCAGCTTCGGCAAGTTCAACGTCGCAAATGTCCCCGTCTCCGACGTGTAATCCATAATGTCAAACGTCTCGCCCACCGCGGGTTTGAATCCGCTGATCAAATCGACATTCAGCGTTCCACCTAAGCTAGCCGAGCTCGTAATGTTCAGCACGTCGTACTGCGTCCCCGCCGTTACCCCTCCCAAATCTACGTCGAAAGCTCCTGCTCCGGACTGCGCATAGTTACCGCTTACGGCGAGTTCGCCTGCTTTCTTTGATCCTGCTCCCGGGCTCAACAATCCGCCGGTCAGATCGATATTCGCAGTAACCGTACCGATGCCAAAAACCGATCCGCCCGATACATTCACACCGCCGCTCGCGGCAAGGATGCCGCTTACGGTTGTCGTGCCAGCTGACTGCGTGTAACTGCTGGAACCACCCACCGTAAAAGTGCTGCCCTTAGAGACGTTGATTATCCCCGCGTTGCTAAATGCGCCCGAGGTAGTGAAATTCTGATTGCCCACCAAGGTGAAACTACCGCCCTTGGCATTCGTTGCAAAATTTGCGAGGGCATTGTCATTGTTCACGTTGTTTAGAATCTGTGATGACTTTCCCGAAAGCGTGATGTTTCCCGCATTGGTCACAATGTCAGCATCGTCAAATTTGAGCGTTCCAACCACGATGTAGGTTCCACCGGTCAATGTATCTGTTGTGCTGTTAAAGTTTAGAAATGAATTAGCCGCGCCAGTGATGATGAGAGTATCCGACGCATTTGCCTGAACTGTACCCTTGTTGTCGAAACCTGAGCTGCTCACATCAATAGTCAGAGGAACCGAATGGCTGGCGACGATCACTCCACTATTGACGAGTCCCATCTTTCCATTTCCAATATTTCCTGAGCCCGTGATCGTATTGTTGACATTTGTCAATATGTCCGTCCCTGCTGCTCCTTCGATCACATTGCTAGAGAGGTTCGATAAAATAATTTTGCCGCCCTTGCCGCTAAGGGAAGTATTGCTGTCAATTTCGAGGGTGCCCTCGCTTAAATTGATAGTGCCCGTGTTCGTCACTACCCCGCCCGTTATCACCAGTGTCGTGTTGCGTTTGATATTTACCGTCCCATTGTTGCTGAGGCTGCTGGCATTGAGTGTTCCCAACTCCGAGCCCATGGGGGTACCCAAATTCAAGGTCGCACCTGCTTGATTCGTGAACGTGCCTGTCACTGTCAGAGTTGCTTGCGAATCTAGGCCCACAATGCCCGAATTCGTCAGATTGGCAACCGTCATCGAGGTTAGAGTACCTGCGAGATAAAGATTGCCCGTGTTGCTCACCGTCAGCACTGACGGGGTCAGTGTCAAAGATTGCTGGTTCGTCAGATCCAAGGTTCCTTCAATGCTGGCTAGATTAGCCAACCCATTGTTCGCGCCCGCCTTGATTGTCCCCGATAGTTCAATTGTCGAACCCTTGACCACGTCGGTGATGCCGTTGGGTTGGTTCGTCAGATCTAGGGTGGAACCGGTATTCTCAAATCCGATCTGCAAAAATCCGTTGTTCACTAGCGTACCGACACTATCAACGCCGCCTGTCGTTCCGACTCCCCCTATATACAAAGAAGCACCCGCGTTATTAGTGAACGTACCGGTCACGGTGAGAGAGCTTGGGGTAGAATCCACCAATTCATAGTCCGTCCCGGCTAACCCCGAATTCGTGAGATTGCCCTCAACGCTAAACGCAGAGCCATACCCTACAAAGAGTTGACCCGTTTGATTTACGGTTACTGAGCCTGTCACAGTCAGGTTCTCTGGCTTTTCGTAAGCTTCTTCTAGATTAGAATCAGAGCTGCCCGAGAGCCCTCCAAGCGTGAGAGACGAGATCGTCGCATTCTGATCCAATGTCACAACATCATCACCACCTGTATCGATTGTGACGTTATAGGTATTTCCCCCGCCGTTGTTCGGCACTTGGTTCGGATTCCAATCGGTAGCGTTACTCCAGTTTCCGATCCCATCGTTCCACGCCGAGTTCGTCTGCCCAAATGCCTGCGGCGTACAAAAACAAGCAGCAATTGCCGCGACCAGCAGAAGAATTCCGCCGGATATCCGTGGCAAGGTCGTTTCTGGAACGGTCACTACACTCATGGCGTTCTCCCTCATCTGAAGGAATTCTAGGGATTACTGTTTATCAATTAGCTGGTAATGAAATCAAACGATACCCCGCGGTTGTACGGACGGTCAAGCTTCGACATTAACCTCTGCCTGAAGTCGACGGCCGCCGGAGGTGAAACTCCTGATAAGTCGGATAGACCGGAGAAGTCGCTGCTAGCACCGACTCGTGCGGTTAGCGGTAACTGAGAGGCTGTCTTAGAATTAGCCGTACTCAACGGCCACAGCGTCGGCGCATAATTCTGTCGAGGCGTCGCGTGAGCCGGACCTTAAAAGACTCAACCAACAGGAAGAGGACTCTCGAAGTAGTCAAGAGGGACGACGGTACCTTCGACCTGTTTTTGAATCAGACACTCGACCGCAGCGCAATCCCAGAAGAGTGGCTTCCGGAGGAGCTTTGCGCGCGCTTCGGTTTTTGTGGCGAGGAGTATCGCTCGATTCTGCGCGTAGTCCACCAAAACGGCAGGACGACGCTTCTGTTTTGATGGGCCCAAATTTGGGCCAAGTCCTGGTAAGTCGGATTGCCGGACAAGTGAAGCGGTACTTTATGCTTTCAGCCGTCGGAGCTTAGGCTTTCGTTACTTATCGCAAATGCTTAATCTTGGGCACGCGCCTAGCATTACGCAACTGATTCAGCTTCACCTTGTCGCTTAACCAAGACCAAAAAATGCCATAGGGCAATCCTACTAGTACGAGAACCCCCGCCAATTTCGACTTGGAGAAACCATTTCGCTCGCCCCACCAGATTAGAAATGCCGACCCCGAGAGAACAACGACCCAATTCAAAAAATGAATCACGATTGATAGCCATGGAAGTCGACCCGTGCGGCGCTTGTATTCGGCCCAGCCTCTAAGGGTCGCGCGGCTGTCCAAAATAAATCTCTTGGCGGTCGACGGAAGCACGGCTATTGATTCAGTCTATCACTCGGAACTAAACGTTTGACATCTCTGCTGCCCGTTGTAATGCCTTAGCGCCTGAACCGTGTGATGCTAGGTCCTGATTAGTAGGATAACCGGACAAGTTCAGTCCCAGTACTCCACATGTCCGGTTTGCGCGTTTACCAAGCGACTGAATAATTTTCGCCCCCCTCTTTGGCATTAGCCTGCGGATAATGTCTCTCGCCCCTGCCCAACAACCTCGAAATTCCCGGTTTATTGTTGCGGAAGAGAACCTCGCATTCCTGATCTGACTCGTACGCGGTCGCAGTAGTCGATTTGTCGTTCGCATTTACACGCGGATGCCATCTCGTCGCACCATCTCTTTACATCCCCGCCAGCTTTGGCTAACGTAACTCGAAGTATTTTGCTTCACTAGTTCACGAGACCAATGGGCACACTTTTTGGCGTACAAGATTTGCTGTTCACCCTGGTGCTGAAGGTCGGCTTCGCAGCATCGTTGGCCGCTCTGCTCGTACGTTTCCGCTCGTTCCGCAGCATGTTATTTACAGAAGTTCGGGACTCCGACCAAAAAGTCATGCTCCTGCTCTTCCTCACGCCGCCGCTCGCCATCGGAGTCGTCCTTCGCCTGGTCGGCTACCGTTTCTTCGACCTCACCTTCGAAGGCTCTTTCCTCATGGGTCTCATCGGAGGCCGCATCGTCGGACTGCTCGGCGGCTCGCTCATCAGCCTTCCGGCTTTCGGCAACCACGAATGGCTCGCCAGCCCCACCGCCGCCCTCGTCGGACTCGTCGCCGGAATGGTCCGCGAACTAATGCCCGAAAAAGAAGACATCTGGCATTTCGGCCCTTTTCTTTTCTTAAACATTCCTCAATGGATCTGGCGTTTCTTGCGCCATGCAAAAGCAAACTGGGCCATGCTTCCGCTATTCACATGCTTCGCTTTAGCCGTAGGAAAATTAGAACTAGCCAACGCCGTTCCCGCCCGCTGGCTCTTCGATTTTCGTCCGTCAAACTGGGGTTACGATTTGCTCGTCGTCCTCTCCTCCGTGATGTGTGTGGCCATGGCCATCAAAATCTGGAACAACACGCGCATCGAGATGAACCTTGAAGCCAATCAGCAGCTCCTGCTGAAAGCGCGCATGGACGCGCTCACTTCCCAAATCAATCCCCATTTTCTTTTCAACACGCTCAACACCGTCTCCTCGCTCATCCGCTTCGATCCTGACATGGCCCGCGGCGTAGTCCTCAAGCTCTCCAACATTCTCCGCCGCCTCCTCCGCAAGCACGAAACCTTCGTCCCGTTGCGCGAAGAGCTCGAGTTCATTGACGATTATCTCGACATCGAAGTCATCCGCTTCGGCCGCGACAAGCTTCAAATCTTCAAGGAAATTGACGACGAGACCCTCGAAACTTTTGTCCCCAGCATGCTGCTTCAGCCCATGATCGAAAATTCCATCAAGCACGGGCTCGCCCCGCGCCTCGAAGGCGGCGAAATCCACCTCCGCACCCGCCGCATCGAGGGCCGCCTGCTCATTGAAATCGAAGACAATGGCCTGGGCATCTCCACCCAACGCCTCGCCGAAGTTTACGGCGGCGGAATCGGCATCAGCAATGTTCACGAGCGACTCCGCCTCCTCTACGGCGACCAATTTAAAATGGACATCCGCAGCCAGGAAGGCCAGGGCACCCAGATCCACATAGAAATCCCCGAGCTAGCCACCGTCGAACCCTTCGCCTTCTAAGATTCCGCTCTTCGCTTTCGCTGTGTTGTCGTTCCGCTTCACGTCGCCATTCGGTTTCTTGCCCAACTTTATTAAATCCTTTTCCAATGAGATGATGTCGCTATGACCTTTGAAATCTCAACCCGGCTGTCCGACGATGTCACCATCGTCGATCTCAAGGGCCGAGCCACAATCGGCGCGAATACCGACCTGTTCAATGTCGAGTTGCGAAAGTTGATCGCCAATGGCGCTCGCAAGCTTCTGCTGAATCTTGCCCACCTCACCATGATCGATAGTTCCGGCGTCGCCACCATCGTCGGGACGTATGTTTCGCTCACGCGCGCGGGAGGCGGCTTGAAACTCGTTCACCCCACCGATCGCGTGCGCGAAGTCCTGAAAGTGATGCGCTTGCTCCCTATCGTCCCCACATTTGACGACGAGCCCGAAGCCCTGGCCAGTTTTCGCGACGCCTCTCAATCCGCCTCCATGCCATGAAATAACAGCCCTCAGAGCACCCGAGTAGATTCCCGGCGACCTCTTGTCATCTCCCTTCGTACTCCTTATACGGCGCGTCGCGCGGTGGGCCACCAGCGGCTGACGCGTTGGCAGTAGGCTTCGTAGTCGGGGCCGAAGGTGCGCTTTAGGGTGGGCTCTTCGTAGGACAGGACGAAGAGATGACAGGCGAGGAGGAACACTCCGCCGTAGGCCAGAAGGGGAAGCGACTCGTAGAATAACGCGGCGCCGCCCAGGGCCAGTCCTGCGCCGATGTACATGGGGTTGCGGACAAATCGATAAGGGCCGCGAATCACCAGGCGGCGCGGCGGGTCGAAGGGGGCTGGGGTGCCTCTCCCGATCCAGACGAAGGTGGATATGCACCACAGCGCGAGCAGCACGCCCGCCGTGCCGATGATGGTCCCGGCGACTTGCGGAGCTCCGAGCGCTGCCGGGCGCACGATACCTGTGGAGGATAGGACGCGCGTTGGAAGATAGATCAGCAGAAACCCGATGAAAAGCGTGGCGTAAACGATGGTCCGGAAGGCTACGAACATTTTTGCCTCCTAGTCTATCCCCTGGGTTGGGGCGGATTTTAGCCACGCATGTTCCGCTCGTCAAATGAGGAATCATCTGGCGCTCCGGCGCCAAATTTTTGAGACGGAATTTGCGAGTTTTCCGAAAAGCCTAATGTGCGTTCTGGCGCCGGTTAGAAATTTTCGTTTCCTTTGTTTTGTTGGAGTTGGGCGAGATTCTGTTGGTAGTGCACTGTCGATTAGAAGTGGGCGCCCACTGGGCGATTCCACGGTGACTTCGACTCTGTTTTCACGGGGCAAATTGGAGATTTTTTTGACGTCGAGGGTGACGGCGCCGGAGGCAGGGGGCGTTACGTTGCGAGGTTCCGGATCCCGCATTGGCATGACTTTGACTATGTGAGTTGTGGGAGTGTCGATCCATTGGCCCTGGTCGTTTATGCGGGTGTAGGCGTGGATGGCTTTTACCAGGCCTTCGGCGGTGGGTTGGACGTGTTCCGCTTTCTGGATGACGAATTCGAGGGCGGAACGAAGGCTGAGGTTGCGCCGCTTGAAGAGTTTTAAAGCGTGGGCATGGCGGTAGATGGCGCGTTCGGCTATTTTGAATTCATGTTGGATGACCCGGGTGTTGCACCACTGGAGGAAGGCTTCTTCGATGGCGTCGCGGTCGGGGTGGTGGCAGATGGAGCAGCGTCGCTTGTGGTGCCGGAAGTCAATTTCGTGTTGGGATTTGGGTTGGGATTGCGGTCGCGGGGCGGAGGGGCGGACGGTGAGTTGTTTGAGTGTTGGGATCGGGCGGGATTTTCGTTTGGCACGTTCGGCCTTTACTGCGGCCTCAGTATGAATACTCGCAGCACTTCGCTCGTATTCAGGCGACGAAGCGGGTCGGGGTCGCGATGCTGCAAGTTCGGGTGAGTCATCCTCAGTATGAATGCTCGCAGCTGTTCGCTCACATTCAGGTTCCGCGTCAGATGGTTCCGGGTCGGCGGAGACCATTATGGGATCGCCTCGTTTTTCGAAGGATTCGATGGCGGCTTTGAAGGCGGGGAGGCTGTCGAGCAAGTTGGCTGGTTTTTCGGTTGTAGGCTGGGCCTCCTTAGTTGGCGCGTTCGCACATTCGGATGGGGCAGCCTCGGCGACCAGGGTTAACTCAGCGGCTGTGGCATGAGCACCTTCGGGGGCTGCATTCTGAGCGGGCGCGGCGAGTTGGGTGCTGGCATTCGTCTTGTTTAGCTCATATTCGGCGTAGGCGGTTAGCGGGGAGACATATTTGGCTGGGGCGTTGACCGGGTGGGGTGGGACTGGGTTGCGGTCACGGTTGGCCCAAAGAGCTTCGACATCGACTGTCATGGGGCCGGTTTGGACTCCGGCCCATTGGGACGCGTTGCGTCCTGTACGAAATCTGTTCATCATCCTTCTCCAATATTCCCAATTTGGGACTGAGTGACTTTTGTTGAAGCTCACTCGCCCATCCGTCTTTCGTGGGCACTTTTTTGTGCCTTGATCGATAGTAGGTGGAGAAAAGCGAAATGCAACAGGTAGGTTGTGTGAACTCTTGTATCTAACTTAGTGGTAAAGAATTAAGGGGCAAAATAGTTTTTGGATTTTCGCGAGAAATGGAGACGCAGGTTTGCGAAGGCGCTAAGTTCGGAAAACGCAGCGATGAAGCGGAGGCAAACAGCGGAACGAAAGCAAACAGCGGAACGAAAGCAAACAGCAGGTCCCTCGTCGGCGAAGAACGCCTCTGTCGGGATGACAACGTAAAACAAAGTCAAAAGCAAACAAAAAGAACAGAGGCAGAAACAAAAATACAAAAACTGAAACAAAGAAAAACTAGGTCGTGCCTGTCGGCCGCCAAAATCTCCTGTTTGTTTCGGCGGTTTTTGCGTTTTCTTTTAGGCTGTCATCCCGAGCGAGGCCGTTTTTTTGTGGCCGACGAGGGACCTGCTGTCAGCTTGCCGCTTGGGTAATTTATTTTGTTTTATCTTTTGCGATGCCCGCGGCCAGATCGTCCCACGTCGGATTGCTCTCCTCAATGAGTGCAACTTTCTTCTCGCGTCGCCATCCTTTTATTTCTTTCTCGCGCGCGATGGCAGCTTTGATGTCACCGAACGTTTCGTAATGCACTAAACGATGTACGCGGTACTGCGACGTGAATCCGGGCACGCGTCCTTCTCTATGTTGCTGAATTCGTTTGCGAATGTTGTTCGTTACGCCGGTGTAAAGCGTGCGCGATCGGCTAGCGAGAATGTAAACGCAGTAGGTGCGATTCATCGGAAGTGGCTAGAGCCTAATGGAACATTGCCATAAGGACTAAGTGTCTCACTATTCTTGTGCTTATAATTGTGGTATGACTAGTTCTCACGAGAAGGGTAATGCGCTCGAATCAGCGGTCCACGCTATAGAAGAGCTGATCCTCCGAACGTCCCCGAATTTAAAGGAAAAAACCTACGTAATTGAAAGCAAAAAGCTCATAAGTGTGGACGGGGTTCGTCACGAAATCGACCTATTCGTGACATGCGACCTTGGCGGCCCAGGGTACAACGCTGTGTATATTTTTGAATGCAAAAATTGGAAAGATGCCGTTGGAAAAAATGAAATCGTCATATTTGCTGAGAAGATAAAGGTATGCGGTGCGCAGCGTGGATTCTTTGTAGCGAAATCTTTCACAGGAGATGCCATAGCTCAAGCGAAAACGGAACGACGCATGGAATTGGTGGTCGCTGCGGAACATGATCGCGCCACGACCATCTTGCCATTCCAGTATCAAAGCACATTCATTAAGCTTACGCATATAGGAGCACATTTTCGGAAGTGGGGCGCCGCCGTTCCTGCCACAATGACGGTTAAATGCAAGTTGGCGGAGGCTGTTGCTACTTTAAGCGGGGAACCTCTAAATCTATCGGACTACATGAACGCTTGGGTCGCTGCGGCCAGAGATGAGAGTATGCGAAATTTTCCGTCGGGGACGTTGCCAGACGGTACATATCAACGAGAATTCACGTCGGAACGGACTTTCCCGGAAGGTTGTTTTATAGTCAACAGTCATAGCATTGAAACCGCAACGATAACCTTGCAGTTTGAAGTTTATCTTCTCCGTCCCGCAGTTAAGTCGCATTTCGAGATAAACGGGCGTGGTCGCGTCATTTCTTTTGAAGCGCATACTGTTGGCGATGCGACGTTTAATGAAGTTCAATTCACCTTTGGACCTGGGCCGAGCCTATAGATGATTTTTTTGGCTTTGCATACCGGAAGCGCCGTCGCAACAAAAGATTAAGTTCTTACCTGGTCGTCGTTTTCCAGGGTGACCCGGGGCCGATCTCGATCCAGATTATTTCCTTTGTAGCCTCGTCCTTGTAGCCGTTCAGCTCGGATGGGAATGTAGAAGTGCTATAGGTACTAAACCAAGCTCCCAGGGCAGATGCCAGAGCGTGCGCGTCACGGCCATGGACCGTAATTCCGCTCCTCCCCGAGCTAGGGATGGGAGGCCTATCCAAATCCCGTCCGTCGCCTGGTTGAGTGAACCAGCACTGCCGAGGCGACGTACGGCATGCTGAGCTTAACAGCTGGCTGATAAAAGCCAGATACGAACTATCGTCGTCGCTCCAACTCATAAGGAACGTGATCGTCTCTTTTTTCCCGATGACGTCAATCAGTGAGTTTCTCATGCGATTTACCACCTCGACGGCTTTTTCGGGGTCTGCTGGAATTATGTTAGGCGGTGAACCGTTTGGTTGCGTCCGATCAAGTGTTTTGGCTTCAGGCGAAACAACAACAGGGGAGCTGCCAGTCGCGTTATCCGCGTGACCCGATACCGGTGGAGAAATGGCATGTTCTCCTTGCCTCACCATCGGCTGATTCGGCCGTCTGTCGCGCAGTTTTCCACTTTGTTGCGGCGTTTTTGAACTCGGTACCAATGTCCGGTCTGGTTGTTCGGGTGACGCTGCCTTCGGAGGAACGGCTTGTTGGGATCTGGCAGTCTGGGGCTTTGCCTCTATGCCGCGATGATAGTGGCGATAGATTCCGGCGCTAATTAACAATACTGCAACCATCGCCACGCAGCTAAAGACCCTTGGATTCCCAATCCATTGTAATCGCTGCCGTGTAGGCTGAGCGTGCCCAGATATGGTCTCCTCTAAATAGGGCCATGCACAGCCGATCATCCCAATCAGGCCGATCACTATCTGGGCGGCCCCCCAGATAAAATGTTGCTCAAAAATTATGAACGTCCCGGTTCCGAAGATGGTTAGAAAAAACCAAAAGAACATGTCCCTGGGGGGCATTGCGTCCATGCAAAACATCCTACCTTGCTGGGATGTGCACGGCACGTGTATTTTGACCTCGCGAAAAAGCGCGAGCGCTTGACCGACAGCCCACGTCGGGTGAACCGTGTGCCGCTTTTAGGGAATCTGGAGTTCGTGGGACGCGAGTCTCCATGCTAGAGTTAGCGGCTCGCGCGGACAGAGCGAACAGCAGGTCCCTCACCGCATCCGCAAAGTACGCGGCTGGGATTCGGGATGACAAAGTAAAGGATAAGGCAGAAAAAAAACGTAAAGAATAAGGCAAGAAAATGGAGGGGAAGTGGCTTATCGGGATTTGCGGGAATTTGTCAGGGCGCTGGACAAAAAAGGGGAGCTGGAGAGGATTTCGGCGGAGGTGGATCCCGTCCTGGAGATTACGGAGATAACTCAGCGGGTGGCCCGCCTCGGCCCGCCGCAGCGGGTAAACTCGGGGCCGGCGCTGCTGTTTGAGCGGGCGAAAGGGTCGAGGGTTCCGGCGGTGACGAATCTGCTGGGGAGCGAGCGGCGCATGTGTATGGCGCTGGAAGTGGACACGCTGGAGGAAGTGGCGGAGCGGGTGCATTCGTTTCTGGATGTGAAGTCGCCGCAGG
>Ga0209006_10004469_pt1 | contig 12690 bp, 20 predicted proteins | sample JacPin_JW_Ref_O2_FD_188567 | JGI IMG/M metagenome (GOLD analysis project Ga0209006, IMG submission 188567) | Forest soil microbial communities from Algoma, Ontario, Canada - Jack Pine, Ontario site 1_JW_Ref_O2 (SPAdes) (version 2) | ecosystem: Environmental > Terrestrial > Soil > Boreal...
AGGGTGTCGATAAGCAGAAACAGGCAGCCCGACAGAAAGCGTTCAAGCGCTCCTTGAACGGGGCGGTCCCACGCAGCCTGATCGCTATTCGCGAAGTTGAAGGTGTCCAACTCATATGGCTCCCCAAAGAGGCCGAGAGCCACGCGTCACCCCGGACAGCCCGCCCACACCCTTAGGTGTGTGTCCGGTCCGGTCCGGGTGGTGAGCTACGCCAATCCGGACATGAGCGGACAATGTCCGGGGTTGTCCGGCTATGTCCGGGTAGGGGCTGGGCGAGACCAGCGTGGCAAGCTCCTCAATCGAACGACACTCGGGGTGACTTTTGCGACTGGCTGCCCAATCAAATGAGCTCACTGAGTCATCTCACCAGCTAAGATCGTAAATATCGCCTGGTTCATGCCTGCTCGGGTCCGATATTGGGTCCACTCAGTATTGCCATTTATATTTTCATGAGTCGTTTCAATTGCTTCCAACAAAACTATTGCCGATTTGTACGTTCGGTCATGTAGCTTTTGCTGGCGTACTATCGTTGCAGCTCGCATCCGTTCGGCGACGGATATCAAGGTATTGCTGGGAAATTGCTCGATGCGGCCTGGGTCCCTTTCCCAAAATGACCAGGGGAGGGGGAAAAATCGCCGCCGCGATTTTATCGAGCTATCCCCACTAGGGCGAAACGGATTTTCTAAATCACGCTGCTCGATCCGAGCCGGGGTATCGCATGAATAGCCCCGTGCTGCCCCAGCGCGAGTCGTGGATTCGTTTTTGATGGCGAGCGCATGGTGGATAGCCGGTGCTCAGGTGAGCGACTCCACGGTCACCGATAAGAAGCGCCGATGCTGGTTGGTGTGTGGGGTGCAATAAGCCAGCATCGGCGCGTTTGGTTGCGGCGAGACCTCCGCTGGCCTCTAGCCGTTTCCCGCTTAATCCATAGCAGGCGGGTTTTGCTGTTAGCTTAATGGGGTCAGTGCAAATTGCGCCAGTTTGGCCATTTACGACACGGTGTGTTACCGCCGGCGGTAGGTAAGCGAATCCACGGCCGCCGCAGCGGGTTATCTGATCCCGGCCACCATCATGACCAGTGCGAGTGCGAAGCCGCAGCCGATGAGGCTCCACTCGATGATCCGATGGGCGTCTTTTGAGACAAGCGGTCGTTTGTTCATGGCGCCGGATTTAGACCGAGGGGTCTGAATCGGCCGTTAAACTGATATCTCAAATGACACGCATCCCAATACGGATGGCGAATAATGCGGGTGCGTTGCCGCGACTTGCCCCGCCGTTACTTTCGTTCGCATGAAACACGAACGCGAGTTGACTGAGCAGATTGTGCTCCGCGTCCGGCCTGAGCTTCGGGCTCGGATTGAAGCGGTGGCACGCGACGAGGATCGCACGCTGGCACAGTCAGCGCGGCGGCTGATCGAGCGCGGCCTGCAGCAGCAGGAAGGCGCGGCCGCATGACCGGCATCGGCGCCAAGGGACATGAGACGGCGAACCATTTTGCGGCTTTGAAGAAGGCTGAGCGCGAAGGTTACGAGGCACCCGGCACACATACGGCGGCCGTTGCCGAGTTATGGCAGCGTGATCCGCAGCGCGCTGAACGGATTGGGCTTCCCAAGCTCGAGCGGGGCGATGACGGCAGCGCTCCTGCTCCTGGCGCGGCGCCGGTCGTCTCGTCGAATGAAACGGCGATAACGCCGGCTGCTGCTGCCCTTCCCGAGGTGCAATCGTGATGGCGAGGGAAGTTGTCTCCGAAGAAGCATGGGGATGGCAGCCGATTGATACGGCGCCGCGGGATGGCACGCAGTTTCTCGCCGCGTTTCGCGAACCGTCCTCTTACCTGGTGTCGCTGGTTCGCTGGGATCCGTGTTGGACCATGGGGCCGACGTTTCCCCAGCCACCACAGTTTTGGATGCCGCTGCCAAAGCCACCTTCACCATCGGAGACCATCGAATGACCGACGCAGCACCTGCACAGACAACAGCCGCCAGCGATTTGACCGCCGGCGCGATGTCGGTGACCGAAGCACGTGCGACCATTGAGGCGCTCAAAACAGATACAGCGTTCGGCAAATTGTTGCTGTCGCGCGTCGGTTACGGCGAGGTCGCCCCGCCAGAAGTCTTGGCCGCCAAGACGCGCTGGAATGATTTGCATTCCATCGCCTTCCCAAAACCCCGGGAATATTCCGCTGCCGAGATCAAAAATCTGCCGGTGCACCACGACATCAGGCGTCAGGCAGAGATGAACGCCACGCATGGCGTGCAGATGTTGGCCGAAGGTTACACACCGATGCAGGTTCATCAAATTCTTGGCGGACGACCAGTGCCGGCAGTTGAGCACGAGCTGCACGAGCAGCGCTACCAGGCGCTAAAGCGGGATGCTGGATTTATGGAAAAATGGTCGAAGGGCGATAGGACTGCCGTTCGGGAGATGAAGCTCGCGATTTCCGGAAAGTCATTGCCGATTGCCAAGTCACTCGCCGAAATCGAGGCGTGGGACCGTGCACATCCGTTCCCGGGGTGATCCAAAGGTGTAGTGATGGATGACGTTTTTACAATTTCCAGATCGAGGAAGGTGCCGCGGTACGTCGGCACAGTCGTCGAATTTGACGAGCGGCTGCAATGCGGAACCATCATGCCAGATGACCGGGACATCGAGGTGTTCGTGAGTGCAACGCAGATTGTCGGGGGCGGCTCTCTCTCCGAAGGCGATCGCGTCAGTTTTGTTCAGGCTCCCTGTGCTCGCGGCTTTCTTGCGCGGGTCGTGCGGCGAGTCAGCGAAGCGACGGCTAACAAAGAGGTGAGAAATGCCTGATGTGACGAAAGCGGATAGGATTGCGGAGGCGCAAAAGCGTCGTGAGGCTCTTGAGGCTGGTCGCCGCAGCGTGTCGACTGGGCAGTTCGGTGATGGTCGGCCGGCAACCGGCACGCCCACAAACGAGCGCGTTGTCATCGATCAAGTCTTCGGAATCGATGCAAAAATTGTGGATGGCGTTCCGATCGAGCAGGGCAGCGGCGCATTGCCGGTCGAGCAGCAGATTGCGCAGCACCGCGCTCGATTGGCGCGAGAAGATCAATAGCTGAGAAATGACCGCACGCCTGATCTGGAGCGTTTTGTTCAGCTGGCTAACGATTATTGTCGTCATCGGGCTGGCTGCGCTCGCGCTGTTTGCAATATCGCCGGCCCGTGCGCAGCCCGCCTTTGTCTACTCGTTCGCAAATATCACCACCGACACGACAACCTCGCTCAAAACCGGTCCCGGCTTTTTGCACAATGTGTGCATCAACACGCCGGCCGCTACGGGTGTTGTTACGCTTTACGACAATACGACCGGAAGCGGCACTAAGATTGGAACGATCACAAGCTATGCCAGTGTGCCGATTTGTTATCACTACGATGTTGCTTTCTGGACTGGCTTGACGGTCGTCACGGCAACTGCGGCGCCTGACATCACGGTGAGTTTCAGATGATGAAGGGACGCGGGCCGCTGCAGTCATTCCTGAACGAAGCCTGTCACGCGCTGGCAGGTAAACCGGCGTACGGGAAGGCGATCGCTGACACTGCGCGTCTCTTCGCAATGCTGGAAGAGAGTCATGAGCCGGTGGCGCTGCGATTGCGGGGTGAATTAGAGCACATCGCAATCGGAGACGCTTCTGTCGGTGAACGAGCTTTCCAACTTGAAGCCGCAATACGTGCCGCTTTGCCGGCGATCAAGCAGCGATTTGCGAACTAGGAGAGCGTCATGCCCGGCATCAACGCGGGCTTATTTTCAAGCGGCATATCAAGCCTGAGCACTGCCGCGAGCGATTTGTTTGCAGGCCTATATACTGCACCGGCAGAGCAAGCAGGCGCAGAAGCTCAAGTCGCCATGGCAGATGCGTCTGCGCAGGCAGACCTTTTGCAGGGCCAAGGCGATATTCTCGAGGGTCAGACTTACGGCCTGGCTTCGACGCTCGCGCAAACCAATGCTGCCTATACGGCACAGAGCACAGCCATTCAAGAAAGCCAGGCCCAGCGCCAGCTCTATATGACGTTGGGCACCGCGGCTGCTGCGGCTGGCGGGAGCGGAAGTTCTGGCGGCGGATCGGCGGCAGACATCATTCGCAACAGCGCACAGCAGGGCGCGCTCAATCAATCAGTCATTGCGCAGCAGGGCTTGATTACCGAAGCCGGCTATACTGAACAGGCGAACGCCTACAGCATTCAACAGCAGGCAGCGGGCGTGGCGGCACAAGCACAACAGGCTTCTGCGGCCGGTGAAACTCAGGCGGCGGCCGATTATCAGCAGGAAGCCAACCTGTTCGGTGAGTCGGCGACAGGAGACTTTTTCGGTGCTGCGTTAAGCGGTGTTGCCGGCGTGGCTCAACTGTTTATGGGCACGACCGGCATCGGGACGGCTGCGACTGCGGTAGCCGCAGCGGTTTAGCGTGCTGACCACCGCGCTGGGCGGCCGCATGACTCACGCAATTTGGTGTGATTTACTTTTCCCCCAAAAGCCCGGGGGAAGTTGTGACCGAGGACGAGGTTAGTTCGGTAAAGGCGGCCCTCCTGAATTTGACGGCGGCTGTAATCTCCACACGACGTACCATTCGACTGATAGCGTCTCAGGCGACGCCGCTTCTGAGCCAGGCCGATCAGGCCGAATTAAACAGAAACCTGGAAGAAGGAGGCGAGCGCTTAAATAAGGCGGTCGAGGCGATTGGCCGGCTAGTTATCAAGGAATCAGCCAAAGAATGAATGCCCCGCGGCGGCCTACCGTCGGGATATAACGCTTTCGTTGCTGCACTGCGCCGGGAAAATGTGCACTGCGGAATCGTGAAAAAGCCGCTTTCCTTAATTGCACTGGCGTCGGGGATTAAGGGGGGTCAACATGATAACGATTGTAATGGCCGCCGGCGTTGTGGCCGGGGCGTTATGTGGCTTTCTTCGTCTTCGCGTATTTGTTGTTATTCTTCTCTCACCTCTCATTGCTACGTATGCTGTAGCCAGCGGTTTGATTGCTCACACTTACGCTGGGTGGATTGTTGTAGCGGTTGTTGGTTCTCCGGTCGCCTTGCAGCTGGCTTATGCGGCGGTCATTCTGCTCTTCCATTTTGTGCATCTCAGGAAGCTTATTCCAGAGACGCAAATGGCAATTGGCCACAAAATACGAGCTCAACTCGGCGCGTGGCACGCTCTGTCACCTGTGTTGTTGGCGCGAGCTAAGTTATTGACACCGAGTCGTTTTTAGATTCGAGCCACAGCGCTTTTTGACAAAGGGCGCGAATAGACTCATGATTCGTGCGCGGCGGCCGGGTGCTGACAACACCCGACCGCCACTTGCCACAACGCACTGGGAAAAACAGCGCGCTATGACCGATTCCGATTCATATCACAAAACACTACTCGGCATCACGCCCTCGCCCGGTGCTTTCACACCAATATGGAGAAAGCACTTATGTCTAATCTCTCACGTCGTTCACTCGTAACTAGCGCGGCCGCGTTGCCGGCGTTGGCCGTGCCGGCGGTTGCTATTGCTTCTGCGGGCACCACTCCACACCCCGATGCCAGGCTGATTGCACTGGGCGAGGCATATGCCAGCCTCTTGCCGCTATACGAAGCCGCACAAGAGGAGTTCAATGAAAAATGCGGATTGGCGCAGGACCTAGCATGGCAACGGCTCGGTTTCGCAACTGAGCCTGATTTCTGCAGTCCAGAATTGCGAGAACGTTGGTGCCAAGAAAACGAGAAAACAGGAAAGGAGCAAAACGTCGATGCGCTGTTCGAGAAACTCGAGAGCGTAAATTGGCAGATTGATCCGATCGCGAGAGAAATCAGGGACACGCCCGCGCTGACAACCGCGGGGCTGCGCGCGAAGGCAATTGATGCAGTATTTTTGTCCCGGCAACTCTGGGAAAAATCGGCTCGCGACCTTGATTGGGATCAGAGTGCTCTACGCTCTTTGCTTGAGGCTGTATGCACGCTGACCGGGCTCGATATTCCAGAAGAGGCAGTCGAGGGAGTGGCGGTGCAGTCATGAGCGAAACCGACGAGAGCAAAGGCATCACCCCGTCACCGTTTGACTTGGCATATGGACAATGGCTGAGCGCGCGAGCAGCTTTGGTCCTGTGTGTGGCGAGCGATGAGGCGGCAGACGGGGAAATCGATGCCCTGCAAAAAAATCTCGACGCTGCCGAGTGGAAGCTAATCCAAATCCCGACCGGTGGACTGTTAGATATTCGTCGGCGCGCTGAGTTTGTACAATGGATGTTCAATCAGTCAGCAACCGAAGGCGATCCATCCGACGGCCGTGACATGGCCGGGCTTGCCGCTCTATGCATGGACATCACGGTTTATCGCGACGGTGATTGACACCGGCTGAGCGCTCTGCCTGAATAGGCGGGTCACTAAGCACAAACATGACTTAGCCCCGGCCGCCAGTTGATCCTTGCGGCCGGGGCTTTTCACTGGCTGTCGTCATGCGCGGCAGTCACATTGACGACTTTCTCATTCCTTACGTCCCCAGGCCCTTTCTGGCTCGGACAATCGATTGTCCGGCAATAGGTGGAATCCCCCAGGGGATCGTGACAGGGGACTATCGACCCCAGCAAGCGCATAGTGCGTTTTATCACCGTTTCCGACCAAGCACCCCGTTTGGTTGTATGTGGAAGTCACCCCACCGCTTGACACTACGGTTGGGAAATCCGACCTGCTACCGGGCTGCCTGTGGAAGAAGGCTAGGTTCAGTTCGCATCTGGGAGGACGCTAGTCGGGCCGGACGGCTTGCTCTGCGGCAATTCGCATCGGAGGAATGAATGCGCAAAGAATACAGGAGTTGCCTAACTGCATTCGCGGCCGCCGGGTTGGTTTTTGCCGTCACATCTTCCGTGTTTGCATGGGGTCTCACCGATGAAGATTACGATTATCTGAGGAAAACACAGAATCTTGAGCGCTACAATCACCCCGTCCTTGACCTTAGTCCGAAGGAAAGGACTCGGCTACACGATTTGATCAACGACCCTCAAATTGCGCATGATCCCATCGCACGGGACCAGAATGTGAAAGACGCGCTTGAGTTATTTCTTAGCCACGAACTTTGGGAAAGGGCGCATCCCGGCAAAATGTGGGATGAGAAGGGATCTACGTTTCCAAATTGATTGATTAAAGCGGCCACAGGTTTTTGGCCCCTATCTTTGGCTGGTCAAGTTGAACCATTCGGAGAAGGGATTGCCTTAACCGTCCTCCAAGCGCGCTGCGAAGGATTTTTTACCATCGCAGTAAGATGTTAGGAGAGAAGCCGGCCGGGCCAGCACATTGCAATTAAGCAAGATTAAATTGCGGTCCTAACTGAGGAGCTGAGAGCCTATGCGCCGACGCGACCAACGCATTGACATTAAGATCGGCTCAACGATCCGCATGCAGCGGTTGAAAATGGAAATGAGCCAAAGCGAACTTGGTAAGGCTTTGGGGGTGACCTTTCAACAGATACAGAAATACGAAAATGGGACAAACGCGGTCGCGGCGACGCGCATAGGCGATCTTTGCCGTGTGCTTAAGATCTCCCCGAACGATCTAATCGGCGTAAGCGCCAAGCTCAGTAACGAGGCAGCGCAATTCAGCCTAAGGACTTCGAAGACGGCGCTCAAATTGGAGAAAGTCTCGCCCAACATGCACCAGGCGATCGATTCTCTTCTCGACGCGGTATTGGGCCGATTGGCACCCGCTGAGCCTTCGACTTGAATAGGGCCGCGACCGCATCATCAACGTCGCCCCGGTCAGAACTCCATGCTGGCCGGGGCTTTTCGTTGGGCGAGCGTCGGCGCGCCGTTCGAACTAATACCCCACTTAAGTAGGGATTGCCTAGCGCACATCAAATCGCCAAAAAATTGCGTGGGGCGACGATGGGGGCCGTCGCAATGTCACAGGAATTCGATGACGTAACGCATGCCTTCGTTGAACTTCTGAGCAAGCTGCAATCGCCAAATGATAATGACAAGCAAGCGGCGATAACCTTGGCGATCGATACTTTGCTGATGGCTGTCGGCAGCATTGAGCATCGACTGTATGTGCTAGAGCAAAGTAACGGCATAACTCGGCGGGGCACCTCGCGCCGGGCGCCTAAATAGTCATCGCTATGTCAGGGTGTGTTTCGATCCACCAGCTATTCGGCCTGAATAGGCGGGCTAGACCACCTTGGAATACTGACTTAGCCCCGGTCCCTGTCTGGCCGGGGCTTTTCGTTTCAGGCACATGATCTAAATTGTTATTCTAGACAATTCACGACGCGGAACGCGGAAGCCGTCAGCGTTTCATGGCCCTTGTCGGGATTTCCAGGTGCTGCCTTCCAATATTCTATCGCTTGAACACGCATTGAGTCTAGGAACGGCTCTCCGTTTTGCGGAATATCTACCCACGACAAAGCAGCCGTATGTGTAGGAAGGTGGGATCAACTATTTCGACTTCATGCACAACCTGCAGGAAGTTTGCATCGTTGAACTTGCGATATGCGTCGCAATCTACGCGCGTCGGCAAGCCGAAGCACGAGCACAGGCGCGAAGGCTTATCTTTTGGCCGTGACTGTTCGAATATCAATTCGCGGGCAATACGCCATCCGTCGAAATTATTGTTCAGTGCATAGCGCTTGATGATCCGACCGAAATTGCCGGGTTGAATAATGCTGCCTGCGCCAAGCCGCAACGGAGCGAAATGAAACAGCGGCATTTTAAGATGTCTCCTCGAGCTTTCGCAATTTTACCATAACGGCGCCCCACTGGCGCCATTACAGCCGAACTCGCTAAGCTCCTGCGCAAGCTCTTCCCCCCTGTCGTCGACTGACATTGGATACGAGGATGACCGGGGCGGGCGAGGCGGCATGGTGCCAGCCTACACCAATGCCCTAGTTAAGGTGCGTTGCCGTAACGCAACCCCGGCGTAAATCTGGCGGCATGAACGTCCGATTTCAGCTCATGCTCCCGGAGCCGCAGCGGCTTGGGCTCACCCAGCTCGCGGAAAAGACCGGCTCATCGACCGTCAGCCTGATCCGGCTCGCCATCCAGCAAATGCTCGAGCGCCGGGAGGTGCACCTGTCATCGCCCAACCCGGTGCCGGACCGGCCATGACCGACACTGCGGCCGCACCCAAAGCCCAACGGCGGCCGGCGCAGAAATACCCGGGCATCCCGACCGTTACCGTGCCGGACGAGAGCGAGCTTGGCCCGTGCATGCTGGCGCTGTCGGCGTTGCGCCGGCGGTTCGTCATGGAGCTCGCCAGCGGCCCTGGCGGCTATGGCAGCGAGGTACGCGCCGCCCGCGCCGCCGGCTACTCGGGCGACGACGCGACGGTGAAGCAGCAAGCCTATAAGGCCATGCACGACGCCAAGGTGCAGGATGCGCTGCGTGAAGTCGGTGGCAAGCTAATCCGCGCGTCCGCCTTCGCCGCCATCCGGCAAACCGAGCTCATCGCCAACAACCTCAATCACCGGGACTGCCTGAAGGCCTGTCTGGCGCTGATGGACCGCGGCGGCTTTGCGGTCGAGACGCATCACACGGTCACGGTCGAGCACAAATCGCTCGACGACCAGGCACTTGAGGCCCTGCGCACCATGCGTTCGCTCAAGGCCACACGCGAGCAGCTGGTCGAGATGTTCGGCGCCAATGGCCTCGTGCGCTACGAAAGCATGCTGGCCGAAACGTCCAAGCTCATCGAGGGACGGGCCACATGAGCGAAGGTCCGGACATCGAAAAGCTGCGCAAGGCTGCAGCGCTCATGCCGGTTCGCGAGCGATTGGAGAAATATCGCAAGATCGATCGCATGGTCCTGCATCCGAAGCAGCAGGAATTTGTCGAGCTTAGTGCGCGCCATTCCGAGATAGCGCTATTTGGTGCAAACCAATCGGGGAAAAGTACGGTCGGTGCCTACATCCTGGCCGTCCATTTGAGTGGCGATTATCCACCGGACTGGGGTGGCCGCCGCTTTGATAAGGCCGTGAATGCCTGGGCTATTGGACCATCGGCGCAGCACGTGCGCGATGTGCTGCAAGCCAAGCTTGTCGGCAACATCGCAGACCCGGACGGCCTGATTCCGCTTGATGCCTACGATGAACGAAACGGACGCAAGGCCATTTCGAAGTCGCATGGCTTGCCGGACGCCGTCGATCAGATCCGGATCAAGCATAAGAGCGGTGGCGTTTCACTGCTGACCTTCAAGAGCCACGAACAGGGCCGGGAAAAGCTGCAAGGTGCCGGCATCGATTTCATCTGGAATGATGAAGACGTGCCGCTGGCCATTTGGTCGGAGCTGATTGCGCGTCAGATCGCCACCAACGGACTGATTTGCAGCACGTTCACACCGATCAAGGGCGCATTGCCGGTGGCGCAGCGGTTCTTGCAGGAACCGTCACCGCAGCGTGCTCATGTGATTATGGCGCTCAAAGACGCATTGCACATCCCGGCCGAGCGGCATCAGGCAATCATCGATTCGATCCCGCCGCACGAACGTGATGCCCGCGTGTACGGCATACCGTCAGCCGGCTCGGGCAAGGTGTTTCAGACGCTCGAGGAGGCCATCTCCGAGGATCTGCTGACCTACATTCCGGATTTCTGGCCGGCGCTATGGGGCATCGACTTCGGACATACCGAAGCACATGCGTTTGCTGGCGTGTTGGGCGTGTGGGATCGCACTTACGACATCATCCACATCATCCACGCCGTTCGCGTCCGCGGTGGCCTGCCGATCAATCATGCCGCGGCGATCCGGTCGGCGATGAACGGGCAGGGCGCCGACGTGCCGGTAGCATGGCCGCATGATGGTCACGCCAAATCGCGAGAGAGCAACCGCACCGTCGCGAGCCTCTACAAGACGGAAGGCCTGCGTATGCTGGAGACGCACGCAACATTCCCCAACGGCGGCTTTGACTTTGAGGCTGGCATTTCGCTGATGGCCACCCGGCTCGCCAACGGCAAGCTGCGGGTTGCGCGGCACTTGCACGAATGGTTTCAGGAATATCGCATGTATCATCGCGGCGAGGACGGCCTGGTCAATAAAATCAACGATGACCTGATGTCAAGCACACGCATCCTGTGCATGTCCATTCGTAGGGCGAAGGAGTTTGCCGATCATCGGCCCGGCTTCCACCCGGGAACGCCGTATCGGCGACCACAGCAGCAACAATACGCGCGCGGCACCCCGAACCATCCCGACGGTGATATGAATCCTTGGACCGGTAGAGTGGACGACGACCGCGGCCGCGATCGGCGGTTTGGCAGTGGCAGCGACTTCGATCCATTCTCAGGGCGATAAGCAGTTATGCGGGCAACCGTTGTATTCAGCTAGCCCCAACGATGATATCGCGAATGACCCGCTGCGATATCCTGTGACTACAGCGGGCTTTCCAACCTGGACAAACTTGGGGCCGCCCTAAGGTGCGGCCCTTTTTTCTATGAAGAAATAAAACCCCGGGCAGTCCCTTACCCGGGGGTCACGTCAGTTGTCGCCTCAGTAGTCGCAGGCTTCTATGTCCGGTCGGCGGGGTGTCGGGGGATGGGGATTGCCGCCGGACATGGCCTACTGAACGGTGCAGTAGCATGCGCGGCCGCGGGCACAAGTGACGATCATCACTAATAGTTAAAAACGCGAGCAATGACGGATTTGTAACGTGACTCGCTTGCTGCGTGACATTACTGCGCTATCAGCCTTGCAGGGTCAGGGCGGCCGCTAGTGTGTTGAGTGAGTCAGTCCAGGGAGGAAGTGGCCGCCCGCCTGCTGTGTTCATCCCGCCCGGCGCCAGTGATTGTCCGTCCGCTGCGAGCTGTGGACAGCCCATGGCGAGCGAGATCGATCTCGCTGCTCACCACGCTTGTAGGCATTCGCAGCATAGCGCTCATCACGCTGTAGCCACCGGCGTCTGAACTTGGCGATGGCGTCCGGGTCTTCCTCGACGCGGATGCGCAGGCCCAGCGCTGACAGCACCACGAAGATCGAGATCGGCCCGAACCGTTTGATGCCACGCACCAACTTTGCGAAATACCCATCGGGGACGCCGGCAATTTCATCGATGGTGACGCAGGCGACGCCCAACTCATCCTGCCGTCGACGCACAAGGGCGACCAGATCATCGTGATCGCGGATCGGCGTGGCGTCCATGCGATGCGGGCTCCGTTGCGAAGCAGACCGCTTGCCGAAATACGGCTGTTCGATTCGCGGCGCAAGACTTAGTCGTTGGACCCAAAGTTGGACCCAAACTCACAGCTACGCGCTAATACGCGATTGTATCAGATAGAAAGACGCGCTGTGGAAAGCGCTGATTTTCCCGACTAAGCGATACCGGTTCGCATCCTTTCAAACGAACCCCAACGATGGGCATTCTCGGCGTGATCGCCATGCCGTTCGGCTTCGATGCTCTGTTCTGGCGGCAGATGGGGTACGGCATCGCCTGGATGGACACGGTTGCCCTGTGGGTCGCAAGCCTGCCGGGCGCGGTCGGGCACGTGACCTCGTTCGGCACTGCTCCGCTCTTGCTCGCGACCGCCGGCCTTCTCCTCATCGCGCTTCTGAAAACACCGCTACGCTGGAGCGGCGCGATCTTTGTCTTGGCCGCAATCGTTTTCGCGGCGCGCGTACCGGTGCCGGATGTCCTTATCGCCGCGGATGGCCGCACACTCGCGGTTCGTGGCGCCGACGGCAGGCTCGCGCTGCATCGTACCGGCAGCGATACGTTCG
>Ga0209006_10004470_pt1 | contig 12689 bp, 9 predicted proteins | sample JacPin_JW_Ref_O2_FD_188567 | JGI IMG/M metagenome (GOLD analysis project Ga0209006, IMG submission 188567) | Forest soil microbial communities from Algoma, Ontario, Canada - Jack Pine, Ontario site 1_JW_Ref_O2 (SPAdes) (version 2) | ecosystem: Environmental > Terrestrial > Soil > Boreal...
CAGAATGCACGCGCCACAGAAGAGGAAAGAAAACGGCTGGAAGCGCTCGCGGAGATCGATCGCGCAAAGACCACGTTCTTCAGTAATGTTAGCCACGAATTCCGCACTCCCCTCACTCTGATGCTGGGGCCGGTCGAAGAATTGCTCGCCAAAAGTCACACCGATCTCTCTCCGGCGGCCAAACGTCAACTGGAACTGGTGAACCGCAACGGAACTCGCCTCCTGCGTCTGGTAAACACTCTGCTGGACTTTTCACGGATCGAAGCCGGCCGCATGCAGGCGGTTTATCAAGCCACCAATCTGGCAGCGTTCACCGTTGAACTGGCGAGTGTCTTCCGCTCGGCCACGGAGAAGGCCGGACTGCGACTGGAACTGGATTGTCCGGAACTTTCCCAGCCCGTTTTCGTCGACCGCAACATGTGGGAGAAGATTGTCCTCAATCTCATCTCCAATGCGTTCAAGTTCACTTTTGATGGGGAGATCGCAGTCTCAATAGTCCAAGCCGGACCCAATGCGGAATTGAGGGTTCGAGACACAGGTATTGGCATCGCGCCGGAAGAGCTGCCCAGACTGTTTGACCGGTTCCATCGCATTGAGAATTCCCGCAGCCGTACCCACGAAGGCAGCGGCATTGGCTTGGCGCTGGTGCAGGAACTGGTGAAGCTGCATGGCGGATCAGTACGCGCGGAAAGCGTGAAAGGGGAAGGCACTACTTTTATCGTCACCATACCGATGGGCACTTCGCACCTGCCCGCCGACCGGATTGGAGGATCGCGCACGCTGGTAACGACGGCGGTCGGCGCCGCTCCTTTTGTGGACGAGGCGCTTCGCTGGCTGCCCGAGAGTTCGACACTCGACTCGGTCCCGGAAATCCTTCCAGGCGACGAACGAATCCCAGTTCCCTGCCCTCCAACATTGAACGGCGAGAAACGTACTCGCATTTTGGTAGCTGACGACAACGCCGACATGCGTCAATATCTCGTGCGTTTGCTCTCTGAACGTTACGAGGTGGAAGCGGTGCAGGACGGCGCCGCCGCCCTGGCAGCAGCCAGGCAACATCCGCCCGACGTAGTGCTTAGCGATGTGATGATGCCGAACCTGGACGGGTTCGGTCTGCTGCATGCCTTGCGATCTGATGCCGCGACCAAGACCATTCCTATCATTCTGCTCTCCGCGCGCGCCGGCGAGGAATCGAGAGTAGAAGGAATGGAACAAGGCGCCGACGATTACCTGATCAAACCTTTCAGCGCCCGCGAATTGCTGGCCCGCGTGCAAACGCACTTGCAGATGGCTCGCGTAAGAAAAGAGGGAGAAGAAGCCTTACGGTTGCGCACCGGGCAGTTCGAAACCTTGCTCAACGAGGCCCCGATGGGCGTTTACCTCGTTGATTCAAATTTTCGGATTCGCCAGATGAATCCCACCGCAGGAGAACTCTTTCGAGAGACTCCGGATGCGATCGGCCGGGACTTCGCAGAAGTGATTCGATTTCGATGGCCCGACCCGCGCGCCGACGAAATCGTTGCGCGTTTTCGTCACACTCTGGAAACTGGAGAGCCTTTCTTTGCTCCCGAATGGATCGAGCAACGGCGGACCAGCAACCGTCGCGAATGCTACGAGTGGCAGGTTAATCGCATCCCGCTTCCGGACGGCCGACACGGAGTGGTCTGCTACTTCCGAGACATCTCTCATATCGTACAGGCGCGTGAAGCCATTGCAGAATCTGAACAGCGGTTACGCCTTGCGACCGAAGCGGCAGAACTCGGCATATGGATTTGGTATCTCGATAACGATGGCATTAAGTGGGGAAATGAGCGCGCTTACGAAATATTCGGGCGATCCCGTGAGGAAGGCCCCATCTCGGCGAAGGAATTTGAGACGAAATTCTTGCATCCAGCCGACCTGCATGCCTACAACGAGGCGGTTTCCCGCACGCTACGGACTGGGGCTCGCTTTTTCTTTGAAGGACGCATCTACCGTCAGGACAGGACACTTCGTTGGATGGAGTGTACCGGTCAGCTTGAGTCCAGCGCCTCCGGCGCGCCGTGGCGAATCTTGGGTACCGTTCTGGATATTACAGACCGCAAGCAAGCCGAAGAAACGGCGCGCAAGCAGCGCGAGCGGTTCGATCTGGTCGCCGAAGCTTCACAGGTCGGCTTCTGGTTCTGCGATCTGCCGTTTGACAAGTTGATCTGGGATGCCAAGGTCAAAGAACACTTCTGGTTGCCCTCAGACGCCGAGGTGACGATCGATCTGTTTTACGAGCGTCTGCATCCGGATGACCGGGAGCGCACACGCCAGACGATTGCAGACAGCAACGAAAATGATATTCCCTACAACATCGAATACCGAACGGTTGCGCCGGATGGCCGGCAGAAGTGGATTCGTGCGATCGGCCGGACATTCTACAACGCCATGGGGCAGCCGATTCGCTTCGATGGTCTGACGCTCGACATCACAGAGCAAAAGCGGATCGAAGCGAGGGAACAGCAGATGACGGAAGAGGCCCTCTCTGCGAACGCAAAATTCCGATCCATCTTCGAGCAGACTCCCGTGTTTGCCGGGATCATGACCACCGATGGGATCGTTATCGACGCAAATCGGCTTTGTCTGGACGCCTGCGGTTATCGCGCCGAAGAGGTGCTGGGCCGTCCCTTCTGGGAGACAGCATGGTGGAGACTTTCCAAGGAGAACCAGGAAAAGATTCGGGTTGGGGCGGGCCAAGCCGCGGAGGGCATTCCCTACGAAGAAATGCTGACCTACCATTGGTCGGACGGTACCCAACGACTGGTCAACCTAGGAATTCATCCCATTCGCGACCACGAAGGAAAGATCCTCTTCCTACATCCCACCGGAGTGGACATTACCGACCTGAAACGCGCCGAGGAGAATTACCGGACCCTGGCCGAGTCTCTGGAGGCGGAAGTTCAAGCCCGCACCCGCGAACTTGAAATTCGCAATGCGGATGTCGTGCGCCAGTCCGAACAGTTGCGCGATCTCTCCCGCCGTTTATTGCAAGTACAAGATGAAGAACGCCGTCGTATTGCCCGGGAACTGCACGATAGTGCAGGTCAGATACTCGCGGCCCTCAGCATAAATCTTTCACGCGTGACGGAGTGTGCGCGCCAGGACGGTTTCCGCCTTGCCAAGGAAGCCGAAGACAGTCGGAACCTGGTTCAGCAGTTGAATCAGGAAATTCGAACAATGTCTTATCTCCTGCATCCGCCACTCCTGGACGAAACCGGCCTCGCCGAAGCGGTGCGCTGGTATATACAGGGACTGTCAGAACGCAACGGCCTTGCAATAACATTAGTAGTTGAGCCCGACTTTGGCAGGCTATCCCGGGAAATGGAACTGGTGATGTTCCGTCTCGTGCAAGAGTGCTTGACGAACATTCACCGGCACAGCGGGAGTAAGAGCGCCTTTATCACCATTGCGCGCAACGTAGAAAATGTTTCACTCGAGGTGCGAGACGAGGGCAAGGGAATCTCTCCGGAGAGGCTGGCTGAGATTCAATCCAAAGGCTCCGGCGTGGGAATTACAGGCATGCGGGAACGGGTTCGCCAGTTCGGCGGTCAGATGGCTATCGAATCGAACGAACGCGGTACCACAGTCTGGTTTACGTTCCCCCGGGAAGCCGGCCCGGCCTCCGAGCTCGCGCCCGATGCTCGCCCTGTAAGTGTTGCGTAACTCTGTTCCCGAATGCTTATGCGGATTCTTGTGGTGGACGATAACGAAGTTGTGCGAAACGGCGTTGTCGATATTCTGGCTACCAAGGCCGGTTGGAGGGTATGCGGCCAGGCCAAAGATGGTGCGGAAGGAATTCAGAAGGCTCTTGAATTGACTCCTGACCTCATCCTCCTGGATATCAGCATGCCGGGCTTGAACGGGTTGGAAGTGGCTCGCCGTGTGCGGCAGGAAGTACCCCGCGCAAACATTCTGATCATGAGCCAGAATGACGCTGTCCACTTGCTGCCAACTGCAATAAAAGCCGGCGCGCAAGGGTGCGTGGACAAAAGCCGTCTGTCCGCAGATTTAATACCGGCCATCGAAAACATCGAGAAGAGTTCCTAATCCCGCCGAGTTTCTAGTTCCAGTCAGTTGCGCTGACGTGGTGATTTCGTACGGTGAATGCGACAATGGCAGCCATGTCATTGTGTGGCGCACGCCGAGTCGGCATCGCTTTCCTGATCCTCATGCTTGGGCTCTCTGCCACCGAGAGCCCTGCGCGCCCCAGTCGCTCCCACCGGCCACTGGAATACACAGTTAAGATTATCCACACCTTTCCCCATGACGAGAACGCTTTTACGCAGGGTCTCGCGTACCGGGATGGCTTTCTTTATGAAGGAACTGGTCTCACGGGCCGATCGTCGTTGCGCAAGGTTCGTTTGGAAACTGGCGAGGTGGTTCAGCGCGTCGACCTGGCTCCGGAGTTCTTCGGCGAGGGGATTGCTCTCCTTAAGGATGAGATCGTTCAGCTGACCTGGCAATCGCAAGTGGGGTTCGTGTACAGCTTCAAAGATTTTCGATTGCTGCGACAGTTTTCTTATCCCGGCGAAGGTTGGGGCCTGACGAACGACGATCACGAAATCTTTATGAGCGACGGCACGCCTCAGATTCGCGTCATGGATTCCAACACACTCGCAGAAAAACGCCGCTTCACCGTTCACGACGATACCGCTTCGATCAAAGAGCTAAACGAATTGGAATTTGTGGAGGGAGAGATATTCGCCAATGTCTGGCAGACGGATCGAATCGCAAGGATCTCGCCGGCAACCGGCGAGGTGCTTGGCTGGATCGACCTCACAGGTATTCTCAGCCCTGTGTATCGTCTGCCACCCGGCGCCGTACTCAACGGAATCGCATACGATGCAACTCGGAAGCGTTTATTCGTTACCGGCAAATTGTGGCCAAATGTCTTTGAAATCCAACTGGTCCCCAAACGCTAGCCTGGCACTCTTTCAATCGCGGCGGGGCCCAGGATTTCGGCTTCTCCGAATTCTTACGGATCATCGCAATTATTAACAGGAATCACTCCATCGCTGCGCAGCATCCTAAACTCATCATCCCAGGAGAATCTTGATGGCTTCCGCAACCGAAATCCTCACGCCCCTTACCGCAGAAGAATTAGTGAAGATGGATGCCTACTGGCGGGCTTGCAATTACCTTGCAGCCGGAATGATCTACCTTCGGGCCAATCCCCTTCTCCGCGAACCGCTGAAGCCGGAACACATAAAAAACCGGCTTCTCGGACACTGGGGCTCTGATCCTGGTCAATCTTTCCTATGGGTTCATCTGAACCGTCTCATCAAGAAATACGACTTGAATGTGATGTATATCGCCGGACCTGGCCACGGTGCGCCGGCGACTTTGGCCAATAGCTATCTGGAAGGTTACTATTCCGAAATTTATCCGGAGAAGAGCCGCGACGAAGCGGGCATGCAGAAATTTTTCCGGCAGTTTTCTTTCCCCGGCGGAATCGGGTCGCATTGCACGCCTGAGACGCCCGGGTCGATTCACGAGGGTGGCGAGTTAGGCTACTCTCTTTCGCACGGCTACGGCGCGGCCTTCGACAATCCGGATCTCATTGTTGCCGTGATAGTGGGCGACGGCGAAGCGGAAACCGGTCCACTGGCAACTTCGTGGCACTCCAATAAATTTCTTAATCCCATTCGCGACGGAGCCGTTCTCCCTGTGCTCCATCTGAACGGCTATAAGATCGCCAATCCAACGGTTCTGGCCCGAATCCCTCACAAAGAATTGGAGGCATTGCTGACGGGATATGGGCACAAACCTTATTTCGTTGAAGGCGATGATCCATCGGAGATGCATCAGAAAATGGCTTCCACTTTGGAGGAGTGCATTCTTGAAATTCGATCAATCCAGCAACGCGCTCGTGAAACCAATGACGCGTCACGCCCGCGTTGGCCGATGATCGTCTTGCGCTCTCCGAAAGGGTGGACCGGGCCAAAGGAAGTGGACGGCCACAAGGTGGAGGGCACGTGGCGCGCTCACCAGGTTCCCGTGCTGGATCCAGTAACCAATAAGAAGAGTCTGAAGCTGGTTGAAGACTGGATGCGAAGCTACGAGCCGGAGAGACTTTTCGACAATCATGGAACGCTCGTTGCGGAATTACAGGATCTCGCACCGAAGGGGCTGCGGCGCATCTCCGCCAATCCTCACGCCAATGGCGGGCTGCTGCGGAAAGAACTCGATCTCCCAGATTTTCGCGACTATGCGGTTGCCGTGAAGGCTCCGGGCACTCTCTACGCCCCGCCTACTGATGTGCTCGCGCACTTTCTCGCGGAAGTGATGCGCCGGAACATGAAGTCGTTTCGCGTGTTTGGCCCCGATGAAACTGCGTCTAACAGGCTCACCGCGATCTATGCCGCGTCGAAAAAGACCTGGCTTGCCGAATACAAACCCGAAGATGCGGACGGCGGCGAACTCGATGTGTCCGGGCGAGTCATGGAGATGCTCAGCGAGCACACGCTGGAGGGCTGGTTCGAAGGCTACGTCTTAACCGGCCGCCATGGTTTCTTTTCTACCTACGAGGCATTCGTGCATGTCATCGATTCCATGTTCAATCAGCACGCCAAGTGGCTGGAGAAATCGAAGAATGAACTGGCATGGCGGGCGCCTGTGCCCTCGATCAACTTGTTGATTACTTCTCTGGTCTGGCGGCAGGATCACAACGGCTTCACCCATCAGGATCCCGGCTTCCTTGACGTAGTTACGAACAAGAGCCCTGATGTGGTCCGCATCTACCTACCGCCCGATGCGAATTGCCTATTGAGCGTCACCGATCATTGCCTCCGCTCGCGAGACTACGTGAACGTCATCGTGGCAGACAAGCAGGATCATCTCCAATATCTCACCATGGAGGAAGCGGTCACGCACTGCACCAAGGGTATCGGCATATGGGATTGGGCGTCCACCGACGATGGCGCGGAGCCGGATGTGGTGATGGCGTGCGCAGGCGATATCCCGACCATGGAGTCTCTGGCCGCTGTCCAAATATTGAAACAACACTTCCCTGACCTCAGGATGCGCTTCGTCAACGTTGTTGATCTCTTCCGGCTTAAGCCGGAATCCGAACATCCTCACGGGCTCTCTGATCGTGATTTCGATTCGCTGTTTACGGTGAACAAACCGGTCATCTTTAACTTCCACTCTTACGCTTCGCTCATTCACAAGCTCAGCTATCGTCGCACCAATCACGAAAACATTCACGTCCGCGGGTATAAGGAAAAGGGCAACATCAATACTCCGCTGGAACTCGCTATCCTCAACCAGGTCGATCGCTTCAACCTGTCGATTGATGTGATCGATCGTGTTCCGCGCCTGCAAGCGGTGGGAGCTCACGTAAAAGAATGGCTGAAGGACCAGATCATCGACAGCATTAATTACGCGCACTCGGAGGGAATCGATCGAGAGGAAATCCGCAAGTGGAAATGGACGAAGTAAGCCTCGTGGAAGGCCGCGCGCAAGAAAATCTGGTTTTAGTGCTGAACAGCGGCTCGTCGTCGCTCAAGTTCGGAGTTTATTTCCGTGGCACGAACGATGACGATGAAGTGGCGCTGCTTACCGGAAGCGCGGAAGGAATTGGACACAACAACGGAAGCCTGCATATTCGCTCTTCCGACGGGAAATCGCTGCTGACGCGCGAGTGCATTCACGAATCGCAGAGCCAGGCGCTTGACGTTCTGGCGAAGGCCATTCGTGAGCATATTCATACGAGCCCGGTGGCGGTGGGACATCGAGTGGTGCACGGCGGACCGAAGTTGGTCCGGCATCAGCTCATCACGGCGAAAGTGCTGGAAGAGTTGCGACTTTCCACACACTTTGCGCCGTTGCACATCCCACAGTCGCTGGCGCTCATCGCCTTGGCGCAATCCATCTTTCCCGAAGCGGACCACTACGCATGCTTTGACGACGCCTTTCATCAGACGATTCCTGAGGTCGCGTCGCGGTTCGCGATTCCCAAAAGCTATTTCGAAGCCGGCATTCGACGCTATGGATTCCACGGAATTTCCTACGAATCGCTGGTGCACCACTTTGGCGCAAACCTCCCCGAACGGGCGATTTTTGCGCACTTAGGAAATGGATCCAGCCTATGCGCATTGCGCCACGGAGCGTCGATTGATACCACGATGGGTTTAACCCCAACCGGCGGCGTTCCGATGGGCACGCGCTCGGGTGACCTGGATCCGGGGGTAATCCTCTATCTTTTGCGCAACGCGAAACTGGGTGCCGATGAATTGGAAGCCCTGCTTAACCGGCGTAGCGGCCTCTTTGCTTTATCGGGTGGGGACAGCGACGTGAAGACCCTGGAGCAGCGCGCCCAATCCGGCGATCACGAAGCGGCGCTGGCCTTGGATGTTTTTGCTATATCAGTTCGCAAGGTCATCGGCGCTTACATGGCTTTGCTGGGCGGCGTGGATCTTGTGGTTTTCACCGGTGGGATTGGAGAACACAGCAATCACGTTCGATCGGCGGCGATGGTTGGGCTCGACCAACTCGGCTTGACGGCGGATAAAATTCAGATTGTTCCCACCGAAGAGGAACGTCAGATTGCGCGGCATTGTCGTAGCCTGATGAGGCAACCAGGAGAGCCTTCTCCCGCCTCAGGCTGATACAAGCGATTGTTTAACAGCCATCGGCCCGAAACTCCCCGCACATGATTTCGGTCCCCATGTCACTCCCAGGGAGTGGAGGATGAGGGAGTCTCCCAACGTGAGTTTGGCGGGATCGGTGACAATCTCGTAGGCATAGTAAACCAACGAGTTGTGCGTGATGCACCAGCGTTCGTGCCGAATGACGCCCTTACAGTGTTCGCACGCCGCCTGCACATGATACCGGTTGCAGTGATATTGATAAGGTTGAACGCTCTCAGACATGCACTTTCCCAAGCCCTTTCCCCTACCCGAGTTGCACGAGTTGCCATGCGACCCCAGGAAGTTGCTCTCTCATCGGATAGTAGAAAGTGTCGGAGGCGCGCCATAGGGCGGTTGTCACGCCAGGATGTGATCTCCGTCACACCGATCCTTTTGCGCGTGCGGTGCGACATGCCTCGGAAGACCCGTCTTGCGTTCTCAAACACTTAGGCGAAAGCGTTTTTCAAGAACGGTGGCCCGATGCGTCTCAAGCAACAGCGGCGCGCCTTTTGGAGTCATATTTGTAAGGGCTGTGCTGATCGGGTCATTGGACCAAGGAGATTTTTATGTTCAAGGCATTGGGGACTGCGGTTCTTTTGGTGACAACTTTTGCGGCTTTGGGTTGCGGAAATAACAACGGATCGAACTCAGGCAATATCAACGGAACGTGGACGGCAAACTTGACGAACCCCGATAATTCGCCGGCTTTCGCTTTTACAACGGATTTTACCGAGCAGAGCGGTGGATCAATCAGCGTCACCAACTTCAAATTCACGACCAGCGGCTCCTGCTTTTCATCGACTACCACGGAGACTGGTTCGTTCGGCCTCAGCGGCAACTTTAACGGGAATGTCACGGGAACGTTCGGAATGAATATCTCCACCACATTCTCCAGCGGCACGAATAATCAGCTCGCTCTTCAGGGCGCAGTGAACGGTAACACCATCACCGGAACATGGACGCTCACCGGCGCTACGGGATGCAGCGGTAACGGCGCCTTCACCATCAACAAGAGTTAGTCTGCGAGACTGAAAAAATAAAGGCGTGTGTCCGTGAAAGGACACACGCCTTGGATCGGCCCAGAGTGAAAAGTGGCGCTACCGCCCGAAATACTTGGCGTTGAGCTCGGTGAACGAATTCCACTTTTCCGGTAGGTCATCGAGTGCAAAAATGGCCGAGACCGGACAAACGGGCACGCAGGCTCCGCAGTCAATACACTCCACCGGATCGATGTAAAGCAACTGCTCCGTGGCATACTTCGGATCGTCTTTCTTGGGATGAATGCAATCCACCGGACACGCGTCCACGCAAGCCGTGTCTTTGGTGTTGATGCAAGGCTCTGCGATCACATAAGTCATAACGAGTCGATCTCCTCAGCTGAATGGGTCTATTTTACTACGGTGTCTCTGCGAACCGCCTATTCTAGCAAGAAATGTTTTGCCGCGACAAAAGGAAAACGGCTGACAGACCGCTGTCAGCCGTTGCTCTGGTTAAAGTGTAGAACTATTCAGGCTGTGGCGAACCGAGTGAACTTACCGGTGTCCGCCGCCACCGCCACCATGGGAGCCGCCACCGCCGCCGCCGTGGAAGCCACCACCACCGCCACCATGGAAACCGCCGCCAGCTGAACCATGGAACCCACCGCCACCGTGATAGCCCCCGCCCGCAGAGCCGCGAAAGCCGCTACCACCGCGGTAGCCGCCAGCATAGCCGCGACCACCATAGCCAGCACGGCCATAGAAGCCGTGACCATATCCCCAACCACCGCGTCCGTAACCCCAGCCGCGTCCATAACCCCATCCGCCGCGCCAGCCGCCCCAACCCCAACCACGTCCCCATCCATACCACGGACCGGCGCCTATAAACACTCCGCCGGCAAACCAGTCTGGACCGTAATACCCGTAGGGCGCGCACGCGTAAGGTGCGTAGCCGTAGTAACCGTAGTCGCATACGGGAGGCCCGCCGACTCCGACCGCAACACCCACTTGAGCTTGCGAGTAGGCAAGCGGCAGCATCAGTACACTTACCAGAGCCAAATATTTGATATACCGCATGGTGCATCCCCCTTTTCCAGGTCCGCCGTCTCCCAACCATCGAACCTGCAGGTCTTCGAGATCTACCTCCGATCCGAAGCGCCTGAGTATTTGAACTCCCGAAAAGTGGAAAAGTTGCTATTTATCGAGTGGCTGATTTCGGCCACTGTGTTTTATTTCAGCCACTTAGGGCTGGCGAGAGCGATGCGATTTCCCTAAGATTTCAGCCCGCAAGAAACTCGACACGCAGCTCAACAGCGAGTCGTCCAAACTCAATCACTTCAAAGCCGGCTGCGAAGGCCTCGGCAATTCGCTGGCTGGAGTTGCGGAAAGAGCATCCTGAACGGATTTTGGCAGTTTGTCTGCGTTCGCCGCTAGCAGGCTGACCTGCCACATCTCTGTCTCGGATAATGCGGAGTGAAAGCCTGGCATGCCGGTGAGCCGGATACCATTCGCAACCTTCCAGTAGGTTTCTGCGGGTTCGTCGTCCGTCACGCCCTTTCCGTCCATGAGCCGCGGTGGATGGGGATACATGCCGGCCGCGACGGCAGTTTGTCTTTGCCCGGGCTCTGAGTGGCACACGGAGCAGTGGGTACGATAGATCGTGGCGCCGGCAAGAAGAGTGGCTTCGTCCGCCGGGATGGGAACGGTCTTCGGCATCTCTCGACCGATTCTGGCAGCGAGTGCCTTGCTGGCGAGCATTTTCTCAAAAGGCATCGGCTGCGCAGACGTCGCCGCAGGAGCCTGTCCCGTAGAAAAATACCAATAAACCCCTAAACCAACGGCAGCGATACCCAGAATCATCCCTAGAATCAGCGTCACGAACACTTTCATTCGAAAGTTGTCTCCCGTAAACACAATAATTGCTTTGTCTGGATGTGAGCAAGTGAGGAGGTCGGCGAGAGAAATTCCTCGTAAGACGGCTCCCCTTCAGGAAAGGCGTTTTCCCGGGTCGCGTCGAGAAGCTCATTGCCTGAGGTCAATTCGAGGATCGCCCGCTATTTCGTGATGGTAATTGTCAGGGCCGCGGTGTGGCTGGTTGCGCCCGAGCCGCTCGTCGAAGCCATCACCATCACACTGCTCGTTCCTGCTGGCGTCCCAGAATTCCCCACCTTGCTGCTGCTGCCGCACGAAGTCAGGCCAGTGGCCAATAACGCAAGGGCACAGATACCGCAAACGCGCCACCCGGGGGGCGCTTGCTTGCGCAGAGCGGCGACGCCGAAGATCATTCCGACAAAGGGGAGCAGCAGCGCATAGCTGAGGTAGCGCGATGATGACGTTCGTCCCCACAACGCAGCACTTGCCGCGCTCGTACTGATGGTAAGAGTGCTTGACGACGGATTACCGCCGCTGGGCGTGATGGAGGACGGAGCGAAGGTGCAGGTCGCCCCAGAAGGAAGCCCACTGCAGGTAAAACTCACCTCCGAGTTGAATCCGTTCATCGGCGTTACAGTGAACTTGGCCGTCCCGCTTTGCCCAGCAACGATGGTCAGACTAGACGGTGTGACCGCCAATTGGTAATCAGGGTTTAAGCTGATGGTGTAGGTCGCGCTCGCCACGGCGCTATTGTTATAGCCGCTGGCCCCAGCGATTGCCTGGAGCGTCTCCGTGGAACTGACCGTGAGCTGTCCGTTGTAGATGGCGGAACTTGTCGTGGGTGTGGTTCCGTCGTTAGTGTAATAGACCGTAGCCCCAGTCGTCGTGTCGTTTATTGTCACGGATTGCGCCGAACCATAAGTACCTGATCCGGGCGAAAATGTCGGCGTTGCCGCCAATGGCAAGGAATTCACCGTGAGCGTTTGGGCGGAGGAGGTCGAGGGGGCAAATGTGCCGTCTCCGCCATAGATGGCGGTGATTGAGTAAGTGTTCAAGGCCAGGCTGCTGGGGTCGTAGTCGTAGCTGGCCACGCCGCCACTCAAGTTCGAAGATCCCACTTCGCTCGAGCCGTTAAAGAACGCGACGACGCCCGTGGGAGTCCCATTCCCCGAGCTAGGGGCGACGG
>Ga0209006_10004471_pt1 | contig 12687 bp, 16 predicted proteins | sample JacPin_JW_Ref_O2_FD_188567 | JGI IMG/M metagenome (GOLD analysis project Ga0209006, IMG submission 188567) | Forest soil microbial communities from Algoma, Ontario, Canada - Jack Pine, Ontario site 1_JW_Ref_O2 (SPAdes) (version 2) | ecosystem: Environmental > Terrestrial > Soil > Boreal...
CAAGGACACCACCTCACGTCGGAGGTTGATCGCATCCTCTGTGAGGTCATCTAGTGGCGCGAACGTCGAGCGTGACGACTGACCATGTTCCAGGACGCCATTCACTTTCGGGTCGTTTTGAGGTTGCACATCCACATCCATCGCGTCACCGACCGCGCCTTTCTCCTCGCCCTTCTTCCTGACGCCACCGCCACTCAACATATCATCGTCGACATACAGCCGCACGACCTCGGTCAGAAACACAGGGTCTTGCTGCACGTGTGTAATAATATCGATCTGATTGAAGATGATGCAAGAGTTGAGGACGTTGAAAGTTGAGTCGTCTAGTGCACGGGCGAGTACGACATCTTTCATGAATTGTAGCCTGTATGTGTGGTGAATTTTCCTCAGGATGGGGTCATCATGGATGGGAATAGGTTGGTGGAAACGCGATGTCTGATGGAGGAATTCGCGGTAATTAGCTTTGTGCGCAGGGAATTCTGGATCATCTACGATATACGGATAAGCGACCAGCAAGGTGGATGTGTACGAAATTAGCCTACATTCAAGCATACCAATGACGCCGAAAAAGATGTCGTCCTCGAGGATGTGTTCGTACATGCTATGGTCATTTAGCATCACTAGGAAATAAATATCGGTTATTGGTGGTCCCCGCGGTTCATAGGTGTCAACCCACGGATTGTCTGCATGATGCTACAAAGTGCATGTAAATTATCCAAACTTTCCAGATCTTCGGCCTGATTCATAACTTCAATTAGAGACTTGATGTAGTCCTGATACGTCCAGAGTTCAGCTCCAATGAAGTTTCAGACTAACGTACACCGCGCTGAAGAAGGTGGTATAAAGGTGTACACACTTCTTGTTGGATATACTCGCATATTCGTTCCTTGACAGGTTGTGTCCTGGCCAAAGCTTTGATGGCCCGTTCGATTTCCCCAATGATCCCTAATTGTGGTGTAGGTAAGTGCCCCGAATGCAAGATTGTTGTTGGAGTTATAGATGCCTGTTCCGGGCCGATCAGTGGAGAAGAGGAAGTGATGGGACCTTGATCTTCTGAGGGTATAAGAGGCTTACCACCCAACGTCAATTCTACAAACTGGATGATTGGACTTACCTCCACCGTTCAGATGCCGCTGAACTTCTATGATGAAATTCCAAACCTCCGAGCATCCCTCCGGGTCCTGGAAGCTGAGCGCATAATCCACGCCGTCAGGTTCCGTCCATACAATAAGTGTGTCTAGGAAATAAATGTATGCTCAGTAACGACCTTGAGAACAACGAATCAGAGGACAGGACAATGACAGAAGAGCAGATCGTCGACAGCTCCTCGCACTCACCTTGTTGGCGTTGGTAGACATCGTTAGAACGAATGGCGGTGGAAAGTATTATCTCCTGATAATTAGCTTCAGATCGAGCAATGAGTAATGCTTCGTTTGTTTCCTCCTGGAATTGGCCGAAGCAGAAGGCGGTTCCTTGATCTACCCAGCGTGAGCCGATCAATTCATAAACCTTTGGGGGAGATAGTAATGAGCCGATGTGTCACTGATCTCAGAAAGAGGGACAAATAATGTAGAAGACCAGTCGCGGAAAGAATAGTTTGGCCATGTATTCAAGCCAACAAGGAAGCTATGAGCGATCTGCATTACCTTGACACGCTTTAACTCGTGTTCACCGTCGGGTAACCATTCATGACTCTCTTCGTTGTGCGTTGTGGTATCAGAGCCACCGGTGGAATCCGCATAAACGTCCGTATTTTCTGGCGTGGAGGATTCGAGGTTGACGGTGATGGTATCACGACCATGGAGCTCAATGCTTGAGTCAAAGTCTTGGGTTAACTGTGTTGCTGATGCATTTCCAGTTTCCGGCGAAGACGTGGATTGATTTTCGGGGCCAGGTGAGGATGAACCTGTAACGGCGAAGGATAGTTGAACCGCCGGTGATGAATCTGAAGATTCGGGGTGGTCGGCAGGTGTGGCAGACGAATGGGCGTCGCCGTCGCCGTTCATGACCAAGTAAATTTGGGACCGTGAGTGAGCCGCTATGAGAACAAAGAATGAATGTCGTCGGCGTCAGCGTCGCGTTATGGCTGTTGCGTTGAAAAGTGTGAGGTCGGCTATCTCCGCACTCCGCCACGTTTGGTTCCAACGACAATGAGCAGGACCTCCAGTGTCCTGACCCTTGCGAGCATCACCCTCTTAGGTGGTTTACTGGCCTACGCCGCGTATTTCGACCACAAACGCAGAAATGATGTCGATTTTCGCAAAAGACTACGTACGACCCACCAAATTCTCACAATGCTCTTGAACTGATCAATGCAGGCAAGGAGAAGAAACGAGTGGACAAAAGTGTTGCACAATCGAAGGAGGCGGAGAGTTCACCCAACGCTATCACTACCGATGAACTCCGTGCTGCGTTGGAGGCGGTGAGGAAGGAGGATCCTCCCCCCAAGACCGTCGAGGCCCGAGAACAGTATTTTATGTCACAAGTTAGTTTGGGTGAACAGCTAGCGCTGCAAGGTAAGTTGAAAAGCCTTTCGGTATGCTTGAAGACTCACATTCTGTCGCTCCCAGGCCCTGCATTCTACCTGCCGGCGGCTTTGTCATTTTACCGAGCTCTGCGCGTATATCCAAGTCCTGCCGATCTTATCATCATTTACCAGAAGACTGTACCGGAACCCATTTTCAAGGTAATGTGACCGCACACTCGCTGGATCCTTAGGCTCACCGATCTGTCAGACTGTAATGGAAATGATCAATCTGGACGTGAGTTCGCCTTCCCCCTCACCCCGGGACGATCAACCTCTTCCTGAAAATGAGGAGGGTGGTGCGAGTTCTCCCAGTGGGGGACCTCCGTCAGAAGCATCCTCACAGGAATGGGACAAGGTCACTGATCTTGGTTCTCAAGTTCCTTCGACATGAGTTGGAATCGAGGATGCTATCGTATTCGTGTCTGCCTATCTCACCATGTTTACTCTGTGTTCCTTGCTCTGTTCTAATAAACTTGCTTTTCATCCCGCATACTCCCCCGCACAGACGAAGGATCGTATTGAAGGTGAGCAAAGTCAAGAGCAAACTATATACCAGACTGAGAATTGCGTTGTGGGGATCAGGTTATTATAATGTTTTCCCGCCCAAATCCATGAATGTCTCCGTAAAGGTCATGGAGCCCGACAGCTCGCAAGTTCGAAAGAAAATATTGGTAGTCAACAAGGATTTTGCACCAGGTGAAGTTATCTACAAGGTCTGTTCTCCTTTCACTGTCCTCGCACACCCCACACTCAACCAAGTACAGGAAAACCCAGTCGTTACCGTGCTAGATCCCGACCTGCAAGACAAAGGCTCGCACTGTTCACACTGCCTTCGCCAAATCCAAAAGGGCATGGCAATCGGCCCATCATCCGATTCTCTCGAGTCCGTGTACTGTTCAAAAGATTGCCAGGTCAAGTCCAAGATCCAGTCCCAGAATCTTCTCTTCAGTCTCGACCCACCCCTCCCGACGGAACTGGCACCTTTGATGCCACCCCAAGGTCTGGAGGCGAGAAAGAATGCTCAAATGGCCTTTGTAGCATATATCAAGCGCATTTCAAAGGCAGCACCATTACTCGTGGCGAAATTCATAGCACGACAAGTCGCGTTCGAAACCGCCAATATGATTCCCCTTGGTAGCTCCTTGTTTGGTTCTGATCTACCTGAGGCCGACGGTGGCCAATACACGTTATACGACCACATTGAACGACTGCGATATCTCGACGTACCAGCACCCGAACAGGAAGTGAAGCTACTCTCCAACGTCTTGAAAACCGCTCTTCCTGGGCTGGAACAATTTATCACTGACGAACGTCACGCCATGTTGTTGGGTAAAATGGGCTACAACATGTATGGAATATGCTTTGACAGTGGTAGAGACGATAAGGTAGGTTTTCAACCTTGGTCGAGACGAAAGAAAGAAATCTCTATTATACCCTTCCAGCCCCCCTCCACGGAACGTCCAGAAGATGAAGAAAAGACCAGGACACCCCACGGTACCTCCCGCCAAATTGGTAGCGGATTTTTCACCGTATCCTCATATGTAAGTCCCCTTAGATCGAGTTGGCGACCCTCAACGTTAAAGACTCCATTTCCAGATCTCGCACTCATGCGTACCGACCGCTAGGCCATCATTCAGCAATGGAACATCTGAACTACACCTCATCGCAAACAGCGCCCTTAAAAAAGGTGACGAGATCACGGTCGCGTACGTGGATGTCACTCAACATGTCGGCGAATCTCCCGCGGGGGCGAGGAAACGACGGCGGATGGAACTTGCCCGTGGGTGGCGGTTTGCATGCTCGTGCACACGGTGCAATGCGGAAGACGACAGTACAGATGACGACGTTCCATCAAAAAACGACGAGTCGAAGGTCGAGGCAGCCCTTGCTCGTTTGGAGGGTGAGTTGAGTTGAAAAAATATGTCCAACTAGAATATTATAACCTACATATCACTACTCATCAAAAATGTAGATACAAAAAATGCATTGGCGGTACAGCAAATGAACGGTGGGAAGCGTTTATGATCAAATCAAGCGCAGGATTATCAGAACATAAAATAATGATAGCAAGATCCATAGCAAATCCTCAAGCTAAACTCCTCCACATTCCTGGTTCAGGAAGCTCGCTGAAGGCCTGTAAAATTTTCAAAGCCCGTTTTCGTCCCTTTTCGCCTGCATAAGCCGTTTCAGACTTTGAGACATCATCATCGGACTCTTCGTCTTCGTCCTCCGCTGCAAAATCAAGCGCCCCCGGGTCGATGGATCGTGTCCGGTCACGTTCTGCGTACACAGCTTTACGCAGAGCAGTAGAAGAAGGGAAAGATCGCCCATACGCCGCCGAGGGGAATGAATCGGCGACAGTGTGTTGAGGATAAGATCCAAGACTCGGCCCTTCTCTGGGTATTGACGACGCATTCATGGCAATGGGCAAAGAACCGACTGTAGGTCTCAAAGTCGTCTCCAGATCTGAAGGTCCCACATCAGTAGAGCGCGAGACCAAATCGAGAACTCGAATTCACCGTGGAACCCATTAGAATCACTTGCACCCTCTTCCTGGTTATCTTGCAAGGCTCCCCTGTGGAAGCCAACGCCATCTCCATCTTCGATCTCTTCCGGAATGATGCCTGAATAATCAGGTCGTCCGTCCTTTCTGCGAACGAATAGTTGCCAAGCCTTGCTATCCTTTTTCCATGCTCCCCTATGACTGGGGGTACTCGCTGCGACGAGTTTCAAAATCTCAACATCAAGACCTTCCAATGAATTGATATCTTCCTCCACCGGTGGGGTAGTTCTTGGCTTCCGTTGGGTATTTCTTGCCGGTAATAACGGAGCTCGACGAGAGGGGTCAACACTAGAGCGACCTTTTGGAGGATTAACATGGGAAGGGAAAGGGAGTGATGTTGGCCGTAGTACCCTGAAGGATTCGGGCAAACCTGGCATGGAGGCTTTACTTGTTCGAATGCGGCGCGGCCGAGAAGACTTGGGCTCGGTTGTTGGTGGAAGAGGTCTCGCAATGGAATCCAAAGAAGAGCGGTCACTCCCTTCGTCCTCAAGATTGAATATTAGTTCTACGTTGCCAGGCCATCAGTTATTCTGAAACGTGTCTGAACCAGAGAAAAAGAAACTGACCTCCTTCCTCCTCCACAGCGGCAGGGGTTCCCTCCTTCCTCACATCGCCTTCGTTATTGACAATGTCGGGTGTCACGTCGAAGGTGACCTTCCGCTTTCCCTTGCAGTCATCTTCTCGTGGTCTAGGTTTCTCTGACGCTCCGTTACCTTCGTGGGCTGATCTCTGACTGGATAGTTCGTGATCAGATTGGGAATCTTTTGTTTGATTCTTCTTGTCCCCGTCTCCATCCTTCACATCTGCCGAACGACCACGACCAACCTGAGTTGTAAGGGCAGCTTTGCCAGCCTGAAGAGTAAAACTGGCAGCGGCGTCCTTTGCTTGGTCCATACTTCGTCTGAAAGGCTCAAGAATGTTACCACGTTCTCCACTAGGTCTCCGTGCAGCGAACCCTGACGATTCACTCGATGCTCGACTGGCAGATGAGTTATGCGAGGACGTGGGAGAATATGGTGAATGAGGAATATTTTCACCAGAGTCAGCTGAACTTTCCTTTGGATGATGGAACGATGATCTGGCAAGGGAAGCTGAAAGCGATGATATTCGAGGAGGAGAAGTAACTGTCCTGGTAGGAGTGATAGGAAGGGGAGTAAAATCACGTATGGATACAGGATTTGCTTGGGTTGCTTCATTGTTTGCTGCAGTCCAATTATCTCCATCTTTGGGCCGCACAAGACTAGACCGCTTGGTGCTCTGGACACCATCGTGTTCAACCTTGGCAATACCTTGCCGGAATCTTGTCCATAGGGTCTCAACTTGTCGTTTGAGCTTGTCCTCAGCTTGCTGGACAAGGGCGACCCTGTCAGCTACCGCCTGGGAAATATCTGCCTCTGCACTAGCTCGCAGTCTCTGAGATTCGTCGGAGGCGAGGGTGGAAAAGTGAACAAAGGTCGGGTGTGATGATGTAAAGGGAGGAGGAGGAAATAGTGGTTTCATGGTGGATAAAAAGGACTGGGGGGCATCGGGAGGCGAGGGTGGTCGAAAAGGTGGGGATGACGAAGGAAAAGCAGGGCTGGGGTCGGGCGTCATGAATGGTGGTGCTGATTGTGGCAGCGTGTCTGGATGAAGTAAGACACCAAAAGTATCCGAATAAGATGGGGAACCAGCCGTCCGAGTGATTGAGTCACCAGTCTGATCACATTGTCAATTCGGGGTTCTTTTTTTTTTTTTGGCTTGCATAAATTGGGCAGCGCGGAAAAAGAGAATACCGCAGAACGCAATGTGCCATAAAACAAATGGATTGCACACACTCACCAAACAACTTTCATGGACTTCTATCCAGCCAGTTGAACTTTTCATGACCTCATGCTCTACCCAATCATCCGTTGGAAGCAGGGGCCCATCTTTTCCGTCAACATTCGGGGACACAACCTGATGGACACGATAGGCCAGAGTTTGACAAACAAGACAAGTTAAAGAAGTGTATCGCGTGTATTGAGAGGTTCCAGTGATGACGCCACGCGATCGTGTCCTCAGAGTCACCTGAGGATGGATCTACAGGGACGGTGATGGATAGGTATGTAATGTACGGAGTTGAGGATTGTGCTTACGATGGTTATTCCATCATCTCCAACATGGACTGAAGTAAAATGAGGATCAGTAGCTGGCAGTGGAGGGTTATTAGAGTGAGATTGGAAAGATCGAATACGAATGTTAAGGCAAATGCAAGTGTAGGTAGGCGATTCGCCGTTAACGAGCATGTCAAGGCTGTTGAAGACGAAGTGAAGGCAAAAAGGGGAGTTGGAGTGAGCGGAATGCGGTTCCGGTTTGCTGTTGAATGGTATGATATGACCCTTAATAGGGACCTGACTCTTTGGTCCCCGAAACACGAACCTCGGTCGCCAGAACAATGACTGAAACGAATCAAAATATATTTTTTGATTATTTTGATAATAAAATCATGGGGTAAAGTGCGTTCAAGGGGATGTGGAGTGCTGGGTCCACCGATTGGATACTCAAAGTCTATTTAGTCTTCTTGGACTCCCCATCTGTCGATTCCGTCAATACTTGACCGTACTCGTTCACCCTCTTCGGGTCAATACGGTATATCCATCGCTGTTCCGTAAATATATGTCATGAGATCAATTCCACCGCGCAATAGACTTTTACTCACTTGATAAAGGAACACGAGGAACACGACGTCGTCTCGGAAACAAGCTAATCTGACTTGGAATAAAATAAGAAATCAAACCGCTTAAAAAAAATACCGAAAGGTAACCTGACCTATGCAAAATTGGCATCTTGATGCAAAATCTAAAGGCCATCACATAAACACATGGACTTGGGAAAACAAAAAGATCAAAGGTAATCCATTCACTTACGCGAAAAAGTCATCTACCACCGTAGATAGAGTTTTATAAATCATAGCTTTCATCGGCATGTGCGCCACACTCTACACCGACCATGAGTAATAATCACCGTACACGTATACCAATGACAGACCTTGAGTTTGTAATTAATAATCAGTTGAGGGACCAGCTGAGCCTACAAAGTCAACGTGAGTCTTTTTGTCATCTTCGGACTCAAAACCACTCACAAATCCAAACATGTATACAAACGATGTCAGGGTTGATATCACAAAACTGTACCAACCCCTATGCGTATTGTATAGCAGGGAATATATCGTATATCCTGCTAGAAGAGGAATGGCGACATAAGATACATATCGAAATGCCAGCTTGTCATATCTAACATTCGGCAATTAGCATCATGGGTTCTCAACGATGACGAAAATACTTACTCTTGAGTCTTCTTTTCATCCTCGCTCAACACGTGTTTGTCTGGGGTCACCGATCAAAGTGAAGCAATGACGAATAGATACCGAAACAACCCTACCTGTTATTTCCAACTGGTAGGGTAACATTGATCCGGGAGGTGAACCTTTTACCTTGATATCAACAGCTTTTGTAATCTGCAAAAAAAGCCTGATGTATCTATAATATGAGCAGGGAGGAAGTAATCATAATACCTACCTTCCAAGCTTCAATGAGGACACCTGTGCCGGAGCCAAACAGTATCATCCCTTAAAGTCAAGATCAATGCTTGAATTTACACCCGGTTTCAAGGAGTGGACAAACGGGCGCCTACATGATGTATCTTGGTTATTGTCGATCAAGTAGAGCAGAACAATGAGTTGGACAAAGACATTTGTAACGATCTAGAATGAAAGACCCGCGTAAGTTCCGGAGCAGAACAGGAACCGAGATGGGTCGTACCGTTCTATTCCCGAGGATGACGGCCGCCATTAAAATTTGGAAACGGCAGAGTGCCAAGAATCGTACCTGATGGATACACCAACGAGTTCACGTTTTTGACGCCAGTGAGAAACATCCGATTTGAACGCTAACATTTCGAACCTGTACATGTCATCCCATAACTCAGCCAAAGTATATGAAGAAAGGGCAAAAAAAATTACTCACACCATATGCAAGACACTGACGATACCGGTCAGTCCCAAAAGCCACGGATTCGTCTCGACTAACATCCTCTTGAGTTCGTCCAGCTCTGCTCCTGCTCCCGCTCCTTGTTGCTTAGCAGCCTCATTAAACCCGTGAGTCAAAGACGCAAACATCTGGAACTTGAAATACGATATAGGCTGGAAGGTAATCTGCAGTGGAAGACTACGAGTAGTAGCGTTAATCTCGACGAATTGTGAGCGAAGCAGCCAGAAGTCGTTTGGAAAGATGATCGGTTGGTAGAATCCTTGCGTGCCCGTCTCATCTCTTTGGCCAGGTACAAGGTGGATGTCTGGTTTTAACATGATGGTGAGGACGAACACTCAAACGAAGGGTCAAAATAAACCACTGACTTTCCAATAGAGGTGGCGGGAGTTGAGAGTATGCAACAACTGTAGCGTCGGAAACCAGCGCCAGTGTTAAATTCTACAAAAGATGGAAGTCGATCTTTAGAAGATCTGCGGAGTCTGGACTCACGCCGCTCCAGTGTGGAAGAATGACATTTTGAGACTGAATACGGGAATTGGATCATACTTCGAACAGCAAAGAATACCCCAGCCTACCTCCTCTTCGATTTGTGTGTCTTGGTCACCACCGAGGAGATTTTTCTCCTTCCGTACTTTTGCCTTCACAAGATACGGAGTCAATACTAAAAGAAAGATCCATCTCAGCATTGTCTCGACATCGTTTCTCTCAGCAACTCACGTTTTCTGATATGGTGCACGGATAGAGGGTCATATGTAGGATGCGATGGGTCAGGACTAGAACCATCTTTCACGAGGAATACGTCTGCCCATAGCGAACCATTCCGTCGTACGAGCTTACCTCAAGTTCAACCTTTCGATTCCAAGACCAACAAACACACGAGCTCACCTCTGGTAATTGAACATCATAATGAACCACCCTTGCATCATTCCAGTCCCCAAAAGTTATATTCTCCCAAACGAACTTGGGCAGATCCTCATCGTGGTTCTGCCGACTCGGTGTCCGCTTCCCAGAGAACACGTCGCCGGTGAGTGACGTGGATAGATAGACGTGCATGGATACCCGTTCTTCCAAGGGCCACGCTAGGTAGGCTTGTTTGGGTGGTAGTAAGAATGGATTGACGGCTCCAGGTGGTGCTCCTTGGTGAGAAGCAACTGCTGGAGGGGCGCTGGGTGACTGTTGTGAAGAGAAAAACCTGATCGCTACGTACGCAACGATCGACTTAACACGGGAACGGAATAGTTGACATTAACCTACCAAGTTGTGTAAGGGCCCATACGAAGAACGCTTGCTAGGTTTTTTGTCATAAGCATACTGAAAGAGAGAATGGGGAGGGCCTTGCCTGGGCAACCTGGAATATCTTCTGGAGGGTTCCTTGCTGTGGCTCTTCTTGTGGAGGAGCTTGAGCTGTTGGCGTTGACATATTCAATGCCGTTTGGTGAAGACGTGTCGGCGAAGGCCGACGCGTCACTTGAGCTTGTTGGATAACGTGGCGAGCCATCAATATTAGTATTATTTATGATCGAGGAATGTACTATGGAGAGCTGGTAGAAAGCGCTTTATACGTAGACAGGAGAATTCGTGGAAGTCTATCAGCAGAGACTAACATATTATTCGAGGTCTAATCAGTCCCGGAACCCCCAAGTTCGACTACGATTGCGACAGCCAATTTGGAAAACTCGAGCATGTGGGAAAAGCTGAACTCGTCGGATATGTCGATGCGGCTGGAAACAAGTCAGATATCATGCGGTGATGGTATTCAGCAAAAAGGTCAACTCACTCGTTCGCAGAGTGGATATTCTTGTTCGAATTGCCGAACGAGCTCTCTAGATCAGAGTCATTCAGTAAGATTGTTCTCCGTACACTAGAAACCACGACCGCACCGATACTAAAGGTACTGGGATATCCGGCCTTCTTCCATGAAGCGCTACGAAGTAAAAGAAAAAAAATTAAGCTGGGGTCAGCAACGTATAAGGGTGTGCATACTGGTCACTGCAAGCATATCCACACTTGGTGAGGGTATATGGAATGTCAAGATACTCTTCGACAAGTTTCATGTTGAATTGCGTAAGCCTGAGCGAAGGGTGATCAAAAACAATTGACTTGGAGTGGTAAAAACTAATTGACTTGTCGTCGGTAAAATCGGTGATGATTCCCACTTCTTCCCTGGTTCCCCGTTTGACCCAAGCCGTCATATCAAACTGGACTGCTCAGTGAAAAATGGCCTAGCATGATGTAGCAAATCCTTCTTACCTGATTCATAGATAATACATTCACCGAGCGAGATTCGTAGTCGTGGGCTACAGCTTGCGAACCAAGAAGTCCGCCCTCCTTTGTCCGATATCAGTTCGTTCTCGAAGACAAGAGTGACCTTAGTAATGTCTTACCTCTGCAGAATACCAATGGAACTCGATCGGACGTACAGGGTGGAAGTCCGCGGCAATCAAAGCCCTATAAGCTTCAAGAATGGTAACAGATCCAGAGCCGTCATCGTCAGCACCTGAACAAAACTACATCAGCAATCTAAATGACTTGCATTGAACGGTCTATATTACCAGGGGCAGGAAGGAATGGCCACATATTCGTGCTGCAGAGGTATTAGATGGCGTTCCCGGAAAAGAGACTGCATCCCAATCACCTGTCCTGGTGAGCACCGATGATTATCACGCTATCATCCGTGGTGGAAGAGCCTTCGATTCTAGTGATCTGTGGGTATGTTGATAAAGAATCAGAATATATTCGAGTACTAAGGTCGACTGACGATGGTATTCTGACCCCATTTGTGCGGAAATTCGGATATGGTTATGAGTTCAAAGAGAGAGTCGGAAGCCCATTCTGAAGTTATCTGCAAGAGAGGTTTTCAATCAGAGGAATGTCAGAATAAGGTGACTGTTACCTCAGATATCCTGTTCAGGAGCCACTTTTGGCTATCCTTCCCAGTCTAGAGACAAAAAAAAGACTGAATACGCCAATTCCGCACACACAAGGTGTAGGCATATACATCACTAAGATAATCTGAGGGATAATTGGTATATGACACCGGAAAACTAAGGAAAGAAATTTACGTCGGGTTCGGAAACTAGTGAATATTTCGAGATTCTCCGAGGGACCGGAAGTTGAAAGAGTTTCCAAGATGGGTATGACAATCTCTGTAGCGTTTGGATACTCCGGGATACACGCTATACACGCGAGATGGTGTTAAATAAGTTTAAGAGGAAGTAGGGCTGCTGACACGTACGTTTGTCTTGAGTCCTCATATGGGCGAAACTGCCAAGACGGCGTGTATCTGTGCTGAAGAGCAGAAGATGTGATTAATACGAAACTCAGAAACTCAGGATGGAAGCAGTACATGTCGAAGAAATTGACACCACGAGCTTTCGCTCCAATCTAGCATGTACATAAGCAGGATGTATGAAAGAAAGGAGAGGTGCTAGACCTTGTCCAACTCTGACATCCAGACAGGTGCTTGCCCTTCCATCTGAACGAGTCGCATCTCGTTTAAATCTAGGCTGAAACCTGAGACGGCTTGACTGAGAGGTGCTTGTCCATTCTCAAAGTTAGCAAGGAGAGGAGTGGCTACCGCGCAAGATAAT
>Ga0209006_10004472_pt1 | contig 12686 bp, 9 predicted proteins | sample JacPin_JW_Ref_O2_FD_188567 | JGI IMG/M metagenome (GOLD analysis project Ga0209006, IMG submission 188567) | Forest soil microbial communities from Algoma, Ontario, Canada - Jack Pine, Ontario site 1_JW_Ref_O2 (SPAdes) (version 2) | ecosystem: Environmental > Terrestrial > Soil > Boreal...
CAACGACAGATGCTCCCCTTTCGCTTCGGCGTGATCGCCGCGGTCGCGCCAACCATGCCGGCTTGGCGGGACCAGGCCCGTACCGCCGAGGCTCTCGGCTACTCGACCCTCTACGTTTCTGACCACCTTGACGCCCAGTTCGGGCCTCTCGTAGCTACGACCGTGGCCGCCGAAGCGACCTCCACCCTCCACGTGGGGTCCGGGGTGTTGAACAACGACCTCCGCAATCCTGTGGTCTTGGCCAAGGAGATCGCCACGCTCGGCTTGGCGGCCGAAGGGCGAGTCGAGGTGGGTCTGGGAGCGGGCTGGCTCCGGAGCGATTACGAGGAAGCGGGGATCGAGTACGACGCACCGGCTGTCCGGGTGGACCGGCTGGCCGAGAGCCTCGCTGTCATGAAGACGCTGTGGAGCGAGGGGAAGGCGACATTCGCGGGGACGCATTACACGGTGCGCGATGCCCGCTGTGATCCTCGTCCGGCCGACCCACCTCGCGTCATCGTCGGGGGCGGAAGTAGGCGGATACTTACGGTTGCTGCCGAGCACGCGGACACCGTGGGCGTGAACATCAGCCTGGCTTCGGGCCAGAAAGGTGGCGACCTGGCGAGCCAAGCCACCTTCGATCATTTCGATCGCTGCCTGGCATGGGTGCGCGAGGGGGCCGGTGCCCGCTTCAATTCGATCGAGCTCCAGATAATGCCCGTTGCCGTGAGAGTCGTCGCCAGCAGCCGCGCTGCCGCGCGCACCGCAACCATGCTCGGCTTTCCGGGTGAGGACGCCCTCGAGCTTCCGATCGTGCTGATCGGCACGGAAGATGAGCTGTGTGAACGGCTTCTGGAGCGCCGCGAGAGGTGGGGCTTCACCAACATCGTGGTGCCGGGCGAGGCAATGGAGTCATTCGCGCCTGTCGTCGCCCGGCTTGCGGGCTCCTAGCTCGGAGTCTGGGAGAAGGCATGATGGACCACGGCGTACTCGCTGCGGTGCTGGAGCACGCCGATCGAGCTCCTGATCGGCCCGCCGTCAAGGATCTGGATCGCGCGTTGACCCGGGCCGAGTTGCGCGCCGCAGCAGGAAGAGTCGCCGCCGGCTTGGTTCAGAAAGGCGTCGAGCCCGGCGATCGGGTTGCCCTGCTGATCGGCAATTCGGTGGACTTCGTGGTGGCGGCACTGGGCTGCCTGTGGGCGGGGGCCACGTTCGTCCCGCTGGCGGTCACCGATCCAGATATCCGCCGTGCGCAGATCGTGGCCGACTGCCAGCCCGCACAGGTGATCACCGCGGGCGCCGACCACACGGCGCCATCGGGACTTCCCGCCGGCACCGCGTGGACCACTCTGTCGGCGTTGAGCGTTGCAGACGGGCCAACGCCAACACCCGTGACGGGGCCTGTCGCCTACATCATTTACACGTCGGGGACAACCGGTGTCCCCAAGGGCGTGCAGATTCCTCCGGCGGCCTTTATCGCCGCGGTCGAATCATGCGCCGACGCCATGGGATACACCGCGGGCGATCGAGCCCTGTGTGTTTCGCCGGTGCACTTTGACGGGTCCTTCTCTGCGATGTTTCCGCCACTCGTGCGCGGCGTCCCGCTCGTCATTCCCGACCGCGATGCCCTGCTATTTCCTCGCAGGTTCTTCTCGATCGTCACCAGCGAGGGGATCACGACGACCAGCTTTTCGCCGAGCTATCTCCGGTTGCTCCGATCCAGCGGCCGTCTGGCGCAGTTGGCTGACACCCCGCTGAGAGTGATGGCGCTGGGCGGCGAAGCGCCGTCCACCGCCGATATCAGGGCGGTATGGGCGGCCAATCCTGAACTGCGGGTGGTGAATCGGTACGGCCCGACCGAAACCACCATCGCAATCGCTCATCTGGAACTGACCCCGGAGTTGCTCGACGCGGGACTGGTACCGATCGGTCAACCCCATCCCGGGAGCTCGTTTCACCTCATCGATGAGTACGGAATGCAGGTTGATCGTCCTGGAACCGTCGGCGAGCTGTATATCGGCGGACCGCAGCTGATGGCTGGATATCTGAATGACCCGGCCCGGAGTGCAGCTGTGCTGCGGACGGATGTCATCGAAGGAACCGCCCTCTACCGCACTGGTGACCTCGTCTTCCGCGACGACCGGGGTAACTACGTATACGTGGGGCGGTCGGACCGCGTCATCAAGCGACACGGTGTGAGGATGTCGCTGGTCGAGGTGACCGAGGCGCTCGGAGGTATCGACGGGGTCGCATCCGCGGCGTGCACGACCTTCGACCTGGAGGGTGACCTGGGGGTCGTCGCATTCGTGGTGCCGGACCGCGAACTCACCCCTCTCGCCGTCCGCCAAGCCGCCAGCCGACGGCTCCCGGCGACGATGCTGCCCGATCACTTCATCTTGGTGGCCGAATTGCCCTTGACGTCGTCCAGCAAGGTCGACGAGCGACGGCTGCTGACGGACGCCGGCTTGTCTGCGCCAAGCAAGGCACCTGAGCCGTCAGCGTCGTCGCAACTCAGTCATATGGAGATCGACTCGCTTGTGAAAGGAACCACACGGTGACAACAGCAACTGACGTGACGACGGACAGACGGTACGAGCAGCTGGTCCGGCGCCAGCGTGCCGCATTGCAAGATGCTTACCTGAAGGGGGTGCGCCGGCTGCGTTGGGACGCAGGGCGTCTCGCCGCGGAACGCGAACGGCGTCTTCGGGAGCTGCTGGTGTACGCCGCCGAGCATTCGCCGTTCTGGCGGGAACGACTGGCAGGCCGCGATCTGGCGAATTTCACCGAGGCCGACCTTCCCTCTCTGCCAGTGCTGACCAGAGCCGAGATGATGGCGGAGTTCGACCGGGTGGTCACGGACCCCAGGTTGACACTTGCCCGGATCCAACGACACCTCGATCTGCCGGACGGCGACCGCGGGTACATGGCCGACGAGTACCAGGCGATCATCACGTCTGGGTATATAGGAACCCAAGCGGTCCACGTCTACGGCTGGGACGAGTTCGTCACCTTCGTGATGCAGGGCTCGCGCTGGACCGGGCGACGCGGCGAAGACCCGGAAGCGGTGCTGGCGCAGGCCTTCGCTACCAGCACCCGGCATGAGTCGGGGATATTTCACGACTTCAGCACCTTCGAAAGCGGAGGGCCGCAATCGCACTGCTCCGGTGGCACGCAACCCCTGGACGAGATTGTCGACGGCCTCAACAACGCGAGTCCCCCGGTGCAGGCTCTCCAAGCGTGGCCGAGCCTCATGCGGGAGCTGGCGTTGGAGGCGATCGCGGGACGACTCACCATCAAACCGACCTGGGTCAGCGTCGCGGGCGAGGTCTGCACCCCGCCCGTGCGCGAAGCGATTCGGTCCGCGTGGGGAATCGAGACTTCGGAGTTCTGGGGCTGCTCAGAGGGGACCTATGCCTTTCCATGCGGCGTTGGAGAGGGCATGCACGTCGCCGACGACCTGGTCATTCTGGAGCCGGCGGATGCCGACGGCAACGTCGTCCCCTATGGGCAACCTGCGGAACGACTGCTGTACACCAACCTGTTCAACAAAACGCAGCCGCTGATCCGCTATGACCTCGTCGACGCGGTGACGATGTCCGACGAGCCGTGTCCATGCGGGTGCGCGCATCGCCGCATCACAGCGGTGCACGGTCGGATCGACGGAACGTTCCAGTACGACAACGGTTCCGCGGTGCCCCGGGCGGCTCTCGAGCAGACCGTCCTCGCTACTGCCGGAGTCGCCAACTTCTTCGTCGGCAAGACGCAACGCGGTGTGGACGTGTCCGTGGTGACCGACGGCTCAAGCGACCTTCAGCGGCTGCGGACGGAGCTGACCGACGTGCTCCGCCGGCATGGCGGCCCGGATTCGGATGTCGTTGTGCAGGAGGTCGATTCGATCGACCGACTGTGGTCGGGAAAGTCGAAACAGTTCGACGCCAGGTGATCTAGCGCGGTGCTCGCGCGGACGTCCACCCACTGGGCGCGGGGGCGGCACCGAGCGAAGAACAGGTAGGGCGGCTCAATTCGCTTCTGACCTCATCGCGCGTGAGTAGGCCGCGAATAGGCTTGGGATTCCCCGCATCGTCGGTGCCGGTTCGACGTTAAGGACATTGGCTAGTAGCGACGGACTAACGTCTAGGACATCGACCTTCTGGCGCGACGGATCTGGCGAGATACCGGCGCCGTAGGCCAGCAAGATCCCCTCTGCAGTGTGGTAGGCGGTGTTACCTCCGCCGAGTATTTGGCGCGCTGCCAACCCGAGTTCGGCTGGCGTCGCGACCAATTCGCTGTCGGCCCCCAACGGCCTATAACGCAATCGGGTGTGTTGACCAGAATCCGCATCGAGATTGATCGATGGCGGTTGCGGCAGCAACGGGCGCCTCGTAAAGGTTGCGGTCTTTCCCTCCCGCCTGCGGGGAAACACGGGGGAGCTGAAGAGTTGCTGGCCGTCGTCGGTCCTTATCGACTCCACCGGTGTGATCGCCTCCCGCGCTGCCGCCTCATCGCCGAAGACGAGCGATATGCCGGGGAACAGCGCCAGGCCTGACTCAGCGGATTGCAAACCGAGTCGGGATAGGAGTCGTGCGGGATTCTCGAGGACAAACAGGTCTCGATCACTGAATGCCCCCGTCGGTATGGGGCCCTGGCCCATGCTCGCCGCGACTACCAACAGCGACTCGGGATTGGCGGCAAGATACTTCCGAATGCGACCCAGCTGCCGATCGGTGTAATCCATCGCAGTCATGATGAAACCGCCGTACACCTCGTCGGTTACGTACTCGTAGGAGTCCGTGTAGTCCGGCATTGCGTCGCCCCAATAGCGGTGCATCATGGCGGCTACGTGGTTGGTGAAAAAGATGCTGAGACGAGGCTGGTGCTTGCGATGCAGACGCCAATACAGGTCGAAGGCGAGTAGAGGCTGGAGCGCCGGTCGCCGTGCCTTGTAACGGCTATCGCGTTTCTCGCTGGCGAGGTGGGCGGCGAGAGTATAGGCAGATCCAGGCGTAAGGCCGCGCCGAGCAAGGTCGAGACTCTCCGCGAGTAGTGCCTTTGGTTTCAGCGGCTTGTCCGATGAGTAACGGAGCCCGACGTTCATCGCAAGATTGAATTGTTGGAATTTCTGTAGCGATGAAGGATACGTCTTGCTGTCTTGGCTGTAGGTGTCAGGAATGTAGAAACCACCATTACGGAACTGTCGCGCTGGCCAGCTCTGCATAGGGCCAAAGATTCCCACGCTCAGACCCGCTCGGTCTGCGACGTCCCAGATTGGGTCGCCACGAAACGTGGCAGGGTCTTGACCTAGGTCGAATGAGTTGTGGTCATAAGTCGACGTGTGCAACGTGGGCCATGTCCGCTCCGGACTCAGGTGTGCTGAATCGTCGTGATGTGTCGTCAAGCACTGGCCCCCACTCAGCAGCGCGGCCAGGTGGGAGTCGGGTCGCCGCTCGATGTAATAGTCGACTACACGCCACGGGACCTCGTTAAGCTCATAGAGGATGACGTCCCTCCTAGGCCCCCGCAGCGTTTCCCCCGCGTTCGTCATCACTTCCCCTTCCCGATAGAAGCCACACCCATCCGGGTGGGCTCAGCCGACCCGGCCGGTCGTGGCCTTGGCCAGGGCCTGGTCGATGTCCTCGATGATGTCGTCGATGTGCTCGATCCCGATTGACAGCCGGATCGTCTCCGGCCGGATACCGGCCTTCACCAGCTCCTCGTCGGACAGCTGGCGGTGGGTGGTGGACGCCGGATGGATGGCCAGGGTCTTGGCGTCCCCCAGGTTGAGCAGCCGCTTGATGAGCAGGAGCGCATCGAAGAACGCCAGTCCTGCGTCGTAGCCGCCTTCGACTCCGAAGGTGATGATCGACGGCACCCGCCCGCGCAGGTAGCGCTCGACGAGGTGATGGTAGGGATGGTCGTCGAAGCCGGCGAAGCTCACCCAGGCCACCCGCGGATCGGCGGCCAGGTAGTCGGCGACGGCCCGGGCGTTGGCCTCGTGGCGCTCGAGCCGCACAGCCATCGTCTCGAGGCCTTGCAGAAGCATGAACGCGTTGAAGGGCGACAGGGTGGCGCCACTGTTGCGCAGCTGAGTGGACCGGGCCCGCACGGTGAACGGCCGCTCGGGGAAGTCGCGGGCGAAGACGACGCCGTGGAAGGCGGGCTCGGGCTGGTTGAACATGGGGAAGCGGTCGGGATGGTCGGCCCACGGGAACCGGCCGCCGTCCACGATGGCCCCACCGAGGGTGGTGCCGTGGCCGCCGACGAACTTGGTCAGCGAGTGGACGACCACATCAGCCCCGTGCTCGAAGGGCTTCAGCATGAGCGGTGTGGCCACCGTGTTGTCCACGATGAGTGGCACGCCGGCCGCATGGGCCACGTCGGACACCGCCTCGAGGTCCACGATGTTGCCAGCCGGGTTGCCGATGGTCTCACAGAACACGGCGCGGGTGTTCTCGTCGATCAGGGGCGCGATCGACTCGGCCCGGTCGTCGACGGCGAAGCGGGCCTCGATGCCCAGGGTGGGCAGCACGTGGGCGAAGTAGGTGAAGGTGGCCCCATAGAGCTGGGGGGCCACCACGATGTTCGAGCCGGCGCTGGCCACCGTCAGGATGGCGTAGCTGACGGCGGCCATCCCCGAAGCCACCACCAGGGCCGCCGTCCCGCCTTCGAGGGCGCAGATGCGCTGCTCGAGGACGTCCAAGGTCGGGTTGTTCAGCCGGTTGTAGTGGAAGCCGGGCGTCTCCAGGTCGAGCACGGCGCCGGCGTGTTCGGCGTTGATGAAGTCGTGCGCCACGGTCTGATAGATGGGCACGGCCACGGCCCGCGTCCCATCCGAGGTGTAGCCACCGTGGATGGCGATGGTCTCGTCGTGCATGGCCTCAGACGCTCCTCTTCGGGATGGTGCCCAACAGGTTGGCGTACAGACGCTGGGCCGCGCCCCGCCACGGCCAGGGGGCGCGGTGACACACCTCGTCGAAGGGGAAGGCGGCCACCAGGGCCGGATCCCGCTCACCGCTCAATATCCGTCGGTGCAGCCGGCGGAGCCTGTCCCAGTCCGGGCCGGTCACGCAATCTAGCGGGAGGCGGGGTAGTTCGTCTTGCTCGCGACCGGCGTAGCGCCGGACGTCCCGTGCGTACTCGCGCACCAGGCTGGAGGGGTCGTATTCGGGATGGGCCTGGACCAATACGACCTCGGCTTGGCCCACCGTTTTCGTGACCACGCTCCACCCCACCTCCTCCGAATGCAGGGCCACCGAGTAGCCGGCGCGGACCACCGTCTCCTTGGGCACGGCATTGAGCCGCGAGTGGGGCAGGACGACGGAGCCGTACAACCCGGCGACCAGTGGGTGGGTCGGGTCGGCATGCTGGGCGAAGACACCCGTGCACTTGGCCGGCAGAGTGGTCCGCTCGACGCCGTCGAAGACGGCAAGGGCGGCGTGGGCCGACAGGCAGGACACCACCATGGCCTGCACGTTCTCGCTCGACCACTTCAGCAGGCCGTGCAGATCGGACCAGTATGGCTCGTCCTCGATGCGGGACTCGATCGGGTTAGAGCCGGTCACTACCAGGAGGTCCGGGGGGTTCGAGAAGATGTCGTCGAGGGGGTGGTACTCGGCGGCGATACGCGCCTGGATCCGCTCGCCCCGGGGCACTCCGGTCATGGCGTAGCGGGTAATGGCAACCGTCTCGTTGCCGGAGCCGGCGGCCAACAGGCCCACGAACTGGCGCTCGGTGGCACAAAAGGCGGCGTCGGGCATGTTGTTGACCAGGGCGCACGTCCACCGCGCCGATCCATCGTGCGTCGCCGCCACCGCTTCGCGCGCTCCGGCCAGTCGAATGCCCATCGCTCAATGCCTCATATTGCTGTAGGTCACGGTGACCTCCTTGTGGAGGAGTCGGTAGGCCGCCTGCAACTGCTCTTCGTCGTCGGTCGAGCCGACCACGGCCACGATGTGGTTTCCGGTGCCGTCCCGCCAGTCGAGGGTGGCGCCCGGGCCTTGGTGGAGGCTGACCGTGTCCACCTCGGCGTGGTCGCTGAAGTCGTTGATGCCGTCGATGGCGGTCACCGTCGCGGCGATGGTCGGCGGCTGGAGGAAGAACCGGTAGCCGATGCGGTCGGTGGCCACCGGCCCGTCAACGAAGACCGGCTCCCCGAGTGCCACCTGCAGAGTGAGGTCGAGCAGGCTGACTCCGGCGGCCCGCTCCAGCATCTCGGGCACGCCGCCGCCCACTCGTCCGTTGACCTCGATGATGCGGGGCCCGTCGGGTGTGAACTTGACCTCGGTGTGCAGGCACCCGGTCTGTACCCCGAGGGCGTGGATAGCCCGGGTGGCCAGGTCCAGGACGGCCGAGCGGCTATCGGCCTCGAGGGCGGCGGGGATGAAAAACCCTGTCTCGCGGAAGTTTTCGGCAGGCGGGAAGCGCCCGGTCAGGGCCAGATGGCTGATCACGCCGTCAGCGACCAGGCTTTCGACCGAAACGTAGCCGGCGTACGGGTCGCCGTCACGGGCCGGATCGTCGGGCAGGTAACCCTCGAGGATCATGTTGGGGCGGTTCGGGCCGAGCGCGACCAGCAGATTGTCGAGTTCGGCGCGGTCGCGGGCCAGGAACGTGTAGCGGCTGCCCTGGGCCGAGCGGGGTTTGAGGACGGCGGGCCACCCGACCTCGGCCACGGCGCCGGAGAGCTCATGTGGGGACTGGTGGCGGCGGACGAGGTGGCAGGGAGGCATGTCGAGGCCGGCGTCGGCCAGGGTCTGGCGCTGGCGGGCCTTGTCGGTGAGGGCGCCGGCGGTTGCCGGGCTGTGGAAGGGCAGGCCCAAATCCTCAGCCACACAAGCAAGTTCGATCATGCGGGCGTCGAGGTAGGTGGTCATGCCGTCGGGCTCCCAGTCGGCCAGGGTCTTGAACGTCTGCTCGACGTTCATGCCTCGCAGGTCGACAACGGGGCCGAACCGGTTCAGAAGATCGGCCATCTCGCTCATCCCCGGCACGGCCGTGTCGATCATCCACAGCAGGTCGCAGACGCCGGCGGCCGCCTCGGCCAGCTGCATCACCGGAACGCAGCGCGGCCCGTAACCCACGGCCACCAATGGCCGGGCCCGTCCGGTCATGGAATCCGTCATGTGCTCAGCCGATCACTGACTCGACGCACGCCCGGGCGTCGTAGACGGCCCGAAGTCGGCTGCGGGGCGAGGGTAGGTAGTGGGTGAAGTAGCGCACCCCTTCGGTCAGGACGCCCAACACGGAAAGGTTTGGCTGGAGCCGGCCTTCGCTGTCGTAGGGGTGGAACTCCTCGTTGATGGCCACGCTGCCTACGGCCGTGTCACCGTAGCTGAGCTGGGTCAGCCTTCCGTTGGCGTAGAGACGGTTGAGCAGGGGCGAGCCCGACCGGGCCAGCGAGGGCATGTCGAGATAGCCCCGCACCACCCCGCCGACCGTCACGGATGTCGCCTCGTCAAGCATTGTGGAGTTCAGGCGGACGCCATCGGGGCAGGCGGCCAGCTCCGGACTCGGTCCGAGCGGAATGCGCACCACTCCGGCGTCGAGCAGTCCCAGCAGCTGCTGGGAACGCATGGGCGGCACGCCCGCCTCCAACCGGTTGATCCGGCCCCGGACGTTGGACCGGAACTCGATGTAGGAGTCGAGGGACAGACCACCGAACTCGATGACCGAACGCAGCTGGTCTCGGAGGATGCGCAGCACCTCCTGGGCCGCCTTGACCGGGCTACCCCCGGGCCGCAGGGCCTCGGTGAGGTCGTCCTCGATCATGTCGTAGACCTGGCCCTGGTAGTCGGCGGCCGAGGTGTACTGGCGGTCCGCCCCGGCGAACAGGTGACTGGCCGGGTCGAAGCGCCCGTACCGCGGCTCGAGACTGTCGACGGCCTTCTCGTAATGGCCGTTGACCCAGCCTTGGCGCAGGACGGTGCGGACCTCGGTCGACGCAACGTCGCCGTCGGCAAAGAGGGCGCTCTGGATGTAGTAACGCGCCTGCATCTCGGCGAAGATCAGCGGGAGAAGCTCGGCCCGGAAGTCCACGTGCCGCCGCACCGGCGACCCACCCGGATTGGTCAGCGCCGCGAACTCCTCGGGGGTGCATACCACCGGCTCGTACTGCCCGTAGGGGTCGACGCCGGTGGCCGACTTGGCGCAGTACGGCGCGCCCGACCGCGAGTAGAGGGTGATGGTCGGCTCCCGGCCCGAGGGCACGTACCGCAAGCGGTCGGCCCGGTCGCATCGGTCCTCGAAGGTCCCGCCTCGTCCGATGGTGAGGGCGGAGAGGACGTCGTAGCCGACCAGGCCCATGCCGGCCACGGCCAGCGAGGATCCGGCCGGAACGCTCTGGTCGAGGGACTCGATGGGGTAGGCCTGCAGGTAGCGCACGCCCCCGTCGGCCCCGTGCTCGTGGTTCCAGGTGTGCCCCGACGTCAGTACCACGTGGTCGACGGAGAGGGTGACGCCGTTGTCGAGCAGCACCGCCTCTCGCCCCCGGAGGGCCGGTGAAATGTCGACGGCCGCCGCGTAGTGCCGGACGATCTCGAGGTTGGGCGGGGCCTCGGCCACCAGCCTGTCGTAGAACCAGGCCAGGTACTCGCCCATCAATCGCCGGGGCAGGTAGTCGGTGGGCAGGATGGGGTCACCCCCGGCGCCGATGCGGCACTCGTAACCCACCCAGCGGTAGCCGCAGCCCACCGCCCACTGGTGCAGGCCCACGTAGTAGGGAGGGAGGGCGTCCCCGTCGGGGGCGGCGTAGAGGGAGAGCTGACCGCAGGCGTTGTTGAGGACCAGGAAGTCGGGCTGCTCGGCGGCGTAAACCCCGCCTCCGAGCTGAGAGGGCTCAACCACGTGCACCCGCACCGGCGTCCTTACCCGCCAGGCCCGCCTCACCGTCCGCTCCATGACGCAAAGACCCCACGAGCCGAGCCCCACGATGGCCATCTCGATCATCGGACGCATCCCATCCATACCACCTCAGTAGGCTCGTGTGCGCTGCAAAGCGCCTGAACGCCAAGCACTCTCGCGCCGGGGGCGGCCGGACCTGTCGCGACGTCTGCGGTCACCGAACGACATGTGCTCTCCTTCTAGAAGCAGCCCAGCCCGGGGTCGCTACGCCAACGGTTGAGGGCGAGGGTGCATATACCGAAGATGTACTTGAACCGTAATTTACATACTTCTGGACGGTATTACAACCTTTCGGCTAACTCGCAGTCGACTGAAAATGCGGAAGGCATCGTTGGCCGAGGAGGATCAGGTAGGGAACAGACCGCGGTTTTACCCGACTCACGGCGTTGGTCGCAGAGTCGGGTATGGACGGCCCGGTGTTCGCCAACCGCACCGGCGCCTGGATGTCGCTGACGAACATGCGGCGGTCATTGCGCGCGGCATTACCGGCCGATCTGTCGTGGATGACTCCGCAGTCGCTACGCCGGACGGTGGCCACTGTGGTCCGCGATGCCCGCGGGCCGGCGCAGGCGCAGCAGCAGTTGTCACACGCAAAGCTGACGACTACCGAGGCCTACTATCTACAGCGGCAGACCCGTGGCCCTGATGTGCGGGCTGTGCTGGACAAATACGCAGGCGGCAATACCGGGCCGTCACGCGGCCCCTTGCATGCGACCGCTGCCCGGTGCGCTCACTCAGGACTCAGGTCAGAACGTATTGGTCAAAAACAGTTGCAGGGACTCGAATAGGCTCTCGAACAGTCCGCTGCTGCCGATCCCGTTATCGAGTGCACCAATAAACGCGTCGAAGCCGTTGATGTTGTCGGAGATGTCGATATTTGTGAGGTCGCCGTCGATCGACGTGGTCGCGTCAGCGATTTGCGTCGGTGTCAAACCCAGATATTCCGCGTGCGTGGTGAACAGGTTGTACAGCGCATCCAGTTGACCTCCGGCTGTGACGTCCTGTTGGAAGTCGGCGACCCCGTCGCCGTCGAGCGTGTAGATCGTCGCCGGGTACAGATCATCGGGCGTCACGCTAGTGTTCGCCTCAATTCCGCCCGGGAGGGAGGGGTCGCCGATGAACACGAAGTGCAGATCGGCGCTGGGGATGCCGTCTTCTGCGAGTTGTGTCATGGCGATCGACTCGGCGGTGGCGCTTTGTGAGTATCCGAAGATCGTCAGCGGGTCCTCGGCGGTGAAAGCGCCTGGGTTCGCGGTGAATTCGTTCTCCACGGCGAGAACGACGTCGTTCGCGTCGGTGAGATTGCTTTGCTGGATCAGTTCGGGCGTCGTCAGTACCTGCAGCGGCGCGGCACATGGGTCGGTCCCGATCATGTCGCAGACCGTCGAGGAGGTCGCGCCATCGTCGAAACCCAACGGGTGCAGATACAGATTCTCGGCGGCCTGCGCGAATGAGGTCGACGGGGTCGGCTCGGTGGTTCCGCCGAGGATGATCGCCGTATCGCTCCCAGCCAGCGGGTCGTCCGCATCGGCGTGGGCGGCTTGGAGACTCGCCGCGCTGGCCGCGCCAAGAAACATGACGACGATGGCAACTTTCGCGAGCATCTTAGATCCGTTCACCGCTGCACTTCCCGTTAGCCGTTAGCCGGCGCAAAGTCTGCGTCTTCACATGGTCTTATCTGAAGTACAGCCTGGGTTCAAGGATGAAAGTATCTGGAAAGTGTCAGCTTTCGAGCGTGTCGCCGACCTTGAAGCTGACAGTCGGCTCTCCTGCCAGCGGCTTAAGCGCGCCCGAAGGGATTCGAACCCCTA
>Ga0209006_10004473_pt1 | contig 12686 bp, 9 predicted proteins | sample JacPin_JW_Ref_O2_FD_188567 | JGI IMG/M metagenome (GOLD analysis project Ga0209006, IMG submission 188567) | Forest soil microbial communities from Algoma, Ontario, Canada - Jack Pine, Ontario site 1_JW_Ref_O2 (SPAdes) (version 2) | ecosystem: Environmental > Terrestrial > Soil > Boreal...
CACCAGCGACTCCAGAGTTTAAGTTGAACCGCCGGATGCGGAACCGCACGTCCGGTGGTGTGGGAGGGCGGTGAGCGCAAGCTCACCCCCTACCCGATAAATATGATGCCAGCAGCCGCCATAACTCCTGCCCCATCCCCCGTCGAGGCGGAGGTGCTGCGCATCCGCGCGCTGATGGAGCGCAATCAATTCGGCGCGGCACTCAGCGCAGCCGAGGCGCTGGCCGCGACGGTGCCCGAAAACCGCGACGTGCTCTACATGATTGCCGTCAGCCTGCGCTGCCTGAAGAGGATCCCGGAGGCGCTCGCCGCCTTGGAACGCCTGGAGCAGCTCTACCCCGGCTTCAGCCGCCTGTTTCAGGAACGGGGTCACTGCTTCGTCGCGCTGCGCGATGCGCCGCGCGCCATCGAGGCCTTTTTGAGCGCGGTCAATCTGAACCCGGCCCTGCCGGCCAGTTGGCGCACGCTGCAGACGCTCTATGGGATGACCGGCCAGGCGGACAACGCCGCCACCGCCGGCGCCCACGTCGCCACGCTCGTGAAATTGCCGCCCGAGATCGTCACGGCGACCGGCATGTTCTCCGACGGTGAACTCGCACCGGCCGAAGCCATCGTGCGGGCTTACCTCTTGAAACACGGCAACCATATCGAGGCCATGCGCCTGCTGGCGCGCATCGGTCTGGCGCACGACGTGCTGGATGATGCGGATACGCTGCTCGAGGCGGTGCTGACCATGGCGCCGGATTATCGGGCGGCGCGCTATGACTACGCCATCGCGCTGCTGCGGCGTCACAAGCATGTGCAGTGCATCGCGGAACTGGAAAAGCTATTGACGCTCGAGCCGAACAATCGGACCTTCAAGACCACCTACGCCACCGCGAACGTCGGTCTCGGCGAGCACGAACGGGCGCTCACCCTCTATCAAGAACTCATCGCGGACGCCCCGCGGGACCTGGAGGCAAGCGAGTTGCATCTGTCGGTCGCGCATTCGTTCAAGGCGCTCGGCCGCCAGCAGGAAGCGATTGAAGCCTACCGTACCGCCGCGGGGGGGCGGCCGAGTTTCGGCGATGCCTACTGGAGTCTCGCCAATCTCAAGACCTACCGGTTCGGGACCGACGAGATGGCGCGCATGCGCGCTGCGGAAGCGGAGCCTGCCACCGCTGCGGTCGACCGCTACCACCTGTGCTTCGCGCTCGGCAAGGCGCTCGAAGATGTGGGCGAATTCGAGCAGTCGTTTCGCTACTATGAGCGCGGCAACGCGCTCAAGAAATCGGTGAGCCGCTACCGGCCGGAGCCCATCGAACGCAATACGCGGCTGCAGCGGGCGATCTGCACAAGAGAGCTCTTTGAGTCGCGGCGCGGCGCCGGTTCGCAGGACCCATCGCCCATCTTCATAGTCGGACTACCCCGCTCAGGATCCACACTGCTCGAGCAGATATTGGCGTCGCATTCGCAGGTCGAAGGCACCATGGAACTCGCGGATATTCCCCGCCTCGTGTTGGAGCTGCAGGGACGCGAACAGGACAACGAAAACCCGCGCTACCCCGCGGTGCTGCAGACGCTCGAACCCGGCGACTTTCTCAAGTTCGGTGAGAAATACATCAGCGACACGCGGGTGTACCGCACGGACAAGCCGCGCTTCATCGACAAGATGCCGAACAACTTCCGCCATCTCGGGCTCATTCACCTGATCTTGCCGAACGCCAAGATCATCGACGCGCGGCGCAGCGCGATGGCGTGCTGCTTCAGCAATTTCAAGCAGCTGTTCGCTGCGGGCCAGGAATTCACCTACGGACTCGAGGACATCGGCCGCTACTACCGCACGTATGTCGAACTCATGGCGCACTGGGATTCGGTGCTGCCGCAGCCGGTGCTGCGCGTCCAGCATGAAGACGTGGTGGAGAATCTGGAGGCCAACGTGCGCAGGATTCTCGAGTTTTGCGGCCTCGAATTCGAACCGCAGTGCGTGGAGTTCTACAAGACGGAGCGCAGCATCCGCACCGCGAGCTCGGAGCAGGTACGCCAGCCGATTTTCAAGGAAGGCATCGATCAGTGGCGGAATTTCGAGCCGTGGCTCGGGCCTCTGAAGGCAGTGCTGGGTTCGGCTGCTTAGGCCCGCCGAACTTGGACGCCGCCACTCTCAGTCCGCCGCCGTCTCGGGTCGAAGCTGAAGTCCTGCGCTTGCGCGAACTGCTCGAGCGAGGACAGTTCGCAGCGGCGTTGGCAGCCGCACAGCCCCTGCTGTCGGAGGTGCCCGGAAACCTCGAAGTCCTATACATGACGGCGGTCAGTCAGCGCCTTCTCGGTCGCATCCATGATGCCCTGGCCACCCTCGCGGTTTTGGAACGGCACCACCCGGAGTATGCCCGGCTGCATCAGGAACGCGGTCATTGCTATGTGGGACTGCGAGCGGCCGAGCTCGCCGCCGCCGCCTTCGAGCGCGCGGTAGCGCTGAATTCAAGCTTGTTCGCGAGCTGGAATGCACTGAAATTGCTCTACCGCATGCTGGGGCGGCACGCTGACGCCGACAACGCCGCGGCTCAAGCCGCAAACCTCGCCGCCCTGCCGAAGGATATTGTCACGGCATTCAGCCTCTACGCCGACGGTCAAATCGAGGACGCGGAGCGCGTCGTGCGCCAGTACTTGTTGAAGCACGGCGACCACGTCGAGGGGATGCGGCTTCTCGCCCAGATCGGCGTGAAAATGGATGTATTGGACGACGCCGAATTTCTGCTGGAGAATTTGCTGAAGCTTGCTCCGCATCATCATGTTGCCCGCTACGAATACGCAGTCGTTCTCCTCAAGCGGCATAAGCACGTGCGGGCCCGCGAGGAGATCGATGCGCTTCTGAAGGTCGACCCCGACAACTCCCTGTATAGGACCACCTATGCGGCCATATGGACGGGATTGGGCGACCCGCAGAAAGCCTTGCCGCTCTATGAAGAAATGCTGCGTCAATCGCCGCACGAGGCCGAATTGCACCTGTCGATCGCGCACGCGTTGAAGACGCTCGGCAGGACTCGGGAGGCAATCGATGCGTACCTGGCGGCCGCGGCCGCCAGGCCGAGCTTCGGCGAGGCGTACTGGAGTCTGGCCAACTTAAAAACCTATCGCTTTGCGGATGCTGAAATCGATCACATGCGCTCCGAGGAGGCGGACGCAAAAATCGCCCCGGCCGATCGATACCATTTTTGTTTTGCGCTCGGCAAGGCGCTCGAAGACCGCGGGGAATATGCCGAGTCATTCGGCTATTACGAGCGAGGCAACGCGCTGAAGAAGACCGAGTGCCTGTACCGCCCGGAGCCGCTGGAACGCACCGCGAATCTGCAAAAATCGCTGTGCACCCGCGAATTCTTCGCGGCGCGCGCGGGGTTCGGCTGCGAAAGCCCGGCACCGATCTTCATCATCGGTCTTCCGAGGTCGGGCTCCACGTTGATCGAGCAGATTCTCGCCTCGCATTCCCAGGTCGAGGGGACGATGGAGCTCGCGGACATTCCGCGGCTCGTGCAAGACCTGCAGGGACGCGAAACGCAGGGTTCGATTCCGCGATACCCGGGAATACTCGAGACCCTCGATGCCGATGCATTCAGGCGCATGGGGGAACAATACCTCGGCGGCACGCTCGTTTATCGTCAAGCGGGTGCGGACGCGAGACCTTTCTTCATCGACAAGATGCCGAACAATTTTCGGCATGTGGGGCTGATACATTTGATCCTGCCGAATGCAAGAATCATCGATGCGCGCCGCGAACCGCTCGCCTGCTGCTCCAGCAACTTGAAGCAGCTGTTCGCCTCCGGCCAGCAGTTCACCTACAGCATCGAGGACATCACCCGCTACTATCGTATGTACGTGGAGCTGATGGCGCACTGGGATGCTGCTCTGCCCGGCAAGATCCTGCGCGTCGAGCACGCGGACGTCGTGCAGGATCTCGAGTCGAACGTGCGGCGGATACTCGAATTTTGCGAACTGGAATTCGAGCCAGGCTGCCTGGATTTCCACCAGACCAAACGCAGCGTGCACACCGCGAGCTCGGAGCAGGTGCGCCAGCCGATCTTCAAGGACGGGCTCGAGCAGTGGCGGCACTTCGAGCCGTGGCTCGGACCGCTGAAAGCGGCCTTGGCTCCCCACAACCCGGGGGCATAGGTGGCGGCAAATCCGGCACGCCATGCCCCACGGCTCATCACCGCAGCGACTCGCGCGGTTCTCGGCGAGAGTCCCGTGTGGGATGAACGCAGCGGCACGCTGTATTGGGTGGACATAGAGCGCGGCGAGCTGCATCACTGCCGCGCCGACGGATCCGAGCAGGGATTGATGCCGATCGGACAGCGGATCGGTTGCGTCGCGCTGCGGCGCGATCGGCCGGGGTTCATCGCCGGGCTGGAGCGGTCCATCGCCCTTCTTTCATTGAACCCGCTGGAAATTCGTCCACTGGCGCCGCTCGATGCGCATCTTGCGGGAATTCGCTGCAACGACGGCAAGTGCGACGCCGAAGGCCGCTTCTGGATCGGCACCTGCGACACGGCGTTTCGCGAGGCCACGGGGTGGTTTTTTCGATTCGACGCCGCGGGCGCGCTCATGCGGACGGTGGGCCCGTTCATTTGCACCAACGGTCCCGCGTTCTCGCCGGACGGCACCCGGATTTACTGTGTCGACAGCTACGGCAAAGTGGTCTATCAATACGCGATGTCGCCGGCCGGTGACCTCGGTGCGCGGACGGTTTTCCGGCGCTTCGATCGCGAGGATTGGGGCTTTCCCGATGGCCTGACCTGCGACCTTGCAGGCTGCGTGTGGATCGCCCATTGGGGTGCCTCCAAAGTCTCGCGCTTCAGCCCGCAGGGCGAGCTGCTCGACGTCATTCATTTGCCCGTCGCCCAACCGACGAGCTGCACTTTCGGCGGCCCGGAGTTCAAACAGCTGTTCATTACCAGCGCATCGCAAGGCCTGAGCGCCGCCTCGAATGCGAACGGCCTGGCAGGCGCGGTGTTTGCGGTCGACCTTGAGGTGGGCGGCCTGCGCGCGGCACGCTTCGCGGGTTGAGGTCTTCAGGCCGCCCGGCGCGACCAAACGGTGGCAACGGCCCGGTCGAATTGTGCGAGCGTCAGCCGGATATCCTCGGCGGTATGCGCCGCGGAAATCGAGCACTGCTTGGTGGCTATGGGCACCAAGAACACGCCTAGATCGATGAGCGCGCGTCGCAGCGCGACATCGCGTTCGAAATCATGGTGCTCGAGGATGTCGTGAAAGTCGACGGGTGCCTCGGGGCTCAAGTAGTAGGAGAAGGCCGAGCCTTGGCGCGCGATCGATGCCGTCACGCGATGCGCGGCGAATATGGCCCGCAGTCCCTCCTCCATCTGGCGTCCCAGCGCTTCCACGTGCGGGTAAACTTGGGTCCGGTTGGCGAGCAGATATTCGATCGTTTGAATGGCGGCGGTCACCGCGACCGGGTGTCCGTTGTACGTGCCGCTCACCAGCGGGCGCCGTCCCGCATCGGGGTGCATGATGCAATCCATGTACTCGCGCTTGCCGCCGAGGAGCGCCAGCGGAAATCCATTCGCCACCGCCTTGCCGTACGTGACGAGATCCGGTTTCACCCCGCAGATCTCGCTGTACCCGCCGAGCGCGTGCCGAAACCCCGTTTTGACTTCGTCGAATATCAACAGGAAGCCGAACTCGTCGGCGAGAGATCGCACAGCCGCCAAGTAACCGTCCCGCGGCCGCACGACCCCAATATTCTGCAGTATTGGTTCGGTGATCATTGCCGCGATCGGATAACGGCGGCAGACGTACCGAATGGACTCGAGGTCGTTGAAATTTACCGGGTGAACGAAGTGCGTCGCTTCCAGCGTGGTGCCCGCGCCCAAGGGGCGCAGCGGATACTCCCCCGGCGAGACGCGCGGGCCGATTTCCGCCGACGTATTGAACACGTTGCAGGCGAGCTCATCGTGGTTGCCGTTATAACCACCCTGCACCACGATGAAGTGCTGCCGTCCGGTGATCGCCCGGCTGAGGCGCACGGCGAGCGACGTGGCTTCGCTGCCCGTGTTCTGCAGACACACCTTATCGACTGCGGCGACGTTCTTGCACAGCAGCTCCGCCAGCCGCCCTTCGAGCTCGGAAGGCCCGGCGCCGAACAGACTCGCGCCGCCGCGCAGCGCTTCGATGACGGCGTCATTGATGGGCGCAAAATTGTGGCCGAGAAAGTGCGGCGCAAAGGCCGCGTGATAATCGATGTAACGCTTCCCGTCGATGTCCCAGAGATACGCGCCACGGCCCTTCGAGAAGCTGATCGGCGGGTCGATGATCCGATTGGTCGAGCTGACGCCGCCCGGAATATAGGCGCTGTTGCGCGTCAACAGGGATGAAAGCGCTTGGCTCACTGGCGGCGTCATGCGCAGTCAACGGTACATGATGCGGCGCTGCCGCGTCTAGAGGCTCATAATATTCACGCCATGCCGCTCTCGGCCTCAGCCGCCGTTTCGAAATCCATCGCGGGCACGCTGCCCGACGGCCGCGATGTAGCGGAGTTTCGGCTCACCAACCGCTTGGGAACCGAGGCGTCCATTCTCACGCTCGGCGCCACGCTGCGCGCTTGCGTCGTCGCGGACGCCTTCGGACGGTTCGACGACATCGTCCTCGGCTTCGACAACCCACGGCAGTACCTGAGCGGCGGCGACTATTTCGGTGCGACGGTTGGCCGCTACGCCAATCGAATCGCCGAGGGCCGATTCAGTATCGGCGGCCGGCGCCACCAACTCGCCCTGAACGGCGGCCGGCATGCAGAGCACGGCGGCGTGGAGGGATTCCATCGCAGGCTTTGGAACTTCGAAGGAACCGAAACCGCGAACGGCGCGGCCGTGCGCTTGTCGCTGCGAAGCCCGGACGGTGATCAGGGCTTTCCGGGCGAACTCACGGTGAACCTCAAGTACACGCTGACCGATGCTGATGAACTTTGGATGGACTACAGCGCGATGACCTCCGCTGCGACCATCGTGAACTTGACCAATCACACTTACTGGACGCTTGCCGGCGCCGCCGATGCGCTTCTCGCAAGGCTGACGGTCGAAGCCGATTCCTATACACCGGTCGATGCCTCGCTGATACCGACCGGTGAAATACGCCCGGTCGCCGGTACGGCGTTCGACTTTCGCGCGCCGCAGATCATCTCCTCCAGAATCCGCGATGGGTCCGACGCACAGCTCAAGTTCGGCCGCGGCTACGACCATAACTTCGTGCTGCGCGGCGGGCCGGACCGTTTGCGATTGGCCGCGCGCCTCGAAGATTCGCGCTCGGGAAGAATCCTCGAGTTGCTGACGACGGAACCCGGGCTTCAAGTCTACAGCGGCAATTTCCTTTCCGGCGCGGTGCTCGGCAAGGGCGGCCGCCTGTATCGGCAGGGCGACGGCATCGCGCTCGAGACTCAGCACTTTCCGGATTCTCCCAACCACCCGCAATTCCCGAGTACCATCCTCGAGCCGGGCCGTGTGTGGTCCTCCACCACGGTCTATCGGTTCAGGGGGATGACCAGTACATGAAAATTACCGCGATCAAAACCCTGGTTTGCAACGCCAGGATGCGCAACTGGATTTTCGTCAAGGTCGAAACCGATCAGCCGGGGCTCATCGGATGGGGTGAGGCGACGCTCGAGTGGCACACGAGGTCGATCGTGGGTGCCGTGGAGGACCTGGCGACGCTTCTCGTGGGTGAGGACCCGCGGCGCATCGAGCATCTCTGGCAGATGATGTTCCGGCAGCACTTCTGGCACAGCACCGGCATTGTGCGCGCGACGGCCATGTCCGGGATCGACATCGCCCTGTGGGACATCGCGGGCAAGGATCTCGGCGTGCCGTGCCATCGCTTATGGGGCGGCCCGGTTCGCGACTACGTCCGCTTGTACTGTCATTTGGGCGGCGGACGCATGGAAGATTTCTACGAAACGCCGGTGGCCAACGCGGACCGATTTGCGGACCTCGCGCGCCGGGCCGTCGCGGATGGATTCTCCGCGTTCAAGTCGATGGCGGTTCCGCCGACCGGCGCGCTGGAGGGCATGGCGCCGGTATTGGCGGCCGAGCAGGCCGTTGCACGCATGCGCGATGCGGTAGGCCCGAACATCGACATCATGGTTGACTGTCACGCCCGGCCCTCGCCCGCGATGGGAATGCTGTTCGCGAAGGCTTTGGAGCCATATCGCCTGTTTTTCCTCGAAGAGCCGTGCTGGCCCGAGGAGTACCAGTCCCTCGGCCATATCAACGCGTCGGTCTCGACGCCGATTGCCACCGGCGAGCGGCTGACGAGCCTGAATCAATTCAGGGATCTGTTCGCGGTACGCGGCTGCGAGATTGTGCAGGCCGACATCACGCACTGCGGCGGCTTGTCGGCTGCCAGGAAGATCGCGGCCCTGGCCGAGGCGTATCGGATCGGCCTGGCGCCGCACAACCCTCAGGGCCCCGTGAGCACGGCGGCCTCGTTTGAACTCGGCTTCGCGCAGTCCGATTATGTGATTTGCGAAACGGTGAGCGAGGATGTTCCCTGGCGTACGGAAGTGCTGCATGACTATCATCCTCTCGACAAGAAAAGCCGCACCGTGGGGCCTGCGGATAAGCCGGGGCTGGGAGTGGAAGTCCACGAATCGGCCATCGCGAAATATCCATTCGAGCAAGAGCTGCTGCAGCGAGTCTTTTATGCCGATGGTTCCGTCGGGGACTGGTAGCTGAGGGTTCATTCCACGGAGTTTCCGTTATGTGGTTGCGAATTTTATTTGCGATGCCGGTTGCCGCGTGTGTGCTGCTTTGCAATCTCGGCGTCGCACGCGCCGATTCCACGGAGCTTCTGTCGGTGCAGACTTTCCAATCCGCGCGCGCGCTCGACGCGCCGGTTGCGAATGTCGCGTTCGCTCCGCGCGAAGGTGCCTTGCCGGCGCCCGCCTTCGCCGGCGTGCTCAAAGTGCGCGCCTCGGCGATGCAGACGCTGCCAGTCCTGACGCAGCCGCTGATTCAAGGTCGGGACGCGCGCCAGTTTCCCGGCGTGCAGCTGGAGTTCTTCACGGTCGGCGACGTTCTGGTGCCGGTTGAGCGCGGCGCGATGGTGCGCGAAACCGCCGCCGGACCCGGGCCCAGTTATTGGCGGGTCATACCGCAGTTCGGCAAGGTCTGGCGCGAGCAGGGCGATGGCGATTGGTCGCGCGCCGCATTCCCCATCATGCTCGTCAATGACACCGAGAACCACGCGCATCAGGGGCTCGCGACGTTCCTGTATCGGCCGGGTCAGACAACCGGTCTCGTATTTCAGTTCGTGCAGCAAACCGGTCCCTACCTGATCAAGCAATACTTCGTGTCCTGGGGTTATGCGCCGGCCGAGTTCGCCGCGGGGAACCCGCAGAAGCTCGAGGCGCGCCGCGCGCAAGCGCAGGCTGAGCTGGCCGACCGGCTGCCGGCGAAACCGTGGAGCGACCTGATCAAGACCGTGCCGGCGGGAACCCTTGACGGCTTCGGCGGCCCGATCTATCCGAAATGGCAGGTGGCGGTGGCGCTGGTTCGCGGCGGCACGCTTTACTATCAAGATCCCGTCACGCCTTACGGCCCATACCCCTACCCGCTCGAAATGCGTTTCGGTGTGCGTTCGGTGACGAAGAGTGTGTTCGCGCCGTTGGCACTGCTGCGCCTCGCGCAAGTGTATGGCCCTTGGGTGCTCACGCTCAAGGTCGGCGACTATGTGCCGGGCCTCGATCCAAAGTGGCGTCGGGTGCGCTTCGTCGATGCCGCGAACATGGCGACGGGCTTCGGCGGCATGGGCAGCACCAAGACCCACCCGAACGACATCTTCGACGGCTACTTGGGCGGCGACTACGACGCCTGGTACACCGCTCCGTCGCACGCCGACAAAATTCGGCAGATCGCCGCGACCCTGCACCCCTATCCTTGGGAGCCCGGAACGGTGATGCGCTACCGCGATCAGGATTACTACATCCTCGGCGCCGCGCTCGAGGGCTTTCTCAAGTCGGTCAGAGGCCCCGCGGCAGACCTCGGGGAGATGGTGCAGAGCGAGGTGTTCACTCCGATCGGCATTCACCAAGCGCCGTCCGTCAGAACCCGCGAAGCCGCCGGCCGCGACGGCCTGGTCTGGTGCAACGCCGGCTACTATCCGACACTCGACGATCTGGCCAAGATCGCCCTGCTGTACGAATCGCGCGGCGCGCATGGCGGCGTGCAAATACTCAATCGCGAATTGACGACGGATCTTCTGGCCGCGCGCGATGCCATCGTCAAAAACGCCGATGCGGCGCTCGGCCCGGTGGCGGCGCCGCTGCCCGACTCCAAAGAGGATGGGCTGTACAAGATGGGTTTTCACTTTCTCCGATACGTCAACGCGAGCGGTGCCGTGGAGTATCTGCCCAGCATGCACGGTTCCGGGGACAACGAGGTGATCCTGTATCCAAATCGCATGGTGTCCATCGTCATGGCCAAGGCCTCGGTCGAAGTGCTCGGTCCGGAAAAAACGCGCACCGATGAAGGTCCGGTGACGATTCGCGCCGTCGAACGCCTCGCGCCCTTCTAGAGCGCCGCGGTGAGCGAACCAACAGCGAACCGGGTGGTCGATTGGGCTCTGCTGATCGTGTGCAATCTGATTTGGGCGAGCCAGTTCGTCCTGGCCAAGCTCGTCCAAGCAGAGATGGGGCCGGTCTTTGCCACCCTGCTGCCAATGGCTCTTGCAACGCTTTGCCTCATACCGCTGGTGAGAGTTCAGCAGCGCCGCCGCGGCAATACGCCGCGTATCGGCGCTTCCGACCTCGTGCGTTTCGGCGTGATCGGGATATTCGGGCAGGTCGTGGCGCAGCTTGGCGTCACCTGGGGAGTGAGGCTCGCGCCCGCCTCGAATGCCGCGCTGCTCTCGCTCACGCTGCCGATCGCGACGGCGGTGATGGCTTATCTTCTGCTCGGTGAGCGCATGACCCTCGTCCGCTGGCTGAGCTTCGCGCTCGCGGTGGCGGGCGTGCTGCAGTGCTCGGGCGTCGAGTGGAATGATTTGCGGTTCGCGAGCGGCGCCATAGTCAGCGGCAATGTGCTGATCATGCTGGGAGTTCTCGGCAGTGCCTTTTACAATGTGTATGGCAAGAAGCTTCTCCATCGCTACTCGCCGCTGGAAGTTCTGCTTTATAGCTACTATGCGGTCCTGGTTTGCCTCGTTCCGCTCACCATCGCCCTGGAGCCCGGCTCATTCCACAGCATGGCGTCATTCGGCCCGAAGGTATGGCTTGGAGTTTTGTTGCTTGCGGGGCTGCAGTATTTCCTGTCGATGATCCTGTTCCTCACGGTGCTCACGCGCCTCGACGCGCTGCAGGCCGGCCTGTCGAACTACCTGATCCCGGTTTTTGGCGTGCTCATTGCCGCGATCGCTCTCGGCGAGCGCCTCACCGCGCGCATGGCCATCGGCGGGCTGGTGGTGCTCGGGAGCACCCTTCTCATCACGGTGTACGAGGAGCACTACGCGTCGCGCGAACGTGCTGCCTCCGCAGCACCTCCCTAAGGAGCGTTCGATGCGTTTTGCAGGCAAACACATATTCGTGACGGGCGGTGCACGCGGGATCGGCCGCGCCATCGCCGGTGCATTCGGCCGCGAAGGCGCGGTCCTGTCGATCGCCGACTGTCACGCCGACAACCTCGCCCAAACAGTCGGCGAGCTCCGCGCTGCCGGCAGCGCCGCACACGGCCACGTGCTCGATGTCGCGGACCCTGTGGCCGTGTCCGCCGGCGTGGACGAAGCCGAGCGCCGCGCCCCGATCGACGTCCTGGTGAACAACGCCGGCATCGCGCTCGAGACCGCCTTTCTGGACATCTCACCGGCGGAATGGCGCCGGGTGCTCGATGTCAACTTGACCGGCATGTTCGTCGTCGCGCAAGCGGTGGCGCGGCGCATGGTCGCGCGGCGCCGCGGCGCCATCGTCAACATGTCGAGCAAGAACGGCATCGACGGCGAATCGGGCTACGCCCATTACAACGCCAGCAAGGGCGGCGTGGTAATGCTGACGAAAACCATGGCGCTGGAGCTGGCGCAGTTCGGCGTCCGCGTCAACGCCGTTGCGCCGGGTTACCTGCAAACTCCCATGTCGGCGGCGATCGACAGTCCCGCCTTCGTCCAGGATTTCATCGAACGCTACATTCCGCTGGGACGGGCCGGCAACGTCGATGATGTCGCGCCGCTGTTTCTGTTTCTGGCGAGCGATGCAGCGTCCTTCATCACCGGTCAGGTGTTCGTCATCGACGGCGGGCAGCTGGCCGGTCAAAAGGCATCGGCGCAACTGGCGCGTCGTCTATACCCGCGCGGCGCTCCCGGTGATCAGATTCGCGAGTCATGGAGCTAACGGTCATGAGTTTGAAGAAGCGATGGCATGCAGCAAAAATGATCTCCTGGGTCATGGTCGGGTGGCCGGGCGCAAGCGGGTTCGCGCTTGCTGCGCCGGATTATCAACCGATCACCCCAACCCTGTCCGGCAACATGATTACGCTGACGGGTCACGACCTGACCATCGAACAGGTAATCGATGTCGCGCGCTACGGGGCGAAGGTGCAGCTGAGCCCGGATGCGAAGCGAAGCCAATCAGACGCCTACGGGCTGCTGCTCGAGGCCTCCGCCGAGGGAGTCGCGATCTATGGCTTCAATCGCGGCGCAGGGTCGGCGCGCGAAATTGTGCTG
>Ga0209006_10004474_pt1 | contig 12686 bp, 10 predicted proteins | sample JacPin_JW_Ref_O2_FD_188567 | JGI IMG/M metagenome (GOLD analysis project Ga0209006, IMG submission 188567) | Forest soil microbial communities from Algoma, Ontario, Canada - Jack Pine, Ontario site 1_JW_Ref_O2 (SPAdes) (version 2) | ecosystem: Environmental > Terrestrial > Soil > Boreal...
AAATTAGGCACAAGGGCAGTTTCTCTGCGCCCTCTACAATCGCGCCCACTTCAACCAGTTACCTAAATGCCTCTACGTAGAGCGAGTGCGGTAATTCTGTTGAGTCAGTTGGTTCGTAGGGTGGTACGTCCGCACCGTACAGACGGCTCTTGCCTTCCGCGGACTTCTCGACATCCCGGAATCCAGCTTCGCGAAGCACTTCGTCGAGATATCCGAAATCGAAAGCGGTGCGGTGCTGGCCTTCGCAGAAAACGAAGTTGGAAAATCGTCCGCCGAGCGAATCGAAATGACGCGGGAAGGAATCGTAAAACCAGTCGCTGCGCTGCTGACTGTAGGCAGTAATCGCACTCTCCAGGCTGGGAACGATCAGACGGATGCCACCATTGTTTTTTAGAACACGCCGACATTCTGCGAGCAACCGTTTGAGTTCGTCGGGATAAAAGTGCTCGAACATATGGGTCGAGTACACCGAATCCACGGAATTCGAAGGAAACGGAAGACCGTTTCTTACATCCAGCCATAGGTCAATTTTGTTGAATGGATTGCCGTCTATGTTCAGAAATCCGGAAAGATATTTTGGACCGCAGCCGAGATGCAGATGACGGACGCCGTTCGCAAGGCGCGGGCTTATAACGTAGCGGCGAAGGAAATAATTCGGGACGGTAGCCTTGGAGATACCCCAAAAAACAACGTCTTTGTAACGCTGGTGAAGCAACCAATCCTCCGGGAAAAATGTCGAGAAGAATACTCGCTAGTAATACCGCATTATAGAGCAGGGTCTGGGGTGTATTTCATGAACCATTTTCTCAATCGACAATTTATCGGACGGCTTCACGATAAATATCGGCAAGCTGTTGCGCCTGATGAGAAAGCGTAAATTTTTCAAGAATGGTTTGACGGGCGGCTTCGCCTATCCGGTCGCACATCTCTTTTGACTCCAGCAAAGCGGAAAGTACCTGCACAAGTTGGTTCAATCCATTTTGGGTCAATCCATCGGGGGGAACCAGAAAGCCGTTTTTGCCATCTTCGATCACCTCGGCAATTCCCTGACCGCTGCAGCCGATCACTGGTTTGCCGCAGGACATGGCTTCAAGATAGACGCATCCCAAGCCTTCATTGCTGCTGGGCAAGGCGAAGACGGAACATCCTCGCATCGCTCTGGCCACTTCGGCACGAGTCTGTCTTCCTACAAACTCTACACGCTCAGATACGCCCAAGTGGCTGGCCAAGGCTTCAAATCGGGGGCGGGATGGGCCTTCTCCGATGATGTGGCAGCGAAGACGGGGAAACGCTGGCTTAAGATTTGCGAGCGCTTTCAGAACCAACTCGTGGCCCTTGCTTGGTATCAAGGTACCGACCACCAGGATCTCGGGATCGGCATTGTCCTGGGCGTAGCCGGGAGAGAAAAGATTTGGATCTACTCCGTTGTGCAGGATGATGCTCGCGGGCGCAGGCGACATTCCGGCTTTCAGGATTTCCTGCACCTTGCCGCTGACACATAGGACGGTTCGCGCCGCGCGGTAGACGTTGATTGATTCATTGCGTCGCCATGCCGCCGGGATTCCTTCGAGAAAGCAAGTGTTGAAGACATCCAACCCGTGAACTGTGACCACGAAGGGAATGTTTAAGCTTCGGGACAGAAGCGCCGCCGCGTGACCGCTGGGCAGAGCCGCGTGAGCGTGAATCACGGAGATCGGTTTTTCGCGGTGCAACTTCAGAATTTCGGGCAGCAGGCGCGCATATAAGAAATAGCCAGCGCTGGCGAGTCCCAGATTGCCGGGAACTCGCGGAAATCGGATCCAAGTTGCGGGGGCCGCTGGATTTTGTCGGCTTCGAGGATAGTAGATTGGGGATGCAGCAATCACGGTGGAATCGATGCCGAACCTTCTTAGCTGCGCGAGTGGCTCTGCTATGAAGCAACCGTCTACTTCGTTTTGATCGGATGGATAGAACGGAGTAAGAGTGACTGCGTGCAGCAGTGAGGTCGTTTGCTGGGAGGGGGACATCAGTTCCGCTCGCTTATCGACTGTACAAGTTCCCGCGCCAGAGCGACTAGTTGTGTGACATGTTGTCCCCAGCTGAAATCGCTCGCCCGGCGCAACGCGTTGCCGGCGAGTTTTTCCGCCAATGCTGGCGACTGCTGAATTTGCAGAACTTGAGCGGCCAAGTCATCCGGAGAGAATCTCGGGAAATAAAGCGCTGCCTCTCCGCAGATTTCGCGATGCACAGGTAAATCCGACGCCACTACCGGCAAGCCGCTCGACATCGCTTCGATCAGTGGATGAGCAAAAGATTCGGCGTAAGCCGGGGTTACATAAATGTGGCAGGAGCGATAGAGATGATGCAGGGAGCGGTACGGAATTGCTCCCAGTTCAACGATGTCACCGGTTCGCCTTAAGTCGTTGGCGAGCGCCGCCGCCGACTCGGCACGATAGGCTCCGGGATTTTCTGCAGATTTCAATTCGCAAGTAAGAAAGAGTTTTACCTTTCCATTTAGACGACTACTTAAGATCGGCAGGGCGCGGAAGAGCGTTTCGAAATTGCGGTAGTAATTGTAGTGGCTCACAAAGAGCAGGCGGAGAGCGCCTTCGGCCGCGTCGAGCTGGGCTCTTGCGGTTGCTGGGAGCGGGGTGGCGTCTGCGGTAAAGGCTGCGGGATCGAACCCGTGGTGCACGGCGCGCACCGGTTTGCCACTCCAGTGGGTCAGGTCCTGCGCAAAGGCCGCGCTCGGAGCGACCGTTGCGTCCGCGCGGCTTATGGAACTCTTGGCCAACCGGCCTTTGATCACGGTGTCTGCCCACATGGCGTAATCTCGGCGGGCACGCACGTCTCGAAGGAAATCGGCGGATGTGTAGAGCGAGTTGCGCGACAGGAGTATTTGAGGGACGGGTGAGTTCCAAAGAGCGAAATTGCCGGTCGAGATCAGCACCTGGGCGTGGCTGCTACGGATCAATTTCGGAAGCGTGGTCTGCTCCTGAAGAAAACGACGAAATACTCCGGTGCTTTCTGAGGCCTGGAGAAAAGAAATCTGAGGAAGTTGGCCAAACTCGGCGCGCATCGCAGGGTTTAAGAGTACGGTGGTTTCGACACCGGCTGTCCGTGAGAGATGAGGGAGAACGTTGCGCAGATAAGTCAGGCCTCCGCCCGCGCTGGCCGCGATGCCATTCACAAACAATCTGATCATCGGTTGGGCACGATGGCTCCGAAGACGGCGGGCGACGAAGGCGCGACTCTGGGCATAGAGTTGGATGCTGGAATCGCGGAAGGATCGGGAAGGAGATCCGGCAAGAGGAATGCGCAAACCCAGAACACCAAGCAGAGATAAGAACCGACGGCAAAAAGCCAATCCTCGAAGTTAGCGTGAATGAGGCCGGAAAGAACGACCATGGCGAGCGGAATGGAATAGTTGTACGGACTCGCCGTGCGACGCATCCACTTGCAGACCTTCCAGACGTTGGAAACCGTAATGCCGAGGAGCGCGGCGAAGGGCACGACTCCCAGGAGGCCGACCCATTCTGCAATGTTGATGTAGCTGCTGCCGTGCTCACGCTCGGTCTCAGCGCTTGAACTGGTGGTTCCAAAGGAGAGCCCAGGATCATCGCCGGTTGGACTCGTACCATATCCGGTGCCAAACAGTGGATGTTCTTTGATCGAGGCGATGGATTTTTCCCAGGGGGTTCGGCGCGAAGCCAGCATTCCTTCTGACTTGTGTCCTTTGTAGAGCAGTGCATCCTTAAAATCGTTCACCTGTTGGTTCAAGCTGTCTGGCGCCAACATCCCACCGATAGCGGCCAGAAAAAGGACGGCTGCCATCATTTTGACTAAAAGCTTGTATTGGTGCAGGCATATGCAGAGAATCAGCGTGATGAGCATGATGGAAATCATTCCCGCACGGGCCAAACTGAAACGAACCAGATAAGCACAAAGAAGCAGAGCGATCCCTCTCCGGACCTTCACAACAGGACCATCGCTGGCGAGCCATCCCCACAAAAGAACAGGGAACATCGCGATGCTCATGACTGCACCGAGAGAATTCGGATTGCCCCAGATATTGGAGCCCAAGCCGAGATAACAAATCGCTGAGATATAGACTGCGATTTCAACGCCCAACACCAAGCCATTGAAGAAACGGTCTTCCCGACCGAGAACAGCGGCGCGGGCGCCTGCTGAACAATAAAGAAAAAGAAGAGTAAGACTGAAAGCCTTGAGGGAGGCCATGGAGGTGTATGAAGAAACGGTGGCCGAAACAAAGGCGGCGCAGATACAGAAAAAGGCAATGAGATGTATGGCGCGAAATGGACCGTGAGGCGTCTTGGTCCAGACAACGAAGCCCACGATCGCGCCCGCGGCGAGCACCACCCATCGGCCGGCGGTCCCAGCCGACTGTAGGGGGACGCTCATGCCGGCCCAAAAGAATGTGACTATCAAAAGAGCAAAAAAACGCTGCTCGTATTTCCAGAGACTGGCGATGATGATCTCGATAACCAATATGCCGCCGAGGAAAGAAACATTTCCGAAGATCTGCAAATGGGAATATAGGAAATACAAGGCCACGCCCAGGCCCGCGGTGATGCCCAGCCACGGCAGCAGTTTGGAGGTATTCACCGAGCCTCCGTATGAGACGAGAGCGCGGCCTTGGCCAGACCATCCGCGCACGCCTCCGGAGAGTAGTTTTTTATTCGTTCCAGACTGTGCACTCCCATTTGTTGCCTAAGTTCGGAGTTTGTGAGCATAGAATTCATGGCAAAACTGAGTTTCATCGAGTCCTGGGGAGGTACGATATAACCGTTCCACCCATTTTCGACCAAGTCGGCAGAACATCCCGCGACATCGGTCACGATGATCGGGAGGCCGCACGCCATGGCTTCGTTCACCACCAAACCCCACGTATCACTGTGGGTCGGCAGAACCAAGACATCGGCCAGCGCGTAAAGACCGGCCAGATCGTCGCGCTGGGCGAAGCCAGGGAAAACGACCGTACCGGGGCTGATTCGCTTCGCCGTCTCCGTGAGTTCCGGCCGGGAGACACCGTCGCCAGCAAAAACCAAACCTACCTCCGATCGCAAGCTGCTCTCTAGTTTGGCATAGGCATCGAGAAGATCGAAAGGGCCTTTTTCTGGAACGAGACGGCCGGTGAAAAGAATAAAGCGCGACGGAAGATTGAACTTCTCGCGGAACTGCGTGGCATGGGCTCGGGTCTGTTCAGCTCGGGCGGCAAACCAGTGGTTGTCGACAGCGTTCGGCGCCATCGTTATGCTTGCTGGGCCACAGCCCAGTGACTGCAAATAGTTCGAAGCACTCTTCCCGGGAACGACAAAGCGGTCGCAATACCGCAAGAAATATGACTTCAGGAGTTCTATCGGGGCCCATCCTCGACGAGCGTCCTGGCGGTTGCTTTCGGACCACAAGACAAACTCAACTCCGTGGCGCTGCGCCCAACGGAGAGCTTGCCAGGAAGCGGGGTAGTTATATCCGCCACAGATGATCACATGCGGGCTCGCGTTGCGGAGCGCGGAGGCTACTCGCCTGTTAACTAAGAGATTATGTTCCCCCAGGCGCCATCGCCAGGACGGCAGAACCTGATAGGAAAAGCGGATTTCGTCCTTATAAACGTGCCATTGCCGGAGTCTCTGGTCGGTTTCGGCCAGGAATATTACGTGGAGGTCCAAATCTTTGTGAACAGCCAGCGCATTGAAAACCGGAATGCGATAGGGCGCGATGATCTCCGTGAGAACGACGAGGCGGGTCGTCATTGACGAGACTCGCTGGAATATTGCAACGCGCGGCTCTGTCTGTTCGGTACGGGTAGCTTCATGCGATGCGCGGGGCTCGCGTGGTGCGATGGATTTTGCGGCGTTTCACGGCCAACTCCAGAATGTCCTGCCACTGTTCGGTGATCTGGTCCCAGTTGAATTGTTGTGCGTGGGCCACGGCTGCTGCCGACATTTGGGCCGTGAGCTCGGGTTCGTGTGTTAAACGACTGAGCATAGCGCTCATCTCATCTGTGGAGGTGGCAAGCAGACCGGTAACTCCGTCGACGACATAATCGGGGTGATAGAAACTGCGAGCCACGCACGCGAGACCGCAGGCCGCAGCCTGGCCCAATACCTGGGGATGACCCTCAAGTTCGCTGGGAAAGAAAAATATTCTGGCGGCGCGCATTTCGTCCCCCAGTTGCGCGGCATTCAGATGGCCCACAAATACTACGTTGTTGCATTTGAGATCCCGCGCGAGGAGTTCGCATGCGCTCTGCTCTTCTCCCATGCCGGCTAAGCGGAACTCCCATCCCGGATGTTTGGCGGCCTCGCGCACTACGAGGTCGGCACGCTTGTAGGAACGGAACGAGCCGGCAAATAGCACCCGCGGGCGATCGGCGATGTTTCTTGGCTGGGCGGGCGGGTAGTAAAACCGGCGGTCAATGCCGTCGTAAACCGTCTCCACATTCTGACCGCCGAGTTTCTTCACCGTTTCGGACATGTGACGGCTATTTCCGACAACGACGTCGGCCTCTCGAATGGTACGTCGCAGAATCGGCAAGTTCCCGTCTTTTTCTATGCCGCCAGAAACGATGTAGCTGACCAGTGCAGATTTCCAGCGGAGCTTTGCGCGGGCTGCAAGAAAGGCGGCGTCGAGAGAACTTTCCCTGGGAAAAAAGTAGACGTCCGGACTGCGGCGTAGCATTTGCAACATAACCCGAGGCGTGTTTCCGCGCCCTTGCCACAGGAGCATCTGAGTGTTGGGACGAGCCGCGATCCTCGGATCAGGATCGCCGATGCGGAACATGACAACCCGAAAACGGGCGGGATCCATCCGCGCCACGACTTCTTTAACCGTCAAATTCTGGGCATTTGTATTGTTCTCGTCGGCAAAAGAAGGCGTGAAAACCGTGATCATGAATTGGCGAAGGGTACAGAAACAGCGATGTCTCTATCGGAATTGAGCGACTTCTATTTTAGCCGAGATTCTGCGGGGGAGATTCCGAATGCGAATTCTCATTGCGAAAATCGCGCAATCGGGCGCGAAGGCGAAGCTCTGGATCTCTGGCCGAAATTGTTTGGTCCAGGAGTCGCCGGGCGGTTTGCAGGAGGCGCTTTCTAGTTTCGCCGCCGACGGCACTGGGACGAGTTTCTGACGGATCACTCTCGAGATCGTAAATTTGTTCGGTTGCTCCGGCCTCCATCCGCATGACTAATTTGAAACGAGATTCGCGAACTCCCATCAGTCTCGGAGTGTTACGCCGATCGGCGCGAAACGGATTTGTGCAGTTGTAGGCGCATTCGATGAGGGCCGGATCATCCCAGGCAATTCCCTGTTGCAGGTTCTGCCATAGGCTTCGGCCTTGAAATGCCGGCGGGGCCTCAGCACCAATCATGTCGACCAGGGTGGGCGCGAGGTGCAAATGGCTCATCGGGGAGGCCGGAACCTTCGCAGACTTCGCTCCCGGGACAGGCACTCCCGGAACACGGATGAGAAGCGGGACGCGAATGATTTCCTCGTGCAGACGCACGGGCGCATGGTAGCGTCCACCATGTTCGAGAAACTCTTCACCGTGGTCCGCGGTCAGGGCCAACACACATTCATCCCACAATTGTGTTTCCTGAAGATGGGCCACCAGACGGGCGATCTGAGTGTCTACCCAGCGAATACCGGCGTCATATAACTGGATGACTTGCGCGCGTTTTTTTTTGAAACCGACTGGCTTGAGATCGGAGCGATTCCAGAATTCGTTGAGATAGCGGGCGTGGCCGGGTTCGATATCGGTTCCAGTTAACTCGCCGAATGCTTCGTTTCGTGGATAGTAAGGCGAATGCGGATCCATAAGATGAAGCCAGAGGAAAAACGGACGGTCTTCGACGGCGACCGACGCCAGCCAAGAAAGGGCCTGATCCACGAGAACGTCGGCGGCGGGAAATCTTCTGAGAACGTCGATGCTGGCGGCTGGCGGTACGACCTTCATGCAGTACTGGAAGTAAAGCTCGTCGTAGAGTGCGCCTAGCCCCATCGAGCTGGCAACGCCCTTGAGCGATCGGTTCAACTTGCCGCGAACGTCCGCAGGTACGTGCTGATCTTGCGCATGGGTGTTCGGCAAGGGCTGGGTTTCAGTGCCGGCAAAGTCACGGAACGTTTCAAATCCCTGGTCGTAACCGAAACGCGGCGAGATGTACGGATTGCCCGCGGAGAATGCGGCTGTTGCATAACCGGACTCGCGCAACACGGCTGCGATCGTACTTTCTCCGGGAGCCAACCCGACCACATCGCGGCCCAAGGCGAGCGGCATGCGCGAGGCAAGAATTGCGGGAAGCGAATAGAACGTGGGGGCGCCACCGACGATGGCATTCGGCACGACGAAACTTTCGGATGCCAGCGTGTTCAGAAACGGAGTCGTGGGGTGCGAGTATCCGTAGAAGCCACAATGATCAGCGCGCAGGCAGTCTACGGTGATCAAGATCAGAGAGCGTTTGCGCGGATTTGAATTCTGCGCCAAGCTATCTCTCCTCCGATATTGTCGCGGCTACTCTCACTCTGCCATTGTCTCCGGCATAAGCGCCTTCGGTCGCGATGGAAAAAAGATCTGCGTCATGCAGGTAAAGCAGGTCCGGCCACTTGCTGTCGACGGCGGTGAGGAATTGATCCAGTAGTTTTAAAGTTATGCTTCGAAAGTCGCGAAGCATGGAATGAAAATTAATCGAGTGAATCGAAATAATGGCGGGCGCTCCCACTGCGAAACACTCGCTAACTTGCTGCAGCAAGTTTTCCAGGTCGCAGGACTCGGTGGCTGGCTCCATTTCGACCGTGCGGAAGGTGAAGAACATGCCACTGGAATCCAAATAGGGCGCCCTCCGCTCGCCGGGGCCGTTCTGGGCAACTCGAACTCCGTTTTCGAGCCATGCTTTTCTTGTATCCTCATTCGCACGATAGCCGGGCGCGCAGGCGCTGAATGGCGACACACCAAACAGCTGTTGAAAGATTCCGCTGGCGCGTTGGATGGCTCGGCTTTGATGGTCTTGAGATAAAAACCTCTGCGCGGGCTTAAGTTCGGAATCCCACAACTCGAAGCCGATCCAAGGCATTCGCCAGTGAATGTATGAGGTCTCAGCCTGCCACAGTGTTCTGATCAGTTGAGAACGATCGCCAGCGGCGCTCAATTCACGCGCCACGGCCGGTTCGCAAAAGTGAGTCAGCCCATGCAGCGCGGGATAAAACAGACGCTCGCGAATCCCTTGCTGATAGGCCTCAAAGAGGCCCGGGCGATGCCATTTCCCGGGCAATCCCTCGGTGAGAGGCCGCAATGGAATCTGTTTCGAGCCGGCCTCGAATGCTTGATCGAAATCTATGTTGGCCATGATGAAGTTCATGACCATCGAAGGCATGCGCCCGGTCGAGTCGCGATGCTTTCGCAGAACGTCGGCTAGTGCGTAGAGATCTTCGGCTGTTTCGAGGCTGTAGAAATCGTACGGCTTCTCTCCCAGGTTCAAACCGGCGGCGCGGAGTTCCTCCCAACCTTCACGGTCGCGCACTCCGGCGCGACCCCAATCATCGCTCTGGAATAGGATGAGCGGGCGACCGAAGCGCAAATTAGGCGGCGTTGGCGGGCGGTTCACGCGCCCCAGCATTTTCTTCAATCCGGCGATCATGTCACTTCGATCCCGCAGCGGTCACAACTTTTAATATCGAATAAAGTCGACGCTTCAGAGGATACCTGTAGGCGGGCGAGAAATGGACAACTGACTGGCAGAAGCCTCGCTTGAACAAAGGCGGTCCGGTATTGATCCCTTCGCGATAGCCGCCGAAGTCGTAGTCGGAGCAGCCATGCTCCTTGGCCCATTGAATTGCGTGCCATTGTAGGAGGTGGCCGGCACTCAAATGAAAATCTTTCTTGGTGGTCGCGCCAAGAACGTACCAGGAGCGCGCTGCGGCCCTGATGACCAAGGTTCCTCCCAGCAGCGACGCGTCCTTGAAAGCGAGGAGAAGAACACCGCGATCGGTATGACTCACGATCCAGCGCAACTCGTGAGATAGCTGAGTCGATTCTTCAGGCGCGAAGTTTTTTTGTTCCGCCATATCAGAATAAATGCGCTGGAATTCCTGCACGTCTCTATCGTTCAAGGCGGGCCGGATGGCAACACCCTGCTGCTCGGATCTTCGAATCTCGTATCGGGTCGCTTTTCGGAAACTCCCCAGGAGTTTGTCATTTCCTGCGGCGAGGGGCAGGCGCAAAGAACTTCTGCGCCCGGGTAGCGCCTGCCACCCAATGCTCGACAAACTCGTTCCGACGTTCCACTGGGGAGACTCAATCCAGTCGGGAGCGATTTCGATATACGAGAAGCCCTGCGCTCGGCTTTGTTCAACAAGCAGGGACAGTCCGTAAAGCGCCAACTCGGGATCATCACATGACGGGCCACGATTAACCGTTAGACTGCGGAGCGACTTGAGCCGATGGCCAGCGGGAAAAGTCACACCACAGAGAGCGAACCAGAGTATTTCGTCCTTATCCCGCAAGGTGACGCAGTAGGTCGTGGCACGACTATCGACGTCGTTCGTTTTGATCCGACCTGGGAATTGGTACGGGTGGCTGGTCTTCTGGCTATCCAGAAATCGCTCGATCGCCTGATGGGCAGAGGGCGTCAGCTTTTGTAGTTCAAGAAATTCAAAATGCATGGGCGGAAGCAAAGTGCTGTATGGTCAAGAGCCGGACCAAAGGTTTTCGCTCGTTACAGATAGCCGAGATCCTTCAATCGTTGCTCGATGATGCGTTGCTCCTCCTGGTCCATCTTGAGCGCATCCGGACGAGTGACTTCCTCCAGTAGAAACAAGATCAGTTTTTCAAGACTCGCGAACCGCTGCCCGTAGAGTTTCTCGGCCGCGGAACGGAGATCCTCTGGAACGGTTACTTGCCGAGACCACGCGGTAGTTGTCATTGGGGCCTTAGCCTCATATGCCGATCATCCCTCGTAGTCTTGTGCCGATGGCGCCAGCCACCAAACGATCGTCGTCGTTCAACCCTGCGAGTAACACCAACAGGGTAAAAACCAGGTAACCCAACAACAGGCTCACGATAATTGCAAGAACTGCCGCGTGGAACAAACCTGCTTCCATCCTAACCAAGGCAATCGCAGCGGTAGCGCCCAGAACTGGAAAGAGCAGCCGGGAGTAGCTTCGATTATATGGAGTCAGCCCTAGAATGGTCTTCACTTCCCGGAGGTACATCAGGTTGATGGCGATATTGGTTGCGGTCGATACGACGATCGCCCCGATCAGTCCCCAAATTGGTATCAGGATCAGGTTGAGGATGACGCTCCCTATCACAACTTTTACCTGCACTCGTACCAGACGATCCTGATGACCGGACATAATCAGCAAGATGCCGGCGGAACCGACCGCGCAGTTGACCAGTTGGCCTAGCGTGCCAATGACTAGAATTGGCCAACCGACACGAAACTCGCTTCCGAAGATTTGCATCAAGGGGGCGGCGAAAACACAAATCACGATTGCCAACGGGAAGGTGAATCCCAGAATCCACTTAGTGAGAGTCTGATACAGACGCTGCAAAACCGCCATTTGGCCACGCGCATGCAAATCAGCGATGGTGGGAGAAAAAATCTGATTCACCGATTGCAACAGTGTGGGTACGAAAACCGTTACCGAGAAAGCGACCACGTAAATGCCGACCCTGCGGGCGTCGAGATAGTAGCCGAGCAGGATCTTATCCAATTGAGCAAAAGCGTATTCGAGCACCTGCACGGCAAATAAACTGGCGGAAAATCGGACCACGTCACGCTGCAAAGCGGGCATCTTCCCAGTTATGGAACGGTAGCCCGTCGGTATGAACTTCCATGTCGCACCAGCTAAGAGAACGAGCGTGATGATGGTGGATACAACTTGAGCCCACAGATATCCGGAAAGACCGAGACCGAGCAACAGTAGACCGACAGTGAACAACATGTTCAGCGGACTGCCGATGAAATTGGTGATCACGGTCCGGCGAGCGACGTCCTTGAAACCGGCTAGCGCCTGCCCGAAGAATCCAGTGAAGCTCCCGAGGACCATCAGCAAGGCAAAGGCCCACATGTAAGTCGATAAGGCCGGCGTGTGGTAAAAGCGATTTGCCACCCAGCCTTTGATCGAGAGCATGAAGACAGCGATGATGAAGTTCACGGCGGCGAGAATGGCCAGGCCGCGCCAGAAAAACCCCTGGAGTTTCGCGTACTCTCCCGTTCCGCTATAAACCGCCACATATCGGGCGGCGGCCTGCGGAAGGCCCAAGGCCGCCACCAATCCGAGCACCCCTCCCACCGTCATGCCGAGCGCATAGATGCCGAGAGACTCTGCGCCCAGAACTCGCGCGAGGTAGATCTTGAAGAGATATCCCGAGGCTGCAGTAAAGAGAGTTCCTGCGAAGAAGACGGCCGAATGGCGAGAAATCTGTCCCATCTCGCTGCGAAACTGTTCGTGTCCGGTGGCGAGCGGCGGAGGGTGGAAATTGCGCGCTGCCTGTGCATCCAGCCGGCTTTTATCCTTCTGGACGAGCCCTTTTCGGGAATTGACCCGATTGCGGTTACCGATTTGCAAGAAATCATCTTTGACCTGAAAGCCAGCGGCATCGGCGTCCTGATTACGGACCATAATGTACGCGAGACGCTTTCGGTCACCGATCGCGCCTACATCATCAATGAAGGCCGCATCTT
>Ga0209006_10004475_pt1 | contig 12684 bp, 12 predicted proteins | sample JacPin_JW_Ref_O2_FD_188567 | JGI IMG/M metagenome (GOLD analysis project Ga0209006, IMG submission 188567) | Forest soil microbial communities from Algoma, Ontario, Canada - Jack Pine, Ontario site 1_JW_Ref_O2 (SPAdes) (version 2) | ecosystem: Environmental > Terrestrial > Soil > Boreal...
CGGCGGCGAATGCGCAGATCGGCGTCGCGCGCGCCGCGTGGTTCCCCGTTTTCACACTGACGGGCGGGGGCGGTTACCAGAGCATCGACTCTTCGCAATGGTTCAAGGCGCCGAGCCGCCTATGGTCCGTCGGCCCGTCCGCAACGGTCCCGCTGCTCGATTTCGGCGCGCGCTCGGGGCTGAACCGACAAGCACGCGCGAACTACGACGAAGCGGTCGCGAATTATCGCAAGACCACGCTCACCGCGTACCAAGAAGTGGAAGACAGCCTCGCGGCTCTGCATCACCTCGCCGACGAGGTGACCGCCGATGAGGCAGCTTCGAAGTCGGCCGCGAGCGCAGCTAACCATTCCGACAAGCGCTACGACGCGGGAGTCGCGGACTATATCGAAGTGACCACGACTCATACGGCAGCCCTGCAGGAGGAGCGCGACGCGATCTCCGCACGGGTCCTGCAGCTCAACGCAGCCGTCGCCCTAGTGCGAGCCACCGGTGGCGGCTGGACCCGGGACCGGATCGCTAACCTATGAGCATGATGTGATCTGCGCATAACGGTCGAATTACTTTGACGGAGAGAGCACCGGAGAAAGGACATGCTTGATGGCGTCTCGTTGGACCAGCTACGGACGTTTATTGCGGTGGCGGAGGAAGGCAACTTCTCGGCTGCTGGCCGGCGCCTGAGACGCGCCCAATCCGTGGTCAGCCAAACGATGGCCAATCTGGAAGGGCAGATCGGCGTAAAGCTCTTCGAGCGCGGCGGTCGTGGTACGACGCTGACCGAGCAGGGCCACGCGCTTCTCGCGCGCGCGCACGCAGTGGCGAGTGAGGTGGACCACTTCAAGGCCCGTGCCAAGGGCCTTGCCAGTGGGGTTGAGACGGAGCTCAGCCTGGTCGTTGACGCCATGTTTCCGGTCGCGGTATTGGCGTCCGCGGTGGCCGCCTTTCAAGTGAAATTCCCCGCAATTCCGCTCAGGCTGTACGTCGACATGTGGGAGGCCGTGGCGAACCCGGTACTCGACCGGCGTTGCGCCATCGGTCTGATGGGATCCTTGTCGCCGGTGCCGCCGCAGTTCAGCCTCGAACGAGTTCTGACGGTCAGCGCGATCAAGGTGGTTTCGCCGCAGCACCCGCTGGCAACGCACCGCGTGCCGATTCCAATGAGCGTCCTGGTCGAGCATATTCAACTCGTGCACGCCCAACATTCTAATGCGTGGCGGGCCGGCAGACTCGGGTTGCTGTCGCCGCGAATATGGCGCCTTTGCGATCTCGCGGCCAAGCATCACTTCCTGCGCGCAGGGTTCGGCTTTGGCATCATGCCGCTGCACATGGTGGAGGCGGACCTTGCAAGTGGCGCGCTGATGGAGATCCTGGTCGAGGACGACCCACCCACGGGCCATACCATCCCCATGTCAGCCGTCTATCTGACCGACAGCCCTTTGGGACCGGCGGGACGCTGGTTCATCGATCGCCTCAAAGAGGATGCGGCCCCTCGGATCAACGGCAACGCATCCGAGTCGGCAGACTCAGTCCACGTAGTCCCAATCGCGAACTGGAGCCCCGTTCCGTCGCGAGTAACTATGCGCCCGCACCAATAACACCGGCATGGATGCCGTGCGAATGACCTGCGCGGTGTTACTTCCGAGCACTGCGCGGACAAATCGCCCTCGTCCGTGCGTACCCATCAGTACCAGATCGGCCGACCAAGCCCTTGCATGGGCGACTATCATGTCGGCGGGTGGCGCTCCGTGTGACTCGAGCAACTCGCTCTCGCAAGCCACGTCATATTGGGACAGAACTGCCTTTCCCTCACTCAGAATTTTCCTACCCGGCTCGCGCAGCGACTCCAGGAGGATGCTTCCGATCGAGCCCTCGGGAAAAGAGGCGTTCCAGTGAAACAAGTCCACGACATGAACAAGGCGAATCAGGCGCACTCGTTCGGTTCCTAGTTTGACTACTTCGTCAAGCGCCGCCTTCGAAGGGTTATTGTCTTTGATTGGGACCAAGAGCCTTTCGTACATCATCCGCTGAGACTAGAGGAGCGGAATCTACTGGGGAATCCAATATCTCTCGATTGCAGTGATCGCCCACGCAGATACGCCAGGATGCAGAGCACCTTCAATCGGCCATATCGTCAATGACGATGAGTCCCATCACATCCCGGCGTTTGCCTCGGATGCATTGGCAACTGTTCGGCCGACAACTCGCATCGCATCGCTCTCGACATGCGCGGGACCAGAGTGATACGTTCGCCGTGGGTTGTTGGCTGAGAAACATATCAAAGGCAAACATATGCTCACAGCTGAAGCAGTTGGGGACTTGAAGAGCCAGCTTGCCGGTGCGCTTCTCATGCCTACCGACTCTGAATACGACGTGGCGCGTCGCGTTTGGAACGGCATGATCGACAAACGCCCGGCGCTGATCGCGCGATGTACCGGATCACAGGACGTCGTTGCCTGCATCAATTTCGCGCGCGACCGGAACGTGCTGATTTCTGTGCGTGGCGGTGGCCACAATTTTGCGGGGAAGGCGGCTTGCGATGGCGGCTTGATGATTGATCTGTCTCCAATGAAAGGCATCGAGGTCGACCCGACCCGCCGAACCGCGCGCGCAGAGACTGGCCTCAAACTGGGTGAGTTCGATCGGGCGACACAGATACACGGGCTCGTCACCCCGCTCGGAATAGCGACCACAACGGGAATTGGGGGCCTGACGCTTGGTGGGGGCTATGGTTGGCTAGTCGGCAGGTACGGCCTTTCCTGTGACAACGTGAACTCTGTTGAAATTGTGACGGCAGACGGCAAAATTCTCGAGTGTAGCGCCCAACAGAATGCGGACCTATTTTGGGGTCTTAGAGGTGCCGGTGCTAACCTTGGCATAGCCACACGGATAGAGTACCGCTTACACCCGCTGACGACGGTATATGGCGGGCCCTTGTTCCATCGGCTGAGTGCCGAAGTAATGCGCTTTTACGATGAGTTCTCGCGCAATATTCCTGATGACTTGACAACGCTTGGGGCCGCAACGATAGGACCGGACGGAAAGCCCGCATTTGTAACTGCGGTATGCTACTGCGGATCACCGCGGGAGGGCGAAAAGCTCGTCAAGCCACTGAGAAACTTTGCAACTCCGCTGGTCGATATGATTCAGCAGCGACCTTACCTTGAGATGCAGTCGCTGTTCGACGCCGACCTACCGCCCGGTCGGCGTTACTACAACAAAACTCATAGCGTCCGGGAATTTAACGAGGGCACGATTGAAACCGTTCTGCGTTGCACTGCGACGATGTCGCCCTACCCATCGATGATCGGCTTTCAACAACTACATGGTGCGGCAAGCCGGTTTGCGTCGAACGCGACCGCATATCCTCATCGCTTCCCGCATCACGTCGTGTGGATCAGTCCCGTGCAGGACGATCCCAGCAAAGACGATGCGATGGTTCGCTGGACGCGGGACTGCTGGCAAGCCCTTAGTCCCTACGTCGATCAGACCGTTTACGTGAATGCGCTCGATGACGGGGCTGAGGAAGGCGAACTCCGAGTGCGACAAGCGTACGGCCCAAATTATGACCGCCTAAAGACCCTGAAGCGAAAGTACGACCCGACGAACTTGTTCCGCCAGAATTCTAATATTAAGCCTGATTAGCTGAGTTAAGCGAAGTCAGTATTGCGACGGTGTACGCCTATCGGGGCGCGCTTCGAAACGGTTCCCCCGTGGGGTCTGGTAAGCTCAGCACCATGAACCTGTCGATCAAGATTTTGGTCCTCGCCATTCTGCAGCTGCTCGCGATCCGGACATTAGCCGATGAACCGCCTCGACTTGATGCCGCTGTCGCAGATCCAAGTGCGCCGCTGACGTTCATCGCCTACGGCGATACGCGCTTTACTCAACGCGATGGCGTGGCGAACGCCGTAGCGCGCCGTGCGCTGGTCGCGAGGATGGCAAGCGAAAACCCGGCGGCGATTTTTATCGGGGGCGATCTTGTTTATCAGGGTAGCAATCCTGAGGACTACGAAACTTACAAGACGGAAACCGCCGCATGGTCGCAGGCCAAGATCCCGATATTCCCGGCGCTCGGTAACCATGAGTTTCGAGGCTGCGACAAGGATTTGAGCCCTTGTCTCGTGAACTGGTGGAGCGCGGCCGCCCCGGGCAGCGTGCGCTCCTTCCGCTGGTACTCCGTGACTCTCGGGCCGAAGGTCCTGGTACTCGTACTGGACTCAGATTCATCCCTCAAGCCGGGAAGCGAACAACGGAGTTGGTTCGAACAGCAGATTACCCATACGAGTTCTCAAGTGGAATTCGTCTTGATCGTGCTGCATTACCCGCCCGTTCGGGACCCTATCTTTCCAAGGGGCAAGGACGAGAAGGAAATTGTGCGCTATCTGTCCAAGCACACGTACTCGCTCCATGCCCGGGCGGTCGTTGTGGGCAGCCACATACACAACTACGAAAGATTTCGCCGCGACGATGTCACTTATTTGGTTAGCGGCGGGGGAGGGGCAAAGCCCGTGCCGGCGCTTCGACTGTTTGGAGAACTTTCCAGGCTCGATACCGCCGTGAACTTTCACTACATACGTTTCCGGCTCGAGAGCGGAGATCTGCAAGGGACCATGGTGCGATTCGACCCCAACCGTCCTGCCGAGAACGCTTGGACGGAGCCGGATCGCTTCGATGTCAAAGCCAAGGACAGCGTGCCGTCTCGCAAAAATGGGGTGCATGAATGATGGCGGCGCGCTTCATCGATAGCCGTGCCCTCACACCGGCCGCATCATGCATCACCGACTCTTGCAGCTTTGATCACCGCCTTGCGGCGCGGCCGATCGAACGGCATCAAGCCGCGTGGAGCTTGACTGCGCTCTTCGATCGGCGTTCATACCTTTAGAACGGGTATTGACGTTCGGTGCTACGTGTGTTGATCCAGATGACGTCCGTGAAATCGGCGACGCTGTCAGGTCCGGTACGTCCCCAACCGCTGTCACGTACGCCCCCCATGGGCACATGAGGTTCGTCGTTGACGGTCGACGAATTGACGTTGACAATTCCAGCCATGACTTTAGGCGCCAATTCGAGACCCCGGTAGGGGGCGCCCGTCAGGATGGAGGCGACCAACCCGTATGAGACGCGGTTGGCCACCGCCACGGCCTGTTCAGGTGTATCGACGGGCTCGACAATGACCACGGGGCCGAAGGTCTCCTCATTCGATATCGTGGCGTGGTAAGGGACGTCGGTCAAAATGGTCGGCCGATAGACCTGTCCTTCATAGGCGCCGCCGGTGCGGATCGTCGCGCCTTTGGCCGCGGCCTCATCGACGCTGGCCTGAACCTTTCGCACGGCTTCCGGTGTAATCAGCGGCCCGACGACTGTCTGCGGGTCGCCCGGATCGCCGCACTTCAGGGTCTTTGTCCTGGCGATGAACTTCTCGAGGAACTCATCGTAAATGCCGCGCTGGATGATGATCTTGCGTGTATTGGAGCAGATCTGCCCTTGATGGAAGAAGGAGCCAAACGTGGCGGTTCGGACGGCATAATCCATGTTGACATCATCCAGGATGATCAGCGGGTTGTAGCCGCCGAGTTCGAGGACCGTGCGCTTGAGCGTGCGTCCGGCGCGTTCGGCCAGCGTTCGCGCAGTCTTAACACCGCCGATCAAGTTGATACAACGCACCTCCGGTGCAGCGAATATCTCATCCGCAATTGTTCCGGCGCTGCCGGGGCCGTGAGGGACAACGTTGATGACGCCTGGCGGAAAGCCGGCTTCTTCGGCGATTTCGGCGACCATCAGCCCTGCCGAGATCGGAGCGAGCTCCGAGGGCTTCATCACGACAGTGTTACCCGCCACTAGAGGCAACAGCGCCGCGCGCCAGGATAATATGTTCGCTCCGTTCCAGGGTGTGAAGCTTGCGACAACCCCCAATGGACGTCGGATGCTGAAGGAATGCGATGCGGGGATGTTGGATGGAAATACTTCGCCGCGCGTGTTGTAGACCCAGCCGGCCGCCTGCTCTAGGCTCTCGATCACGAGATCCTGTTGGAACGTCGCGAAGAAGATCGTACTTCCCGTTTCGCGCGCCAGAATGTCGGCTATCTCGATGCGGCGGCGTTTTACGATGTCGGCCGCCTTGAAAAACAGTTTCGCCCGATGGGCCGGCGAGCTGTCAGCCCACTCGGGAAAAGCTTGGTGCGCCGCATGGATGGCCTTGCGCACCTCAGTGGCGCCGCAGTTTGGCGCGCGCGCCATGACTTTGCGGCTATAGGGCTCGATTACGTCGAAGGCTGCTCGACCTTCGGTGTCCAACCATTTCCCGTTCGAGAAATACTGGTAGGTGCGAACATCTGTCATGATTTCCTCTCAAATTTGAGTCGATCCGTTGGAGGCTTCGGCAGCGGCCCTGTCGCCCTTATTGCTACCAGGTCCGTCCCTCGCGGCCCCACCGAAATCGAGGCTCGTCCTCGCTTGTATAGTCGGGGTCCAGATAGACGTGAACCCGTGCAATGAGGTTGTCCCGAAACTCGAAGACGTTACAGAAACGTCCGCCGGGAGTCATGCCCGCTTCCCAGGACTTGCCATTCGTCATTGCGCCGCGCGTCGTGCCCTCGACGACAACATACGGTCCGGTGGCGATGAAATTGTACTTGCTGAAATCATGCTCGATGGACTTGAGTTGGCCGGCAAAGCCCGAGACCAGTTCCGTAAAGGCTTGCGGGCCGCGCTTGATTCCAAACTTGGGGAAATAAAGCTGAAACTCGGGATGAAACAGATTCGGCAGATCAGCGCGCCCGGCATCGCCTCGAACGAAATATTCCTTCGCCATCGCGATGTTGCGATCTTCTTCTCTCTCAGCTCTCATACGGCTCTCCTGGTTTCTTGCGCGAGCTTGGCGGTGATGAGTTCCCGCATCCTCGGCTTTGATACTTTCCCGGATGTCGTCATCGGCAGCTCGGGTACCAGCTCGATGCGTTCCGGCCACTTGAATTTCGCGAAGCCCAGCGCCGCGAGATGCTTGCCAATGGTGTTCAACGTGGGATCGCCCGCTCCCGCCTGAGCGACGATAAATGCGCACATGCGCTCCCCATACAGCGGATCCGGCATGGCGACGCAGGCGACCGCGCCGACCGCCGGATGCAGGCCGATGGCTGCCTCCACCTCCCCGCAGTTGATTTTCTCGCCACCGCGGTCGATTACATCCTTGACGCGGCCCTTGAAGACCAAGTTGCGCACGCCATCGATCGTCGTGAAGCTCATCAGGTCACCCGATCGATAGAACCCATCTGCCGTGAAGGCTTCGGCGTCGCGATCGGGCGCGTTGTAGTATCCGCGGATCGTGCACGGTCCGCGCACCAACAGTTCGCCGATCTCGCCGTCCGGCAGATCCTCATCGGTTCCCGGACGGACGATCCGGATCAAGTCATAGGGGGAGGTTGACCGACCGACCGACGAGTCGAGCGCTTCGGGCGAATCGGTCGGCGAGCCTAAGGCCAGCAGTCCCTCGGTCATGCCGTACATCGGCACGCATGTGGCTCCCAACATGGAGCTGAGTTGTCGGGCGCTGTCGGGCACGGCGAATGCGCGGACGTTGTCGAAAGACAGCCTGCCGACTCCGCCCGCTTCGGCCAGCCGAAGGAGATGGACTTTGGCCATCCCTATCCAGTTTGGACGGCGCGCGGCCAGCGTAGCCTCGATATCGGCGATCGATGGCCCCTCGGCGATCGCGACTTCGCCTCCGGCCAGCAGGGTCGGGCCCCAGAACTTGCTCAGAGGCGCGTTGTGCATGAACGGGTTGGGTGTGAATGTGACGGTCTCCGAGGTAATCCCCACGAAGTCCATCACCGATCGCATCGCATAGAGATATTCGGCATTGAATCGCGGAATGATCTTCGGGATCCCGCTCGTGCCCCCAGAAAGTTGAAAGACGACGACCTGGTATGGATCCAGATCGATGGCGCCGACGAGTACACGCGCCTTCTCAATGTCCTCCATTTCGATCAGTTCCTCGAACGCGAGCGCGCCGGATTCGGCCGGCCCGCCGAGCACCTTGATCACATTCTTGACGGAAGGGATGGCCTTTGCGGTCGAGCAGGCGAAACCGACCATGTCGAACCGTCTATCGTCACCATGGACGAAATGCGCCTTGACGGCGGCGTGATTCCCAATATAGGTGATCTCTTGCTCGCGGTGAGCCGCGAGCGTGCAGACCGGAATGACCCCGATCTTCAGGCAGGAAAAGAAGGCCTGGACCAACTCCCGGCTGTTTCGCATCTGGAACAGGACTCTATCGGTTGGCCGCAGCCCCAGGCGCCAAAGCGCCGCGGCGCCGCGTGTAGTCAGCGCGTCGAACTGGGAGTAGGGCATCGTGCGCACAGGTCCGGACAAGGCAACACGCTCAGCATTGCGAGCGAATGCCTCGCGAAATGCACCGATCAACGTCTCGTTGGTGAAGACGCCTTCCGAAACGTAGTGATCGATGTCTGCATCGGACATGTAGACCACTCCGGGAAGGGGCTCTTTTACTCGAACCATCTGACTGCTCCGTCGCTAAGCACTGGCAGGGGGCGAAACATGCGCGGTGAAAGCGATTAAAAGCCTACGCCAAAGTCGACTTATATGTCAATAAATGGACTTAAGGGTCCAATTGTGGCGCCGATTTCAGGAGCCTTTCGCCAAATAGCCGCCGTCGACCACGAGCTCCGCCCCGGTCATATAGCTCGATTCGTCACTTGCGAGAAACAGGATGCTTCGCGCGATCTCGATCGGCTGCGCCATGCGCTCCATCGCGGAGCCGCCGAGTATGGTCTGCGTAACTCCCGCGCTCTGCGCCTGCAAGACGGGAGGCGTCGCCACGACACCGGGGTGAACCGAGTTGATGCGGACGCCCTTGAGGCCGTAGGCGACCGCCGCATGCTTCGTGAGCTGCCGAACGCCGCCCTTACTCGCGTGATAGGCTGCCCCAAAAGCAACGGCCGCATTTCCCCAGACGGACGACAAGTTGATGATTGATCCGGCGCCCTGCGTCAACATGCGCGGAATGACGGCGCGCATGCCGAGGAACGTACCTGTCAAGTTGACCGCTAGTACTTGGTGCCAGGACTCCAAATTTTCGTCGACCAGAGCCGCCATGCTGCCGCCGACTCCGGCGTTGTTGACGAGGACATCGATTCGCCCGTGACGGGTCGCGACATCCTCAGTTAGCGTCTGCCAGCCGGGCGCGCTCGCAACATCCAGACCGGCGAAATGCACCGCCTCCTGTTCGAACCCCTGAGGCGGCTGGGCTACGTCTGCGGCGTAGACTTCGGCGCCTTCGGCCGCGAACAATTCGACCGTGGCGCGCCCAATACCGCTACAGCCACCCGTGACAATCGCAATCCTGCCGTTCAACCTGGACATTCCCCGTTCCTCCTCGTGTGTGCTTGATCGTTCGTGGTGCCGAGTTTTGACCGGCGGCGAGCCCCTTGAATGGCCCGGCTATCACCAAACAGGCACAGCGGACAGAATTCAGGCGAAATTGACGGATGTCAATCAAATTAAAGGGTCAACATTGCAAATTCTGTGTACAAATTGGACATACATGATAAGATACTCGTCACTATAGTCCAATGCTTCCATGAATTTCGGGAGGCTCTCGATGGAAACCGCCCTTCGGATCGGGCAGATCGTTCCGAGCTCGAACACTACGATGGAGACCGAGATTCCCCGGATACTGCGGGCCAGCGCCGCCGGTTCCCGCTTTACCTTCCACTCCAGCCGTATGCGCATGAAGCGGGTCACGAGGGAAGAGCTGGCGGCGATGGACGCAGATTCCGATCGCTGCGCGATCGAACTCTCGGACGCGCGCGTCGACGTCATTGGTTACGCCTGCCTCGTCGCGATCATGAGTATGGGCGAGGGCTACCATCGCCAATCCGAGCGGCGCCTGCATGACTGTACTCGGGACAACGGTGCGCCGGCGCCCGTCGTGACCAGCGCGGGCGCTTTGATTGAGGGCTTGCGCGCGCTCGGCGCCAAGAAGGTCGCGGTGATCACGCCGTACATGAAGCCGCTGACCCAATTGGTTGTGGACTATATCGAGGCGGAGGGCATCGAAGTCCAGGACCGGATCGCCTTGGAGATTGAAGACAATATCACGGTCGGTCGAAGGGATCCCATGGCGTTGGTCGACATCGCAGCCGGCGTGAGCACCGCCAATGTCGACGCGCTCGTCGTTTCCGCCTGCGTACAGATGCCGTCCCTGGCGGCGATCCCGGTGGTTGAGTCGAGGGCTGGCGTTCCTGTCGTCTCCGCCGCTGTTTGCACGGCGTTTCGTATGCTGGAGACGCTGGGATTGCCCACCCTGTCGCCCAACGCCGGCGCCTTGCTTTCCGGCCGATACGCCAGCGGCAACGACGATCCCGGCCTGAGGGTGGCCTAGATGGCGAAACCTGATATCCACCGCGAGACAGCCGGACTGCGCGGCGCCTTTTGGGACCCTGCGCGCGTGCCGCACGGTGTTGCGCTGACGGTTCATCCTTTGCGGACTCAAGACGGCAACGTCGTTTCCGGTTATCTGCTCAAGCGCGGCGGCGAGCGCGTCGTTGCCGTGCTGACGCACCCACGGGAGCACATCGTGGCCAATTATTTGGCCGCGGAGATTCTGCAAACCGGTGCGGCCGTGTTCCTTCAGGCTCCGAGATTGGTGGGGAACGACATTCGCCTGGAGCACGAGATAGCCCTTTACGATCTCGCTGCGGCGATGACGTTCTTGCGCGGCGCCGGGTTCGAGCGACTAGTCGCCGTCGGGAACTCCGGTGGCGGTCCTTTGTGGGCGTTTTATAACCAGCAGGCGCTGGCCTCGCCGAGCGCGCGCATCGCGTTCACGCCAGGTGGGCGGCCGACCAAACTCGCCGAGGCCGAGTTGATACCGCCTGATGCCATCGCATTCATATCCACGCATTTGGGCCAGGGAAAGCTATTGATGAATGGCATCGATCCTTCCGTTACGGATGAAGCCGATGTGCTATCGGCCGAGCCGTCTCTCGACCCCTTCAGCCGCGATAACGGCTACTCGCCCAAAGGCGCCACCTACATCCGAACGTTCGTCGAGCGTTACCGTCAGGCGCAAGTCGAGAGAGTGGCGCGAATTGATGCGCTGGCGCGAGATCAGGTAGCCGAACGGGCCGCTGCCCGCAAGAATCTCAAGGGCGGCGGCGGTGCTCGGGACCGAATTCGCGCCGCGCATACGCCGATCTTCACGGTTTGGCGCACGGACGCTGATCCGCGTTGTTGGGATTTGAGCCTCGATCCCTCCGATCGCCGCTTCGGGTCTCTATGGGGCGCGGACCCGGTCGCCTCCAACTATGGGAGCATTGGCTTCGGTCGCCTGTGCACGGCGGAAAGCTGGCTCTCGACATGGTCGGGTCTTACCTCCAAGGCGTCCTTGGAGGTTTGCGCGCCTGCCATCGAACAACCGGCGCTCTTTGTCGAATATTCCGGTGACCCGGCCACCTTTCCGTCCGACAACGAGGCAATCTTCTCCTGGATCCGCACGCGCGAGAAACGTCGTTTGGCATTCAAGGCCGACCATCAGGGCAGGCCAATTCACGAAGGCGACGAGGATGTGCGTCCGGCGGTCGGGCGAGCGATCGGCGAGTGGTTCGGCGATATTTTTGGATCCACAGCACCAAACGGAACTCATGCATGAGCACCCTGGCAAACCCGAAAGATAGTACCCCTTCCGCGCAAACGGCTTCCATCCTCGCGTTGGAAGGCGTTCACCATACGGCGCGGCCTACTTGGAAGCTGGCAGAGACGGTTCATTTTTATCGTGACGTGATGGGCCTGAAGATTTGCCACGCCATTACCGCCAAGGGATGGGGTCCGGAGGATCATCCAGACTTCCTTCACTTCTTCTTTGAATCCGGCAACGGCAGTACGATCGCGTTCTTCTACTATCTCGGATCGGAACGCCCCGCCGATTCGGTGACCTGGGATCACTGGCTCTACCGATCGGTGCATACGGCCTGGCGCGTGCTCGATCGCCGCACGTTGATGGAATGGAAGGAGCGGCTGGAATCGTTTGGTTACAAAGTGATGGTCGTCAGGCACGAGATCCTGGAGTCTATTTACGTGACAGATCCAAACGACTACATGATCGAGATCAGTTGGCAGATGCGTTCTCTGGGGCGGAACGACGCGGTTGACGCGACTCTGACGCTCGAGGCGGCTATCGATATCGAGAAGGAAACTTCCCGGCCCGTACAGGTCATTGACGACATTTGGCGCGCCAAGTCGCGGCTCGTGGAACAACATGCCGCTGCCGGAGCTGATCCGGATGCCTAAGGTCTATGTGCTCAAGGTGCCGGAGTTCGCAGGGCTGATCGAGAGCGCGCGCAACAAGCCAGGCTGTACGATCCGAAGCGTTGGGGAAAGCTATCTGTGCATCCAAAGCGACCGCCCGATCAAGTTCCTCCGACGGGAGATGGGCATAGGACCTGCGGTATGGTACGGCGCTTTCACCGGCGGAATAGAGGGCCGGCTGGTCGACTTTGGGCGAGAGGAGGTTACACTGGTCGATGCCTGAGGCGAGCCGTGGCGCGGCTGGTCAACATAGGCAGTACTCCAGCTGATCTTCAGCGTTCCGCGTCCCGCTGAATCGGCTTTATGGAAGACAAGGACGCCGGCGTTTGTTAAAAGCAGGCTTATGCCCAGAAAAAC
>Ga0209006_10004476_pt1 | contig 12684 bp, 11 predicted proteins | sample JacPin_JW_Ref_O2_FD_188567 | JGI IMG/M metagenome (GOLD analysis project Ga0209006, IMG submission 188567) | Forest soil microbial communities from Algoma, Ontario, Canada - Jack Pine, Ontario site 1_JW_Ref_O2 (SPAdes) (version 2) | ecosystem: Environmental > Terrestrial > Soil > Boreal...
TGAGGAACGCCGGATTGATGGCGATCTCAGGCGTCTGCCCGGCGAGGATCGTGTAGCCGTCCGGCGCCGCTTTCACCACGTATTGCGCCGCGATCAGTCCGCTCGCGCCGGCGCGGTTTTCCACCACGACGGTGCGGCCGAATTTCTCCGTGAGCTTGGCGGCGATGACACGCGTGATGAAGTCGCCGGTGCCGCCAGGCGAGTAGCCGACGACGAGCGTGATCGTCCGGGCAGGGTAGGACTGCGCGATGGCGGGAAGCGCAGCCGCCAAGCTGACCGCGATCGTCGACGCTATGGCGGCGCGTCGATCAAGAAACGCCATGTGCTTCTTCTTAACCCCGCCCGACGAACGGCATCTGGTTCGCCATCACGGTCATGAACAGCACGTTGGTGTCGAGCGGCAGGCCGGCCATGTAGACGACGGCGTTGCCGACATGCTCGGCCTCCATGCGCGCCTCCTGCTTCATGCTGCCGTCCGGCTGCATCACGCCGGCGCCCTGCACCATGCGGTCGGTGAGCGGGGTTGCGGCATTGCCGATGTCGATCTGGCCGCAGCAGATGTCGAATTGCCGGCCGTCGAGCGCGGTCTGCTTGGTGAGGCCGCTGATCGCGTGCTTGGTCGACGTGTAGGCCGCGGCCATCGGGCGCGGGGTGTGCGCCGAGATCGAGCCGTTGTTGATGATGCGGCCGCCGCGCGGGGTCTGGCTCTTCATCATGCGGAAGGCTTCCTGGGTGCACACGAACGGGCCCGTGAGATTGGTGTCGACCACCTTCTTCCAGGTCTCGATCGGCAGATCCTCGAGCGGCACCGCGGGCGCGCCGATGCCCGCGTTGTTGAACAGCACGTCGAGGCGGCCATACGTCTCCTTGGTCTTGGCGAACAGCGCCTTGATCGAGGCGGGATCGGCGACGTCGGTCGGCACCACGAGGCTCGCCCCGTTGGTCGCCTTGCCTTCCTGCGCGACCTCGTCGAGCCTGTCCTTGCGCCGCCCGGCGAGCACGACCGCGTAGCCCACCTTCATCAGCGCCATCGCCGCCGCGCGGCCGACGCCGGTGCCGGCGCCAGTGACGATCGCGATTTTCTGTCCGCTCATTCGCTTCACTCCCTTGCGTGCTGTTGTCCGGACGGCGTCCGCGGTGCGGACCAGGGCTTGGCCCGCATGGTGGCGGAGATTGCCCCCGCCTCGCAATGGCCCGGCGCTCGATTCCGCCGCGCCGTCCTGCGGCGCGGCTACGCACGATGGCGCGCCTCCGCGCAGGCTTCGCTCGTAAAGGCGGCGTAACGTCTTCGTAAGATACGCATTAAATTCAAGGCCTTATCGATAAATTTCGCTGAATCCGCGGCTGCCACCAGGTGACCCGCCGCCGCCTTGTCCGCTAGGTCTCGCGCTGGAAGTGGCGACGGTAGTTGCGTGCAATGCCCAGCGGACAGAAGCCAAGGCCGCAGCCATCGGTGTGCGATGTCACGGCGCTCTATGCGGCCGCCCGCGAGCACCATCGCGCGCGGCAATTCGCGTCCGCGCAGGCGCTCTATCAGCAGGTGCTCGCCGTCGAGCCCGACCATCTCGGTAGCCTTTATCACCTCGCCATTCTTGCCATCGAGACCGGCCGCCCGCGCGTCGCGATCGAGCTGCTCACGCGCGTGATCGCCCGGCGCGCGGCGCCCGACGCGCACTACCATCTCGCGCTGGCGCTGCAGTCGGAGCGGCGGCTCGCGGAGGCGGAGGCGCACTATCGCGAGGCTACCGCGCTCAAGCCCGATTATGCCGAGGCGCAGATGAATCTCGGCAACGTGCTCGCCGAGCAGGGCCGTCGCGACGAGGCGGCCGCGTGCTACGCGCGCGTGCTCGCGCTCGATCCGCGCGCCGTGATCGCGCACTACAATCTCGCCAACATGCTGGCCTTGCTCGGCCAGCTCGACGAGGCGGAGGCGCATTTTCGCGCGGCGATCGCCTGCCGCCCCGGTTTTGCCGAGGCGTGGAGCAACCTCGGCAACCTCATGCGCGACCGCGGACGCGGCGCCGAGGCCGAGGCGGCCTATCGCCGCGCGCTCGTGCTCAAGGCAGACCACGCGGAAGCGCACAACAATCTCGGCGTCATGGTCGCGGCGCGCGGCGCCCCGGCGCAGGCGATCGCGCACTACCGCCGGGCGCTCGCGGCGCGGCCAGGCTTCGTCGAGGCGCACAACAATCTCGGGCTCGCGCTCGCACGCAGCGGCGATGCGGCCGGCGCCGTGCAAAGCTTTCGCGAAGCGCTCCGCCATAAGCCCGACGATCTCGACGCGACGCATCATCTCGCGCGCGCCTTGTTCGCCCAGGGCGCGGCTGCCGAGGCCGTCGCGCTGCTCACCCGGGTGCTCGACCGCAACGGAAACGCCGAGACGCGCAGCCTGTTCGCTTTTTGCCTGCGCGGGCTTTCCGGCGAGGAGCTCGAACCGGTGCGCGACTACGTCCTGCGCGCGCTCGCCGAAGGCTGGGCGCACAACGGCGATCTCGAGCAGCCCGGCATCATGCTGGTCAAGCGTGCGCACGCGATGGCAGCCTGCATCGTGCTCGCCAATGCGGCCTGGCTCGCCGGAAGCATGGCCGACCTCGCGCAACTCCTGGCATGATCGGGCTCGCATCGATTGCCGGCGATTCCCTGCTGCGCCAGCTCTTGATCTCGGGGCGCGTGCGCGATCCCGATCTCGAGCGGGTGCTGACGGTGGCGCGCCGCGTGCTGCTCGATTGGGCGTGCGGCGCCAACGCATCGGGCGGCGAGCTCGTGGCGTTCTTCGGCGCGCTCGCCGAGCAGTGCTTTCTCAACGAATATGTCTTTGCCGAAAGCGATGACGAGCGCGCCGCGATCGCGCGCATCGCCGCAACGCTCGGCGAGCGGGCGCAGGGCGGCGGCGAGATCCTGCCCGAATGGTTGCTCGCGACCGCCGCCTACCGGCCGCTGCACGCGCTTGCCGGCGCCGATGCGTTGCTCGCCCGCGCCTGGCCGGAGCCGATCGAGCGGCTGCTGACGCTGCAGGTGCGCGAGCCGCGCGAAGAGCAGGCCATTCGCGCCGCGCTGCCTGCGCTCACCCCGATCGCGGATCGGGTGTCGCGCGCCGTGCAGGCGCAGTACGAAGAGAACCCCTATCCGCGCTGGATCATGACCGCGCCGGCCGGCCAGCCGATCGCGATCGACGACGACATCCGGCGCAAATTCCCGCTGGCGCCATATCGTCCCCGCGGCGCCGCCGCGACGCTCGACATCCTGGTCGCCGGATGTGGCACCGGCGCGCATCCGATCGAGACCTGCCGGCGATACGCGGGCGCGCGCGTGCTCGCGCTGGATCTCAGCCGCACGAGTCTCGCCTATGCGGCGCGCAAGACGCGCGCGCTCGCGCTCCCGATCGAATATGCGCAGGCCGACATCCTCGCGCTCGGCGGGCTCGGCCGCAGCTTCGACGTGATCGAGGCGTCGGGCTCGCTGCAATGCCTCGCCGATCCGGCGGCCGGCTGGCGGGTGCTGCTCGGGCTGCTCGAGCCCGGCGGGCTGATGCTGCTCGGCCTCTACAGCCGGCGCGCGCGCGCGGACATCAATGCGGCGCGCACGCAGATCGCGCAGTGCGGCTATGGCGGCACGGCCGACGGCATCCGGCGCTTCCGCCAGGACGCGATGGCGTGGGCGGATGGCACGCCGGGCAAGTCGGCGACGCGCCTCGGCGACTTCTATGCGATGAGCGGCTGCCGCGACCTGCTCTTTCACGTGCAGGAATATCAGCATGACTTGCCGCAGATCGCCGCGTTCATCGCCGCCGAGCGGCTGGCCTTTCTCGGCTTCGAGCTCGACATTCGCGTGTTGCACGCCTACGCGGCGGAAAATCCCGATGACCCGGCGATGATCGATCTCGACCGCTGGCACCGGTTCGAGGCGGCCAATCCGGCGACGTTCGTCGGCATGTATCAGTTCTGGGTGCAGAAGACGTAAAGTTGCTCAGGCGCCGCTGCGCGGCTTGCGATGCTCCAGGCCCCAGTGGGCAAGCGCGATGAGCGCGGGGCGAAGGGTCGCGCCGAATTCGGTGAAGGAATATTCGGTCGCGTGCACGCCGCCGTCGCGGAATTCGCGCCGCGCCACGACGCCGTCCGCCTCGAGCGACTTGAGATGCGCGGACAGCACTTTTTCGGAAATGCCGGTGATCACCCGCTTGAGATCGCTGAAGCGACGCGGGCCCTCGTTGAGCTCGCACAAAATCGACGGCTTCCATTTGCCGGCGATGACGTCGAGCGTCGCATTCACGGGACAGTAATATTCGCTCTTGCCCTGCGCCATCGCGCTCCCTTTCGTCGGCCGCCACTTACCGAGCAGTAAGTTATTGCCAACCGCATTTCGCTGCAGCATGTAGCAAGCATAACACTGCGGGCGAGGGTATGATCAGGATCATATGGATTTTCATCGCAGCGTTCGTCGTCGCGGCGATCGGGTTCGTTGCGCAAACATGTTTGGCGCAATCGCGCGACGTGGCCGCGGGTCTTGCGGCCTATGACCGCTTCGTCGCCGTGCTGCAGGCGCCGCGCTGCCTCAACTGCCATCCGCGCAGCGATCGTCCGCACCAGGGCGACGATCGCCACATCCACTTGATGAACGTGCAGCGCGGCGCCGACGGTTACGGCTTGGCGGTGATGCGCTGCCCCGCCTGCCATCAGCCGCACAACGCCGACATGGCGGGCGTGCCGGGTGCGCCCGGCTGGCATCTCGCGCCGCGCGCGATGGCGTGGGAGGGCCTGAGCAAGGCGGAGCTGTGCGGCATGCTGCTCGATCGGGGCCGCAACGGCGGACGCATTGTCCGTGATCTCGTCACGCACATGACGACCGACAAGCTCGTGCTGTGGGCATGGTCGCCGGGTGCAAACCGGAGCCTGCCGCCGCTCTCGGCGGAGGAATTCAAGCGCGCACTCGAAACCTGGGCCGAGGGCGGCGCGCCTTGCCCGCGCGGGAACTGAACATGACGCGATCATCTCTTGCCGCACTGTCACGGCGCGACCTGCTGCAGGGCGCCGCCGCAAGCTTCGTGCTGGTCGGCGGCAGGCTCGTGGCGGACGCCGCATCGGCGCAGGCGAGCGCCGCGACGCCGCTCAATGCGTGGATCGCGATCGCGGCCGACGGCAAGGTGACGCTGCAATGCGCCCACTCCGAGATGGGGCAGGGTATTTACACCACCTTCGCGGCGATCATGGCGGACGAGCTCGAGGCTGATTGGTCGACGTGCGACATCGTGTTTTCGCCGGTCGCCCCCGCCTATCGGCATCCGGTGTACAACTGGCAATTCACGGGCAATGCCGAGTCGATCCGCTCCTATCACGGGCTGATCCGCAAGATGGCGGCGGCCGCGCGCGAGATGCTGGTCATGGCGGCGGCGGACCAGTTGAATGTGCCGGCAAGCGAGCTTGCGGCGCGCGACGGAAAGGTGCTGCACAAGGCAAGCGGGCGCGCGCTCGACTTCGCCGCGCTCGCCCAGGCCGCTGCCGCGAAGGCGCCGCCCGCAGCGCCCGCCGTGAAGCCCGAGAGCGAGTGGCGGCTCGTCGGCCACGGCCGCTCGCTGCCGCGGCGTGACATTCCCGACAAGGTGCACGGCAGTGCGGCCTTCGGCATCGACATCAAGGTGCCCGGCATGGTCCACGCCGCCGTGATGAGCACGCCGGCGCTCGGCGGCAAGGCGGCGTCGGTCGACGAGGCGCCGGTGCGCGACATGGCGGGCGTCATCAAGGTGGTGCCGCTCGGCAACGTGGTCGCGGTGGTCGCCGAGCATTACTGGCAGGCGCGGCTCGCGCTCGCGAAGCTCAAGATCGACTGGCAGGGCGGCGAAACGTTCGACGACGCCGCGCTGGAGAAAAGCTTCCGCGCCGCCCAGCAGGGCAAGGAGGGTTGGGCGCTCGCCGAGAACAAGGGCGACGCCGTCAAGGCGCTCGCCGACACCAGGCACGTGATCGAAGCGGAGTACAGCGCGCCCTGGGTCTCGCATGCGCCGATGGAGCCGATGAACGCGACCGTCGCGGTGACCGATACGGGCGTGATCGTGTGGGCGCCGACGCAAGGCATGCAGATGACCCAGATCGTCGTCTCAAAAGTGCTCGGCGTGCCGCCCGAGAAGGTCACGATCAACCGGACATACCTTGGCGGCGGCTTCGGCCGCCGGCTGCTCGCCGACTTCGTCGCCCAGGCGGCGCTGTGCGCGAAGGCGGTGGGCCGGCCGGTGAAGCTGATCTGGTCGCGCGAGGAGGACATCAAGCAGGACGTCTACCGGCCAGGCTTCCTCAACCAGGTGCGCGCGCAACTCGGCAACGATGGCCTGCCGGCCGCGATCCATTTCAAGCTGGTCGCGCCGACGATCCTCGCGCCGGTGTCGCCGACGCCGATTCGGCCCGGCATGGTCGACGCGCTGTGCTGCGAGGGGCTCATGGAAAACCCCTACGCGATCGCCAACCGCCGCGTCGACTACAACATGCTGGGTACGCCGATCCCCACCATGGTGCTGCGCACGACCGGGCACGGCCCGAACAACTTCACCGTCGAGTCGTTCGTCGACGAGCTCGCGCATGCCGGCAAGCAGGACCCGCACCAGTATCGTCGCCGTCTGCTCGGCGACAACCCGGTGGCGCGCAAAGTGCTCGATCGCGCGGCCGAGCTCGCGCGCTGGGGCAAGGCGCCGCGCGGCCGCTTCCAGGGCATCGCGTTCGCGGACTGCTTCGGCTCCTATCTCAGCCAGGTGGCGGAGCTGTCGATCGAGGGCGGCGCCGTCAAGCTGCACAAGATCGTCACAGTGTGCGATCCCGGCCGCGTGCTCGACCGCATCAATGCCACCTCAATGATGGAGGGCGGCGTAGTGTGGGGCCTGTCGGCCGCGCTCTATTCGTCGCTGAGCTTCGATAAGGGGCATGTGCGCGAGCGGAATTTCGACCGCTTCCGCGTCGTCACGCTGCCCGACACGCCGGAGCTCGTCACCGACTTCCTGGAGAACCGCCCGGCGATCGGCGGCCTCGGCGAGGTCGGGCCGGTCTGCGTGCCAGCCGCGATCGGCAACGCGCTGTTCGCCGCGACCGGCGTACGGCATCGCCGCTATCCGTTCGCGCTCGACGGCGTGCGCACGGTCTACGGCAAGATCTTCGGCTGAGAGGAAGCCATGGCAACGTTCAGCTTCACCCTCAACGGTGCGCCCACGACGCTCGACGTCGATCCCTCGACGCCGCTGTTGTGGGCGCTGCGCGATCACCTCGGCTTGACGGGCACCAAGTTCGGCTGCGGCATCGCGCAGTGCGGCGCCTGCACGGTGCATGTCAACGGCGAGGCGGTGCGCTCCTGCGCCTACACGATCGACTCGGTTGCGGGCGCGCAGGTGACGACGATCGAGGGGCTCACGCGGGACGGGCCGCATCGGCTGCAGGAGGAATGGATCAAGGCGCAGGTGCCGCAGTGCGGCTACTGCCAGCCGGGCTTCATCATGGCGGCAGCCGCGCTGCTCGAGGCGAAGCCGCATCCGACGCCCGCCGATATCGCGGCGTCGATCACCAACATCTGTCGCTGCGGCACCTATGCGCGCATCAGCAAGGCGATCCTCGCGGCGGCGGGGGGTTAGGTCGTCGCCGCACGCGCGACCATCGTGAATGCGAGGTCGCCGAACCAGGCGCTGCCGTTTCCGCTCATGACCAGCGCGAGCACGCAGGAATGTGCCTCGTCGGGGACGTCGGCTTCGACCGCGACGGTCGTCCACTGCGGCGATTGCGCCGGCGCATCGGATGAGGCCGCGACCGTGAGGTCGCGCACGAGTGAGCTGGACCCGCCGTCATCCGGCTTCTTGCGAAACCGCATCAGCAGCAGCGCGCCGGCGCCCGTGCCCGCGCACTGCGTGCGGATCGCCGCGGCAAACCGCACGCGCTGGCCGCGCGAGATCTGCGCAGCGACCTCCTGCACGAGCCGAACGTCGCCCCAGCGCTGCCGGCCCGCGTCGCGCGTGAGGCGGACCGTGCGGCCGCCGGACGGCGCGGGATCGTTGCCGGAGGCGACCGCGTCGATCTTGTGGCGCTCGGCGCCGACGAGCCGCCACCCGGCCGGAACGCCGTCGCCGGCGAGCGCGAGGTTCGCCGGCGCGTCATGGATCGGCAGCGGCTGCGGCGCCGGCAGCGCCCGGTTGCGCCGCGCCGCCGTTGTGTCGGTAACGAACACGATCGCGTCGAACTGCGCGCGCGGGACGATCGCCATCGCGTACCTGGGGTCGACCTTGGCGGCGTCGACCGCGTCGTCGTCCTTGAGGTAATAGACCGCGCCGACGGACCGCATCGGCATCTCGGCGGCAAGCCACGCCGCGACCGCCCCGTCGCGCGGAGCGTTGGCGAGGTCGAGCGCGAAGCGCGGCAGCCCGGCTTGCGCCAGCGCCGCGTCGAGGCTGCCCGGCATCGGGCCCGCGATGCGATGATCCGCGAGCTCGCTTGACGAGCTGCGCGCCTGGAAGGCACCGCGGTCGAACGAGAAGCCGATCACGACCTGGGCGCGGCCGACCATCTCGTCGAGAGCCTTGCCCATGGCCTTGCCGTCCTCCGGATAGACCGCGCGCGCCACATGGCCGTTGTGCGCCCACAATACCGCCTTCGCGGCGGGACCTTCGGCCTCAAGCAGCGCGCAGACGTTTTCCGCCATGGCGGGGTCGCGCACGTTCGACGAAAGATCGGCCCGCAGCCGCGCGGCCTGGTCGAGGACGCTCGCATGCAGTCGGCCGAGGTGCCAGTCGAGCGCGCCGGTGGCGGCGATCCACGCCTCGCGCCGCTGCGCGAAGGCCTCGCGCATGCGCGCGATGCAGGCGAACGCTTCGTCGCGGCGCGCTGCGGCGAGTTGCGCGAACCGGTCGGTCGCGACGTCGCTCGCGAGCGGCGCAAGCTCGCTCCGGCACTCGGCGGCAAGGTCCGGGGCGACGCGGTCGAGGTAGTCGATGAGCCCGAGCGCCGCGACGGTCGGATACTGCATGTCGAAACCGTAGAACTTGACCTTGCGGTCGTGATGAACGTTCCACCAGCGCATCCATTCGATGAGATCGAGCACCTCCGCGGTGTCCCATGTCCAGAAGCGCATGTTGGCGAGCGCGGCGGCCGGATCGCCGGTGCCGTCGAGCACATAGGCGTTCACCGCGAGCGATTCCGGAAAGCTCGCCTCGATGCAGAACATGGTGAAGCCGAGCTCGGCGACGCAGAGCTCGAGCAGCCGGTGCTTGAGCGTGAAGAACTCGCGGGTACCGTGCGTCGCCTCGCCGAGCGAGACGATGCGGGCGTCGCCGATGACGGCGCGCAGCGGCGCGAGGTCGGCCAAGCCATGCCGCGGTTCGGCGGTCGTGAGCGGGATCGCGGCCGAACGGATCCATTCGACGACGGCGGCCGGGGCGGGCGGCGGGTTGCGAGCGTCCGTCGTATCCATCCTTCACGTCTCCGTGCTGCTACGATGCGGCGGGGACGGCGCGGAGTCGTTCGCACGCCGGAGCGCAGATACCTATGAAGTAGTTCACAGCGTGTTCCTCGTCATGCCCGCGAATGCGGGCATCCACGTCTTGCCTGCGGCAAAGAAAGTCGTGGATGGCCGGGACATAGGCGAGCGAAGCGACGCCGTTCTTCGAACGGCTATGCCCGGCCGTGACGGGCGAATCAATTCGCATCAGCGCGGATTGCCGTAAGGCGGGCGCGGGATCGCGAGGTGGGCGGCGCGCAGCGCGCCCGACCAGCGCTGGCGCAGATCCTGGAAGTAGGGCTCGCCCGGCTCGATGCGGTAGGCGAGCTCGGCCGTGCAGGTGTCGCGCCGCACGACCAGGAGATCGAGCGGCATGCCGACCGAGAGGTTGGAGCGCATGGTCGAGTCGACCGAGATCAGCCCGATCTTGAGCGCATCGTAGAGGTCGGTGTCGAAGGTGACGGCGCGGTCGAGCACCGGCTTGCCGTACTTGTGCTCGCCGACCTGCAGATAGGGCGTGTCGATCGTGCATTCGATGAAATTGCCGGCCGAGTAGATCATGAACAGGCGCGGCCGCTCGCCCCTGATCTGGCCGCCGAACAGCATCGAGATCTCGAACTTGACGTCGGCGGCCTCGAGCGCCTCCTCGTCGGTGCGGTGGACCTCGCGGATGGCGCGGCCGATGCGCTGCGCCGCCTGGAACATGGTCGGCGCGTTGAGCAGCGTCTCGCGCTCGCCGGTCGTCTCGTCGGGAAAGCCCTCGTGCAGGATGCTCAGCACCGACTGGGTGAGCGACAGGTTGCCCGAGGAGGCGATCGCCATCACGCGCTCGCCCGGCACCATGAAGCTGTGCAGCTTGCGAAACACCGAGATGTTGTCGAGCCCCGCATTGGTGCGGGTGTCGGCGATCATCACGAGGCCGTCGCGGACGAGGATGCCGCAGCAATAGGTCATGGTCGTGCGCCCGATTCCCCGACGTTATAGCCGCGGGCGGGCGAATAGCGAATAGGGAGTAGCGAATAGGGGACTACTCGCCATTCGCCATTCGCCCTGCTCAATTCTGCATCTGCCGCTGCGCCTGATCGACCACCACGGTGACGGCAAGCGTCTCGGCGCCGCCGCCGTAGCGGGTGCCGCGCACCGGCGCGGCGCCGAGGTAGTCGAGCCCGGCCGCGACGCGGACATGGGCGTCGGTCGCGCAGATGCCGTTCGCCGGGTCGAACGCGATCCAGCCGTAGTCGGGCAGGTGCGCCTCGGCCCAGGCGTGGCCGGCCTCCTGGCGCACCACCCCGTCGGCGCGGTGGAAGTATCCGGACACGTAGCGCGCCGGAAAGCCGAGCTCGCGCGCCGCCGCGATGAAGATGTGGGTCAGGTCCTGGCACACGCCGCGCTTGAGCGCGAAGGCTTCCGCCGCCGTCGTCGAGGCCTTGGTCGGATCGGTGTCGAACGCGACCTCCTCGTGGAGGCGCGCAAGCAGCGCGTGCAGCAGCCCGAGCGCATTGCCGTCGGCGCCGGCGCGCACGTCGTTGGCGCAGGCGACGATCGCGGCGTCGGGCATCGTGAGCGGGGTCGAGCGCAGAAACATGCTGGGCGGAAAGTGCTCGATGGTGCCATGCATCATGCCGTGCGTGTCCTGCGTCTCGACCTCGCCCTCGACCAGGATGCGCAGGCTCTCGAGCGGCCCGTCGACGCTGAACGTGTGGGTGACGTTGCCGAACGCGTCCTCTTGCGCGTCGAGCCGGCAATCGGCCGCGACATCGATGCGCCAGTCGACCACGTACTGGCCGTCGTGGTTGCGCGGCGTCATCCGCAACGTCTGGATCACGCCCTTGGGCGGCTCGGCGTAGTGGTAGACGGTTTCGTGCGAGACACGGATGCGCATGGGGGGATCATGGCATGTGGGGCGTATCTGTCCACTCGGGCAACCTCGAACCGCCCTCATCCTGAGGAGCTCGGCCTGCAGGGCCGAGCGTCTCGAAGGACGAGGGCGGCCGATGACTCGCGGCCCATGGTTCGAGACGCGACGCTTCGCGTCGCTCCTCACCATGAGGCGGAGTGAGGTGGTTCGTCGCGATTGTCCTCACATCAAATACTGCTCGCTCACCGCGGCGCCGAGCTGGTTGTTGTCGTTGATGAACTCGCCGATGAACTCGTGCAGGCCGCTCTGGAAGATCTCGTTCATGCGGCTGTTCTGCAGGCGGGTGCGCACCGCGCGCGCCCGGCGCTGCGCCGGACCCTGCCGGCCGTAGGCGTGCGCGATGGCGTCGAAGAAGCGCACCAGGTTCTCGTAGCAGCTCGCGAGCGAGCGCGGCATCTGCTCGTTGAGGATCAACAGGTCGGCGACCAGCCAGGGCTTGAGGTTCTCTCTGTAAACCCAGTGGTAGGCCGTGAGCGCCGAGACGGTGCGCAGGATCGCGGCCCACTGGAAATAGTCGAGCGAGCCGCCGATCGGCTCGTCGGCGGGCAGCAGCAGATGGTATTTCACGTCGAGGATGCGCGCCGTGTTGTCGGCGCGCTCGAGATAGACGCCGAGCCGGGTGAAGTAATAGGCGTCGTTGCGCAGCATCGTGCGGTAGGCGGAGCCGTCGAAGCGCAGCGAGGTCTCCTGCACCCAGCGCAGGAAGCGCAGCAGCTCCTCGCGGGTGGAGAGGCCGTTGCCGTAGCGCTTGAGCTCCAGCCACCCGCCGTTGATCGCGTCCCACATCTCGGCCGTGAGCGCGGTGCGCACCGCGCGCGCATTGGTGCGCGCCATCTCGAAGCAGTTGCGGATCGAGGAGGGGTTGTCGATCGAGAAGGCGAGGAAGTCGATCGCGCTCTCCTCGGTCGCCTCGGAATAATGCGCCGCGAAGGCCTTGGCGCTGCCCGCCGTCGCGATCGCCGACTCCCATTCGTTGGTGCCGCCCACATAGGAGAGCGGCATCGCGGTCAGCCGCTGCGTCGCCTCGAGGGTGCGCGCGACGAACTCGGCGCGCTCGATGTAGCGCGCGAGCCAGTAGAGGCTGTCGGCGGTGCGGCTCAGCATCGGGTCAGCTTTCGAGCACCCAGGTATCCTTGGTGCCGCCGCCCTGGCTGGAATTGACGACGAGCGAGCCTTCGCGCAGCGCGACGCGGGTCAGGCCGCCGGGAACGATGCGGATCTCCTTGCCGGTGAGCACGAAGGGGCGCAGATCGACATGGCGCGGTGCGATGCCGCTCGCGACGAAGGTCGGGCAGGTGGAGAGCGCGAGG
>Ga0209006_10004477_pt1 | contig 12683 bp, 11 predicted proteins | sample JacPin_JW_Ref_O2_FD_188567 | JGI IMG/M metagenome (GOLD analysis project Ga0209006, IMG submission 188567) | Forest soil microbial communities from Algoma, Ontario, Canada - Jack Pine, Ontario site 1_JW_Ref_O2 (SPAdes) (version 2) | ecosystem: Environmental > Terrestrial > Soil > Boreal...
GAGAGTCACGCGGTTGCGCGCGTCCTTCCCGGGCGGGGTTCCGGGTCTCGCGTTCCATCCCGGCAATGAACGGGCGGGCTATTCTCAGTAGTCCCTCCGGGATCGTGCGCAATAAGCCGCTGCCTCGATTTCCTCGGTCGTGTCCTCTGGGGTTGACGCATTCGACCGACTGTCCTGACCATCCCGGCGATGCCTCCACCCCGCCGCCTCACCCCATGCTAGAATCAAGCCAGACACAATGCTGAATGCTTCCTGACATTGAAAATCTGCTGAAGCTGCAGGGCACGGACAAAGAAATCCGGCGGCTGCAGGACGAGATCGCCGAATTCCCCAAGCGCGCGGCCGTCATTGAGCAGAAGCTGGCCGGCACCAAGGCGCAACTGGAAAAGGCCCAGGCCGCGGTCAAAGCTGACGAAGCTGCCCGCCGCAAGTACGACACCGCGATTGCCGACCTGCGCGGCAAGATTTCCAAGTATCGCGACCAGTCCCTCGACGTTAAGACCAACGAGCAATATAAAGCGCTGCTGCATGAGATCCAGTTCGCGGAGAAAGAAATCGCCGCCAACGAAGATAAGATTCTCGAGCTGATGGTCAATGCCGACGCCCGCGACAAAGAAGTCAAAGCTGCGCAGGCCGAACTGAAAGCCGAAACGGCGGAGATCGAAAAAGAAAAAGAACAAGCGCGCCAGCGCACCGCGGAAGACGAAAAGCAGCTTACTGAGTGGCGCGGGAAACGCGACCAGATCCGCACGGGCGTCAATGAAGATCTACTGCGGCATTACGAGCGCGTTTCCAAATTTCGCGGATCTGGCCTCGCAGAAGTCCTCAATTCCAAGTGTGTGGGTTGCCAGGTGATGTTGCGGCCGCAGACGTACAACGAAGTCCGCACCGGCCAGCACACTGTCATTTGTGATTCCTGCCAGCGCATTCTCTATTTCAATCCGGAGCATGAACTCGTACCGGAAAAAATGACGATTACGCGTGCGCGCCGCCATCATCCAAAGATCGACGCTCCGCAGGCTTGGTACTACAAGTCGGATTTCGCCAATGAAGGCGAGGTCTACATGTGTCTCACTAATTCCGGCGGTCAAGCTACCCGGCGGGTCTACGAGATGCACACCGGTCGCCTTTTCGGTGACATCCTCAGCCGCGAAGGCGATTATCGCCATGCGTTTCCGGAAGATATCACCGGCGCGATTCGCTTGAACGGTGGATGGAAAGAAGAAGAACTGGAAATCTGGGGCACGGAGCTTCCGATGGTCGTGCTCGACGCGCTGCTCGCCGATCTGGAAGCTGCCCGCTACGAAATGCAAGCCCGCCCCGCCGCCAAGCCCGAAGCGGCTGCCGCAGTGCCCACAGAACAGGCCGCAAGCTGAAGTAGGGCTCTGTACCGGTGAACCTCTGTGCCTCCTCGGTGTTACTCCGTGTGTAAGATTTTGACTTTCCTGGCTCGCGCGGAAAATTTCCCCTATCAAGTTCGGCCGGCCCGCGAAGGTTAAGATAGCCTGATGCCCGAAAATGTAGCAGTCACCCGGCCCGCGGTCAAAGTGTCTCCCCGCGGCGCGTCCCGGCTTAAGAACGGCCACGTTTGGGTCTACCGCTCCGAGGTTCTGTCCACAGACGGAGCTTCTCCAGGCTCGGTGGTTACGGTCACTGATCACCGTGGCAAGCCTCTGGGCACTGCTTTTTATTCCAGCACTTCGCAAATTGCCATTCGCCTGATTTCGCAAGACGCGGTCGCAGATATCCCCGCGCTACTGCGGCAACGCATCGCCGAAGCCGTTGCCTACCGCGAACGAGTTGTCCGCGATACCGACGCTTACCGAGTTATCTTTAGCGAAGCCGACGGCCTGCCGGGAATCATCGTTGATCGATATTCCGACATCCTTTCGCTGCAAATCCTCACGCAGGCAGTGGACTCCGATCCTTTGCGCCAGGTCCTGATTTCGGAACTGAGCGCACGCCTGAAACCCATCTCAATTGTCGAACGCGTCGACCCGCGCATCCGCGAACTCGAGAGCCTTCCACCACGCGAGTCAGGGCTGATCCAGGGCAATAAGACCTCGACGATTGTCACTATGAATGGCGTTCAGTTTCATCACGAAGCCCTGGAGGGCCAGAAGACTGGCGCATTTCTGGATCAGCGGGAGAATTACTCGGCTATCGCACAATTTGCTCACGGGGATGCTCTTGACGCCTTTTGTTATCAGGGAGGCTTTACCCTTCATCTCGCCCCGCATTGTTCCACGGTCACGGGGGTGGACAGTTCGCGGGCTGCTCTGGAAGCCGCGGACCGGAACGCCGCGCTGAATGGCCGGGAAGTCGAGTGGATCGAAGCCAACGCCTTCGACTTGCTCAAGGACTATTCCGTCTCGGACCACCGCTACGACACCATTGTGCTCGATCCTCCTGCCTTCGCGAAAACCAAGCGCGACCTCGACGCGGCCATGCGTGGCTACAAGGAGCTCAACCTCCGCGCGCTGAAGATGCTGCGCCCCGGCGGATTCCTCGTCTCCTGCTCCTGCTCCTGCCACGTTGGTCCCACGGACTTCGTGGAAATGCTGGCCAGCGCCGCCCAAGACGCCCGTCGTCAACTGCGCTTGGTGGAACTGCGAGGCCAAGCCAAAGATCATCCGGTCGTGCCCGGAATAGCCGAAACCTCCTATCTTAAGTGCGCCATTTTGTTCGTAAATTAATGAAAATAAGGCAACATATATACATTGATAATAATACGCTAAGATTTTATGATTCCTTTGCGCTAATTAAGCGTCTAATGAAATGAACCCGAAGCCAAAAACGATAAATGCAGCTTCTGGGAGTACCTGAAATTCCAACACCACCAATTTCTGAAGGAGGATTTACTATGACCGTTCTTACCCGTTGGGAACCATTCCGCGAAGTCGCCACCTTGCAGGACCGGATGAACCGCCTGTTCCGTGACACCTTTAACCAGACTGGCGGCGACGAGGCTCTGACCAGTTCGACTTTTGCCCCTTCCGTCGATGTTTACGAAGACGAGCACAGTGTCACCCTGAAGATCGAAGTGCCAGGAATCGATGAGAAAGACATCGATGTCCGCATCGAGAACAACACGTTGACCGTGCACGGCGAGCGCAAGATCGAAAAGGAAGAGAAGGAAGAGAACTATCGCCGCGTGGAGCGTCATTATGGCACCTTCACCCGCACTTTCACCCTGCCCACCACGGTGGACTCGGAGAAGGTTGTAGCCAACTACGACAAAGGCGTGCTGAAGATCACTTTGCCCAAAAAGGCTGAAGCCAAACCCAAGCAGATCAAAGTGAACGTCGGCGGCGAAAAGACGCTCGCTGTCAAGCAGCCCGCTGCCAAGGAAGTAAAGAGCGCCAGCCAGGCCGCGTAAGGCAATACCTATGTAGGGACAGCCGCCTCGGCTGTCCGGCCGAGCGAAGCTCAACTCGGTTTTCTGCGGGAGGCGGCAAACCTGCCGGCCTCCCGCTTTTGTTTGAAAGCCGGCGCTTGGCTCGGATGACTGAGTTGGTCCACAATACTTGCAGGGTGCCTGAGCTTTGAAAGAAACGCTCGAAGCCATAAACCAGATGCAGGCCGATGGCGTCATCGGGAAATACGCGATCGGTGGAGCTGTCGGCGCAACATTCTGTCTGGAACGAGCAGCAACCATCGATTTGGATGTCTTCGTGACGCTGTCAGGGCCGACCCCGAGAACGTTGATCAGGTTGTCGCCGATTTGTGAATACCTGAAGCAGCATGGCGGCGTGGAGGAAGCTGAATACATTGTCGTCGGTGATTGGCCGGCCGAAAGATGGCAGGATTTCGAGCACAGATTTCTGGAAGGCACAAATGGATAAATCAAAGATGCGATCGCGCATGGCATCGCTAAGCTTTACCGAGAAGATCAAGATTTTGGAAAAACTTCGTGACCGCGACAAAGCCATCGCCGCCGCTGGACTAAGAAAAAAACCGCAGTGGCAAACCGAGAACCAGCCGTCCAAGAAGTAAGCGAGAGCAATTTCGAAACAACAGATCATTGATTGGAGTGACCTATGCCCATACGTTGGGACAAATTCACCGTAAAAGCCCAGGAAGCCATCCAGCGCGGCAACGATCTTGCCTCCGAACACGGCAATCCCGAATTGCTGCCTCTGCATTTGCTTGCTGCCCTGCTTGAAGATAAAGAAGGCATCGTTCTGCCAGTGCTGGAAAAAATCGGCATCGGGCCGCAGGCCGTGCTGAGCGATATCTATCGCGAGATTGAAAAGCTGCCGAAAGTTTCCGGCAGTGCGGCTCAAGCAAGTCTCTCGAACGCCGCCAACAAACTTCTGGAACAAGCTTTCAAGGAAGCGGCCAATTTCAAAGACGAATACGTCTCCACCGAGCACCTGCTGCTGGCCATCACGCACCTGCGACAAGATGCCGCGCAGCAGATTCTGGCCCGTCATGGCGCGACCTATGACGCAATTCTGAAGGCTTTGACCGTGATCCGCGGTTCGCAAAAGGTTACCGACCAGAATCCGGAAGGGAAGTATCAAGCCCTGGAACGCTATGCTCGCGACCTCACCGAGCAAGCTCGCCGCGGAAAACTCGACCCGGTCATCGGACGCGACGAAGAAATCCGTCGAGTGGTTCAGGTGCTCTCCCGGCGTACGAAAAATAACCCCGTACTTATCGGCGAACCGGGTGTGGGAAAGACTGCCATCGTTGAAGGCCTGGCGCAGCGCATCATCTCCGGCGACGTTCCGGAAGTTCTGAAGAATAAGCGCGTCGTTTCGCTCGATCTCGGGGCGATGCTCGCTGGTGCGAAATATCGTGGCGAATTCGAAGACCGCCTGAAAGCTGTTCTCAAGGAAATCGGCGATGCCCAGGGACAGATCATTCTCTTCATCGACGAACTTCACACCTTGGTCGGAGCCGGCGCAGCGGAAGGCGCAATCGACGCCTCCAACATGCTGAAGCCGGCGCTAGCGCGCGGCGAACTGCGTGCCATCGGCGCAACCACGCTCAACGAATACCGCAAGTACATCGAAAAAGATGCCGCGCTCGAACGCCGCTTCCAGATCGTCTTCGTCGGGGAGCCTAATGTCGAAGACACCATCGCTATTCTCCGCGGATTGAAAGAGCGCTACGAAGTGCATCACGGCGTACGCATCAAGGATTCGGCCATCGTCGCCGCGGCTACGCTCTCGCATCGGTACATCTCGGACCGCTTCCTGCCTGACAAGGCCATCGACCTAATCGATGAAGCGGCTGCATCGCTACGCATTCAAATCGATTCTCTGCCCACCGACATCGATCAACTCGATCGCCGCGCCACGCAACTGGAAATAGAAAAGCAGGCGCTGAAGAAAGAAGACGACGCGAACTCGAAAGAACGGCTCGGCGTCATTGAAAAAGAGCTGGCCGAAATTCGCGAAAAATCCAACGCTCTGAAAGCCAACTGGAAAAAAGAAAAAAATCTGATTGCTCGTGCACGCGCGCTAAAAGAACAACTCGAAAAGCTGAAGATAGAAGAGCAAGCGGAAGAGCGCAAAGGCAATCTCCAGCGCGTCGCAGAAATCCGCTACGGCCTCATCCGCCAGACCGAACAGGAACTCGAGAAGCTTACGAAGCAGATGGAGACTCCCGGCAGAGCGCGCATGTTGAAAGAAGAGGTCGATGAAGAGGATGTGGCTCGCATCGTTTCCAAATGGACTGGCATTCCCGTCTCGAAGATGCTCGAAGGCGAAGTGAAAAAACTGGTCACCATGGAAGAGCGACTGCGCCAGCGCGTCATCGGCCAGGATGAAGCGCTCGAACGCGTGTCCAATGCCATCCGCCGGTCACGCGCCGGACTCAGCGATCCCAAGCGGCCCATCGGCTCTTTCATTTTTCTTGGGCCTACAGGCGTCGGCAAGACCGAACTCGCGCGAGCCCTCGCCGAATTTCTGTTCGATGACGAGCACTCCATGATCCGCATCGACATGTCGGAATACATGGAAAGGCATTCGGTCGCGCGTTTAATCGGTGCGCCTCCGGGCTATGTCGGCTATGAAGAAGGCGGACAACTTACGGAACTGGTTCGCCGGCGTCCCTACGCGGTCGTGCTCTTCGACGAAATCGAAAAGGCGCATCCCGACGTCTTCAACGTGTTGCTGCAAATGATGGATGATGGCCGTCTCACCGACGGCAAGGGCCGCATGGTAGATTTCAAGAACACGATCCTGATCATGACTTCGAATATCGGTTCGTCATTCCTGCAAAGCGAAGGCATGCGCTCGGAAAAAGATTTTGAAGAGGCGTCGAAGCACGTGATGAACGCGCTGCACGGCCATTTTCGGCCGGAGTTCCTTAACCGCGTCGACGACATCATCGTGTTCAAGCCGCTAGCCAAAGAACAGCTGGTCAAAATCATCGACTTGCGTCTGGAAGACGTTCGCCGCCTGCTGGCCGACCGCAAGATCTCGCTCGAACTGACCGACGCAGCCAAAGACCTGCTCTTCACGCAGGGCTTCGATCCGAACTTTGGCGCGCGTCCATTGAAGCGAGCGATTCAGAAGCTGGTGCAGGATTCGCTGGCGTTGAAGATTCTCGACGGCGAGGTCTTGCACGGCGATCACATCGTCGTGGATGCCGACAAGAAACGCGGCAAGATGACCTTTGCCGTGAGCAAGCGCGTAGGCGAAAAGGAACCGGCAAAAGCAAAGCGCTGAAGTTGCAAGAGCGAACGTGGGCAGGTAGCATTTATCTCACCCACCCGTGAGTCCGCTTGAAGCCTGCCTCCGCCCCTTCTACACTGGGACTATGCATGCGCACGATCACGGGGGCGGCGGCCCCACCCGAGTGCTTAAGATATCGCTCGGTGTCACTCTGGCCTACATCGTGCTGCTGGTCGTCGCCGGCCTGCGGTCACATTCGCTGGCATTGCTCTCCGAGGCGGGACACAATCTTTCCGATTTTCTAGCGCTGCTGCTTTCGCTGGTCGCGGTTTACTTTCAATCTCGTCCGGCCAGTTCGACCAAGACCTATGGCTATCACCGCGCTGGCGTTTTGGCCGCACTGGTAAATGCCGGATCTCTGGTTGCGGTTTCCTTCTTTATTTTCTACGAGGCAGTTCGGCGCCTTCAACACCCGGAGCATGTGCAGGCCGCGATTATGATGTGGGTCGCCGCAGCCGGTGTCGTGATGAACGGTGCGATCGCCCTGCTGCTGTATCGCTCCGGCGGGGACGTGAATATCCGGAGTGCGTTGCTGCACGAAGTGGGCGACACGCTCTCCACCGCGGCCGTGATCTTCGGCGGCTGGGCCATTCTTCTGACCGGGAATAACTGGATCGATTCGGCCTTGTCCCTGGCCATTGGCACGTTGATTCTGTGGTCGGGATACGGCATCGTACGAGAGACGCTAAACATCCTGCTGGAAGGAACTCCGCGCGGCATGAAGCTGGAGCGGGTCGCCTCCGCTATCCGCGCCATCGAAGGCGTCAACGACGTTCACGATCTACACGTCTGGAGCATCGGTTCGGAAACTCATGCGCTCTCCTGCCACATATCCATCGCCGACATTCCTCCCTCGGTCAGCGAGCGAATTCTTCGCGATGTGAAAAGTTGCCTGCATCAGAACTTCCGCATCGACCACACTACAATCCAATTCGAGCATGTGATCTGCGAAGTGGCGCACGGATGCGTGATGCCGGTCGCAGAGAGTGTGAGCCATCATCATCACGGCCACCAGCATTGAGGCAACCGTGCTGATTCCATATCATGGGAGCTTGGAGCTAAAGGGGATAGCGAACAATCTACTCCGTAGGGATTAGGCCGCACGAATTAAGCAATCGCCGATTGCATCACCCTTGACTAGCAGCTACTATTGATGCCAATATTCGTGCAGTTTCGACTCCCTCCCCCAAGGGATGCGATTCGGGTTCGCATCTCTGACGAAGTCGGACCTAATTTTCATCTGCACGCCAACTTTTTCTGTATTCAGGGTATCTCTCGTACGCCGGGACATCGGGCATTAGATTTTAAGGGAGACAGGAGTGGGGGCATGAGCAGGATCCGGACATTGTGTTTTGGCCTTCTACTACTTGAGGGAATCGCTGCGCAAGCCCAGATTCAATCCTCTTTTTTTGGTATGGGTGTGGCGACTCCTACCGACCCGCCGCAGGTGACCTATGGGACTCTCTCCCATCCCGCAGTGGCATGGACAACCATCGAAGGCAAAGCTCGGGGTACCTTCAACTTCATGCCCATTGATGGGTTCGTCAAGATCGCTCCGAAAGATGCGAATGGCGTTGCAATTCTGGACCTGGTGATGGGCTGGACGCCGGGTTGGGCAGTTGCCGACCAGACTTCTTGCTTCCACAATAAGAATGGGACTCTATCCTGTACGGTCCCGCCGGACAACATTCAGGACTGGATTGATTTCATCACCGCTGTGGTGAACCATTACAACGGCACGGCTGCGCCGCACATCAAGTACTACGAAATCTGGAACGAGATGAGCAACACTAAGTTCTGGACCGGAACGCCGGCGCAGATGGTGGCGCTTGCGCAGGCAGCGTATCCGATCATCAAGCAAGATCCGTATGCCCAGGTTGTGACCCCGTCGGTTGTGTGGAAGAGCGGCGTTAAGTACATGACCGCCTATCTGCAAGCTGGCGGTTATCAGTATGCCGATCTTATTTCGTTTCACGGATACCCGAGTCAGACAGGGGGTGGCGCGCCCGTGCCAGTGCCCATGCCGGAGAGCCCACTTTCCACCAACGCGCCCATCATGACCATGATCACTACCTTCCGCAGCATTGCGGATAACAACGGGATGCTGAACAAGCCAATGGTCACGACCGAAGGCGGATGGGGAACGAATGGCGTGACCGATCCCGACATGCAGGCGGCATGGATTACGCACTACGAGATTTTGCAGGCAGGACTCGCCGCCAGCAACAATCTGCTGTTTCAGACCTGGTACACATGGGGTTACGTGCTGTCGGGTACGATCGAAACGAGTACAGGAAGTCCCACGCCGGCAGGTCTGGCGTATAACGTCGTGCTCACGTGGCTCACCGGATTGACTCCATCGCCCTGCACAGTATCGGGGAACATCTACACGTGCCAGATTGCGCCACTCAAGCAGATCGTCTGGGATAGCTCCCAAAGCTGTAGTAACGGAGTATGCACGACTGCGCCTTATTCCCCGGACCCGTCCTATATCATTAGCGAAGACATCACGGGGAAGAGAGCGCCGGTCAACAACGACACGGTAAATCTGGGGATCAAGCCGCTGCTGCTGGTGAAGTGAAGCTTGGTCTCGCGATTATTACGAGGATCCTGGTTTCGGCTGCGGGTTCTGACCCTGCTTTTCATAGATCTCTCGCGCTCGCTCAATCGTGTCCGCCTCTTCCGCCGATTTATCCGGCCGTATCCGCACGATGCGGGGAAAGCGAAGTGCATAGCCGCTCTCATGCCGATGTGACTTCATCATGTTGTTGAACGCTACTTCCAGCACGATCTTGGGCTCAACCACGCGGCGGTAGCCTTGATCTTCGAGCGTGTGTTCCAGGAACCACTTCGTCATCTCGGCAATTTCGGCGTCGGTTAATCCGGAGTAAGCCTTGCCGATATTTACCAGCCGGCCTTCATCCCGATCCCACACCGCGAAGGTGTAGTCGCTGAGGACGCCAATCCGCTTTCCATGGCCATATTCCGCCGCAGTGACAACGACATCCAGAGTGGCCAACTCGCGCTTCATCTTCAGCCAGGATTTTCCGCGCTTGCCCGGGGAGTATAGCGAGTTCAGGTCTTTGATCATCAACCCTTCATTGCCTCGCGCCTGAGCGGCGGCGAACAACTCTTCCAGTTCATCGCTGGATGCCGCGCGCAAGACGGGGGCGCGGATGATGCTGGCCGGAGCCTGCTTGTCTTCCGTGTTGAAGACCAAATTACGTTGCAGATGTTTTGTCTCGGCGCCTCTGTGGTGAATTGTTTTTCCGTCGGCGGCAAGAATCTGATCCACCATCCGCGCCCGTTCCCACAGCGGAAAGTCGATCGCCAACTGCCCGCCAGCGTATAAGACATCAAACGCCAGATAAGCTACGGGAACCTCGCGCAACATTCGTTCGCTCACTTTCTTGCGTCCCAACCGTTGTTGTAAAACAGAAAACGGCCGCGCATAACCGAGATCCGACGCTTTCTCCTTGCTGGCATCAGACACCGTTTCGTCCACGACTTGCTGCGTTTGCTCTAAGTCCGCCGGATAGTTCCAGGCCACAATTTCGCCATCCAAAATCGCCTCGCCGTCGAGCTGCGCGAAAGCTTGCTCCAACTCCGGGAACGATTCTGTGATTTCATCACGCGTGCGAGAGAACAATTTCACTTCGCCATTTGCGAAATGCGCTTGTGCGCGAATCCCATCATATTTATCTTCAACCGCTGCCTCGGCGAAGTAACTCAATCCCTCCTCCGCCGAATCGACCGGACTCGCCAACATGAATCCCTGGGGATGAAACAATCGCATCTTCGCTTGCGCCAGCTTGCCTTTAGCGGCGAAGCGAAGCGTTTCTCCAATGTCGCCGAGCAGCATGTTGGACCGCTGAACTTCGGCCAGTGTGCCGCCATAAGCCTTGCCGATCGCTTCTTCCACCAAACTCTCCTTTAGCCCAATCCGCAAATCACCGGTCACGATCTTGATGACGTATTTGGCTTCGAGCGGAGTGGCGCAGGCCAGGAGATGCCGCACCAATTCGGTCTTCACGGCGCCTCCGCGGGCCGTGGCAATCTGGCGAAACGCAGCTTCTACCTCCAACACACTCATGGTCTGAACAGGGTCAGTCGTCAGCACCGCCTCCGCCACCGCTCCCAGGTCTCCGAGCTTTCGGTAGGCATCGGTCATCGAGGTTTCATCGCGTCCTGCCAGTTCGGCCACCACCCGCCAAAGCAGTCGGCCTCCGATTTGCAGCGTTGTTTCTTCCCACACGGGAAACGGCCGTCCCGAGAGAAACACCGCGGAGACCGCGGCCTCGTTTACGCCTATCGACTTGAAATAGTCCGCGACGAGCCTGGTCTTTTCCAGTTTCTTGGGCGTGGCCGCAATAGCATCGGCGGTTTGCGCTAATCGCAACATGGTTAGTTAGAACACGGTCACTTAGAAGGATAGACGATGGAGCAGTTTTTCCTGGCCTGGCTTGGCTCTCAATTCTCCCAGGTCTCGCATCGCAAGTTCTTGCATCCCGGAACTTGTGCGAACTATCCCACTCTGCGCAGTGTTTCGCCTGTGGTACCCTAATGTCGTGGCGCTTTTACCGCGTCTGGAGCATCTAATTCTCGTGCGTGCTTTGAAAAATTTTGTACGTTTTATGGTGGCCGTGCAGCTTCTGCCCGCCCTCGAGAGTGGGGAAGAAACCCTGGTCGGCGGCCAAGCCGTGCTTGAGGGCGTGATGATGCGTTCGCCCCACGCCTGGGCTATTGCCTGCAAGAAGCCGTCGGGCGAAGTGGTCACCATGAGCGAACCGCTGGAGCGGCCTTCGGAAAAACATAAGTGGATGTCGTGGCCTATTGTTCGCGGCGTCATGACGCTGGGTTACGCGATGACGCTCGGCTATCGTGCACTGCGCTTTTCCGCCAACGTGGCGATTGAAGATGTCATGCAGAGCGACGCCGCGGAAAAGGCAGCCACGACTTTGGCGAATGCGGGCGCGCAGCCCGCCGCATCGGAGACTCGCGAGAAAGCCGCGACTATCAGCACCTGGCTGGCGACGGTTAATATCGTTATCTCGCTGGCCTTTTTCATCTTCATGTATAAATACCTGCCCCTGCTGGCGGCGACTGAGATCAAGAAATGGGATCCGGCCTTGGGCGGACGCGTCATCTTCAACCTCATCGACGGCGGTATTCGCCTGGTCCTGTTCTTGCTGTTCATCTGGGGAGTATCGCTGTGGCCTGACATTCGCAGGGTTTATCAGTACCATGGCGCCGAACACAAAACCGTATTCGCCTTCGAAGACGGTAAGCCGCTTGTGCCCGCCGAAGTGCAGAAATATTCGACTTATCATCCGCGTTGCGGCACCAGCTTTCTGATGACCGTGATGCTGATCTCGATCGGTTTTTACATGCTGATCCCCTACACAACGTTCTGGGCCCGATTCGCTTCGCGCATCGTGCTGCTGCCGGTGATCGCCGGCGTCTCGTACGAGATCATTCGCTTCGCCGCCAAGCATCGAGGATCGCTGTTCGCGCTTATGACAGCCCCGGGATTATGGCTGCAACGCATCACGACGCAGCCGCCGTCCGACGAAATGGCGCAATGCGCGATCACTGCGCTCAATCAGGCCATGTCGCTGGAGAAAGAAAACGGCGGCGAACTGGTCATTGCCTAGGGGGCTCCCCCCGAACCGTTCTCAGTTCTCAGTTCCCAGCTAAAAGCGCATAGAATGAGTTCGCCTGCGGGCAACACCCGCCGGGACCTTAGATGCGCCTGAAATCCGAGAACCGATTCGCAACTGAGAACTGAGAACCACGAACGGAGAAATGGGCACTAGAAGCTAGAACCGAGAAATAAAATGTTTGAGAGACTTGACCAAATTGAAGCGCGTTACGAAGAGCTGACCAACGCTCTTGCGTCGCCGGATATCGTGAACGATTCGGCGAGATACCAGAAGACTGCCAAAGCGCACAGCGAAGTTGCGCCGATCGTCGAAAAATATCGGGAGTACAAAG
>Ga0209006_10004478_pt1 | contig 12682 bp, 15 predicted proteins | sample JacPin_JW_Ref_O2_FD_188567 | JGI IMG/M metagenome (GOLD analysis project Ga0209006, IMG submission 188567) | Forest soil microbial communities from Algoma, Ontario, Canada - Jack Pine, Ontario site 1_JW_Ref_O2 (SPAdes) (version 2) | ecosystem: Environmental > Terrestrial > Soil > Boreal...
CTGCGTATGCCCCGATGGCCGGGATTGAAGATGCGGCGAACATCATTAGATCGCTTGATCCGATCAAGGCTGTTGTCCAAAGAAACACCGTGTTCAACACGGCGGCCCTTCAGTTGGTTTGTCAGAGAGCCCATATTCCACGCAGGGCCTTATTTTTGCGATCATGAACCCATGAAGCTTGGCACGCCAGAGATGGTGGAAAGACCCGAAGCCTGGAAGCGCTTCAATCAGGCGATGAAGCACATAAATTAAAGTTCCACACGGAGAGATTCAAAAGCGCATCGAAGCCCATCGCGCCGAAGCCGCCAAGAATCCGAACAAACGCGGGCCAAAACCGAAGGCGAAGTAAATGCACATGTCCGGTTAGCGTCGCGTTCTAGTTCGCATCTTTGGCAGTCTTTTCTTGGCTCGCCGCCGTAAGAGGATAGGTACGGAGCCTGGCACAATGAAAGATGCAAGAAACAAGGCCATGATATAGGTCGGTAGTGTGGCAAAGTGCAAATGAAGCAAGAGCCACACACCAGTTACCAGCCAGGCCGCGAGCAAGAATGCTAGAGCGTAGGTTCTGAGTACTTGCCGCAAATTCAATTTGCCACGGTCCTGCAAAACATAGGTCGTTTTGTGATGAAACGGCGTCGATTCAGCCGAGTCCTTCACCTTCTGCGAAAAGTTCACATCGGGATTGACGCGGAGGGTTCGCATTGGGATTAGAGGAATTGCGGCGATCACGATCCACTCGGTCGTAAGGTACGACTCGTCGGTCCAGTAGTCGCACTGTCCATAGAACGTCGTACCGAAACCCTGGACCATTAGCGCCATATGGCATGGTGGCGCGGCCTAACGCACGAATAGTTTGCCGACATAGTAAATGACGAATGCCACTGGACAACCAAGGAAGACCGCCGCGAGCACGATGGTTGCCCGATCCGATTCGCCTGAAACCTCGCTCCATTTCGTATCACGACCAGCGAGGACTAGGAACGCTCCATATAGTCCACGGACAAAAAGAAGCGGGATTAGGATGGCGACGATCCGAACGAAAATGGCTGTGACACGTCCCATGCCGCGTGGTGATGATGATATCACTGATCCCTGGGACTACACCTTTAGGGTCTTCGCTTTGGTGATGCACTTGGTGGGAATGGTCATATCGCCACAACCTTAAAGTGGTGCGCTGGCGTGATCCATCGTCAAGTGAGGGACGGCAACTTTACAGTCTTTGCCGTCATAGAGCAGCCATCCGACCGAGCGGCACAAAAGCGGCCTGGGAGACTGGACCCCATCCAGCTTTTGCCATTCGGAAGAACAGCCGAATGAGTCCTGCCACCCGATTAAGACGAGTTTCATCCCTTACGGGATTTTCTAACGACGAGCCGTTTGCGGGAAGGTGCCTTCCGTTCTGGAGCTTGTGCCAGGGCAGAGCCAGCGGAAGTTTTGGCGCTAGCGTCTTCCTTTTCGCTTCGCAGCACGTGGCTAGAAGTCGTCGCCGCCCGTTTTGACGTCACAGCTATTCTGGACATTGGATCTCAACTCCTAAAGGCATTCTCTCACGGAGGATTTCTTCTTTTCCTGCGCGGAACCCGCCCGTATTTCTCAATTGACTGCTTGCGGCGTTTCTCCCTCCAGCTTGCCGGTGAGTTCGGCATAGCTTAGGCGCTTGCCTACGATCTGTTTCATCACCGCCGAGTTTGCCGCCAGTGAGATCGTCTTGCATGGCCAGCCGTCCACGCTGCAACATGAACCACGCCGTTTTCTGTGTGACGCCAACTGTTCGGTGAATCTCCCAGGAGGAAAACCATGCTTGCAATTCACAAGCATCCACGTCACAGGGAGCCACTTCTCAAGACCAATAGGGCTTTCCTCGAAGATCGTTGCGACCTTTAGGGAGAATTTTACTTTGTCATGCGCTGGCTTGGCGAAACACTTGTAGACTTTCGCATTGGGGAGATAAGAGACATTCTCCGATCCACACGCCAGGCACTTCGGCTTTCCATCGGGCCAGCGCAGGTTAGCCATAAACTCACGGCAGTTCTCGGCATCCGCGAAATGAATCACGGCCTCTTGAAGTGTCTTTGGCGTTTTGCTCACACAAGAACTTCAACCGATCATGCAGCGTCAGTCAAGTATATTATTGCCCGCAAAATTGCTTTAGCTCCGCCAAGGACGAATCGGCAATCACACGAAAAACTCTCGGCTGGCAGGCGGCGGGCAGTTCTCCGGCGGCGATGACGTCGGCTACTACGAAAGCATTGCGAACCAGCCGGTCTCGCCAGCCATCGCTCGATGCATCGATCTCGGACAACGAATCGGGGTCCAGGCCAACCGAGATCAGCATCGCTCTGGCCCACAGCCGTATCTCGGCCGAGCGCGAAACAACAGCGATCACGCTGTCGGGCGACGGCTTGGTTTGGCCTTCGATGGAGGCTCGCACCGAACGCAGCCGGAGCGTGATGCACGGAACCCCGCGCGGCAGTTGACGCCGAATTTTCGCGGCGCGCGTGGGCAGCGCCACCACCAGCGCGCGGCCCGCTTGCGACGCCCCCAGAATACTCAGATCGGCGGCGCCCAGAGGCACGCTCAAAGATTCGGCCAGTTCCGCGCGCAGAATTTCATGCATCGCGGGTTCCGCTTCCGCGATGAGGATCCGCTCATAAGGAATCGGATGAAGCATGTGCTCCAGCCGGTGGAGCACTTCCTCCGGCTCATAGTTCTGACGCCGCGCCGCTTGCAGCACGCCAGTTAAGAGCTGATCCAGTTGACCATCCCCGGAGGCCTGTAGCGGCCGCACATACAACCCGCTGCCGCGGCGTAATTCGAGCCAGCCTTGTTCCAGCAGATCGTGATAGGCGGCGCTCACGGTGTTGGAGTGGATCTGGTGACGGCGCGCCACCGCGCGAACGCTGGGCAGTTTGTGGCCGGACGGCAGATCCTCGCTCAAAATACCGAGCAAGACCTGGCGCACCAGTTGTTCGCGAACCGGCAATTCGCTGTTTTTGGTGATCCAGAACCGCATCACTCTTCCTGAGTCAAAATAACAATTAATGGGCACGCTTGCCGATCCGAACGTCCGCGCCGCGTGCCATAGCCGAGTAGCCTGCCTCCATACCGACGCCCGCGCCAAGTGGGGACGCATGACGGCTCCCCAGATGGTGTGCCATCTCAACGATTCGTTCCGCGTCGCCATGGGCGAAAAATATGCCAGCCCCGCCACCAGCCTGCTGCAACGAACATTCATCAAATGGGTGGCACTGCGGACTCCCGTACGATGGCCGCCGGGTGTGCCGACGCGTCCGGAGATAGAGCAAGGCCGGGGAGGAACGCCGCCTGCGGAGTGGGAGAGCGATTGCGCGGAGTTGCTCAGGCTGATGGATGCCTTTGCGCAGCGTGAAACATTCGGCGTGCATCCTGCTTTTGGGAAAATGAACCAGGACGATTGGCTCATATGGGGCTATCGCCACGTGGATCATCATTTGCGGCAGTTTGGGGTGTGACTGCCTCGGCGATGTGCGTATTAAAGTGAAGTAAGCCGCCACGGCAACATGAAACCGGCTCCCAAGGCGCCGCGTCCACTTCAAATCCATGCGTCTATTGACCCCCATATCCGTGGCTACGCTTTGCCTTGCACCGGCGGCGTGTCTGGCGCAGGCGCAAACCGGCGATCCAACGCTCAAGATTCCGCCGATCAAGATTTCCGTCAATCTTGAAAGCCAACCGGTGGAGATCACTGTATGGGGAACCGTCTCGCCCGCGCCGCCGGGCGATTTCGCCGTGGCCCTCACGGTGGATCTCGGCGATTTCCAGGACCATCTCACGCCCGTTCTGGCGGCCGAGCTCAACCGATCGGACCGTTGCGGTGATCGGCTTACGGTGGAACGCGCCGCGATCGCACCCTCGCCGCCAGCAGCCGTTCTCACCGCCAATGTGAATTTCGAGCGCTACGGTTGCATCAAGGCCTTGGGCAAACAGATCGCCAAGCGATTGGTGGGCGGCCACGGCCTGATCGAAGTGAACCTGACGCCGTCGGTGGAAGAGAACGATATCGCGATCGCCGCCGAAGTCCGGAAAGTAGACGCGGACGGTTCGCTGGGCGATGTTCTGCGCTCCGGCTCTTTCGGCGATTCCCTGCGGGAGATGATCGCAGCCAGCCTGGAGTCCGCCATTCAGAAATCGGCCGATCTAAAATCCGCCCTGCCTGCCAAACTTCAAAATGCGATCACCCTCCAGACGGTCCAGTTCGCCGACGGAGGCGCCGGCCGGCTGTGGCTCACAATCGGGGGCCAGGTTCAACTGACAGCGGAACAATTACGGGGTATTGCGAAAGAGCTGGCGCATTAAATCCAGTGGGACAATAGTGGTGTCATGCCACTACCCTCCGACGAGAAAATCATCGCGCTGGCTCAGGATCTGATCCAGCAGTTCGACACCATTTTCGGTCAACATCCTGGCTTCCGCCCGGCCCATGCCAAGGGCACGATGCTCACTGGAACGTTCCAGCCGACGCCCGCCGCGGCCTCCCTCACCCGGGCGCCCCACATGAACCGCGAGTCGACGACGGTGTCGGTTCGCTTCTCCGATTCGACGGGAATTCCCATGATTCCCGACAACGATCCCAACGCCAACCCGCGTGGAATTGGGATTCGTTTCCACCTTGCCGAACGCGTCCATACCGACATCATTGCTCATTCCACGGACAGCTTTCCCGCCAGGACCGGCCAGGAGTTCCTGGACTTTCTACGCGCCCTAGCTTCCAGCGATCCCGCCCATTTATCGGGATCGCCTCTGGAGGCATTCCTCGGCAGCCATCCCAAGGCGCTCGCGTTCGTTCAGGCGCCGAAACCAGCACCCTCCAGCTTCGCTCGCGAAGCGTTCTTCGGAATCACAGCGATGCGTTTCACCAACAAAGATGGCGCCAGCCGCTTTGGCCGCTACCGGATCGTCCCGGAAGCGGGCGTCGATCATCTGACCGCCGAAGCCGCGGCTGCCAAAAGCGCCAACTTCCTGTTCGATGAACTCGCGGAGAGAATCGCTAAAGGCCCCGTCACGTTCCGTGTTGTGGCCCAATTGGCGAACGATGGAGATAACGTGAACGACGCCACCGAGCATTGGCCCACGGAACGAACGTTGCTCGATCTCGGCGATATTGCTTTAACCCAGCCGGTCGCCGATGACGCTCATGAACAGCAATGGACCATCTTCGATCCCATTCCGCGCGTGGATGGAATCGATCCTTCCGACGATCCGCTGCTGGAGCTGCGCGCCGCAGTCTATCTAATTAGCGGACGCCGTCGCCGAGCGGCGGGAGGCTCCACCGAGCACAGCGCGTCGCATGCTTGACCGCGTAGCCCAATTCATCGCTCGCCATCGCATGTTCGAACCGGGGCAGCGCGTGGGCGTCGCGGTGTCGGGCGGCGCGGATTCGGTGTTACTGTTGCACGCTCTGCGTGAGCTCGGCTGGTCTCTCAGCATCATTCACATCGAGCATGGTATTCGCGGCGAGGCGTCCATCGCGGACGCCGAGTTCGTGCGGCAACTGGCCGCCGGCTTTGCGCTTCCGTTCCACCTGCGCCAAGCCGACGTTCCAGCCATCGACGGCAACCTGGAAGAGGCCGCGCGCAACATCAGACAGGCTTTCTACTCCGAGCTGATCGCCGCCGGCACGCTGCATCGCGTAGCAACCGGCCACACCCGGTCAGATCAAGCCGAAACTGTGCTCTACCGCATCCTGCGCGGCTCCGGACTCACCGGCCTCGCCGGGATTCTGCCGGTGACGAGCGAAGGCATCGTCCGGCCACTGCTCGAAATCGATCGCGCCGAAATCGAAGCCTGGCTGCGCGAACGCGGCGTCCTATGGCGCGAAGACGCGACCAACCAGGATCGAACCTTCGCCCGCAATCGCCTTCGTCACGAGATCCTCCCGTTGCTCCGCGGAGCCTTCAACCCCCAACTCGACGCTGCCCTTTCCAATCTCGCGACCATCGCCCGCGACGAAGAAGCCTTCTGGGAGTCCGAACTCGCTATCACCCGCCTCCCAACCCCGAATCCCCAACCCCAGGTGATTGCCGTTAGCCAGCTCGCCAACGTGCCGCCCGCGCTGGCTCGAAGACGAGCGCTGCAAGCCATCGCCTTGGCGAAGGGTGATCACCGGTCCATTGATTTCGCCCACGTGGAGCGCATCCTTGAGATGGCCCGATGCCCCGACGGGCATGACCGGTTCCAGGCCCCCGGCCTGGATGTCTGCCGCTCCTTCGATTTGATCCGGCTGGCGCCCGCCGGCGAACCGGCCCAGCCGCGCGACTTCGCCTTTGCCGTCCAGGTGCCTGGATCGGTGGAACTCCCCGGCTCCCTTACCCGTATTACGTTGCAGGTGCTAGAGAAAGAAGCGGCACTGCGGCCCTGTGCTACAGTGGTGAATGAACTGGACTGGCAGCGTTTCCGCGGGGGCAGAGGCGCACCCAGCCTTGAGCTGCGTAACTGGAGACCAGGTGACCAGTACCGAAGAGTTGGGCAATCCAAAGCGGAAAAGATCAAGTTTTTCTTTCAGCAAGCTCGCATACCCTTGTGGGAACGCGGGAACTGGCCGATCATCACCTATAATGAGACCATTGTTTGGGCCAGACGCTTCGGGGCAGCCGCCGAATTCGCGACGGGGCCTGAAACCCGCTCCATCCTGCGAGTGGCCGAAACACTCTCGAATCCCGCGGAGCGTCTGTAGCGTCCAAGTAACTAGGTATTTTGTCCCCACGTGTAGGGAGAAGGCATGAATAATTCAAATTTTAAGACCGCCATATTCTGGGTGGTCATCATTGTGGTTGTAGTGCTGTTTTGGACCGTAGTCCACAGCTCCAAGTCGCGCCCGGACGCGCAGCTCTCGTACACCCAGTTGATGAACGATGTCAACGCGGGCAAGATCAAGACGGTGAGCATCAGCGGTAACGACTTGCACGGTACCTACAAAGATGACAACCAGGAGTTGCACGCGGTAATCCCCAACGTCCACCAGAATCTGGACGATGCCATGCTCGCCAAAGGCGTCGACATCCACTACAACAAGGAAGCGGGTGGCGGCTGGGTATCCATTCTGATCAATGCCATCCCCTTTGTTCTGTTGCTGGCTTTCTGGATTTTCATGATGCGGCAGATGCAGAGCGGCGGAAACAAGGCGCTGAGTTTTGGCAAGAGCCGCGCGCGGCTGCATTCCTCCCAGCAGAAGAAAGTGACGTTCAAGGACGTCGCCGGTGTGGAAGAGGCTAAGGAAGAGCTGGCGGAGATTATCGAGTTTCTGCGTGAACCCCAGAAGTTCCAGAAGTTGGGCGGCCGCATCCCCAAGGGCGTGCTGCTGATTGGCCCTCCCGGAACCGGCAAGACTTTGCTGGCGCGCGCCATTGCGGGCGAAGCGAACGTTCCTTTCTTTTCGATTTCCGGTTCGGACTTCGTCGAGATGTTCGTGGGCGTCGGCGCCAGCCGCGTGCGCGATCTGTTCGAGCAGGGCAAGAAGAATGCGCCGTGCATCATCTTCATCGATGAAATCGACGCCGTGGGCCGCCATCGTGGCGCTGGATTGGGCGGTGGTCATGACGAACGCGAGCAGACGCTCAATCAATTGCTGGTAGAGATGGACGGCTTCGAATCGAACGAAGGCGTAATCCTGGTGGCGGCGACGAATCGCCCCGATGTGCTGGATCCCGCGCTGCTGCGGCCAGGCCGTTTTGACCGGCGCGTAGTGGTGGGCCGTCCCGACGTCAAGGGCCGCGAGATGATTCTGCGCGTCCATACCAAGAAGACCCCGCTGGGCGATGACGTGGATCTCACCGTTGTTGCGCGCGGTACGCCAGGCTTCGCGGGCGCCGACCTGGCCAATCTGGTAAACGAAGCCGCGCTGGTGGCGGCTCGCCAGAATCGCAAGGTAGTTACGCAGTTCGATTTTGAGCTGGCCAAGGATAAGGTAATGATGGGCGTGGAGCGCAAGTCGCTGATCATCAGCGACGAAGAGAAGCGCAACACGGCCTATCACGAAGCCGGTCATGCGCTGGTAGCGGCCATGATTCCGGAGGCCGATCCGCTGCACAAGGTCACCATCATCCCGCGCGGGATGGCGCTCGGTCTGACCATGCAGTTGCCCATCGACGATAAGCACTCCTATAACAAGGGCTATCTCGAAGCGCAGCTCGCCATCTTGATGGCCGGCCGCATCGCCGAAGAGATTTTCATGCACCACATCACCACCGGCGCCGGCAACGACATCGAACGCGCCACCGATATGGCTCGCAAGATGGTTTGCGAGTGGGGCATGAGCGAACTGGGCCCCATGAGCTTCGGCAAGAAGGAAGAGCAGATCTTCCTGGGCCGCGAGATCGCGCAGCATCGCGATTACAGCGAAGCCACCGCCATCCTGATCGATGAGCAAGTTCGGAAACTGGTGGATCAGGGCTATGATCGCGCGCGCAAGATCATCGAGGAACGCCAGGACGGCTTGGCGCGAATCGCCGAAGCCTTGCTCGAACGCGAAGTCCTGGATGGCGCCGAGGTCCGGCTGCTGATCGAGGGCGGTGTTCTGACCACGCCCGTGCGTCCCAAGACGATGCCTCCCGGCGATGGCGAAAAGCAGCAGGTAATCCGGCCGGAAGGCGGCAAGCCGACTGTACCTGGACTGCTTGGCGGCCCACAGCCCGCTTAAATTGATCCCTCAATTTCCCGTCTACCTCTTCGACGTGGACGGGACTTTGCTCGACTCTGCCACCGACATCTGCGGCGCAATCCAAGGCGTTCTGGAAACCACACCGCAGTCCGCCGTCGGCGAAGAGTTTTTGCGCACATACATCGGACGCCATCTCTACGATCTATTTCAGGACCTTTTCCCAGGCCGCACGCGCGAACAGATGGACGAGATGATCGCGGACTATCGCACGCGATATCTGGCGCGATGCCATGCGTCCACCAAGCCCTACCTCGGCATCTCGGAGGCCCTGGCGGCTCTGCCTGGCAAGAAATCGACCGCGACCACCAAGGGCACGCCCACCACACGCGCGGTGCTCGAAATGTTTGGGCTGCTTCCGTACTTCGACCACGTGCAGGGAACGGATGGTTTTCCGGCTAAACCCGAGCCGAATGTCATCCTGGCGTCGCTACAGATTTTCGGCGCGAAGCCCGAGGATTGCCTATTCATAGGCGATTCGCCCACCGACATGGAGGCCGGACGGCGCGCGGGCGTGAAGACCTGCGCCGTGCTGTGGGGCTATGGGCGTCGGGAAGACATGGCGCGCTGGCAACCCGATTATTGGGTCGAGCACCCCAGCGAGCTATGCGTTTAAGGCTGCCAGCTCTTCCAGGTTCAACCTGCCGGTATAAATCGCCATCCCCAGCGCCGAATGGATACCGAGGTTGTGCAGTTTCTGGATCTCCTCGATGCTAGTGATGCCGCCGGCCGCAGTCAGTTCATGTCGAGTGGCCGCGCGCAGCCGCCGGAACCAATCAAGATCGGTCCCCTGCATCATTCCTTCTTTATCCACATAGGTGCAGAGAAATCCGGAGCAGAACGGCTCCAAGTGCCGCAGCATTTCCTCAGCCGTGACGTTGGTGGCTTCCTGCCAGCCGTGCGTCACCACTTTCCCGCCCTTCGAATCGAGCGCAATCACCAACCGGTCCGGCCCCACAGCATCGGCGATCGCGGTGAGTTTCTCGCGATCGAACGCGGCCGTTCCCACGATCACGCGATACGCGCCTTGTTCGATCAGCGCGCGCGCACGCTCCGGCGAACGAACTCCGCCTCCCACGCGCGCGACGGCTCGCCGGGCCACCAGTTCCACCAGAGCATCGTTCGAGCCCTGGCTCATCGCCGCGTCGAGATCGATCACCTGAATCTGTGGAAAGGCACGAAACTTCTCCAGCATCGCTAGCGGGCTCTCAGCCTCCAGAGCTTTTTCTCGTCCTTGCACTAACTGGACGACCTTGCCGCCCATCAAATCGATGCAGGGGATGATCACGGTGCCGGCCTTACCGGTACATCGTGCAGATGCAGATAATCTTTCAGATCCTTCACCGTGTACGTGCCGTAGTGAAAAATCGACGCCGCCAGCGCCGCATCGGCGCAGCCTATCTTGAGCACTCGCTCGAAGTCCTCCGGCTTCCCCGCCCCGCCGGAGGCGATGATCGGAATGTGCGTCGTCTGCGATACGGCATGCGTCAACTCGCAATCGAAGCCGGTTTGCACGCCGTCGGTATCCATCGAAGTTAGGAGTATCTCGCCCGCGCCCAGCATCTCGCCCTCCAGCGCCCATTCCACGGCGTCGATGCTTTCGTCGTCGCGCCCCCCGCGAGTAAAAACATTCCAACCGTTGTCTGTATTGCGGCGTGCGTCGATCGCCAGCACGACAGCCTGCGCCCCGAATTCCTGGCTCAGCTCAGTAATCAACTTAGGACGTCGCACGGCCGCGGTGTTGACGCTCACCTTATCGGCTCCCGACATCAGGATCCGGCGCGCGTCCGCGATAGACCGGATGCCCCCGCCCACGGTCAGCGGAATGAAAACCTTGCGCGCCGTGCGCGCCACCACGTCCGCCATAATCTCGCGCGCGTCGCTGGATGCGGTGATATCCAGGAACACCAATTCGTCGGCGCCCTGGCCGTTATAGCGCTCAGCCAGTTCCACCGGATCGCCCGCATCGCGCAGGCCCACAAAATTCACGCCTTTGACCACGCGGCCGCCGGTGACATCCAGGCAAGGAATAATTCGTTTAGCCAGCATCGCTAGAGTTCTACCCTAGAGTTCAACAAAGTTCCGCACAACCCTCAGTCCTATCGGCCCCGACTTTTCCGGATGGAATTGCACACCGAAGATATTTTCGGTTTCAAGCACCGCCGTATAGGAAACGTTGTACTGGCATGTCGCGGCTGTGGCATCGTTCAGTGGCGCGTAATAGCTATGCGCGAAATACAGATAAGGATGCGGCGCCAGGTTCTTCAAGAGCCGCGCACCATTCCGAGGTTCAATCTCGTTCCAGCCCATGTGCGGCACGCGCCCCGTTGCCGGGAATCTGCGAATCTCGCCGGAAAACAAACCCAGTCCGCGCTCCTCGGGCGCTTCTTCACTCGATTCGAAAAGCGCCTGCAATCCCAGACAAATCCCGAGAAATGGAACACCCGCCCGGATGCGTTCGAGCAGCGCCTGGCGCACCTGCATCTGGTCCAGCGCGCGCGTCATTTGCCCAAAGTGGCCGACACCGGGCAAAATGATTTTAGTCGCGCGGCTAAGCCCCTCGGCATCACGAGCTAATTCATATTCCGCGCCGATCTCCCCGAGCGTGTTTTGCACCGATCGTAGATTTCCAGCGCCGTAGTCGAAGATCGTGATCATCCGAGCTCCATAGTGATTAAAGCAGACCTTTGGTGGACGGCAATTGCTCCTTCAACCGCGCATCTTTAGAACAGGCGTAGCGCAGCGCCCGCGCGAAGCATTTGAAGATCGCTTCGATCTTGTGATGGTTTGAACGGCCGTACAACACCTTGGCGTGCAGGTTCGCGCCCGCATGATTCACGAACCCGCCGAAGAAATCCTCGACAAGTTCCGTCTGCAGATCACCCACCAGCCGGACCTTTACCTTATCCTTGTAGACCAATGCCGGCCGGCCACCCAAATCCAGCGCGACCAGCGCCAGCGTTTCATCCATGGTCATCAGGAAATAGCCGGCCCGATTCGTTCCCTTCCGATCCCCCAGCGCCTTCGAGAACAGCTGTCCCAGCACGATGCCCACATCCTCCACCGTGTGGTGCTGATCCACATCCAGGTCGCCCTCGGCTTGCAGCTTCAAATCGAACCCGCCGTGCTTGGTGAACAGCTCCAGCATATGATCGAAAAAACGAATGCCGGTAGAAATGTCGTAACGGCCCCGTCCTTCGATCTTCAAAGAAGCCTTGATTTGCGTCTCTTTGGTGCTGCGCTCCACCCTAGCCGATCTCATTAATATCCTCGATCACCTGAATCGCGCCTTCCAGCCGCAACAAATCCACTAGCTCCTCGCGGCGCGGGCTATGTCGCGCGGCGATTCCGATAAAAGGCACGTACGCAGCCTTAGCGCAGCGCGCATCATCCACGGTATCGCCGATGTAAAGCAACTTCTTCCCCGGGTGCATGGCTGCGATTTTCAACAGACCATCGGGCGCGGGTTTTTCGCTCTCCACATCGTTGGCGGAGACCAGCAGGAACCGGTCGCGCACGCCCTCCCGCTGCAGCGTGATCTCGGCTTCTTCCGTAGTGCGCCCCGTGAAGATGGCGAATTCGAATCGCTCGCCCAATCGATCGAGCAGCCCATCGCGCGGCAGCCAGCGCTCGCGATGGATCATGCCCTGATCGAGAAACAGATAGTTGAAATACTCGACGATCGTCGGGTAGGGGATCTCTACGCCCAGATCCCGGCATATTTTCTGCGACAGCATCCAGTCATTATTCCAGCCGCCTTGATTCTTGTAATCCTGGATCGAATCGCGTGCAATCGTTTTACCCGTGAAATGTTCCACAGTCTTCACAATAGTCTCGCGATACGATTCGGTGACGTCCACCAGCACGCCATCCATATCAAACACCAACATCTGAGACAAACTGCTCACCAGATTTGCTCCAATTCAGCCAAAAACCGCCGGATCTGATCGCGCGTACCCACTGTCACGCGAACGCATCCCGGGATTTCAT
>Ga0209006_10004479_pt1 | contig 12679 bp, 9 predicted proteins | sample JacPin_JW_Ref_O2_FD_188567 | JGI IMG/M metagenome (GOLD analysis project Ga0209006, IMG submission 188567) | Forest soil microbial communities from Algoma, Ontario, Canada - Jack Pine, Ontario site 1_JW_Ref_O2 (SPAdes) (version 2) | ecosystem: Environmental > Terrestrial > Soil > Boreal...
TCGGTGCCTCCGACGGGAGTTGTGCCGTAGAGGTTACCGTCCGTGCCGGGAGTTAATCCATACGAGGGACTCGATCCATCGCGGCCTTTGCCGAAGAAGTGGACGATCTTTTCGTTCCAACTCCCGCGTTGTAAAGCCAGTTTGAACACGGTGCCACAATCGCAAGACGGACGTCCTCCGGTCGAAGTGGTTCCGTAAAGAGCTCCTGTCGCGTCGAAAACCAGAGTCGCTGTGGGGAAGCTTCCGTCGGTGCCGCCTTGGAAACTGTAAAGTACGTTCTCCTGCCAGCTACTGTTGGGGCCGGGAATTAGTTGGAAGACGGCGCCCATGCCGTTCGCTCCGCCAAAATAAGTTGTGCCGTAAAGATTCCCTGCCGCGTCGAAGGCCAGTCCACCGTAGGAATTCGCGGCATCGGGCGTGCCTTTGAAGTCGTACAGCACCGTTGTTTTCCATCCTCCGGTTGGCGTCGGAGAAAGTTTGTAGATTGCTCCCGCGCCGAAAGTGCCGCCAAGTTCTGTGACGCCGTAGAGATTTCCGGCGGCGTCGAGAATGAGTGAGCCGAGTGAACCTACGGCACCGTCTTTATTTCCGGTGAAGGCGTGAATGGTTTTGTAACTCCATCCGTGGGCAGTCGGGGAGAGTTCGAAAATCGTGCCGTTAGAGTGCGCTCCGGCGTCGGGCGTGGTGCCGTAGAGATTTCCCGCTTTATCGAAGACAAGCGAGCTGCCGGGACCGAAGCCGTCGTTCAGACCCCTGAAGCTGTAGAGTGTTGTCTCGGCCCATGTCCCTCCGGCCGGCGTTAGTTCAAATACGACTCCACAACCATCGCCGGCGCAGAATCCACCGAATCCGCCGGCGGCTGTAGTTCCATAGAGATTGCCCGCGCTATCGAGGATCACTCCGCCGTGAGGGTCCTGGCCGTCGCCGCCGCCGGTGAAGCTGTAGAGCACGATCTCTTGTCCAGATGGCGTCAACATGAACACCGTGCCCAGGTCGAAATCGCCTCCGGCAGCCGTGGTGCCATAGGCGTTGCCAGAGCTGTCAAAGGTCAGCGGGGTGGCTGGGTTGGTGCCATCGGAGCCTCCAGCGAAGTTGTAGAGCTTTTTGTAGGATGTTGCCCAGGAGACGTTGGCTAGCACTGCTACGAACGCGAGCGTGGCGCACATTTTCAGCTTCAGATTTAGATTCATGTCCCATTGCCTCGTTTCGAAATTGCACCGGCCCGGGACTTTTATCCGCAAGCGCAGCGACACCTCTTTGTATTTTTCCGCTACTAGAAGAACTCTACTGGACGAAGGTATCGTAGCGCCGGAGAAATTGCAGCGGTACGAATTGCAAAAATGCGGGGGCGGCGGGGACCACGGACCCGTTGTCGTCAATGACGTTGAACGTCGCTCCGAGTGCCGTCGCCTCATTATTCAAATCAGAAATGCTGAGATCTTTCCATTTTCCGGTGGCGAGGCGCAACAGGAGAGTCTGCATCGCGGTGATGGTTTCCGCAGGGGAGAACGCACAGTGGCCGGCGCGGTGGATGAATGTCTCGCGCAGAAGCGAGATATTGCCCGCCTGATTCACGAGTGTCTTGTAGGCCTTCTCATCTTCCACGGCGACGAGGCCGTCACCGACGGTGTGCAGAGTCAGAACCGGGACGGTGATCTGGCCGTTGTAAATGATGTTGTCGCTCAAGTAAGCGAGCGCACTGGGATCAGCGGAGATACGTTGCGCTTTTTTTAATGTCGCCAAATCAGCGTCCAGACTGAGTCCGGCGGCGGTGTAGAGGGCTTGCACTTCGGCATAATCGACCGAGTGCTTGAGCTGGGCTTCGTAATTAACGCCTGTGTTGAAGGAGGGATTTCCTCTGGCGCGTGCTTCGAGCTCGGCGCGGAACGCGTATTCAAACGGGAAATCGACGTTCTCCATCCATAGAAACTGGTTTTGCTCGCGCGTCGTGTAATCGGTTGGCGAAGGTTCTGGAGAAGCGGGATCGTACCAGCCGGGAGTATCTGCAAGAGCGGCGGCTAAAGCAATTCTCGCCTGCCCTTGCGCGGTGGTTTGCGCCGCGCCGAGAACGGTTTCCGCATTGACGAAATTCTGGGTTGGGTTGGTGATATCGACAACCTGTAACGATCCTCCAGCGAGGAGCGTATTGAATGCGAATTCGGAGTCGAGCGATTCATTCCAAGTGCCCACGCCGCCGGCAACCACTCCGCACATGGGAAGCGCCGCGTTGAAGCGAGTTGGATATTGCTGGATCAACCCGGCGGTAATCATGCCGCCGAGCGAGTGTCCCCAGGCGATGGTCGCGATGGGAGTTCCAACAGCGCTCTCAAATGCATTGAGAGTGGCGATCTGGTCTGGGATTGCCTGCTGGACGGCCCATCCCGTCGTCGCGTAAGACGAACCAGCTAATGCATAACCCGCCGCCAGCATGTAGGCACCGGTCAGCGGATCGCCAACATCGGTAGCCGGATTTGACGATCCTGGCGTGACGTAACCGTGGCTGTAGAGGAGCAGTGTGCCATTCCACACCGGCGGAACGTCGATCACGTAGGTTGCGCCGTCGGGCAGCGTGCCGGTGATATGTTGTTGCGCTGCAGCGATAGAAGCGAGCGCGGTCATCAGCATGACGGCTAGCGCACACGAGAAGGTTAGCTTCGCGATCTTGGAGGTTATGATGGGCAACGACATGGGTAGGGACATGAGAAATCTCCTCTCCCGCAGGGTGAGAGCCCTGGGTGAGCGCTGTCTTGAGTTGTGGGCGGCTGCGGCGGCTGACGGCAAACGGATGCCATTTTGTGCTTGTGCAGGGAGGTTTGTCAACGCGAAAGACTTGTTGTGGAAGCATCGGCGGAAGCATCGAAACCGCGCCGTGCTCGCCGCTTTCCAGCCCAATAGAGCCAGACTCCGATGACGACCAGGGCTCCGCAGCCGCCGACTATCTTTAGAACGGCGAGCGGTTTATTCGGTTCGTCCGGCGGGGGCAAAACGGAGAGCGCGATGGTGAATGCGGTGGTAGTGAATCCGAGAATCGACAGGGCGTAAGCAACTGGCTTTCCGCCGGGTACTCGAATTACTTCTTCTCCGGCGGGTTGGCTTTGCAATTTGAACATTGACGCAAATAGATATAAGTAGGGGATGAAGTAAGCGATCACGCCCATGCTGACCAGCACGTCGTAGGCACCTTTGACTGAGGTTCCGGCCTGCCCCAGGAAAATAAAGACTGCGCCGATTGCAGATTGGGTCAATAGCGCGACCCAAGGCGTGCCCCAGCGGGGATGCAATGCTCCGAAAGCGGGAGGTAGATAACGGTCGATGCCGGCTACGAAAGGCAGACGAGCAACGGCTGCAAGGTACGCGCCCGAAGCGCCGATGTTGCTGAGCGCGATCAAGAAGGCGGCGACGGGGAGAAAGAAGGGAAGTCCAACGCGGTCGGCGGTTTTTGCGATTGCCTGCACCAGGCCTTGCAGTGGGCTGACTTCTGATGATGGAAGCGCGAGCAGAACGCAGACGGTGCCGACGATGTAACAGAATGCGACGGTGAGTCCGCCAACCAGCAGGGCCAATGGGATGGTGCGGCGGGCGTCCTTGATTTCTTCTGCCATGAAGGATGCGGTCTCGCATCCGCCGAACGCAAAGGTGAGTACGGACCAGAAGATGACGTCATTCAAGCGCACGCTCGGCGTCATCGTATGAATCGAGAATGTGGTTGCTGAACCGAAGCGGTGATAGGCGAGCAAGCCCATGCCAACGACGATCAGAACGGGGATCCACATGGCGAGGGCGCCGATGTTATGCAGCCATTTACCGACATCGAGTCCGACGACGTTCAGCAGAGTTGCGGCGGTGAGGGTAAGGAGCGCAAACACGATGTAAAAGGTGGGGTTCGAAGAAAGATAAGACCATCGCGTCTGGCGCATGAAAAGGACGTTGCTAGCTGCGAAATATAGAACGGCTGGAAAGTAGGGAAGGTTGCTGGTCCAGTAAGTCCAGGCCGCCATGAAGCCGGAGAAATCTCCGAAAGCGCGTTTGGACCAGACGTAGAGTCCGCCCTCGTTTGGATAGCGCGAAGAAAGTTCGATGACCGAGAGCGCGAGCGGAATGTAGAAAGCAATCCACGCGCCGATCCAGATGACGATGGAACTTGGGCCAGCAGCGGCGGCGGTGGCGATCCAGCGGAGGCTGACACCGGTAACTACATAGAACAAGAGCAGGTCGCGAAAGCCCATGACGCGCTTGGGGCGGTTGGGATCGAGGGCTTCGGCGATGGAGAGGCGGGGGCCAGCAGTGGCTGGCTGTTTCGGTTCTGGCCGGTCTTCGGAGCCTTCGGGATCTGAATTAGTCACGCGGGAATTTATTTATTCGCCCGGCAGCGGACGAGCGGTAAGGATTACAGAGTGTCGCGGGATGGGCAAGGTGAATTTCAACCAGTGAGTCGACGAGAATTTGTGCGCTTCCAAAAAAGATATCCCGGCACGCCGGCGGCCACGATGGCAGCTCCCCAGAAGGCTTCGGTCGGACGTTCAATGATGGTGTTCAGGGTCCAGGCGGCGCCGACGACAATGTAGATGGCCGGCAGCCACGGATATCCAGTGCAGCGGTAGGGGCGCGGAATATCTGGCTTTTTCCAGCGCAATACGAAGAGTCCGATGACCGTCAAGGTATACGAGAGCACCATGCCAAAAATGACATAGGTGTAGAGCTGGTCGTAGCGGCCGCTCATGGTGAGGACTGCGGCCCAAATGCCTTGTCCGATGAGACTGAAGGCGGGCGTACGCCACTTAGGATGAATGACCGCCATGCGACGAAAAAATACGCCGTCCTGCGCCATAGCGAGATAGACGCGCGAGCCCGAAAGCGTGCAGGCGGCGGCTGCGCTGAAACACGAAATCGCGATCATGGCTGACAGCCACAAGGCAGCGCCTGGTGAGAACAGGGCGGTGGCTGCAGCGTGCGCGATGGTTTCGTGTTTCGCAATTTCATCCATGGGCAGGGCGTACACGTAGGTCATGTTCATCGCCAGATAAATCGCGCCTACGGTGAGCACGCCCAGAACCATGGCCAGTGGGACGTTGCGGCGCGGATCTTTGACTTCGCCCGCGACCCAGGTGATGTAGACCCAGCCGTCATAGGCCCAGAAGACGGCAATCAGACCAACGCCAAGAGCGGAAACGAGTTGTCCTGGGCTAAGTCCCATGGTGATGCCGCCGTGCGTTCGCGCCGTGAAGTTTGACCAATGTCCTTTGCCGATGGCGAATCCCAGCACAATGAAGACGGCCATGGCTGCGAACTTTGTCCAAGTGGAAACGTTCTGTAGAAGCGCGCCCCAGCGCAGGCCATAGACGTTCACATACGTAAGAATGGCGATCAGCACCAGACCCACGGCGTGGGCGCGTGTGAACGGCATACCCGCAAGCGCAAAAATCACATGCTGTTGCGAAATAGCCGGGATGATGTTTCCCATGTAGGCGGCGGAAGCCACGGAGAGAGCGGCGATGGTGCCACCGTTCGCGACCGCAAATAACATCCAGCCGTAAAGAAACGCTACGAGATCGCCATAGGCTTCGCGGAGGTAAATGTATTGACCGCCGGAGTCGGGAAACATGGATCCTAGTTCGGCGAACGCGACACAAGCACACAGGGAAATGACTCCGCCAAGTACCCACACTAGAAAGAAGAGGATCGGATTCGGCAAGGGGCCGGCGATGTCTTTGGCGGTAAGAAAAATAGAAGAACCGATGATGCCGCTGACCAACAGCAACACGGAGTCGAGCAGAGTGAGGCCGCGAACGAGACTTGGTTGCGGGGGAGTTGAAGGTGGCTGGTTGTCGGTCCCCGTGGATTCGCTAGTCATCTTTGTGTTCTTTGTATTGTTTTCTTCTCGACCGACTATCAACTAGCTTCTGCTTTAGCCCATACCCAATTCGTCCGAGGATTCCAGGGGCGTTCCGCAACGGCGGCAGATTACGGCGGAGCAGTCGCCGCAGGTCAGCGGATCTCTGACTTCCAAGGCACAAACGGGGCAGTAGAATTCCGCCTTACGCTGGCTGGCTTCTGGCGGGGCTTTTGGAGCAGCTTCCATATTTAGTGATCGCGAGCACGAACCACGAGCACGAAATGTAACACACTCGGTTCGCCGCAATTCCGCTAATCGGGTGGCTTTCGCAGGATCAGATCGGCTCCGGTGGGTGGCAGCGAGAATGGGAATTGCCACATCTTGTCTTTCATCCCGATGTAAAGGATAAAGTCCTCGCGCTCTTTCCAAGGGCCGATCCACTTGTTGCTGGTTGCAAACAGCACCCAGCCGTGCGCTTCAGGATTTCCGGGGGTGAGCATAACGGTATCCGGATCGAGGGTTTTCGTGCTCAGAAACTCGATAAACTCGGCCGATTGCTTTTGGTATTCGCGCAAACGTGCGGTCTTTTCGTCGGCGAGCTTGGGGTTCTTCTTGATCTGGCGTTCGGTATCGAAGATTTTCGTATCCACGTCGTTCTGCAGCCGGAGTGAAAGTTGCTTGGGGTCTTCATAAGGCTCACGAAACTCGTGGTGCCGAACGAATTCGAGGCTCGATCCCGCGGGGAATTCAAACTTGTCTTTCCCGGTATAGGTCACACTTAGGAACGCTCCGAATAGTCCGTAAAAACGGTGGCGGCTCTGGGCGAGTTCCTGCGAATCTACCAGGAGCGTCACCGTGAGGTCGGAGCTGGTCATGGTCCACAAGTATTTCCCGTCGTCTCGACGCTCGAACCTGCAACCGGGCGCGCCGGACGTCCACCGAACGGCGGGCAGTTGTTTCTTTTCCTTGGCGTGGCTGAGTGGCGGCAGAAGAATCGCGAAAGCGACCGATACAAGGCTGGACCAGAAGAGGATGGTGCGGAGCATGAATGCAGAGTTTATCCGGTTCAAGGGGTTGCCGTCACGACGCATTGCATGAACATTTCGCGAAGTTCGTACGCTTCAGATGTCTGCGTGGAGATCGCGCCGGGCAAAAGCACTCGCAAAAATATGTTAGATTGAGATTAGTGTGAGCGCGTAGCTCAGTCGGTAGAGCAACGCCCTTTTAAGGCGTGGGTCGCAGGTTCGATTCCTGCCGCGCTCACCAATTTCTGTTTTTTTCTGCTTCCGGACCCGTAGATTCTCTTCTTCGTCTTTGTCGGCTTGTCGCTGGATTTCCGACCTGTTCCCGTCATGTAAATTAGTAATGATGATCGAGATTCGCTGCAGCGCGATCCTATTCGATATGGACGGCGTGCTTATCGATTCCACTCCTGCGGTGGCGCGAGTTTGGCATGAATGGGCGGTGGAACACGGTTTTGATCCAGCGACCGTGGTCGGAATGGCCCACGGGAGGCCTAGCCGGACAACCGTCCGAGAACTGCTACCGCATGCTGACATCGAACTTGAAGACCGTGAACTCGAGCGTAGAGAGATCGCGGACCTCGATGGAGTTGTTGCTTTGCCGGGCGCTCGCGAACTGTTGAACGCTCTTCCTACAGGGCGCTGGACAGTGGCGACTTCGGCGACGCGCGCGCTGGCTGAGGTGCGCTTTCGGGCCGCTGGTCTGCCGATTCCGAAGACGTGGGTCACCTCCAATGATGTAAAGATTGGGAAACCCGATCCTGAGCCTTACCTCAGGGCAGCGGCTAATCTTGGTTTTCCGGCCTCCGATTGCATCGTGGTTGAGGATGCCGCTGCCGGAGTTCGCGCGGGCAAAGCGGCGGGTGCCCGGGTGATTGGATTTCCGACGACGATGCCTAGCCAGGAACTCGAAGAGGCAGGCGCGGACTGGATTGTGCGAAACTGCGCGGACGTGGCCGTATCCCGCGTCGAAGATGACCAAGACGGTGGTTTGCGCTTGAGACTCGCGCTCTGAATCGAAATAGAAGGTATTGTCAGAGCGATTTTTCACAACAAGGCATTTACGCGTGCCCGTCCGCTCAAATAGAATCCTCGTTCCTTAGGAGTAGGCGCAAAAGTGATCATTGGAGTGCCGAAAGAAATTTATCCGGGAGAACGGCGGGTTGCGCTGGTGCCGGCCGTCGTCCCGACGCTGACCAAAGCGGGCTTTGAAATCCACATTCAATCTGGTGCGGGAGTCGAAGCCGGCTATGCCGATTCGCAGTATTCCGACAAGGGCGCGAAAATAGTGGGCGACCGCGCGGCGATTTTTTCCGCGGCCGACATCCTCGTACAGGTTCTTTGCTATGGCGCGAATGACGTTAACGGAAACCTCGATGTGCCGCTATTTCACCGCGATCAGGTACTGATTGGTTTTCTGCGTCCGTTCGGGACGGCGGAGGTGCTCGAGGCTATCGCGCGCTCTGGTGTGACATCGTTCGCGGTGGAGTTGATGCCGCGGACCACGCGCGCCCAGAGCATGGATGCTCTTTCGTCGATGGCGACCGTGGCTGGATATAAGGCTGTGCTGATGGCGGCGGATACGCACCTGCGGATCTTTCCCATGCTCACGACCGCTGCCGGAACGGTGACACCGGCGCGAGTGTTTGTGATTGGTTGCGGAGTTGCGGGATTGCAGGCGATCGCGACGTCGCGGCGCCTGGGAGCGGTGACTTCGGCATATGATTTGCGACCGGCTGCAAAAGAACAGGTGCAAAGCCTGGGCGGGCGATTTGTCGAGTTGCCGATCGAAGCGAAAGACGCGCAAGACGCTCGCGGGTATGCCCGCGCCCAGGATGAAGACTTCTACCGGCGGCAGCGAGAATTGCTGGGCAAGGCGGTGCAGGAGAGCGATGTGGTGATTACCGCGGCTGTGATTCCTGGCAAGAAGTCGCCGGTGCTGGTGACCGAAGACATGGTGAAAGGAATGGCTCCGGGTTCGATCATTGTCGATCTGGCCGCTGAACGCGGCGGTAATTGCGAGATAACCGAAGCGGGCAAGACGGTGGTCAAGCATGGAGTGACGATTATCGGCGCGACCAATCTTGCTGCCAGCGTCCCTTACCATGCCAGCATGATGTTCGCCCGCAATGTGACTGCGTTCCTGATGCATATGACGAAGGATCAGAAGTTGAATCTGAACCTGGAGGATGAAATTATCCGCGAAACCCTGCTGACTCGCGGCGGGGAGATCGTGAATGCGCGGGTGCGCGAATTTCTCAAGTTGCCCGCATTGGCGAAATGACATTGCTGGGGATTTTCGGCGGGATCCGGTGTGGCACAGTGAGTTTTGTTCGCCGCCGCTTTTGGGATGGTGGTTCGGAGGAAAGATGAGTAGTAGCAGTTCGAATCTGATCAACGCACTTTTTATTTTTGTGCTGGCGGGATTCATCGGATTTGAAGTGATCCGGCGGGTCTCGCCCCTGCTGCACACTCCATTGATGTCACTCACTAACGCGCTCGACGCGATCGCGGTTGTCGGTGCGATTGTGCTGGTGGGTGAGCATGAGACTACTTTGTCTGCGGTTTTTGGGTTCATCGCGGTAGTCGCCGCTACCAGCAACATCGTCGGCGGGTTTCTTATCACGGACCGCATGTTGAAGATGTTTAAGACCAGTCGTCCTGCGGACAAAGCAGCGGGCGGGTCGGTGGCCAAGTAATGACAGGTGAACTGGCGGGCGGCCAAATTGTAATCGAGCTTTTGTATCTGATCGCGAGCGTGCTGTTCATCCTCTCGCTAAAGTGGATGAGTTCGCCGACGACGGCACGGCATGGGATCTGGGCGGGCGAAGCGGGCATGTTGCTCGCGATTTGCGGAACGCTTCTGCACCACGGCATCGTGGACTACCGGTTGATCGCGATCGCGCTGGTGCTCGGGACCATCATCGGTATCCCACTGGGCCGTGTCGCGATGACGGCGGTGCCGCAGCGAACTGCGCTCAGCCACGCGTTTGGCGCACTCTGCGTGACCCTGGTTGGGTCGGCTGAGTTCTATTTGCGTTCTCCTAACATTTCGCCCTTCATGATGTCGGTGTTGTCGCTGGAAGTTATTCTCGGAGGTCTGACCTTTACTGGAAGCTTGATGGCAGCCGGCAAACTGCAGGAGATTCTTCCGCAGCGGCCGATGACTTACAAAGGGCAGAACCTGGTTAACTTTTTGCTTTTGGGCGGTGCGGTTGTGATCGCCGTTTGGCTAGTTCTACATCCGGGCGCTCAATCACTATTCCCGTTCATGATTCTGATCGCGCTGGCCTTTGGCGTGTTACTGATCATCCCCATTGGTGGCGCCGACATGCCCACCGTGATTTCGTTATTGAACGGATATGCCGGTCTGTCAGCGGCGGCGATGGGATTTGTCCTCGAGAGCAAGTTGCTCATTATTGCTGGGGCGCTCGACGGATCTTCGGGTCTGATCCTGTCGATCATCATGTCGAAGGCGATGAACCGGTCGTTCACGAACGTTTTATTTGGGGCGTTTGGCCAGGTGCAGACTTCGGCGGCAGGTGCGGAAGAGGCGAAACCGATTCGTAGTGCGACCCCGGAAGAGGCGGCGGCTATCTTGTCTGCGGCCAGTCGAGTGATCGTGGTTCCGGGCTATGGCATGGCGGTAGCGCAGGCCCAGCACAAGGTTCGCGAACTTTATGATGCCTTGACCAAGCGCGGAGTCGATGTGCGTTTCGCCATCCACCCGGTTGCAGGACGCATGCCGGGGCACATGAATGTTCTGCTGGCGGAGTCCGATATCCCATACGACCGATTGATCGAAATGGATGAGATCAATGGGGACTTCCCCCAAACCGACGTTGCACTGGTGATTGGGGCCAATGATGTTACCAATCCGGCCGCTCGGTCGGATGCTTCCAGTCCTATCTATGGCATGCCGATTCTGGACGTCGATAAAGCTCATACCGTGATGGTCATTAAGCGGAGCATGAACCCAGGCTTTGCGGGCATCGATAACCCGCTCTACTATCTCGATAACAACCTGATGCTGTTTGGGGACGCCAAGGCGTTTGTGGGAAGTATTGTTCGGGAACTTGGCGGGGGGCACGGATAGCGGATCGATGTAGGCGCGAGGTTCCCGCGAATGGTTCGGGTTGCTACTCGGCAGCCTAACAAGAGCCAAACTACTACTGCTGACGTAGTAGAGGATGAAAATCGATAAATCGGGAGACAACTATTCGGAAGATCCAGCGGGTTTAGCCGCGCGAGCGGGGGTTCGCGCAGCCTGCGTCCCGCATGGCAGTTAGGCTGCTTTCTTGCTTTGTCTGATCTTTGCCCAACGTGCCTTTTGAGCCAGAGAAATTCTCCGGCGCCCGGCCGCAGATAGAACACGCTTCGCGCGATGAGTTGCTCCCGCGTGCATGGTTGTGCCCGTACCTCGGGTAAGCTTTTCCAGAACTGAAATCGCTTCCCCAAGTTTTTGGACTTGGTTTTGTGCATCCCGACGTTCCTCTCGGAGCCGGTCAATCGCCTTTGCAATATTGGTCATCAAATACCCCCTCGGGTAACTTCAGACCGACATTCTATTACTAACTCGGTAGTTCTGTCAGGAATTATTCCTGGTAAAAATCGGGATTACTTTAAATTGAAGAGGTTTGGTGTTCCCAGGAAAAGGATAGATCGAGAATGATGACTGGAGGTCCAGGTTAGTGTTCGCGCGATGGAATGGTTGATGGCATCGAGGCTCACGGATTTCGCGTGCCTGCGAAGAAGGGAGGTCTAGAGTCAGTTATCCCCGGTGATGGAACAAGCGGTTACAATAACGCCAATCCAACCATTTTCAATCGGAGGCAGATGTGAAGCCAAGGCCTACTTGCGGTTCCGTTGCAGCTTTGTGTGTGGCGTTCTGTGCGCTGACGTCGAGTTTAGGTGCTCAGGTAACGACGGCTCCGCGGGCAAACGGAATCGCGGAAGACTGGTCACAGCACACGATCGTATTCAGCCGCGATGCGCTGGCTCGACGTCCGGACGTGCTGTACCGGGAGCCACGGGTACTGCATCAGGTGATGGAGCGTTGGCAGGCTCCGGAGTGGGGCGTGTTGCCGGAGGTAGAAGGATCGGCCGGGGGATCGGGCGAACCTCTGGGGATTTCTGGAAAAAGAGTTGGGCCGGAGCGCGACTGGAACATATCCCTGGGGTCCGCACGGATGGGGCAGCATGTATTTCCGGCGAAGTATTCATTCGATCCTGCGGCTCCTCCCGATTGCATCAATGATTACGTCTTGTACGGATTATCGCTGCCCGGCACCACGGCCGGACAGGCCAACCTTGTGGCGTTCAATAATCTTTACGTAAACGGAGCCGGCACGGGAGCGTGTGCGGGAACCACTCCGAGTGTAATGTTTGCCTATAACATCAGCGCCAACGGAGGCAAGATCGCAACCTCCCCGATTTTGTCATTAGACGGAACCAAGGCTGGTTTTGTTGAGAGCGGTACGGGAGCCGTTCCGTTTTCTACTTTCCACGTCTTAACCTGGACGGCCGGGCAGGGCACGGTGACAAGTGCTGCGGCACCTGCAGCCATGTTGTCGGTGCCTCTCTCCGCGACGGCCAATTGCACGACATCGGCGCCGTGGATAGATTTTGCCAACGACACTGTCTATGTAGCCGATGACAGCGGCATTTTGTATAAGATCACGGGCGTATTTAATGGAACGCCCACGCTGGCAGCGAGTCCATGGCCGCTGACTATCGTCGCCGGCAACCATTTAAGTCCGCCGGTGCTCGACTCTGTTCTGGGCAAGTTGATGGTAGGCGCGCAGAATGGCAACTTGATGCCAAA
>Ga0209006_10004480_pt1 | contig 12679 bp, 8 predicted proteins | sample JacPin_JW_Ref_O2_FD_188567 | JGI IMG/M metagenome (GOLD analysis project Ga0209006, IMG submission 188567) | Forest soil microbial communities from Algoma, Ontario, Canada - Jack Pine, Ontario site 1_JW_Ref_O2 (SPAdes) (version 2) | ecosystem: Environmental > Terrestrial > Soil > Boreal...
GAGAATGTCGCGTTCGCGCAGGAAGCGATGACGCAATTCGCGCGTGGAGAATTCGCCGCGGATCAGTTTCAGCGCAACGCACTGCCGGAATTCGCCATCGTCGCGCTCGGCGAGAAACACGCGGCCCATGCCGCCTTCGCCGAGAAGATCGACCAATCGATAGGCGCCGACGCGATCGCCGATCTGTTGCTCCCGCGAATCATCGGCATCGCCGAACAGCGATGCGGCCAATCGCTCGCCGCCGCCGCTGAGAAATTCGTCCGATGGCCGGGATTGCGCTTGCAACAGCGAGGCGACTTCCGCGTACAGAGTCTCGTCGCCGTCGCAAACGTGCTGCAGCCACGCCAATCGCTCCGCCTGTGGCTCATCGAGCGATTGCTCGAACAGCGCCTTGACGCGCGACCACTCGACAGCGCCGCCGCTCATGGTGTGAAATCCAATGTCCGCTTCTTGGCGGAATTCGCGTGTTTCGAAAAAGACCGCGACATGCCGGACCGCACCAACATTGGAGTAGCCATGCAAGCGCTCGCATTGAAAGTGTGCAGTTTGATTCTACTCGCTCTCGTTCCGTTCGTTTCGCAGGCGGAGCAGCCTCGGCTCATGACCTGGGAGATCGACGGCGCGCATCGCGAGGCGCTCGTCTTCGCGCCGAGTGCCGGAGCACCGAACGAAAAACACCCGCTTATTTTTGCGTTTCACGGCCATGGCGGAAACATGCGTGGCTTTTCCGACCACGCGGCGCTGGCAACGCAGTGGCCTGAGGCCATCGTCGTATTTCCGCAAGGCCTCGACACGCCGACCGCGCTTGATCCGAACGGCCGCAAGCCCGGTTGGCAACGTACCGCTGGCGGCGGCAACGCGGATTTGAAATTGTTCGATGCGATGCTCGCGTCGATGTATCATGAATTCAACGTCGACGATCGCCGCGTGTTTGCCACCGGTTTCTCCAACGGCGCTTTCTTTTCGCTGCTGCTGTGGATAGAGCGCGGCGATAAACTCGCAGCGGTGTCGATCGTCGCGGGCGCACTCGAACCGTCTCAGCATTTGACGATCCCGAAACCGGTTCTGCATATCGCCGGCGATGCCGATCCGCTGGTGACGCCGGCGAAAGTTGCCGCGACAGTCGCCGAAGAGCGAAGCGCCGACGGCGCGCAGGGCCAAGGTCAATCGTGCGGCGAGCGTTGCACCATGTACCACGGCACGCATGACGACGTGAAGTTCATCACGCATCCCGGCGGACACGAATATCCGAAAGCGGCGGCCGGCTGGACGGTGGAGTTTTTCAAATCGTTGAATGCATCGCACGCCACGGCCGACGCAGCGCCCACGCCTCCGACGAGCGCGCCGTCAGCGGGTAATTCGCCGCCGCATGTCGATATGGTCCATTACACAAGCCATGGTCTGGATCTTATCGGGCGTTTGTACAAGCCGCAGGGCGATGGTCCGTTTCCGGTATACATTTGGAATCACGGCAGCGAACAAGAACCGCCGCCCGGCGCAAAGCTCGCGCAATTCTGGGTACCACACGGTTTCGTTTTGTTCGCGCCGGTTCGCAGCGGACATGTACCGAATACCGGTCGATACATTGGTGATGAGCAAAAAAATATACCGAATCAAAATTCGGCAGCCGGCTTCAAGCAAGTGGCGGCGCTGCACGAGCGCGCCAACGACGACGTAATCGCTGCATATAAGTGGGTCGCGCAGCTCCCCTTCGTGGATCGCACGCGCATCGTGATCGCCGGCGGATCGTACGGCGGCATTCAAACGCTGTTGGCCGCCGAGCGCGATGGCCGCGATCATCTCGGCGTGAAATGTTTCGTCGCGATGTCGCCCGCGTCGGAATCATGGGGCAATGCGAATTGGGCGCCGCGTCTAACTGCGGCCATTGACGCCGCGCACGCGCCGATTTTTCTGCTGCAGGCCGAGAACGATTTCAATCTCGGCCCGAGCCATGTGCTCGGCCCGCGCATCGACGCGAAAGGTCCGCCGAATCGGCACAAGATTTTTCCGCCGCATGGCGATCCGGCCGATCACAGTCAAGGCCATGCCGGATTCTTTTCCGATCCGAGCGCGTGGTCGACCGACGTTCTCGACTTCCTGCACGCCTGCGGCGAGCTCTAACGCATCACGCGGGATTCAACTCGCGCTGCAGGAACGAGCGCGCCAGTTCCCAGTCGCGCCGGACCGTGCGTTCGTGGCGGCCGGTTTCGTCGGCGATCTCCTGGAATCCCAACCCCGCGAAAAAATGCCATTCGACCAAGCGCGCCAAATCCGGATCGCGCGCTTCCAACGCGCACAGCGCGGTGTCCAGTTCCAACGTGCGCGACATGTCGTCGTGCAGATTCAAGCTGGAATCCAGGTCCGTGATGTGCGCGTCGCCGCCACGTTTTGTGCTGGCGCGCCGCCGTGCGTGATCTACCAGGATTTGCCGCATCGCGCGCGCTGCGAGCGCGAAGAAATGCGAGCGGTCGCGCAACGGTTTGCCGTCGTGTTCGCAGAAACGCAAATAGACTTCGTGCACGAGTGCGGTCGGCGTCAGTGTGTCGCCGGGCTTGCCGCCGCGCAACGAGCGGCGCGCAGATCGTTTCAATTCATCGTAGACGGATGCGTACGCGGCCGACGCAGCGTGCGCGTCGCCGGCCTGCGCGGCATTGAGCATTTCCGTCAACGACTCGGCCATCGTCATCGTCCCTTCCGTGCAAGCCTAGCAGAAGGGGATGGCCGATCAAGGCGGTGCGCTCAGCCCCTCGAGCAGCACCTTATGAAAACGTTCCGGATCCTGCATCCATGACGCGTGGCCGAGATCGGCGAACGTCACCAGTTTCGCGTTCGGGATTTTCGCCGCCGCTTCTTTGGCGAGCACGTCGTAATGGCCGAGTTTCGCCTGCACGTCCGGCGGCGCCAGATTCTTGCCGATGGCCGTATTGTCCTTATCGCCGCTGATCAGCAGAACGGGAACGGCAAGGTTGCCGAGTTCGTAATACACCGGCTGCGTATAGATCATGTCGTACAGCAACGCGGAGTTCCATGCGACGCGATCCTTGCCCGGTCCGGCGAACATACCGGCATACATTTGCACCCATTTGTCGTACTCGGGTTTCCACTGGCCGACGTAGTACGTTTTCCGTTCGTATTCGCGCACCGAGTCGGCGGTACCTTTGCGTTCCTGCGCGTACCACGCGTCGAGGCTTTGCCACGGCACGCCTTTGGCCTTCCAGTCTTCCAGACCGATCGGGCTTACCAGCACGAGCCGATCGACGGAATTCGGATACATCAGCGCATACCGCACGGCCAACATGCCGCCGGTGGAATGGCCGATGATCGTCGCCTTGTCGACGCCGAGCGATGTCAGCAAGGCCTGCGTGTTGCCGGCCAATTGCTGAAAAGTATACTGATAGTGCTCGGGTTTGGTGGATTTGCAGAATCCGATCTGATCGGGCGCGATGACGCGATAGCCCGCCTTGCTGAGCACGCCGATCGTCGTCTCCCAACTCGCTGCGCAGAAATTCTTGCCGTGCAAAAGAATGGCGGTTTTGCCGTTGGCGTGCTTCGGCTTCACGTTCATGTACGCCATGTCGAGCGGAATGCCCTGCGACGTGAACGTGTAGTGCGCGACGGGATACGGATAATCGAAACCCTGCAATTCCGGACCGTACACGGCGTCCGCGGCGTGACAGGCTGCGCAAACGACGAAGACGCCCGTCAGCGCTCTTGAAAACAGAATTGCTATGGACCGCAGCATGCGAGCTCCTTTAAGCCTTGCGATGTTTCGTGGCCATCGGCCGTCAATCGGTCTTTACTTACCATTGCGACGCCCGCATCGTATTGGGCGTATTGTGTATGTTTCGTTAGCGGGCGATTAACCCCGGCCTCAGCCGCCGCATGTAACTAATTTCAGAATAGATTCGGGAAAGCGGATGTAGAATCACCGATTCGACGTTTCAGTAAGGACTACTGTCGCGCAGCGTATGGATACCACGAACGCAACGTCACTCCGCTCGGACGCTCTGGTTTTCTTCGGAGCCTCCGGCGATCTGGCCTTCAAGAAAATCTTTCCCGCATTGCTCGCGATGATGCAGTGGGACGGCTTCGATCTGCCGATCATCGGGCTTTCGCGTTCCGGCTGGAACGTCGATCAACTGCGCGATCGTGCGCGCGACAGTGTGACGCAGGCGGCGAAAGAACAAGGCGTCGATGTCGATGAAGCGGCGTTCAAGAAACTCGCGGCGCAACTGCGCCACGTCAACGGCGACTACAACGATCCCGCGACGTATGCGGCGCTGAAGAAGGCGCTGGGCACGTCGCAACGACCGCTGCACTATCTCGCGATTCCGCCGGATCTGTTCGGCGTCGTCGCCAAAGGATTGCAGAAGGGCGCCTGCGCCGACAACGCACGCGTCGTCGTCGAAAAGCCCTTTGGGCGCGATCTCGCGTCCGCGCGCGAACTCAACCGAATCCTGCACGAGGTGTTTCCGGAATCGTCGATCTTCCGCATCGACCACTACCTCGGCAAGGAGCCGGTGCAGAACCTCTTGTACTTCCGTTTCGCCAACGCGTTTCTCGAACCGGTGTGGAATCGCAATTACATCGCCAGCGTGCAGATCACGATGGCGGAAGATTTCGGCGTGGAAGATCGCGGATCGTTTTACGACGGCGTCGGTGCGATTCGCGACGTGATCCAGAATCATCTGCTGCAAATCGTCTCGTTGCTCGCGATGGATTCGCCGGCCGGGCACGCGCCCGAATCGCTGCGCACCGAGAAGCTGCGCCTGTTCCGCGCGATGCGGCCGATCGATCCGAAAAACGTCGTGCGCGGCCAGTTCAAGGGATATCGCGACGTAAAAGGCGTTGCACCGGATTCCGACGTGGAAACGTTCGCGGCGTTGTGTCTGCACATCGACACGTGGCGCTGGGCCGACGTCCCGTTCCATATCCGCGCCGGAAAAAATATGCCGATCAGCAGCACCGAAGTCGTCGTCGACATGAAGACGCCACCGCTATCGATTTTCGACGAGATCGAGCCGCCCCAATCGAATTATTTTCGCTTTCGGCTGAGTCCGGAAGTGGTGATCGCCGAAGGCGCGCGCGTGAAAATTCCCGGCGACAAGATGCAAGGCGAGCCGGTGGAACTGATTGCGCGGCATCATCCGCACCGCGAGAAATCGCCGTACGAACGTCTACTCGGCGATGCGATTCGCGGCGACGCCGCGCTGTTCAGCAGCGACGAAACGGTCGAGGCCGCGTGGGCCGTCGTCGACAATCTCCTGCACCACGAAAGTCCTGTCATTCCATACGAGCCGGGCACGTGGGGTCCGGCGGCCGCTGCGAAAATTCCGAACGAAACGCAGGGCTGGCACGATCCGAAACCCGAAGCGAGTGCGCCCGCGTGAACCCAACCGTTCCCATCGTCTTTCTGCTCGACGTGGACAACACGCTGCTCGACAACGATCGCATCGCGGCAGATTTACGCGACCATCTCGATCGCGAATTCGGCACGCAGCGCCAGGAACGCTACTGGGAAATCTTCGAGGAATTGCGCGAAGAACTCGGCTACGCGGATTATCTCGGCGCGCTGCAGCGCTACCGGATGGACTATATCGACGATCCGCGTCTGCTAATCATGTCGGCGTTTCTCGTGGACTATCCTTTTGCGGACCGGCTTTATCCGCATGCGATCGAGGTGATCCGGCATCTCGGCAAGATCGGTAAAACCGTGATCCTGTCCGACGGCGACGTCGTCTTTCAGCCGCGCAAAGTGCAGCGATCCGGAATCTGGGATGCGGTCGAGGGCCGCGTGCTCATTTACATCCACAAGGAAGCGATGCTCGACGCGATGGCCGCACGCTATCCCGCGACGCACTACGTGATGATCGACGACAAGTTGCGCGTCTTGCAGGCGATGAAGGACGTGCTCGGCGATCGCTTGACCACCGTGTTTCCGCGGCAGGGCCACTACGCGCACGATCCGAAAATTATCGCCGAATTCCGCGCGGCCGATATCACTGTCGAAACGATCGGCGAATTGCTCGGCCACGATTTTTCCGCGCTTGGAGCGGACAACCGCGCGATGGCGCGATAGAGAGGACTTATGAAACCCACCCAACAATTGCACGAACTCGGACAGAGCCTCTGGCTCGACAACATCACGCGCACGCTGCTCGACGACGGTACTCTCGCGAAATACATCGCGGAGTATTCGATCACGGGTCTAACGTCGAATCCCAGCATTTTCGACAGCGCCATCGGCGACGGTAATGCGTACGACGCCGCAGTCCAGACGAAAGTGAATTCCGGTCTGTCGGGCGAAAAACTGTTCACTGAACTGGCGTTGGAAGATCTGCGGCGTGCAGCCGATTTGTTCCGTCCGGTTTTCGACAGCACCAAGCAGATCGACGGCTGGGTATCGATGGAGGTCTCGCCGCTGCTGGCGGCCGATACGAAAGGGTCCATCGACGCCGCGAAGCAGATTCATGCGCAGGCCGGCCGCCAAAATCTGTTCGTGAAGATTCCAGGCACGCCGGAAGGCATTCCCGCGATCGAGGAATCGATATTTCTCGGCATTCCGATCAACGTGACGCTGTTGTTTTCCAGCGATCAGTATCTCGCCTCGGCCGAGGCGTATATGCGCGGCATCGAGCGGCGCATCGAGAAAAAACTGCCGCCGCGCGTCGGCTCCGTTGCGTCGCTATTCATCAGCCGCTGGGACGTCGCGAGCAATAAACAGTTGCCGGACAATTTGCACAACAAACTCGGCATCGCAGTGGGAAAACAGACGTATCGCGCGTATCGGCAACTGCTCGACTCGCCGCGTTGGAAGAAACTCGCCGCAGCGGGTGCGATGCCGCAACGGCTATTGTGGGCCAGCACGGGAACGAAGGATCCGAAAGCGTCCGATACGCTTTATATCAATGCATTCGCGGCACCCGACACCATCAACACGATGCCCGAGAAAACGTTGCACGCGTTTGCCGATCACGGCAAATTGAATGGCGTGATGGCGGTCGACGGAGGCGATTGGGAATCGACCATCGCGGAAATTCGGAAAGCCGGTGTCGACGTCGATGCGTTGGCGAAGCAGCTGCAGAAGGAAGGCGCGGATGCGTTCGTCAAATCGTGGAAGCAACTCTTGCAGCGCATCGCGGAGAAATCGAGGAAAGCGGCGTGAGCGAGAAGATCAGTCCTCTGGCCGGCAAGCCGGCGCCTGCGTCGGTTCTCGTCGACGTCGCGAAACTGCTCGCGGCGTACGTTGACCTGAAGCCCGATCCATCCGTACCGGAGCAACGCGTGGCGTTCGGCACATCGGGGCATCGCGGCAGTTCGTTCGAGCGCAGTTTCAACGAGTGGCACATTCTGGCGACGAGTCAGGCGATCTGCGACTACCGAAAGTATAAAAATATAACGGGACCGCTGTTCATCGGCATCGATACGCACGCTTTATCGAAACCCGCGTTGCAGAGCGCGTTGGAAGTGCTAGCCGCGAACAATGTGGAAACGATGATTTCCGCGCACGACGAATTCGTGCCGACGCCGGCGATCTCGCACGCGATCCTCGGCTACAACCGCGGCCGCGAAAGCGGATTGGCGGACGGCATCGTCGTCACGCCTTCGCACAATCCGCCGGACAACGGCGGCTTCAAGTACAACCCGCCGAACGGCGGCCCGGCCGATACGGATGTCACCGACTGGGTCCAGAAGCGCGCCAACGAATTGCTCGAAAGCAAACTCGATGGCGTGAAGCGCATGCCATATGCGCTAGCGCGAACGGCGATGACGACGCACGAGCATGATTATCTCGACGCGTACGTGTCCGATCTCGCCAACGTCATCGATTTCGACGTCATCCGCAGCGCAGGAATCCGCATGGGCGTCGATCCGCTCGGCGGCGCGGGCGTGCATTATTGGGCGCCGATCGCGGAACGCTATCGCATCGACATGACCGTCGTCAGCGCGGTTGTCGATCCGCAATTCGCGTTCATGACGCTCGATTGGGACGGCAAGATCCGCATGGATCCGTCGTCGTCGTTCGCAATGCAAAGGCTGATCGGATTGAAGGACAAATACGACGTCGCGTTCGCCTGCGACACGGATCACGATCGCCACGGCATCGTCACGCGCAGCTCGGGATTGCTCGAGCCGAATCATTATTTGTCGGTGATGGTCGATTATCTGTATCGGCATCGTCCGAACTGGAATGCGCAGGCCGGCGTCGGCAAAACGCTCGTCAGCACGGCGCTGATCGATCGCGTGACGAAGCGGCTCGCGCGCAAACTCTACGAAGTGCCGGTCGGTTTCAAATGGTTTTCGGCCGGATTGTTCGACGGTTCGCTCGGTTTCGGTTGCGAAGAGAGCGCGGGCGCATCGTTCCTACGGCGCGACGGAACGGTGTGGACGACCGACAAGGACGGCCTCGCCGCCGCGTTGCTTTCCGCGGAAATCACGGCGCGCGAAGGCAAAGATCCGGGCGAGATGTACACGCAACTCACGCGCGATCTCGGAAAGCCCTTCGCAAGTCGTGTCGATGCGAAAGCGACGACGGAACAAAAAGCGAAGCTCTCGAAATTGTCGCCAAGCAACGTGAAAAGCGACCAGCTCGCCGGCGAAAAAATCGAGCAGGTGCTCGACCGCGCGCCGGGCAACGACGCCGGTATCGGCGGCATCAAGGTGATTGCCGCGAACGGCTGGTTCGCTGCGCGACCGTCAGGAACCGAGGCGATCTACAAAATTTACGCGGAAAGTTTCCAAAGCGATCAGCATCTGCAACGTATTCTCACGGAAGCGCAATCCATCGTCGACGCCGCCATCGCCTGACGTCCGTTCGATCCAGCAAGGAGCACCCATGTCCGACAAGCTCGACCAACAATGCATCGACACGCTGCGCTTTCTCTCCGTCGACATGGTGCAGAAAGCCGACAGCGGACATCCCGGCTTGCCGCTCGGCGCGGCGCCGATGGCGTACGCACTTTGGACGAAGCAGCTCAAGCACAATCCAAAAAATCCGTCGTGGGCCGATCGCGATCGGTTCGTGCTTTCCGCCGGACATGGCTCGGCGCTGCTCTACAGTTTGCTCTATGCGACGGGCTATAGTGTTTCGCTCGACGACATCAAGCAATTCCGTCAGTGGGGCAGCAAAACGCCGGGCCATCCCGAACGCGAGCACACGAAGGGTGTCGAAGTCACGACAGGTCCGCTCGGCCAAGGCTTCGCGAATGCCGTCGGCATGGCGATCGGCGAAGCGCATCTTGCCGCGTGCTACAACAAACCGGGCCACACGGTTGTCGACCACCGCACGTGGGCTATCGTCAGCGATGGCGATTTGATGGAAGGCGTGGCGTCCGAGGCAGCATCGCTGGCCGGACATCTGAAACTCGGCAAACTTGTTTGTCTTTACGACGACAACTATGTGACGCTCGCCGCCGGTGCCGACATCACATTTTCCGAGGATCGCGCGAAACGTTTCGAGGCCTACGGTTGGCAAACGATCAGCATCGACGACGGCAACGATCTCGTGAAGATCAGCGCCGCGCTCGAAGCGGCGCGCGCGGAAACCGAAAGGCCGTCTCTGATTCTGATTCGCACGCACATCGGTTTCGGCTCGCCGAAACAGGACAGTTTCAAGGCGCACGGTTCCCCGCTGGGCGAAGAAGACGTCAAGAAAACCAAGCAAAATCTCGGCTGGCCGGTCGAGCCGCCGTTTCTCGTGCCGGACGAGGCGCTGGCGCACTTTCGCGAGGCGCTCGATCGCGGCAAGAAAGCAGAAGACGAATGGAATGGACGTCTGGACGCCTATACGAAGGCGTTCCCCGATTTGTCGAAGGAACTGCAGGGACGATTGCACGGCGAAATTCCGTCGAAGTGGGATGCGGCTATCGAAACATTTCCCGCCGACAAGAAAGGCATCTCGACGCGCGTGGCCGGCGGCAAAGTGATGAATGCGGTCGCCGCGAAATTGCCGGCGCTGGGCGGCGGTTCGGCGGACCTCGATCCATCGACATTCACCAATCTGAAAGGATTGGGCGACTTCAATCCGCCGCCGGGCGCGAACGAAGACGAGCAGGGTTCCAGCGGCGGCGGCTGGAGTTACGCCGGACGCAATCTGCACTTCGGCGTGCGTGAACACGCGATGGGTGCGATCGTCAATGGCCTCGCCGCGCACGGCGGATTCATTCCGTACGGCTCGACGTTCCTCATTTTCTCGGACTATATGCGGCCCACGATCCGTCTGGCGGCGCTGTCGCGTTTGCACGTCGTGCACGTGTTCACGCACGACAGCATCGCGGTCGGCGAAGACGGGCCTACGCATCAGCCCGTGGAACATCTAGCGAGTCTGCGCGCGATTCCGAACGTCACCGTGATTCGTCCGGGCGACGCAAATGAGACGGCAGTTGCATGGCGCGTCGCCGTCGAGGCGAAGGATCATCCTGTGCTGCTTATCCTCACGCGGCAGAACGTGCCGACGCTCGATCGCAAACAGTATGCCGATGCCGATGGATTGCGCCGCGGTGCGTACGTTTTGAACGATGCGAAAAACAACAAGCCGGACTTGATCCTCATCGCGAGCGGATCGGAAGTGGGCCTGATCGTTTCCGCCGCCGAACGTTTGCAAGCCGACGGCATAGCGGTGTGCTGCGTATCGATGCCGAGTTGGGAATTGTTCGAGAAGCAATCGCAGTCGTATCGCGACGAAGTACTGCCCCCGAACGTTTGGGCGCGTCTGGCCGTCGAACTCGGCGTGCCGCAAGGATGGGACCGCTACGTCGGCGCGCACGGCGACATGCTTGGCGTCGATCGTTTCGGCGCGTCCGCACCCGCTGACAAATTGCTCGTGGAATACGGATTCACCGTCGACAACGTCGTCAAGCGCGCGAAAGCGGTGCTCGCAAAACAAACTTCATAAGGAGCGGTGCAATGCAATTAGGGATGGTCGGGTTGGGTCGCATGGGCGCCAACATGGCGGAGCGTTTGCTGCGCGGCGGACACAAAGTCGTCGGTTTCGATCCGAATGCGGATGCGCGCAAGGCGCTCGAATCCAAAGGCGCGAGCACGGTCGATTCGCTGCAATCGTTGGTCAAGGCATTGTCCACACCGCGCGTCATCTGGCTGATGGTGCCGTCGGGCAAGATCACGGATGACGCCGTCGACACGCTGCTGCCGCTGCTCGCGGCGGGCGACTGCATCATCGACGGCGGTAACTCCAACTACAAGGACACGCTGCGCCGCGCGGAATCGTATCGCGCGAAAAATGTCGGCTATGTCGACTCAGGCACGAGTGGCGGCGTGTGGGGTTTGCAGGAAGGCTACAGCATGATGGTCGGCGGCGACGAAAAAACCGTCGAGGCATTGCGACCGATTTTCGAGACGCTGGCGCCCACAAAAGCAAAAGGGTGGGGACGCGTCGGTCCAGTCGGTTCCGGGCACTACACGAAGATGGTTCACAACGGCATCGAATACGGATTGATGCAGGCTTATGCCGAAGGATTTTCAATACTCAAGCACAAAAAGGAATTCGCGCTCGATCTGCATCAGATCGGCGAAATCTGGCGTTACGGCAGCGTGGTGCGTTCGTGGCTGCTCGATCTGACGACGGAAGCGTTGGGAAAAAATCCGCAAATGGATGGCATAGCACCGTACGTGGCCGATTCCGGCGAAGGCCGCTGGACAGTGGATGCCGCGCTGGAACTCGACGTGCCTGCGCCGATTATCACGCTATCGCTGCTGGAACGTTTGCGCTCGCGCGATACTGAATCGTTCTCCGACAAACTTCTGTCGGCAATGCGCAATGAATTCGGCGGGCATCCGATCAAGAAGGAGTAGAGCCATTTCGAGTGACCGCGTTCAACTCCGCAATAACATCGTCCGGAATTTCCAGACGTGCCGCACCGAGATTTTCCCGCAGATGAGCGACCGAAGACGTGCCCGGAATCAGCAGAATATTCGGTGAACGCCGCAACAGCCATGCGAGCGCGACTTGCATCGGCGTCGCAGGCAGCTTCGCCGCGATCGCATCCAGCGCGGCCGATTGCAGCGGATTGAAACCACCCAGCGGAAAGAACGGCACGTAGGCGATGCCGCGCATGTTCAGTTCATCCACGAAAGCGTCGTCGGCGCGATGCACCAGATTGTAGTGATTCTGCACGCAGACGATTTCCGTCATCGCGCGCGCTTCCTCGAACTGCCGCGGCGTGACGTTGCTAAGCCCGATATTGCGAATGAGGCCTTCGCGTTTCAGATCCGCAAGCACGATGAGCGGTTCGGCGATCGACGTTTCCGTCGGCCCGTGCGGCCCGCCCACGCGCAGGTTGACGACATCGAGCGCATCGAGTCCTAGATTGCGCAGATTGTCGTGCACCGCCGACGTCAACTCGTCGCGCGAGAACGCGGGAATCCACGATTTGTCCTCGCCGCGCCGATAACCGACTTTGGTGACGATGTGCAAATCGTCCGGATACGGAAGCAACGCGCGGCGGATGATTTCGTTGGTGACGTGCGGACCGTAGAAGTCGGACGTGTCGATGTGATTCACGCCGCTCGCTACTGCTTCTCGCAACACGGCGACGGCCGCGTCGGCATCCCGCGGCGGACCGAACACACCCGCACCCGTGAGCTGCATCGCGCCGTAACCAACGCGCTTCAGCGAAACTGCCGTGCCTGGAAGATTGAACTCGCCGCCTAGTTTGTCGCT
>Ga0209006_10004481_pt1 | contig 12678 bp, 8 predicted proteins | sample JacPin_JW_Ref_O2_FD_188567 | JGI IMG/M metagenome (GOLD analysis project Ga0209006, IMG submission 188567) | Forest soil microbial communities from Algoma, Ontario, Canada - Jack Pine, Ontario site 1_JW_Ref_O2 (SPAdes) (version 2) | ecosystem: Environmental > Terrestrial > Soil > Boreal...
GAAGCCGCGCTCCTCGAGCGCCATGATGAGCCGATGAATTCCCGATTTCGAGCGCAGCTCCAGCGCTTCTTTCATTTCGTCGAACGACGGGGGCACCCCAGCCTCCTGCAGGCGCTCGTGGATGAAACGCAACAGCTCGCTCTGCTTTTTCGTCAGCATCTCGGTCTCCAAAGTACCGCCCCTATTCGCCGTCGAAGTACAGTCGGGCGAATCACGATTTTGGCTAAAACAAATCGCGAACAAACCCTAGTCGTTCACGCCTTGTTCGGCAAGCGGAATTTGATAATTAGCAGATGGGAAATGTTATTTGGCCCAGGCCAACAGGGCGCCGCCTTGTGGGGCGGAACTAAACGGGGTCGTAAGACCCTGAAAGGATTACGGCCCTGAAAGTAAAATGAAATTTAGGCTGGCGCTCTTTAGCCGCGACCCCTATTCACGCCCGCTGACGCGATCGCCGAAACATCCGTCAGAACGCGCGCAGACGGATCACGACTTCCGCTTTGTCGCCTTCCCCGGCCCCGAGTCGAGCTCAGGATAATGGCGGAAGATGCCTGACGTGTTGAACGGAATGCGTCGCTCCGAGGCGAGATAGGCGGCTACGTTTTTTTGCGCCGCGACCGATTTCGCCACCGCCGCGAGCGCGGGATAGAGCTTGCTCGCGTCTGCGAACGCGTGCGGGAAAGCGTAAGCCGCACCTTCCCAAAGCTGGAACAGCGACAGGTCGACGGTCGTGAGCTTGTCGCCCACAACGTGCGCCGATCCCGCGGGGTTATTGCTCAGGACCTGCTCGAAATAGCCGAGATATTTCGGGACGCGGTCCTGAAGGAAGGCCGTGGAGCGCGCCTTGGCCTCTTGTCTCTGGTCCTCGAAATAGAGGTCGGTGGAGATCGGGTGATGCGTGTCGTGAACCTCCGCGACGAAATCCGTGATCGTGAGCTGCAGCCCATGGGCGAAGATGCGGCCTGCTTCATCCTTCGGCGCGAGCCCGAGCTTGGGGCCGAGGTAATGGAGAATGTTGGCGACGTGCGAGACGACGATCTCGCCGTCGCGCAGGAACGGAGGCGCGAAGGGGGTCTGCGGCGCGCCGCCTTCGAGTTTCGCCGTCATGCCCTTTACGCCGCGTCCGGCGCCGTGCTCCCTCGCCACATCGATGTAATCGGCGCCGGCTGCCTCGAGCGCGAGACGCACGAACTCGCCGCGCCCCTGGATGCCAGGCCAATAATAGAGCTCATAAGGCATGAGAAAATCCTTGTCTGAGAATGGGCGAGGACGAGAGCGCCGGGCGTGAACGGGCGGGGCCGCTATGGCTTACCGGCTTCAGGCGGGTCGATCTGCGGCCGCATGCGGTCGGCGGCTTTGACATAGCGGCGCGCGAAGTCGAGGAGCTCGCCGTCGGTCGGATCGTCCGCTTTCTCCACGCCCTCGACATGCGTCCGGATTGCGGGATGCTTCTCGGCCAGGAATTTGGCGAAAAAGTCCTTCTCCTGCGCCGGGCCAACAATGAGAATCGCGCCGGCGTCGGCGATTGTCTTCGCGACATCCTCGAAGAACGGCTTGTTCTCTTCGATCCTTTGGCCGGTGCGCGGCTCGCGGGCATGAATGTCGCGAACGATGTGATCCTTGACCACTGTCCTGTCGGCCGCTTCGACGTTGAAGTGGAAAACGCGCGCCTGTTTGTGATCGATCCAGACGACGGCGTGATAATGATCGGCCATTGCGGCCTCCCTGCGAGGATTGGCGTTTGACCCTACCGCGCGCGATAGGGCTGCGCTATGACGCGCTTCATGCGGAAAGATGGCAACGCCACCCCTACGGCCGCCGCTCCCCCAGACAAGGCGGCCTCTTACGAGATCGGCGAGGACGAAGCGGGCATGCGGCTCGACCGCTGGCTCCATCGCCGGTTTCCGGAGGTCTCGAATTCGCACCTGATGCGGATTGTGCGCAAGGGCGAGGTGCGGGTGTCGGGCAGGCGGGCGGACATTTCGACCCGGCTTGCGACCGGCGAAAACGTGCGCGTGCCGCCGCTCAGGATCGACCCGCACAAAGCCTCGGCCGTCAAGCGCGCCAATCCGGGCGACGCCGACGAGATCCGCGCGATGATTCTGTTCGAGGATCGCGACGTGATGGTCCTCAACAAGCCCTTCGGCCTCGCCGTTCAGGGCGGCTCGGGCACCACGCGCCATATCGACGGGATGCTGCAGGCGTTCGCCGACAAGGAGGGAAACAGGCCCGTTCTCGTTCATCGGCTGGATCGCGACACTTCCGGCGTGCTGCTGATAGCCAAATCGCGAAAGATGGCGGCGGAGCTTGGCGAGATCTTCCGCTCGCGTCGGGCGAAGAAGATCTATTGGGCGCTCGTCGAAGGCGTGCCGAAGCCGGGGCAGGGCCGCATTTCGATGTTCCTCGCCAAGGGCGAGGGCATGGGCGACGCGCGGGGCCAAGGCAGGGCGGACCTCGAGCGGATGCGTGTCGCCAAGCACGGCGATCCCGACGCCCAGCATTCGCTGACCCTCTATGCGGTGGTCGACAAGGTCGCGCCACGGCTGGCGTGGCTGTCGATGCGCCCGGTCACCGGCCGCACCCATCAGCTGCGCGCCCATTGCGAAGAAATCGGCCATCCGATCATCGGCGATCCGAAATACAATCGAAGGCCCCCGAATGATCCGGCCCGTAGCGATCCGTTGCGGGCCGTTCCGCCCGGGCTCGAACCCAGGCTGCATCTTCTGGCGCGACGCCTGGTCCTGCCCCATCCGCGTAAGGGAATCATCGACGTGACGGCGCCGCTTCCCGAGCACATGAAGAAAAGCTTCGCCATGTTCGGCTTTGATGAGACCGAACGCGACCCGATTGAGGACGCGCCGGATGCGTGAGCCCTTACCGACCGGACCGGGGGGCAAGGACCCGATGCGGGCTGCGCAGGCGAACATGCGGCCTCCGCCGGTCGGTCGCTTCTACAAGGCGGTCGAAGTGCGCGATGCGGATGGCCGGCACGCGCTTTTGCTCGACGGCCGCGGAGCGCGGACGCCGGGCCGCAATCCGCTCGCCGCCAAGAGCCGGGCGCTCATGCTCGCAGTGGCGGCCGAATGGGAGCGGCAGCGAGAGAGAATCGTTCCCGCCGACATGCCGCTGACGCGGCTCCTGAATTCCGCGATCGACGGCGTCGTGCATACGATGGCCGAAACGCGGGCCGACGTTTTGAACTACGCCGGCTCCGACCTGATTTGCTACCGCGCCGAGGAACCGGATATTTTGGTTGCGCGCCAGGCGGCCGCCTTCGATCCTGTTTTGCGCTGGGCCGCGGATTCGCTTGGGGCGCGTCTCAACGTGACGACCAGCGTGATGCATGTCGCGCAGCCGCCCGAGGCTCTGGCGGCGATTGGCGCAGAGCTCGACACGTACGACGATCCCGTCGCGGTGGCCGCGCTCAGCGTGATGACGACGCTGACCGGATCGGCGCTGCTGGCGCTTGCAGTCGCGCGCGGATTTCTCTCGCCCGAGGCCGCGTGGGAAGCGGCTCATGTCGACGAGGACTTCCAGACCGGGCGCTGGGGCGCGGATGCGGAGGCGATGGCGCGGCGCGAGGCCCGCTGGCGCGAAATGGAGGCGGCTCGGGTCGTGCTGGAGGCGATCCGCGCGACCTGACGCGCAGACGGCGCATCGCCCCAAATCGCCGCTCCAGCTTGGCGTCGCTACAAAGCTCGACGCCAGTGCGTCTCTCTTCGCAAACGCCAGACCGTGCTTTTTTCGATTTGCCACACGGCGTGTCAGCCGCAGTCGGTCACCTTCCTTCCGGGATGCGCATCCTCCGATCACAATTTGGTGAAATGTATTCGTCGCAGAAAACTGTTGCGCAGATGGCACACCACGCCACAATCGTGTTCTGTCCTCGGCGTATTTAAGAACAAAGTGTGGCTTTTCGTGGCGAAAATGTTAACGTACGCAAGTACCGCAGAACTTCGATGGAGTTCGCACAGTGCACTCATCGCCGCGCGCCGTTGGCGAGATATCTTGTTCTTCGCATCTTGCCGAGCAAGGGCGTCTGATCTTCTGTCCATACCGGCCCCTTGAGAAGAGTAGCGTTGAATCGCTGACAGTCGGCCATACTTGCCGGCCTTGGACGAGCTTCCGGCTTGGCTGGACGTTCTTTTCCATACGGGTTTGTTTACACAGTCAATCCCGAATCGCGTCCGGTATTGCTCTTGCAGCGAACCGGACCCTGCCTGAAGTCCACGCCAGGCTCGCCGCGACCGGTTCGATTTGGCTCGGGCTTTGTGCGGGGCTCGCGCTTTCCGTTCATTCGCAGACCGCGATCGCTGCCTGTTCCCCCGGCGGCCCCGCCATTGTCAGCGGGACGACGGTCACCTGCAGCTCACCAGGTGCGCAAGGCAGCCGAATTGGCAATGGCCCGAACGGCGCGCCGGGCAATGGCGACGATGTCACGGTCAACGTCAACGACGGCGCAACAATTAGCGTCACCAACGACAACGCCATCAGCCTTCACGACGGCGCCATGATCACAGTGGGCTCGCCTTCGGGGACCACAACCACAACCGTGATGACGACAACAAACGGCGGCGCGAACCAGGGTCAGTACGGTACCGGTGACGATACGATCGAGTTGAACAAAAACTCGACGCTGATCATCTATTCGAACGGAGAAGTGATAACGAGCGGCACCCAGAATAATTCGGAGGCGATTAACGCTGAGAGCTCGGGGAATACGATTACAAACTATGGATTGATCAAGAACGGATCCGGTTCGGCGATCTTCTTTGAAAACACCGGCACGAGTGGGTCGGATCCTAGGAACAAGGTCGATAACTTCGGCACCATCGACGCCAGCTCTCCCACCGGCAATGGCGAGGCCATCGGCAGTTTTCACGATGTCGGAATTGACATCATCAACGAAACCGGCGGCAAAATCCTTGGCAACCTGGACCTTCAAGGGGGAAACGACAACGTAACGCTTGATCCCGGATCGGTCATTACCGGCCATATGGACGGCGGAGCAGGAACCAATGTCCTGACGCTCAATGCGTCTGCAGTCTCGTCGGATACGATTCCGGGCGCCATCAGCGATTTCCAGACTCTGGACAAGACAGGCGCTGGAACGTGGACGCTGACAGGCCCGGTCGGGAACAACGGGGGCGCAACGCCGCTAGCGGTGGAGGTTATTGGCGGCACCCTCGTGCTCACGGGCAACAATACGGCTTTTAATGGCAGTGTCACAATCGATTCCGGCGCAACCCTGGAGGCCCGCGCGCAGAGCTTGCCGCCGACGATCAACGATCTGAGCGGCGATGTTCTGATCAATCAGGTGTCGCCGGGCGGAGGTCAGCCGAATGACGGCACCTACGCGGGCCAGATCGTGGGCTCCGGCATCGTGACCAAAATTGGCGTCGGTACGCTGACGATGACCGGCTCCAACACCTATTCGGGCGGCACCGTCTTCGATGAGGGCGCGATCGCCGCGAGCGCGGATTCCGCCTTTGGAGCCGCCACAGGGCCACTGACATTCAACGGCGGCGAGCTGAAACTGGATAGCAGCTTCAATCTCTCCTCCACGCGTATGATTACGCTGAACGGTCCAAACGGGGGTTTCGCGGGCGGCGGAACGATCGATGCGAACAGTTTCCAGACAACAATCGCGCAGGGCATCACAGGCGCCGGCGGCCTGACAGTTACCGACAGCAGCGGCGGCGGCGCAGGTAAGGTGATCCTGACCGGCTCGAACAGCTACGGCGGCGGTACGACGATCGCTGCCGGGACACTCCAGCTTGGCAATGGCGGCACGACCGGGAGCATCGTCGGCAACGTCGTCGACAACGGCGCGCTCGCCTTCGACCGCAGCGATACGGTGACCTTCCCTGGCCTGATCTCGGGGGCAGGTTCGGTCAATCAGATCGGCACAGGCACGACCATCCTGACCGCCGACAACAGCTATACGGGCGGTACGACGATCGCTGCTGGGACACTCCAGCTTGGCAATGGCGGCACAACCGGCAGCATCATCGGCAACGTGACCGACAACGGAACGCTGGCGTTTGACCATAGCAACAGGTTGACCTTCGCTGGCGTGATCTCCGGCTCCGGGGCCGTGTCGCAGATCGGCTCAGGCACAACCGTTCTGACAGCCGACAGCCCCTATACCGGCGGGACCAATGTCAGCGCCGGCACGTTGGTGGTCGGCGATTTCGTCCATCCGTCTGCTGCCCTGTCGGGCGGCGGACCGATCGTAGTGGGGTCAGGCGGCACGCTCGGCGGTTACGGCAGCGTCACCGGACCGACGGTCAACAACGGCGTCATCGCCGCCGGCAGCGCCACGCCGGGTATCATCGGCCCGGCGACCGGGACTTTCACCATCATTGGCAATTTGCTCAATCACGGCGTCATCCAGCTCGCTTCGGGAAATAGCATCGGCAACGTGCTGGAGGTTCGCGGCAGCTATGTTGGCGCCGGCGGTAGCATGGCCATCAACACATTCCTGGGAGGCGATGGCTCACCCTCTGACAGATTGGTCATCAACGGCGACCCCGTCGCCACCGGCAACACATCGGTGCACGTCACCAACGTCGGCGGGCCCGGTGCGCTGACGACCGCCAACGGCATTCTGGTGGTCGACGCGATCAACGGGGCGACGACGGCGCCGGGCGCATTCAGCCTCTCGAACCCGGAATTGCGCGCCGGCGCCTTCAACTATCGCTTGTTCCAGGGCGGCGTCTCGGGCAGCGCCGACGACTGGTTCCTGCGCTCGAGCTTCATGGCGCCGGGGTTGCCGCTTACACCGGTGGTGCCGCCCGGACCTCCGATCTTGCCGCCCGGACCTCCGATCTTCCCGTCCGCGCCGCCGCCGGACACGCTGCCGCCCGGCGTCGCCTTTCCGATCATCGGGCCGGAGCTTGCCACCTATGGGGTGGTGCAGCCTCTGGCGCGGCAATTGGGGCTCAGCATCCTCGGCACACTCGACGACCGGGTCGGCGATACTTACCAACCGGATGGTTGCGCTGTTGCGCCCCCGGCCCCGCCGAACGCCCTACCGAAACCGCGGCCGGCGCTTGCGCCCTGCCCGCTCTTCTCGCCCACAATTTGGGGGCGCTTCTTCGGCCAAACGCTCGACAACCGCTATAGCGCCTTCGCCGATCCGCGCGCCAGCGGCAATCTGGGCGGCTTCCAGGGCGGGATTGACCTTCTGCACGGCTCGTTGATCGCCGGCCACTCGGAGCGGGCAGGCCTTTATGGGGCCTATGGCAACGTCAATTCCGACGTGACCGGACTCGTCACCAATCCGGCGGCGACCGCTTACGTCCTCAGCCGCACCGGATCGATGAGCCTCAACGCCTGGTCGGCGGGCGGCTATTGGACGCATGTCGGGCCTGGCGGCTGGTATCTCGACGGCGTGCTGCAAGGGACCTGGTATTACGGCTCGGCCAGCACCCAGTTCGCCAACCTCAACACCGACGGAACGGGCTTCATCGCCTCGCTGGAGGGCGGCTATCCATTTTCTTGGCCGCAACTCGGGCCGGGCTTCGTGATCGAGCCGCAAGGGCAGATCCTATGGCAGAAGGTTTCGTTCCGGCACGACTATGACGGGCTTGGCGATGTCGCGCTCGGCGACACCACGGGCCCCAGCGGGCGCATCGGGCTCAAGACCGAATGGACGATCGTGACCGCGGGCGGTCAGGTCTGGCAGCCATATCTCAGGGGCAATCTCTGGCGGGATTGGGGGGCCGAGGCCGACGCGGTCTACTCGGGGACGAACATCGTGCCGCTGCTGAGTCAGGCCACCATGCTGGAGCTTGGCGGCGGCTTGACGGGAAGGATCAACGCCAACGTCTCTGTCTTCGCCAATGTCGACTATGAATTCGCAGTCGGCTCAGGCGACGACAAGCGAAACGGCGTTCGCGGCGCATTTGGCGCGAAATATACGTGGTGACGCCCAATAGCGCGCTCACATGGGAAAGGCGCGCTGTCCGCTCTGAATGGTGATCCATTTCAGCTCGGTCATCTCTTCCATCGAGAAGCGGCCGCCCTCACGACCGTAGCCGCTGTTTTTGACCCCGCCGAACGGCGCGTGCGGCTCGTCCGAAACGGTGCAGTCGTTGAGATGCACCATGCCCGATTCGAGGCTGAAGGCGAGCTCCATCGCTTTCTGCATGTCGTTGGTGATGACGCCAGCGGAAAGGCCGTAGTCGGTGTCGTTGGCGATTTCGAGCGCTTCCTTGTGATCGCGGACCTTGATGATCGAAGTGACGGGGCCGAAGCTCTCCTCGTGGAAGATGCGCATCTCCCGGGTCACGCCACTGAGCACCGTCGGCCAATAGTACTGAGCCTCGTGCTTGGCGCCGCACAGCAATTTCGCTCCCTTGTCGACGGCGTCCTCGACATGGCCGTCGATCACGGCGCATTGGGTTCCCCGGATCAGGGGACCGATGACAGTGTCAGGCTCGCGCGGATCGCCGACCTTCAGGGTCTTCGCCACCGCGACGAAACGCTCGCAGAACGCATCGAAAATTGGCTCCTCGACCAGGATGCGTGAGTTGGCCATGCAGACCTGGCCCTGATGGAAGAAGATGCCGAACGCGGCGGCGCGGACGGCGTAATCGACGTCGGCGTCGCCGAGTACGATCAGCGGGCTCTTTCCGCCCATCTCGAGCGTGAAGCGCTTCAGCGTCTTCGCCGCTTCGACGGCAAGATGGCGACCGGTCTGCGTCGAGCCTGTGAATGTGATCATCCGCACCCGGGGGTCGGCGAAAATTGCGGCGCCAACTTCCGACGCAAGGCCGGGGACGACGCTGAGGAGGCCGGGCGGCAGACCCGCCTCGTCAAACACCTCGGCGATCTTGAGCCCCGTCACAGGAGTGAGCTCGGATGGCTTCAGAATGAAGCCATTGCCCGCGGCGAGCGCCAGAACGACCTTCTTCATGGCTAGAAGGAACGGGGCGTTGAAGGGCGCAATGCCGGCGATCACGCCGAGCGGCTGGCGGACGGTAAAACCAAACTGGCCGGGCGCCGTGAGCGGCATCGTTTCGCCCGCCGACCTTCGCATCTCCGCGGCGGCGGTCCGCAAGAGGTCGAAGCAATAGCCGACCTCAAAACCGGCTTTGCCGGCGATCGATCCGGACTCCTGAATGAGGACGTCGACAATTTCATTGGTCTTGGCCGCCAGCACGTCGGCGGCGCGGAAGAAGATCGCCTCGCGCGCGGATACCGGCGTCGCCGCCCAGGCCTTATAAGCGCCGTGAGCAGCTGAGATCGCGAGTTCGGTTTCCGCCGCCCCAGCTTGCTGGACCTTGGCGAACAATTCCCCTGTCGCGGGATTTCTGCTCTCTACGGCTTCGTTGCGCGAGGAGCGCACCCATTTTCCGCCAACGTAAAGATTGTAGTTCGGTATTCCGTCAATCAGTTCGAAGGCCGCTGACATTCCCATCTCCCCAGTCCGTGCGTTTCGTTGTATCTGGTTTCATACGACGAGGGCGCCAGGTCGCCAAGAGGCGATGAGCTGCGTGGACGCCTGCCGCCGCAGTGCGGGAGGCCGCCAATATCAAGTGCGGCGCGCCTACTTCGCCAAGGCGTTCGGCCGCCTCGAAAAGGCGATGTAGCGAGCGATCGACCATAGGCCGTCCGGCGCGCGACGGAAGACGTCCATCCCTTCCTCTGTCGTTACGTCGCGAACGCCGGTCTTTTCCGTCGTCAGAGTCCAGGTCAGTCGCACCACCGCTAGATCGCCCGAGACAAGAATCTCGTGGATGGCCGGCTCGTCGTAATGCAGCTTGAGGTCACGCCTTGCCAGCGCCGCGCGGATGCCGGCGCAGAGCCCGTCTCGCGAGCCGTCGAGGATGTCGTCGACCGTATAGCTCAGGTCAGGTGCAAACAGGCCGCAGACGGTTGCCAGATCTTGGGCGTTGAAGGCGGTCGTCCAGCGGTGAAGGCGGTCGGTAATTGCAGCCTTGGCGGCCGCTGAAGTGTCCGCGCCCATGGCTTCCGCAGCCGCGCCGAACAAGGCGAGCGCTACGGTCGCGCCGGCGAGCAATCGCGCCCGTCGTCGCGGAGCTTGCCGTTTAATCCGCCTCAACACGACGAGCCTCCTGGTTGACCAGCGATGGCGCTTCTCGCAAGCGAAAACCTCCGATTGCTCGGACGTCGTCTCTCCTCATCTTTCCGGAGGGCCGGCTTTAAGGCCGAACGTCGCCAGGGAGCAACTTCGGGACTCCAATGGTCCGGAACACGCTCGAGGACGGCTTATCCGGAGACGTTCGTCCGCAGGAGACGCGCGTCGGCCTCGATCTCGACCTTCATTTCCGGCTTCAATAGCGCCGAGACGACGACGATCGTGCCTGCGGGGCGGATCGCGGCGAAGACCTCGCCCTGCACCGCGACAACCGGCTCGCAATACGAAACGTCGGTGACGAAAGTGCGCAACCGCACGATATCGGCGAGCTCGCCGCCAGCCTCCTTCATCACCTTGGCGAAGGTCGCATAGATGTTGCGGGTCTGCTCGGCGACGTCGTCGGGCATCGTCATTTTTGCGTAATCGTACCCGGTCGTGCCGGCGATGTGGACTTCCTCGCGAACAACGACGGCCCGCGAATAGCCATTCGCCTTCTCGAACGGCGAGCCCGAAGAAATCAGCTTCCGATCGCTCATGCGAACTCCATGATCACAGTATCGACCGCGAGCGAATCCCCTTCCTTGCACAGGATCGCCTTCACCGCTGCGTCGCGTTCGGCGGTCAGCACGTTCTCCATTTTCATCGCCTCGACGATGCAGAGTTGCTCTCCCGTCTTGACCTCCTGACCGACCTTGACCGCGATCGCTTTGACCAGACCTGGCATCGGGCAGAGAAGGAAACGCGAACCATCGGCGCCCTTGTGCTCGATCATCAGCGCGGCGAGCTGAGCCTCGCGCCGGGTGTAGACGCGCGTGTCGACGGCGACCCCGGCATGAGAGAGTGCATAGCCGTTGAGGAGCGGGCGCGCCTGCACGGCGATGTCGACGCCGTCGATGGTTCCGCGCCACAGGGGATCGCCCGGCTTCCAGTCCGAATGCGCTTCGACCTTGCGACCGTCCGCGAACACGATCGCGACGCCAATCATTCGGGGCTCGATCTCGAGTTCGACACGTCTCTTGCCCATCGCGACCACCCGCTTGAGCTCGAAGCGCATCTGCTCTGGCTCGCGCAATTGCCCGGAAATATGCCGCTTTCGCAGGTTGTGCGTATGATCGATCATTGCCGTGGCCACGACCAGACGGCGCTCGGTCTCGCCCTCGGCGACAAGCGGATGAAATCCGTCGGGAAATTCCTCGGCGATGAAGCCGGTTGAGAGCCGTCCCTCGCGCCAGCGCGGATGCTGCATCAGCGCCGACAGAAAAGGGATGTTGTGCCGGATGCCGTCGATGACGAAGGCGTCGAGAGCGGTCGCTTGCGCGTCGATCGCGGCGAGCCGGTCGGGCGCGTGGGTGACGAGCTTGGCGATCATGGGATCGTAGTGGATCGAGATCTCCCCGCCCTCGTAAACGCCGGTGTCGTTGCGCACCGTGACGCCGTCATGCGTCCCTTCGGCCGGCGGGCGATAGCGCGTGAGCCGTCCGGTCGACGGCAGGAAGCCGCGGGTCGGATCCTCGGCGTAAACCCGGCTCTCGACCGCCCAGCCGGTCAGCTTCACGTCCCCCTGCTTGAGACGCAGAGGCTCGCCCGCGGCGCTGCGGATCATCTCCTCGACCAGATCGACGCCGGTGACAAGCTCCGTCACCGGATGCTCGACCTGCAGACGGGTGTTCATCTCCAGGAAATAGAAGCTCCGGTCCTGGCCCGCGACGAACTCAACCGTGCCGGCGGAATCGTATTGCACGGCTAACGCGAGCGCGACCGCCTGTTCGCCCATCCCCTTTCGCGTTGCTTCGTCGAGGAGCGGGGAGGGCGCTTCTTCAATCACCTTCTGGTTGCGGCGCTGGATCGAGCACTCGCGCTCGCCGAGATAGATGACGTTCCCATGCTTGTCGCCCAGCACCTGAATCTCGACGTGCCGCGGGTTAACGATGAATTTCTCGACGAAGACGCGGTTGTCACCGAAGGAGGATTTCGCCTCCGAGCGCGCGCGGGCGAAGCCTTCCCCGACTTCCTTGCGGGAGTGGGCGATGCGCATGCCCTTGCCGCCGCCGCCAGCGGAAGCCTTGATCATCACCGGATAGCCGATCTCGTCGGCGATCTCAGCCGCGCGCTCCGGCGTTTCGATCACGCCGAGATGGCCGGGGACGGTCGAAACCTTGGCCGCGTTGGCGAATTTCTTCGATTCGATCTTGTCGCCCATCGCCTCGATGGCTTTGGGGTTGGGGCCGATGAAGACGATCTTCGCTTCGGCGAGGGCATGCGCGAACGCCGCGCGCTCCGAGAGAAAGCCGTAGCCCGGATGGACGGCCTCGGCGCCGGTCTTGAGACAGGCCGCCACAATCTTGTCGATCGCGAGATAGGATTGAGCCGCAGGCGGCGGGCCAATGGCGACCGCCTCATCCGCCATTTCGACGTGCAGCGCGTCGTTGTCGGCTTCAGAATAGACGGCGACGGTCCTGATGCCCATGCGCCGCGCCGTCTTGATGACGCGACAGGCGATCTCGCCGCGGTTAGCGATCAGGATTGTCTTGAACATCGCGCCCTTGCGAGAAAAGCCCCCTGCTTTCCTT
>Ga0209006_10004482_pt1 | contig 12678 bp, 10 predicted proteins | sample JacPin_JW_Ref_O2_FD_188567 | JGI IMG/M metagenome (GOLD analysis project Ga0209006, IMG submission 188567) | Forest soil microbial communities from Algoma, Ontario, Canada - Jack Pine, Ontario site 1_JW_Ref_O2 (SPAdes) (version 2) | ecosystem: Environmental > Terrestrial > Soil > Boreal...
CCGCTCCGGCGGCGATGGACAAAAATAAATTTCCGGAATCGCGTAGCCGATGACCTTCACCTTGCGCCGTAGCCAAGGGGTTTGTCGGACGATGGCATCCGCGACGGCTTGCGATACAGCCTGCAACCGGCTGGCCCGGAAATAGAGCGACATCTGACGTTTCGGAAATCGGCCGACCTGGACATAAATCTTTCCTGCCCTCCGTCGGGGCAGGACGAGCGGCAAGAAGAACGCATTGGTGATTGTCACGTCGGCCGCCGGCAGAGCCCGTGCGACACGCAGTGCGTAGATCAAATCACGCGCGAGGTTCGCGACCAGCGACGATGACCGCTCCGAGGCCCGGACACGGAGATGCCGAATGCCATCGACGATCTCGTCGCGGGCAAAATCCTGGTACTGACGGGAAATGATTGTCACCTCGTGGCCGGCTGCGCGATAGGCGCCGGCGAGGGCGAGATGAACCTTTTCAACCGCACCGCCAAGCACTGGCGGTATCGGCAGAAACGGCCCGATAACTATCGTGATCCGCACGTGCCGTTAGCCGGGGACGGGTGCGGCGCTCAAACGAGCGAGTCTCCGGTCCGCGATATTATCACATTGCCGAGCACCAAGAGGTCCATACGGGTTCGCAGGAAGCAATCGAGCGCTTCCTGCGGGCGACAAACTACCGGCTCGTTTTCGTTGAACGACGTATTGAGCAGCATCGGCACGCCGGTCCGCTCGGTGAACGCCTCGATCAGCTGGTGAAAAAGCGGATTGGTGCGGCGCGATACCGTCTGCAGCCGAGCTGAGCCGTCGACATGGGTCACCGCGGGAATGAGACCGCGCTTATCCTGTCGGACTTGAAAGACCTGCATCATGAAGGGCACAGCATCCTCTTCCTCAAACCATTCGGAGACCGCTTCTTCGATGATTGATGGGGCGAACGGCCGAAACGACTCGCGCCGTTTGATCTTCGCGTTGAGGATCGCCCTGATGTCTCCTCTGCGCGGGTCGCAAAGGATCGAGCGGTTGCCCAGCGCGCGCGGCCCCCACTCCATGCGGCCCTGAAACCAGCCGACGATGCGTCCGTCTTCGATGGCGGCAGCCGTCCGTCGGCAAAGCTCAGCGTCGTCGGCGATTTCGTCAAGTCGACAGCCCCCACGCTCGAGGTTCTGCCGCTCCGCGGCTAAAAGCACCGATATTTCCTCGCGATCGTATCCAGGACCCCAATACGCGTGGTCCATGACAAAGCGCCGGTAGCCTCCAAGCTCGTGCCATACCGCGTAGGCGGCGCCAATCGCGCCGCCGGCATCGCCGGCCGCTGCCTGCACGTAGACGCGGCGAAACGGCGTCATGCGGCGCACCTTACCATTGGCGACGGAGTTCATGGCGCAGCCGCCGGCAAGTGTGAGATCGGTCAGGCCGAGTCCGGCCTGCTGTACGTCAAGCAGGCCAAAAAACGCTTGTTCATACATCGCCTGCACCGAACTGGCGATGTCGCGATGCCGGTCTTCGAGCGGTTCGTCCGGCCGGCGCCGCGGGCCTAGCAGCTGCTCCAAGGTGGAAGAAAACAGATCGCCGAATTCCGGCGTGCCCGCGTCCCAGGAAAAAGCGACGCGCTCGCGATGATGGCGGAAATAGCGGAGATCGAGCTCGAACTTGCCGGCACTCGTCAATTTGACGATCTCGCGCATCGCGTCGAGGCGTGACGGCGAGCCATATGGCGCGAGGCCCATCACCTTGTACTCGTCGCCGTAGTGCGGAAAGCCAAGGTATTGCGTCAGCGCTTGGTAGAAGATGCCGAGCGAATGCGGGAAGTGAATGCGGCCGGTGACGGCGATGACATCACCGCGCCCGACACCCCAGGCCGCACTGGTAAAATCACCGAAGCCATCGACCGAGACGATAGCCGCCTCTTTGAACGGCGAGACATGGAACGCCGAAGAGAGGTGCGCGAGATGATGCTCGACGGGATGGAAACTGGCGCGCAGCGTCTCGCCCGGGAAGGCCGCGGCGAGGAGATCGGGAACCCGCTTCCGCTTGCCTCGGTTTGTGACGCGGTCGAGCATCAGACCGGGATGCGGCGGATGCGCCATCAGATAGCGGAGCTTGAGCCAGCGCTCGGCTCGATCATCCTGGTTGATCGCGACATGGTCGACATCGCCGAGCCGCAAGCCGCCCTCGCGCAGGCAATAGGCGATCGCTTGCGCGGGAAATCCCGCCCAATGCTTGATCCGGCGAAACCGCTCCTCTTCCGCCGCGGCGACCAGCTTGCCGTCGCTCACCAGCGCCGCCGCAGCATCGGCGTGGAAGGCGTTGATGCCGAGGACGATCAACGTAGCGCCGCACTCAGCGTTGCCGAGACGACCGAAACGCACGAACTCGCGCTATTTTTCTGGAATGGCGAGTACATTCGCACAGTCGGGCCATTGCCTCAGCTCCACTCGAGCCGCCCAATTGCGCCCGATCGCGTAAAGCCGGTAGCCCTGTTGCATAAAGAAATCCCATAGCAGCGGGCCGCTGCCTCCACCGCGAGCGGCATAAGCAGCATCGAATTCGAAAACGATCGACGGTCGGTGTTTTGCGATCGTTTGCCGACTTCCCTGCAGCACCGGCCACTCGAAGCCTTCAACGTCAACCTTGATGAAATCCAGCCGTTCGATACCGGCCTCCTGCACGATCGCATCCAGCGGGCGCACTCGAACGGAAATCCACCCGGCTCCCGGATTTTCGTCCGTTGTGACGTGGGCGCTGGCGGCACCGGGTTCGTCCGCGGCAATTTCGAGGAAGGATATGTGCCCTTCAGTCGCGCCCAGGGCATGAGCTAAGACCTCTACGTGGGACAGGCGATTAATTTGGACGTTTCGATCCAGTTCGACGCACGCCGACGGGTTGGCTTCGGCGGCCAGCACGCGGCCCTGGGCACCCACTAGCTGCGCCATCAAAAGCGTGTGCCAACCGACATTCGCCCCGACATCCACCGCTACGCCACCCGGCATGAGGAGCGCTCGCATGATTTTGCGCAACTCTGGTTCGTAGGAGCCGAAAAACGCAACGTGCCACCCGACCGGAACGCCAAGGCGCGTGACGAATAACATTTCATCGCGGACGAGGCAGATTTCCGGCAGATGAGCGAGCCGTGCCATCGGGGCGATTCGGTGCGCCAAGCGTTCGAAGCCTGGTGGCTTCCCGATCCGCGCTCCGAGCCAGGCGAGAAGTTCGACTCTCTTTATCGCCACAGCAAACCCGCTCCACTCATCGGCAGCGAGCTCGTCGGCTCAATCGACGATCGTTGATCTCCAGCGCGATCAGACCCTCGGCGATGAAACGTTGCAGGGCGTAGTACCAGCCCGCCCATCCGTCGAGGAGACAGCCTTTGATGAACAGCGTGTAGAACAGGACTGCCAGCGGCGCCGGCCATCCCATCCGGCGGATGCGGTCCGCTCGGGTCAGCAAGCGCGCTTCGCGCGCGAGCAGATATTCCGCTTCCTCGCAGGCATAGCGGCGTTGCGAGGCGACCCACCGTGCCAGCGGCTTGCGATCGTCGTGAAAAATCATCCCGCGAAGCGGCAGCACATCGCCGTCGACCGTGACGCGATGACCGTGACCTTCCTGCCGATATCGGGCTCCGGGCGTGCGGTAGAGCACGGTCCGCGGCGGGTACAACGTGCCGTGTAGCTGGTGCCCATGAATGAGATACGTGAAGCGGGCTTGATAGCCCACTGCGCAGTCGGCCGGCCGCAGCGACCCCAGCTCGTCGATCAGTGTGTCCGTCAGCACGTAATCCGCGTCGAGCGACAGCACCCAGGGGGTGGCGATTTGGCTCAGCCCATAATTGCACTGACTGGCAAAATCAGCGAACGGATGCGCGATCACCTCGACTTGCGGATAGGTCTTTACGAGAGGGACCGTGTCGTCTGTGCTGCCGCTGTCGATCACGACAATCCGGCGCGCCCAGCGCAGCTTGTCGAGCGCGCGCCGAACGTTGGGCGCTTCGTTGTAAGTGATGATCAATGGTGTGATCTGGTCGTACACGATCGCGATGGAGCTAGGAGCGGAGGCTCTCGTAAAGGGCTTCCATCCGCGCCGCGACGCCGGCCCAGCCGCAATGCTCGTCGACGAAGTGGCGACCGGCTTCCCCCGTCGATCGGCAAAGCGCGGGATCCTGCACGAGCCGCTGAATCGCGCTAGCGAGCTGATCCTGGGTTCCGTCAACCACGATGCCGCCGCCCGATGCCTCCACGATGTTGCTGACGCCGACATCCCGCGTGACAATGACCGGCAGCCCGCGTTGCATCGCTTCGAGCGCTGAGTTGCCGAAGCTTTCCGAGTAGGAAGGCATTACAAAACCGCGCGCGGCGGCGAATACGAATTCCTTGTCGGTGCCGGTCACCGTGCGCGGTACAAGGCGGACACGCTCGGTGATCTTCAGCTCGGCGGCCAATTGGCGCAGTCGCGGCGCCAAGTTGTCGTAATCGGTACCGACGATCGCGAGGGTTCCGGCTGTCGTCTGCGCAAATGCTCGCAGCAAGCGGTCCAGTCCCTTGACCCAGGTGAGCCTGCCGAAGAACAGGATGAACGGCGGACCGGTCGCGAGCGCCTCGATATCCTCGGACGGATCGATGGCTGGTGCGTTCGCGATCTCGTCCACCCCGTTCGGAATTGTCGCGACCCTTCTTAACTGAAAGCCGAATTTACCGAGCGCTGTCGCTTCAGTCGGCGAGGTCACGTGGATCGCGGATGCGCCTTCGAGGTTCGATCGTTCGATCAGACCAATCCAGGCCGATTTGAGTACCCGGTGGCGGCCCGCGATCAGCTTGTCGACCAGCATGCCTCGAGGAGAAATCACATAGGGGATCGCCGACCGTGCCGCCAGCCGCGCCGCCGCCCAAGTCGGCCATAGAAATACCGAATGCAGATGCACCGCGTCGGCGCCAGCCATGTCGCGCTGCAACGTCCGCGCTAGCGCCGGCGCCCAGGATAGCCGGCGCAGCAAGCGCGACGCGAAATAGCGCACCTTCACACCGTCGAGCATGACCGGGGCATCATACGGCACGGCGCTGTCTAGCGGTCCGTCGATGCTGGTCGTGAACACCTCTACCGTGTGACCTCGCGCCGCGAGCGCGCGGCACAGACCGTGGACCGCGACGATCGGGCCGCCATATCGAGTCGCCGGGAGATATGTCGGAACGACGTGCAGCAGTCTCATGAACTTAGGCGAGCACCGTTGACGGGAGCTGGAAGAGCACTCGGAGGATCATTCGGCCAAGGAAATGTCCTCAGCCGGGCGCCGATCCGGTTCGCGTGGACGGCGCAGGTATGCGCTGGGTCTGTGCAAGAAAGTAAAGGGTCCGACCAACAGGATGGTCGCTACAACGGCCTGACCCAGGGTGACCACGAGGTACGAAAAATCGGCTTCGACATCCATCAGCGCCAGGGTTGCCGGGATGGCAACGAACATCGGCAGCGAGTTCGCCGCGGCGCCCGCGCTGAATCGGGTGATTGCGCCGCATAGCGCTCCAAATATCGCGCCCACGACGATCACACCCCACAGACCGAAATTCGCATAGCCCTCGGCGATCAGGCCCCAACCGATCGTCGTGTTCGCGGTCGATTCCTGCAGTTGCAATCCGTAGTAGACACTCAAAAGGTTCAAGCCGGCTTGGCTGATGGTTTTGTCTTCGGCGAGGAACCGGGGCATCATCATAGAAGGCAATAGCGCGTAGGTCTTTCCTCCGAGGTATGGCAGAAAATCGGGCGTTTCCCGCTGGACAAGCAACACCATGTGCAACAGCGATGCCCGCTCGAGAAAGTCGCTCCGCGATTCCTTACCGGTAGACAATATTGCTTCGAAGCCAGCGGTGAGCCAGTCGGCCATCATTGCGGGGACTTGCGCGAGCGAGCCATCTTTCAACGACGATGATTCGATCGACCAGTATTGATCGCGTACTTCATACTTGCCTGCTTGTAAAACGGCCAAGCTTGCGAAGATCATTCCGACAGCGAACCAGGGAATTCGCTTGGTTGTAATGACATAGCCGAGCAGCGCAGCCGCACTATAGATCAAGCCGCCGCTCAGCAGCAAATTCGTCCAGGCAAGAATGATGAGCAGCAGAACGCCGCTGAGCGCCAAGGCCCATGCGATGCCGGACAATTGCCTCGAAGCCCGTGCATATCCGACGAGATAACAGGCGATCGAGGCAAGGGTCACGGCTAGCGAGCGGACCAAGCCCGTCGACGCGCCAAGCCAATCAAGGCTCCCGGAGATAACCGCCAGATGATAGGCGATTCCACACGCAATACCGATGAGTGCAAGCTGCATCAGTGGCCGGTCCGAGGCAAAAATCCGGCCGTAATCGGGAGATCGCCGGGGCATATGCAGGTAGAATGGCCAGCACGCGAGGCTGCTTGCTCCAAGGAAAGCAGCGACCGTTACCGCTGCCGCGAAAATGTCGTCCGAATCGGCGAAATTAATTTCGTGCCGCAATATTGGCACCGCGTAATAAACGAAGAGCAAGCTACAAATTATCGGTAATACGGGCATCCCCCGGGCTTCGGCGCGGAGCCAGAGAAAGAGCGGCAGCATCGCAGGAATGGCGATGCACAGATAGGCGGCGGGATCCTGCGCGAAAGCGCCGGCGATGACGACGCCGGCGGCGCCCACACCCAATAGCTGGAGCTTTTGGCGAGAAAGGAAGGCCGGTGCCGACGTCACGGCGCACAGACCGCGCCGATCGCGGCGACAAGCGCCGCCTCGGTCACTGGAATATCGAAGGCACGAGCGCGTTTTTCCGCCGCGATCCGCATCCGCGCCAACATCTCGACGTTCGCGGCCATTTCACCCAAGACCCGTTTCCAGGCGATTGCGTCATGCGAGGGGAAAACCCGGGCACAACCGTGACCCACCATTTCGGCCGCGCATCCGACCCGGTCGCTGACCAGCACCGGCCGGCCGCAGGCCAGCGCCTCGTTCGCTGCGATGCCCCAAGTCTCACCGAACGCCGACGGAAGCACAAACAGATCGCCTAAACGATAGACGATCGGCATTCGGCTCTGGTTTTGGAACGGCAACACGCGGAAGCGGCCGGGATCGCTGGCGGCGATGGCATCGATCTCGCTCTGCAATTCCCCGGCGCCGGCAAGGACCAGGATGATTCCAGGGTCATTGAGCTGCTGCACAATCCGCATCAATTCGGTGGGTCGCTTCTTGCGCTCGAATTTCCCTGCATAAAGCAGCACAGTCCGGCCCGCGGCAATGTGAAGATGCCGACGCCACTCTAGGGCCTCCTGTTCCAGCGCTGCTGCCGGCTCGGCAAATCGACCGACATCGATCGAGTGAGGGCACGCGAAGAGCCTTGCTGCTCCGACGCCGAAGCGTTCGAAATAGGATCGATTGGCGGAGCCGACAAAAAGGAGGCCGGCAGGCCAAGAAAACACCCGCCGTAGCAATCCGCGCTTAAGCCACCAGCGCGGACCGGTGGGCTGCGCGTCGAGCAGATGTGAATCGCCCCTGAAAAGCGTGCGGATGCCAAGGCGGTGCAGCGCATGGAGCACCCGAAGATGAGATAGCCACGCCCAACCATGGACAAGGACGAGATCAGGCTCCCAGGCCATAAGGTGAGCGAGGAGGCCGGGATTGCGCAGGCCGAAAAATCGGTGCGTTCCAGGATCGACGGCGACATTGGGCACAAGCGCGAATTCAAAGCCGTCAGTGACGGGAATGTCCCAGGCGATCGCTTCGTTGAAACCGCGGTCGTCGACCGGCTCCCGTCCGGCGTGCCAGGTAAAGAAGACCTTAATTGCAAGATCATCACGCCGGGCGAGACGCTGGTAGAGCGGGGCGAAATATTGGATCGGGTGCGAAACCACGATGGCCAGTCGCTTGGGCGGTCGACGGATCATCGGGCGCGCGAGACGGCCATCGGCGACGGAACCGATCGCGCCGCCGGTGCGGATACGCGATCGAAAATAGCGCACTGGCGCCGCGTTAGTTCTTCGGCCGACCAGGGTTTGACCAGCGCGTCGATCGACGCCGGGTCAAAGTCCGGCGCGAGCAGCCATTCGATGCCGTTTGCGACCTGCACCCGAAATGCGGGCTCGGTCGGGGTTTCGGAGAATGTCGCGAGAAAGACGTTGGGGAATTGCGCCGCGATCTCCGCGACAAGACTGCCCCGATTGAACAACGCCAAAATTGGCTTCTTCGACAAGACGCACGTCATCAACTTGGATGCGGTGTAGTCGGCCTCGGTCGAGCCGATCAGCAAGATTGCATCGCTTGCCTGGTAAAGCGCGATGGCCTCGAAATAGGGGATGCGCCGCGCGTCCTCCTCGATCAGATCGCCGACGCCGTACGCGCCGGCGATGGGTTCGACTCGTTTGTAGGCGCGGTCCGACGCGGCGTAGTCGCTGCCGACGAAATTGAGGCGCAAGCACGCCGTCGCCACCGGGTTTTCGAGCCGCAACCGGCCGAGCGACGCGAGAAACTCGGCGAGCACCGGATACATCGCGGGCACGATCGCGCCGGCGCTGACCCAGTGCCGCGAGGGACCGCCCGGCGGAAAGACGTTGTGTTTGACGCCCCGTTCGCGCGCGAACGCATAGTCGCTGGCCGCCGCGCCGAACGGCAAAACGGTGAACTTGTCCGCGCCCAGCCAGGGGTACCGTTCAACCAGGGCTTTCACATAGAACGCGGAGACCGAAAACAGATGCGCGGCGGATCGCAGCGCAAATTTTTCGAGGTACTTAGCAAGTAGCTGGTCGACCCGATATTTCGTTAAATTGCCGGGCACCGAGGCCTGTGGGACCTGCCGCGACCCGCAATACCACGGATCATGAAAATCGTAGACGATCGCGCAGCCAAACCGCCGCTTCCACAGCGGCCCGAGGGCAAAGCATAAAAATACCGTCGTCGAGAAAAGGATCAGGTCGTGGCGTTCCCGTTTTAGGAGCCGGCATCCGGCCCGGTAAAGCGGCAGCAGGCTGCGGTACGCCAACTGGCCGAAGCCGAAGCGGCGGCATTTTGCTTCGCTCCAGGCTTGCACCCGTACGACACGGATCTCCGGTGGCAGCGCTTCCGCGAGAAGCCGATCGTCGCCGCCCTCGGCGGTCGCCGCGTCGACGGCGAGCACGGTCGCTTCCCACCCGAACGAGCGATAATGAGCGAGTGACGTCCGCACCCTGTGGACATCGGCGGCATTGGTCGGCGGAAAGCGGGGGCTGACGATCAACAGCTTGCGCGGGGCGCTCATCGCATCGCTCGAACGGGGCACTTCATCGCGCGGGCGATGCTATCGACAAGGACCGACGACACGCGCTCCCAGCAGAAGGTGTCTTCTGCCGCGGCCAGCGCTGCCGATTTGGCGCGCAGCAAGCTTTCGGGAGAGGCGAGCAGCCGATCGAGGACGCCGGCCAGGGCGCGAGCGTCGCCCTGCGGATAGAGCAGCACCGCCGCCGGCGCTTGTGCGGCGACTTCATGCTGCCCCCGCGTGTCGCTAGCGACGACGGCAAGCCCGCCGAGCAGGTAGTGAAGGATCTTGTTGGAGACCGTCAAATCCTTATTTCGGCAGTAAGTCTGCTCGCCGGCGAAGCCGATATCGTGCTCGGCAATCCGGGACAACAGCTGGTCGTTGGCGACGAGGGGATGTAGCACGAGCCGCGCGCGGGTGCGCTCGGACGCCTGAGTGCGTAGCCATTCGGCGAACCCGGGCGCGGGGTTGCCGCGCAGATGAACCTCCATGTCGCGGTCGAGGAAGGCGAGGGCCGCCAGCAAATCCTCGAGGCCACGCCCGGGGCCGAGTGTCGTCGAGAACCAGTGCAATGAGGGGGCTTGCCGCTTGCGTCGATCCCTGAGGGCGCCGTCGAGAGTCTGTCGATCCGACAGCGGGAAGGCGTTGTAGACGACCGCCGGTGGCGGGCATTGGTACGCGTCTGCGAGCGCCGCGCTCATTGCCCGCGAGGGGCAGGTCGCGTAGCCGCCGTTCGTCAATACGTCGCGCTCAAGCGAGCGCAGCAGTTCAATCGGTCGGCGGCCCCAGTCCTCGGGCAGCAAATCTTCGGAGAACCAATCCTCCATGTCGACCCCGACTTGCCGGCCGGCGCGCGCGAGCCTGCGTGCCACATGGAGGCATGGCTCGGAATGGGCCACATACAACTGCGCGGGGATTTCCATTGCCCGGCGGAACATTCGCTCGACACCCAGGCCGAGTTGCTGCGGCCCTGCCATGCCGAACAGATCATAGGCTAGTTGGGACGTCCTCCGGCACGCCCGCCGCGCCAGGCCGAAAAGCTTGGCGCGCGCTCCCGGCAGGGTAACGTCAAGCACCGGGGTAAATCTGAACGGGAGATCATCGATCAGGCTTTGGTCGCGGGCCTTGAGGCTGGGGTCCAGCCAAGCGCCGAGCACATCCACGTCGTAGCCGGCCCGAGCAAGGGCCGATGCTTCCTTGAAGGCGCGCGGGTTATGGCAAAGGCTGTTGCCGGTGAGCAGGACGACACGAGCCTTGCCGGCGCATGCCATTATTGCCGATCCGGACGGGCCGGCACTGCCGCCGAAAATCTTCGCCATACGGACTGGCACCGTTTCGCGATCTTCCAGCCGAACCATGCAGCGGTAAGCTTGAACGCCCGCCCTCCTTGCGGCCGCAAGCCGCTGCCACCAAGCTCGGCGACCCGCCGCTCGGCCGCGGCGATCAAGTCGGGCGCGGCAGGGTAGGCGTCGCAGACGAAACGCTGGTAATGGGTAGCGCAGGCTTGCGCAGCTCGGGCCGACTCGCGCTGCTCCAGTAATCTCGCGCACGACAATTCGACCGCCTTGAAGGTCGACGCCAAGGCTTCCCGGTCGCGCCGCTGACTCAGCGTCGAGGCGGCGCCGCTTCGATAGTAGCCGCGCGCGCCGTCGCAAAAGACGATTCCGGCAGCGGCCAGAACGACGCGGCAAAAGAACTCGCCGTCGTCGCAGACGCTGAGAGACTCGTTCCACGCGCCAGCCTTGTCGATCACCGCGCGCGGCGTGAGCCAGGCGAAATTGGGCATCATCCCGCCGCCCGACCATGACGAAATCAGGAATTCGTCGCCCGACAGATCGCGCCACACCGGCTCGGCGACAAAATACGCCTTGCTCGGATCATCGCGAAACCGCGCCCAGCCTCCCGAAGCGACCGAGCCGACGGGAGCAAGGGAAAGGCGCTCGACTTGCGTCCGGATCTTGTCGCGGTCGAGCACATCGTCGGCATCGAGGAACTGGATGAGGTCGCCACGGGCATGTTGGAGACCGAGGTTGCGTGCGGCGGCGGCGCCCTTGTGACAGCTCTCGATTACCGCCACCGACGACGATTCGTAACTGCGCGCCACGGCGAGGCTGGCGTCCGACGAGCCGTCGACGACGACGATAAGGTCGCAATTTCGCCAGCTTTGGGCGAGGCAGGACTCGATCGACGCGGCGAGCCAAGCGGCCGCATCTCGGCAGGGTATGATGATCGAGACAAGCGGGGGCGTTGCCGCGCCGGTGCACGGCTCCGCCGTCGTCGGCGAACTCTGATCAGGCAAGGCTCTGGGCAAAGATTTCGCGCCAGCGGGCAATCCACCGTGCGCGGTCGGGCGGACGGTTGCCGACCAATAGCGGCTCGCGCAAGTGCTCCAGGTATAACCGGTCGTCGCGGTCGATCTCGATGATGCGGTCGATCAGCCGGTCGAACCCGCGCAGCGCCCAGACCCGTTGTTCGATCTCGGCCATCGTCCCGTTGAGGCGCCGCGCCACCCGCCCGGTGAGGCTCGGCGTGGACGTGCTGCGCAGAGAGTGCGCGCGATACGGCAATCGCGGCAGAAAGCGGACCGGCTTCGGCAGGTAATTGTAGGCGTAGACCACTCGGCGAAGGTTGAACGACCGGCTCAGCTCCGGATCTCCCCAATAGATCGGCAGGCATTCCGCCTCGATCGCGTGGGTCAGCTTTTCGGTGTTGTAGCCCGCCCGGCACCCGCTCTCGAAGGCGATGACGAATTTATAGTGACGCAGGAACTCGATTTTGGTGTCCCAGTCGCGGTGTTCCGGCACCGGATCGATGCTCGCCATGTTGTTCATCGAACGGCCGGGTGAATCAATGTGCTTATAACGTGAGAGCGCGCGAAAAAACGCTTCGCGATAAAGAATGCTGTTCCCATAGATGAACGCGCAGAACCGTGTCTTGTCGCGCAACACGGCCGCCCAGTCCTTGTCCTGCTGGATCAGCTTGTCGTCGTCACCCCAGCGCGCGAACCGCATATAGCGGGGATGCCTAAAGCCCGTTTCGTGCTCAACTCCGAAGGCCCAATCGCATTCGCTCATGATCGGCCGAAGATTCTCGCAACCGATAAAGACCTTGACGAACCGGCCGAGCGGCATCGGACCTGGATACGGCCCGTAGAGCAGAACCTGCGGCGTATCCGAAACCTCGAAGGTGAAATAGGGTGTCAGGTCGGGCAACAGCGTGTTGATGATCTCCTGCGCTGTGGCGCCGTCCCAGAACCGGGCGATATTGATGCGGACGGACGGTTTTCCCTGTCCCATTTTGATATCGAACCCGGCCGGCGGCTTCGATCAGGAAGCGAGCAGCTTTGCTCGGCCGAGCGGCTGGGTCAGCTGGCTTTTGAAGCGTAGGAACGGCCGTTCGATAACGGCGTACGAAAATATCGCGGCCGCCAAGAGTAACGGCAGCCCGATGA
>Ga0209006_10004483_pt1 | contig 12676 bp, 23 predicted proteins | sample JacPin_JW_Ref_O2_FD_188567 | JGI IMG/M metagenome (GOLD analysis project Ga0209006, IMG submission 188567) | Forest soil microbial communities from Algoma, Ontario, Canada - Jack Pine, Ontario site 1_JW_Ref_O2 (SPAdes) (version 2) | ecosystem: Environmental > Terrestrial > Soil > Boreal...
ACTGTATCGGGCAGTTATAACCGCCACTCGTCCGGCACGGCGCTCCGCACCATGAGCACCTTTTTGAAAGATCCAGGCCGCGCCCGGTGAACGCGCCGACCAGAATAGCGAGCCATTGCTTCGGGCCGGAGCGAAGGATGCGCCACCGCAACGCGGCAAAACGGGATTGTGTCATACCTTTACCGCATCTCGGGAGCTGAATTTCACGGGTCGTATAATTCTTCCGGCATTCCACAAACTTTTTGCCACCTTTGACCCGCACCACGAACTGACCGGCAGTCACGCTCTGCGCTATCGAGAACGTCTCCCGGTTCTCGCGCGTCACGACTTCGAGGGTTCCGACCGCCATTTTCATGAGCGGGCCTTTACCATAGTTAGGGGCAGCGGAGACCTGTAGCCGAGAACGGCGAGACGCTCCAACTCATCTTCCAGCGCAGCTCTCGCGGCGCAGTAAGCTCTGCGGGAATTATCATTGGCTATACTGGCTTTCTCATGCGACTCGCGCAGTTCCTTCAGTTTCGTCAGATCGAATTCCATACTTTTCCTTTCGCTAAAATGTGACGGACCCGAACGCGGTACCATCGGAGAAGAAGCCATGAAACCCCTCGGCATCTTCGCCCTCCTCCTCACCGGCTGCGCATCACTGTAGTTTTCAGCTTTGGGCATGTCTCGTTCCAATGCTTATCGGCGGCGCGTTTGGAATACACAATCGCGCCGCAACGATTACACCGGAACAGCCTCTTCGGGTAGTTACCGCTCAACGATATCTTCGCTTCCGCCGTTGCGTCTGATTGCGCTGCGGATAGCATCTCGGAGCGTAGATCCTTCGCCCATAACTGCCGGGTTGTATCGTTCCGGGGTTACCTCCCAATCATAGGCATCTGTCCCGTCGTCTTCGGTCGTTCCTCCCGTCATCTCGATCTTGCACCACCTTCTATCAAGGTAATCGAGCAGCACGGAATCGGAAAGTCCGACCGTTTCATCTGGTATCGCCCCATCAGTTTCCTGTTTTTTCATTTTGTTCCGCCTTTGAATACTCTCTATCAACCGAAATTCTTTGCTGCCCGTGGTTAGCCCTCACTTGCGACATTTCAATATAGCTGGCGAAACTAACCTGGACAGCCGTCAACCCACCACATGCACGGCACGCACGCCCGTTTTTACCGAGACACGGCGGGCATTCCACAATCATGACCCACTTTCCGTCCAGCATCCAGACCCTTCGATTCGCGATAATAAAATCAATGAAATCGCTCCCGTAGTAAACTTAAACCAACATGAAACGCATAATCGCCGCATCGCTCCTGCTCCTCACCGCCTGCAATAACCTGACGATCGGAGTTGCCGTCGCCGCTATCGGAACGGCCGGCGCGGGACTCGAAGCCTACTGCGCTGCGAGCGCAGGAAACTGTACGCCCGGCGAGGTCGGTCTTGGGATTGCTGTCGTAGCCGAGGCCGTGAACGAAGAGGCGACGCTGCTCTCCGGAGCCGCAACTTCCGTCGTCATCGCGCAGTCGGTCGCCAATCTGACAACGCTGCTGACTCAGGCGAAGATCCTCCCGCAGAATGGCGAAGTTCTCGGCATTGAGGCTGCGATTCAGGTTGCAATCCCGCTGATTCAGGCGCTTGTCGCTGCGAATACGACCGTTCAGCCGTCCGGCCTGATCGTGCGCACGGTAACTGTTATCACGATCAGGCTCACGGCGAAGGACCGGGCGAAGCTGAAGGCTATGGATGCGAAGATTGCGGCGGTCAGGCATTAAACTCGCTTCGATCTTCCGAGGCGCTATGTCCATCGCTTCGAGCAGTTCGGTCATGCTTCTCATCTAATTGTCGCCCCCCCCGGCTTCGGTCGGGGCTTTAATCGTGCTCGCTACCAACACCTCCGGCAACTTCATCACGCCTTCATATCCGTAGCAGGCCGCGCACTTCGGGCAGTATTCCGGTTTCCCGCAGCACGGACACTGGGTCAGGGCGGAATCGCATTTCGGACAGCGGGTCATAGTGTCAACTTCTGGTTAAATTTATGCACGAAGACTTTAAGCCCGCGGGCTTTTGCGGCCGTGATCATGTGCTGTGTTCCCCGGCTATTGCCGTCCCACACGGCTATCAGGGCATCGGAGTAGGCCGCCATTGCAAGATTACGAATTATCCCGGCAGACTTCCCATTGGCCCAGTTAGGAGGAAATCGGCTGATCGGGATATTCAGAGATTCGGCCCAACTCTCGCCATATTTATCGGCCCCCTGCGCACAACCGGAAACGACTTCGTTTATCTCGTCGCGCCATTCGCACGCTGCTATGGCCGCATCAACGTGGCACTTCCGCGCTGAGCGGCTCCCGGCGATTATGGCTTTCACACACTCGCTCCCATCGCCTTCGCCTTCGGCTCCTTTATAATCTCCTCAAACTCTTCCTCGTCCGCTTCCATCAGATTGATGACCTCCAGTGCAATCACTCCGTAAGTGGTCCGGCATCCCAGGAACTTGCGAATCCGGTCCATCTGGCTGCGCACGTTCGGAACGGGCAGGCACATAATACCGGCGGCCTCTTCGATTGTGTTGTCGCGGATCAGCAGGCTTATCAGGCGGTGGTCGGCGCGGTCAAGGACGTGTTTCACTGAGTCGCCATTCTTTTCCGGCGCGTGGCAATTGCCTTGCGGTATTCGGCAGTCACAGACGCAGTCCTCCGTCGTTTTCCCACCGGATGATCGGATTATCCGTGTAGCGGCGCTCGACGTAATCGCGGGCATCGGCGTCGGCAACCGACAGCCGCATAATCCCGACGCGCTTTCGCGCTTCTGTCAGATACCCGCGCGTCATTTTCTCCGGCATGAACCGCTTTAGTTCCTTAAATACTCCGGCAGTCAGCCCGAACCACATTTCCTCCGTGAACTCGGCTTGCAGCCTGTTCCCCTTCTGCCGGTTGCACATATGATGCGCAATCTGGTGATTGGATTTCGCCATCTTGCGGCCACCGCGCGAGATCGGGATAATGTGGTCAATCGTTGGCGCGAGAGGATGTTCGTGATTCACAATTCCCGGCGGAATCGGCATCAGGCAGATACCACAGGTGAGGGCGGGTTTCTTCATGAGAAAAACGCAATCCTTTCGTCCGTTTCCGTCTTCGTTTCTTCGATGACGTAATCGGCGTTCTCTCCGATCCAGATCGAAGGCCCTTGTGCAATGACGTGCTGCCGTACGCGCTCCCGATTCGGACATGAGCCGTCCGTAGTGCCAATTTCGCGCAACGCGAGAACACGCGTCCGGTCAACGGTCTCGGCGTGAACAGTAACCTGAAACGAATGATGGTCTGCCCAGACAAAGAGTTTCATGCCGCAGCCTTCCCGGCCGCCTTCAGCAACTTTTCCAGTTCCACGATGGCCGCGTGGAAAGCGTCGTCGTTGGCGTCGTTCATCCATGCGAGGTTAGCAACCGCCAGCCGATGCCTGAACGTTCCCGGTTTTTCACCTTCCATCTGCTTCCAGAACGCCCACATGGCGGTTACGGAGCGCGGGGCTGGCTTCGCTTTCGCGGGCGTCTCAGTGACCTTAGCAGGTGTGGGCGCGGGCGACGAATTGATGGACGCTACCGTGAGCTTTTCACCGCTTGCGATTTTCTCCCGCTGAACCTTCGCAGATAACTTCGCCAGAGCAACAGCGGCGTTCGGTTTCAGCTTTCCTGTCTTCAGCGCCGCCAGTGCTTCAGGGGCCAGATCAGTCAGGGCCAGCCTGTCACGCACCCACTTAACATCGGGCTTTCCATCCAGCGTGCGGCGATTGTACGCCTTGATCGCCACATCCTCTTCCGACATGCTGAAGTTGTGAATCAGACGCGAGATATTGTAGGCGTCGTCTTCGGCGTCCGTCTCGGCGCGCTGGTTTTCTTTCAGCGTGACAAGGAAACATTCGAGCGGAGTACCGCTGAAGTTTTTGCATCGGAGTTTAAAAACCCCGTCGAACGGTCCTTTCCCTTCCTCGGTCAACTGAATTGCGGCGCGCCATCGGCGGTGTCCGGCCAGCAATACCGGGCGCCCCTCCCGCTTCGTAATAATCACGTCAACGAGTTGGCCGATCTTCGGATCGGGAAACTCCCGCAGCAGGTCATCGATCGGCGGCAGATTCTTGCGTCCGTTGAACTCGGGAAGGATGTCGATTTCGCGCGGGTCCATAAGATGGACATCCACGCGCTTATATGATGGAACGGCTTCGCGGCTGAACAGATCGGGCATTTTATTTCAGTCTCCTTATCGCTTCAATCACTGCATCCGACACCTTGCGGCGCCCATGGATAATGTCGGAAACATACGCCACGGTAAACCCCATGGATTTTGCTGTCTCCCGCAAAGACGTGTCGCGTGCGAGCAAAAACCTGCGGACCTCGCCTTGAAGAAGCTGCTCCATCATGATTACCCCGACGCGTCTGTTATCCAGTTCCCGCCGTGCTTTGTCGATTCTTGCCAGAGTCATGCCGTGAGTAACTCCCACGCTATATCTAATAAAAATCGCATGTGGACAGTGTACGCTTAATGTGTTTTCACTGTCAACGGTTTATTTTGCGGGTTAAGGTATTAGCTTTAGCGTCGGCGGTGGAAGGGTTCAGCATTATCCAGTTGAGGTTTTCCGAAGTCCGGGGATTCCGGGTCTGCCAACAGTTGCCGGTCTTCAGCGTCGTAATAGGCCGGATCGTCAAACCCGCCATGCCCGCATTCGCTACAACTCAGCATAAGGGTCACGGCGTTTGGTGGATCGTCGGGCGTGCGGGCCGCTGTTATAACCATCGGACATGACGGACATTTCAGGGTGATTGTCTCGCTCATAAAACCCGTTATACCGGCAACTCCACCAGCACAACCGGACCCGCGCTCGCCGAGGCGGCTTTCAGGATTTTGGCGCGGTCATCGGATGCGGCGATCAGTTTCGCTTTGCCTGTGAACAGAAGCCAGCGCAATTCCAGTGCCCTGCTGGAAATCGGCTCGATCCTCTGACCATGAAGGAGTAATCCCATTTCCTTCAGGCGCTTCACGGCCTGGACGGCGCGAATATCGGTATCGCTCCAGCGGCGAATACCTCTTCGCCATTCCGGCGCGACATGCCCGATCTGGTCCCAGTATTCGAGTCCGCGCTCACTGACTCCCGTACCTAGGCTGTTGAGTAATTTTCCACGGTTTATCTCCGTTTCTTCTCTGGTTTGTCCACCAGTCGTTATTGTTGGGAACTGCCCGGTAGCCGAGATGCACCAGCAGTTCGGTTTCGCGGTGACCGCAGGCAAAGTGGGTCATGCCGCAGATAAAGCAGGGCGGAAGGGGATCGGTCATGGGATTGCCCCGAAGTTTAGTTCCTGCTGACTCCGCTTCTCGATTGCCGCTTCAAGATTTTCGCAGGCGTTCCGGAAGTAAGATTCCTTGAGTTCGGAGCCTATGAAGCGGCGACCCTCTTCCAGCGCGACGTAGCCAGAACTTCCGATGCCGGTAAACGGGTCGAACACAACATCGCCGGGATTGCTCCATAACTCGATCGCGCGACGTATCACGGTCAGTTGCAATGGGCAGATATGCTTCGAATCTTCTTCGTCGCGTGCCGATTCCCGTTGCAACGTATCGGAGGGATCGATATCGTCCCACACCGGACTTGCATAATTTTGCCAGACGAAATGCGAATACTTGTTCTTCTTGGGATCGATATTACGTTCAACCTTTGGCTCATCGGCAGAGTCTCCAATCCATCGCGTGAATCCCATAGGGTGCACTACGGGCTCCGGATTCTTCCCGCGCTTGCGCATCACGATCAACTGATCGGGAATCCCATGACGGCACATGGAAGAATCCTTGACGATTTGTTGGTGAGCCAGACCGAGAGAATGCGTCCGCGTCGCCTGAATCAACGGGTCTTTCCAGATCACGACCTCGGAATGAAATACGAATCCATGTCTCTCGTAGGCGCGGATAATATCGCCGGGGAAATCATATAGCCCAATCACGCCATCGCGCTCTATGGTAAGCGGAACCTTCATGCAATGAGTAGCAATGAGCCGCCCCGGCATCATAATCCGTGCCTGCTCAGAGAGCAGAAAATCGATACCTCTGAAAAAATCCTCTTTCGTACGGATATTCGACATGTCCTCAACGGCATCGGTGTATTGGTAAAGGCTTACGAACGGCCAGCTTGAGATGGTGAAATGCAGGCTGTCATCGGGAATCCCGCGCGTCACTTTCACACAATCACCGTGATAAAGCGCGTATTCTGATCCTATTTTCTGATTAATAACAAGGTCTGGATCATCCGGTGGTGCGTTCATTGCTACCCACACGGCACGTTCAGTGACCTTCATCAATCGTTCGTCGCCGGATCGAACGGCCTGGTCGTGTGCAAGATCGGCCTCCGCAATCCGCTTCAGCCGCTCATCCCTTTCGGCGTCTGTCAGCACTCTGGGTTCTGCGTAGTTAACCATGCCGGGATCTCCATTTTCATTCCGTGATTGTAATTTGCCGACTTGTAACGGGCCGCCAGTTGCTCAATCCGCATTGCTTCCGCCATTTCGCGCTGAAGTTCTTCGTAGGCCGATTCCTTCTCGCGAACCGCGCTCATAATCGCGCCTTCAGTTTCAGCGGCAAGAATATGGGCGTTGACTTCACGCGTCTGTCCGAATCGCCAGCAACGGCGGATTATCTGAAATATCTTCTCAAACGAATAGTCCGGGAAGATAAGCATATTGGCGCACTTCTGAAGGTTCAGGCCGTACCCGAAAATCGTTCCCTTGCTGAGCAGCCAGTCATTCAGAGAATCCAGAAAGTGCATGATCGCAGCCTCTTTCTTCTCGGGCGACATTGAGCCTTTGACGTTGACAACGCGCGGTATCCACCGCTTGACTGCTTCCGCCTCGTAGTCCGTGTTGACCCAGATAAGCCATGGCTCATCCGGTTTTTCGGCAATGAGCATTGCGGCCCGCTGAGCCTTCGCGTCGCATGTGAGCCTCATTTCCTTATGGATACCTGTTGCGCTCATATCTGGGCACCGAAACAGCCTGCCCTCCGTGTTTATGGAATGATCCACGCTCACAATGTGTTCCTGCAGATTCAACGGCGGCAGTGCATAGGCGCTGTCATCGTATGGCCCGATGTCCGATGGTTTACTGACGCATACGCAGAACTGAGACAGGAAATTGAAGAACGGCTTTTTACCGTGACCCTTGAGCGACCACTTTGCAGTGTCCTTGCCATTGTGTTCAAAGAACATCGCGAGCATCTGCGACCGGCCCATCACATCCAGTAATTCAGCGTGCGTACCAAGTTCGGAGTGCTCGTTCGGACTCGGGGTAGCCGATGAGCACAGTTTGTAGGGAGTCTTCGAAAGGCGCTCCGTAAGCGTTTGAAACATCTTAGAGTTAAAGTCTTTGATACAGCTGGATTCGTCCAGCGAGACGCCTGCGAAATGATCCAAAGCGAATTTATCCAGACTATCGTAGTTCGTCACATTGACACCGCGCCGAACGTCAGACTGCGAGCGGCAAGGGGTAATCGCCACACCGAATTTAGCAGCCTCGCGGACAAACTGTTGAGCGACGGCCAGCGGGGCCACGATTAAGGTATCGCCTCCGGTGTGCCAGCAGACAAGGCGGCACCATTCCAGTTGAATCGGCCCTTTCCCAAGCCCCGTGTTCAGAAAGTTTGCAGCTTTGCCGCGCTCACAGTCCCATATCACGATGTCAGCCTGGAATTCGTGCTTCGGGTCGAGCATCATCGGATTAATCTGAGATCGCTCCACCTTGAAGCCGCATGGCTTAGCGAACACGCGCTTGGTCAGCAGGAAGTCTTCGTATTCTTTCAGTGTGTTACTTTGAGCCACCCTTTCCATAACTTCCTCCTTGATCCAGTCCTGCGCGCCTAACTGCGCCATCCATTTATCGGTTTTCTGGCCTGTCATCGTCCTCTCCACACCCGCATTCCCGCCTCTGTGGCGTGCTCACGGTCGATCCATCGCATCACCTGCCCGAGATACTCCGCGCGCACATCCTCGAGGCTGTAGAGTTCGGGAGGACCATTCCGCATGATCCGGTTCAATTCCCTGCGGTGCTCAGACCAGCATCGCCGAAACCATGAGAGTGCCGCATCCTTTTCCTCCCGGCGCCGTCTTCGCTGCGCTGCGGACTCCTTCGGTCTGTCCATGGGAATCCCGGCCTCGGCCGCCAGGCGCTTGAGCGCCTCGAAGGGCGTGATCGATTCAATCTTCGCGAGGAAGTCGATGCAATCACCACCGCCGCAATGAGACCAGCAGCGCCATGTTCCGGCGTGTTTTCCGGCCAGCGTCACGCGGAAGCTCGGGTTGGTGTCCGCATGAAACGGGCATTTCCCCACCGCAACATTACCGCGCTTCTTCAGCGCCACGTACTGGCTGACCAGGGCGTACAGGTCGGTGGCGTCGCGGATCTGGCGGTCGCGAGTCATGCGGCTGACTTTTCTCTCTGGCGTTGACACCAGAAGCAGTCTTCGTCATCGCACGGCTCCTGATAATCTTCGTCTGCGCTGCCGGGACCGCGAAGTACAGCATCGGAATCGCACGGCCAGACGTGTTCGCAAAAATACTCGTCGCGTTCGGGTAAGTATTCTTTGCAGATAGCACATAAGTAGGCCTTCGCATCGATGCCAGTGCTTTCCAGCATTGCCATGAGGTCTGGGTAAGGGCTGCGCCCGTAAGGGTCTTTCACTAACTCTGCCGGTATTCTTCGCAGCCGCCGGGTCTTGTTGCGCTTTCGAAACTCCTTGCCAGCGTACCGCGCAGTCTCTTCCCGCACGGCATGGAGCATGAGCGGGTGCCGCCAGTAAATACCGCTGACCTTATGGCGCAGCGAACCACCGCCAGACGAGTCGTGGTAAGCATATTGCTTATCGCGCTCGATCCAGTCTACATCCCAGCCAGTATTCGAGATCCACTCTTCGCCGTTATGCCGGGCGATCTGGCGTTTTATCGTGTGCAGACTGAACAGCGTGTACGTGCCGTCTTCGTTGTGATGGAGCTCAGCGAGGTACGGGTATTCGCGGTCCAGTTCGACGCAAATAGCGCGGGCCGCGTCGAGCAGGTGTTGTGGAGTTGTGAAGGAAAAGCGCTCGCGGGTGGATCGCTTTTCATTGCCGTGCCAGCCTTTACGCGGGTGAAGTTTGCTCATACAGCCGCGCCCGCTTCCTTAATCCTTCTCCGGAGGTCTGCGGCCAACCCCTCAAGGCCGGTGACTTCTGACTCTAAGTCTGCGATCTGACTTTTCTTGCATGCGATCTGTTCGCTGGTTTTCGCGAGTTCGTCGCCGAGTATCTTTGCGCCTTGCAGATGCCAACCGTTTTCCTGGCACGCGAACCGGGCGAACAGTTCAGGGTCGGACGGAATGATATCTGTTTTTTCGCCGCAATCGCCACCACTGCGCATGCACATCAGCATCGCGGTTAGTCTTCCGTTAGACCGTATGGCGACAGGTTCTTTTTCCGTGGTCGCGTAAGGCGTTCCGAGGTTACGTACGAGACGCCAGTATGCTTCATCGACAACGAACGTACCATGCTCTCCGTTCAGACTGCGATAGAATCGTCCGCAGAAATCCTTCGTAATAGCCTCGCTTCGAACGAGCGGACTATCCTGCCGCGCCTGTATCCTATCCCAAAGAGTGCCAATCGAGTCCACCTGCTTCGTTTCCGCCGAAACTTTAGCGGCGAGGCAGAGGTGACCATCCGTCCAAAGGTCAGTGCCGTTGTGATTCAGCGCGTAAGTATGTTCGTATTTTGCGATTGCCTCAATCGTGGCCTGTCGCTCTTCTGCTGTCATGCCGTTACCTGCCTTCCAAAATGAAACGTCAGACTCTCCGCATACTCCGTTTGCAGCCGTTCGCACGCCTTGCAGTCCCACGCAATCATGGACGAATCCGCGTCGTGGATCAGCCGGTTATGGTCTTTGATCTTCGGTCGGCGCTGTTCCGTGTGCTGATCCCGGTGAGGCGTCGAGCAGAATCCCTTCGGAGGGTGATCCCCACGATATCGCCAGTACGGAAGTGCGCAGTGCCGGCAGATCTGAACGGACATATCATTTCGCTGCCTCCACCAGAAACAACTTTGCCGATCCTCCGCCGCAATAATCACACTGCCACGTCAGGCGGTCTTCGTCCGGATACGGCGACGGTCTGCAATCGGAGCAGGCGTTAGGCTCCTCGGACCAGTCGAAAGACACCTCACCGATGCCGCCGTGTTTGCCGGATATTTTCAGCGTTGAACCCGCAGCGGTGCGGTAGGCGCCGTTGGGAAGTTTCACTTAAACGCCTCCTCATTCGCGCATCCCGGCCAGTGAAACGAATCCGCAGCCGTGGCCATGTCCAGCAGCCACCACTTCCCGTCCGTATCCCGACAGAAGTCTACGGACCAGTCGCCGCCGCCGCAGGCACGGGCGGCCGTAATCGCCATCATGGCCAACCCTCCCAATTCCGGCGGAGTCCCCTGCATTCCGGCCAGGAGTTCGCGCCAGTCTGGATTCGACGGGTCGTGTTCCTCAAGGGAATCCTCTGGCCAGTAGGGATGCCAGCAGTGAACACATGAGCCATTCGCGAAAAACCGGAACTCCCGCGCAATCGGCAGATCGCGAAAAGCGGTAAATGGCGCATCCAGCGTAAGGAATTTGCGAACGAGGAACGCTTCCGGATCTGAGTCCATGAAGCACTTCAATTCGGCATCTTCCAGCGTCTCGAAGATTGGCTGGTTATGACTGTCTTCATCGATGCGGTAGGCGTCCGGACCTGAGTGCTTGGCGCTTGCCAGATCCGTTCGTATGAAAACCGGGAAGCCGATCTCGCGGGCGGCTTCCATGATCGCGTCAGTGAGTCGGGAAACCTCCGGGGAACCGATACCGTCGAAGATGCAAACACACTTGTGGTGTTCGTAGGGGACGATGATCGTCTTTGGCGTCGGAAGGCCGGCGGCTTCAATCCTTGGAAGCCAGATAAGTGCGGAATTGCGGTTCATGATTCGTTCTCAGCTTTCCTTTAGAGGTCGGTCATACGCGCGCCGCCTTTTCACAGGCCCGATAGCACGATTCAATCTCCCTTTTTATCAGGCGAATTCTGGTTTTCACGCGGTGCCCGTCTTTTAGTCTTTCCAGTTCGTTTTGCAGTTGGATAGTCAACAGGTGAACCAATTCGGCCACACTGGCTGGAACGTGCTCCCTGCAAACTAAAGCAGGGCCGACACCAAGCCTGTCGATGGGTTTCAGGGCACGTCTGCATTGCTCCAGTTTCGCCGACATCCCGCTAGTTTCAGTGCTCATAATCTTTACTCCGTCGTCGTCGATAAATCGCAGTGCCGACACAACCACCGCTGCTTCTTCGATGTCGGATGCAGCCCGTTGCGCATCCAGTGATGCAGCCCGGTCGCCGCCTCTTCGCAGCCCACCCGGCTCGGCATGGACGCGGAATCGTACTGCGCGGGTCGTCCCTGCGTCTGCCTCGGGCGCGACGGCTGCTGGTGGATAGGATTGTTATCGCGTTGGCGTTGCGGGCGCGGACGAACCTGATCCCACCGCGATACGGTTCCTTCGGGGTCCGGATAAACCCATCGTGGCTCAGCCAGCTCGACGCCGTGCTCGTGGGTTATTTTCACGGGTCCGCTGCCGTGCGTGAGGCGGTTATCGCCGACCGGACGGAGCATGACTTTTGAGGTTACGAATTCGCGCTGCATTTACGTGCTACCTCCATCTTCGGAACCATCGGAATTTCCGCGCCGATCTTCATATCCTGCCACGAATACTCGAATTCGCGGCCGCAATCATGACAGACTACGTAGGCACCGCGGCGCTCAGATGGCGGCAGTTTACTGTCGTGGAGCGGCGTCCGCGGAAATGTTGTGCGCTTATGGGCGCATGAGAAAAACCAGAACATTACCCGCGCTCCCTTCTGGCCATCCGCCGCGTGACGGCCACATGGTGCAGGCTCCAGATCATGATAAAAAGACGGAGGCGGGTCACTGTTCGTCTCCGTAGTCGTCAACAATCTTCCGGCAAATCTCCACGAGGCGCTGACGGGCCTTCGCTTCTTCCGCGCTCAGATCTTCGTCCATGTTCGCGTAGCAGTCTTTCAGGTCCGCCAGCGTGTTGCTGAACCGGACGTAACTCATATTGGCCATCTTTTTCCTTTCGTTTCGGGTCTGCGGGATTGACCTGACAGAATCAGAATGGGGAATCTCCCCGGTAACCATTTTCGTCGCCATCGTCCTGAGTGGGCACGTTTTCGTAAGTTCCGACCGTCAGCAAAGCTGCGGTCTTTTCCGCCAGCTTAACCAGTATCAGTGGAGGCGTGATCAACTCCCGAAGCGCCTTCATGGCAGCCTCCTGCGTGCATGGAATGATCCGGTAGATCGATCCGGCTCCGATAAGGACCGTCGCGGCCGGAAGCGACTTCCGCTCAACCTCTGAACCGGCAGGGGCGTAGACCGTGAGATCTTCGTGTCCATCCTGCACCTGTTGCGGGCGCTTCAGGATTATTCCGGTCTCACCGGGGATTTCGGGCTGATCCACGCGAAACATGACCGCCGCGCCGAACGCCTGCGTCGTGGCGTAGCCGATATGCGTCTGGTGTCCCATAACCTCGACGCGAGCCCAATTCTCGAATTTTGTCTGATCTTCGTTCATGATTCCGCTATCTCCTTCACGATCTCCA
>Ga0209006_10004484_pt1 | contig 12676 bp, 10 predicted proteins | sample JacPin_JW_Ref_O2_FD_188567 | JGI IMG/M metagenome (GOLD analysis project Ga0209006, IMG submission 188567) | Forest soil microbial communities from Algoma, Ontario, Canada - Jack Pine, Ontario site 1_JW_Ref_O2 (SPAdes) (version 2) | ecosystem: Environmental > Terrestrial > Soil > Boreal...
GGCGGCGCAGAAGCGCGCGGCTGATCTCGAGAACTTCAAGCTCGAGCTCAAGGCCAAGGCGGGCACCGAAGGCAAGCTGTTCGGCTCCATCGGCACGGCGGACATCGCCGAGGCGGCGGCGAAGGCCGGGCATCCCATTTCGCGCAGCGAAGTGCGCATGCCGAACGGGCCGATCCGCTCCACCGGCGAGCACCAGGTGCAGCTGCACCTGCACACTGACGTCAATGTGACCGTGACGGTCACCATCGTCGCCGAAGAGTAGCGGCCGGCAAAGCCGCGTCGCGCAGGCTTTGCATGGCGACTCGCGTCGGAGATCGATTCTTGAGTGCGAGCGGCAGCGGGGACGGGCTCCGTTTACCGCCCCATTCGGTCGAGGCCGAGCAATCGGTGCTGGGCGGACTCATGCTCGATTCGGCCGCCTGGGATCAGGTCGCGGATCGCGTCATCGCCGAGGACTTCTACCGCAACGACCATCGGCTCATCTTTGAGGCCGTTGCGGGCCTGATCGAGCGCAGTCAACCCTGCGACGCGGTCACTCTCTCCGGTCACCTCGAAAGCCAGGGTGTGCTGGATCAGGTGGGGGGCCTTGCGTACTTGGGCTCCTTGGCCCGGGATACTCCCACCGCCGCCAATATTCGCGCCTATGCGGACATCGTCCGCGAGCGATCGGTGCTTCGGCAGCTCATCACGGCCGGTAACGAGATCGTCACCAGCGCCCTCGAACCCGAAGGCCGCGAAGCGCGGGAAATCGTCGACGATGCGGAGCGGGCGGTGTTCGAAATTGCCGAGCGCGGTTCGCGCGGCAAGGTGGGCTTCCGCTCGGTCAAGAGCATCCTGCCCGACGTGGTCAACCGGATCGACGAGATGTACCACTCGGACGGCAAGATGACGGGCATCTCCACCGGCTTCACCAAGCTCGACGAGATGACCTCGGGCCTCAACGCCGGTGATTTGATCATCATCGCCGGCCGTCCGTCCATGGGAAAGACCACGCTTGCGGTGAACATCGCGGAGAATGCCGCGCTGGGATCGGGTAAGTCGGCGGCCATCTTCAGCATGGAAATGTCGGCCGAGTCGCTCACGCTGCGCATGATCTCGTCGCTGGGCAGAATCAATCAAAGCCACTTACGTTCCGGCCGTCTGAGCGAGGACGATTGGCCGCGCATCGACTCCGCCATGACGCAGCTGGGCACGGCCAAAATTTACGTCGATGAGACGCCGGCGTTGAGTCCCACCGAAGTGCGCGCGCGGGCGCGCCGGCTGAAGCGCGAGCGCGGCCTCGATCTGATCGTGGTCGACTACCTGCAGCTCATGCAGGTGGCCGGCACCAAGGAAAATCGCGCCACGGAGATCTCGGAGATCTCGCGTTCTCTGAAGGCGCTGGCCAAGGAATTGAAGGTGCCGGTGATCGCGCTGTCGCAGTTGAACCGCGGCGTCGAACAGCGGGTCGAGAAGAAGCCGGTGATGTCGGATCTGCGTGAGTCTGGAGCGTTGGAACAGGACGCTGACGTGATCCTCTTGATCTACCGCGAAGAAGTGTACGACAAGAACACGACGCGCAAGGGCATCTCGGACATCATCATCGCCAAACAACGCAACGGCCCGACCGGCGACATTCAGCTCACCTTTTTGGGCGAGTACACCAAGTTCGAGAACTATGCGCCCGAGTCCTACGGCGAAGGCGTCTTTCGCCCGTGACCCTTGGGAGCTTGTCTGAGCATTCTGTGTGGCCGCGACCGCGGCGGATGACCACGCGATGACACAGCGCGCGATGACTCCGATGGTCAGCGCGACGATCGACACTTCGGCGCTCCGTCACAACTTGCAAGTACTGCGGCAATGGGCGCCGCGCTCGCGCGTCATGGCCGTCATCAAGGCCAATGCCTATGGTCATGGCTTGGTGGCCGTGGCGCGCGCCTTGGAGTCGGCCGACGCCTTCGCCGTCGCGCGAGTCGACGAAGGAATGACGTTGCGGCGCGCCGGCATCGACAACCCCACGGTGCTGCTCGAAGGCGTCTTCGATGCCGGTCAACTCGAGGCCGCCGCCGCCGCAGGCTTCGAACTCGTGGTGCACACTGTCCAGCAAATCGAGCTCCTCCGTGCAGCGCCTCCCGGTGCGACATTCAAAGTCTGGCTCAAGCTCGATACCGGCATGAATCGTCTGGGCTTCAAAGGGCAGGAGTTCGATGCAGCACATGCAGCGTTGAGCGCCTTGCCCGCGGTGCAATCTCCCGTGAATCTGTTCACGCACCTGTCCTCGGCGGACGACCCCGAACTATCCACCACGGCCGATCAGTTGGCGCGATTTCGCGCGGCGACGGACACGCTTCCGGGCGAGCGCAGCATTGCAAACTCCGCCGGCATGCTGAGCTATGCGGACGCACAAGCCGACTGGGTTCGGCCGGGATTGCTGCTCTATGGCGCATCGCCCTTCGCCGGTTCGGTGGGTGCCGACTACGGCCTCAAGCCTGCGATGACGCTGCACTCCCATGTGATCGCGGTGAAGGATCTCGCGATCGGCGAGCGGGTGGGATACGGCGGCGATTGGACCGCGCTCAAGCCCACGCGGTTGGCCGTGGCCGCGGTTGGCTATGGCGACGGCTACCCCCGCAGCCTGGGATCGGGCTCGCCGGTGCTGGTGAACGATGAACGGGTTCCCTTGGCCGGCCGGGTGTCCATGGACATGATCGGCATCGATGTGAGCGGCATGAAGCACCCGCCGGCATTAGGCGATTCCGTCACATTATGGGGCGATGGGTTGCCGGTCGAGGAGATCGCCGTGTGGGCCGACACCATTCCCTATGAATTGCTGTGCGGAATCAGCCAACGCGTGGCCGTAGACCTGCGGTAGTACCCGGCGCTTCTGCGCCTCGCACCCGCGTTCGTCGCAAAACTGAGACATGCCTACGCTGCCGGGCCGAACTCGTGTGATCGATGCCATGGCACGGAAGAAATCACTGAGAGATTATGTCCCTCATCAGGATTTACCTTAAGTCACCGTGAGCGTTTACCTTCGGAGTCGGCAATGAAGATCGTAATATGTAGCATCCGGGATACCCTGTTGTTCGGGGTTTTGAGTGTATTGATGCTGGCGGATGGGCCGGTGCAATCGACCTTCGTGGTCACGCTCTTCGCGATCGGCGAGCTCGGCGCCACGGGATTTCTGTGTTCCACCATCGTGCGTCAATTTCGGCGCAGAGCGATGGCCGACTCGACGATGGCGGCGGTCGCGGGCTATGCCATCAGCCATATCGGCATTCTCACGGTCATGTACTTTGGTCTGGTCGGGAGTCCCGGTGCCGGCACTTCGGCGCAGGGCACGCTCCTGTGGATGGAACTCACGCTGCGGGTCGGCCTGGTCGTCGTGCTCACCTCGGCCGCATTCGTCCTGATGAAACCCGTTATCCGCAAGGTCAAATTGCCGCGACTCCGGAAAATCACGGCGGCCGCCGGGGACTACGTCATCTAGCCCAGCGTCGGTGGCGCGGTGAATTGCGCCGCGGCCGGCGTGCGACCCTGGTGCAGGGGAGCTGGAGCGATCCCGCGGCTGGCGGCATGGTTAGCCACCGTGCCGCGATCGGCAACGCTGCCCGCTAGCTCTCGAAGAACCCCATCTTCACGCCGGCCAACTGAACCACATCGTTGTCGTTCAACCGTCGCGCCTGCGGTCCGATGGGCACGCCGTTGACCTGCGGGTAGTCGTTTTCCTTGCCGCTGTCCACATGGACGATGAAGTAGCCCTCGGCGCGACGGGTGATGGCAGCCACCTGGACGCCCGGGCGGCCGAGGGTGGTGAGCGCTTTGGTCAATTCGAGCTCACGTCCGGCGAACGCGCCGCTGAGCACCTGCAGTTTCGCCTTCGGCAATGCCGTGGCGTTCTCCGGGATTCCACTCGGCGTCGCGGGCCGTTTAGCCGCAACCGCCTTCGCGGCCTGGTCGACCGCCACGCCGACCCGGCGTATGCGTTCCTCACCCTGCGTGCTCGGGGTGATGACCATGGTTTTCTCGAACTCGTCCTGTTCCGCCTCGCCGTCCTGGCTGTCGACGAAGCGCAATTGATGGTGGCCGACGGTGATGACGTCGCCGTGCTGCATCGCATGCTTCTTGATCAGCTTACCGTTGACATAGGTGCCATTGGTGCTGTTCAAGTCCTCTAAAAACGAGTCATTGAGGATATTGATGATGAGCGAGTGATGACCGCTCACCGCCGGATTGTCGATCCGGATATCGTTGTCCGGAAGGCGCCCAATGGTGTAGCGCTCTTTATTCATGTTGTATTCCGCGAGGACTTGTCCGTCCAAGCTGAGCATCAAACGTGCCATGCAGACTCCATATCCCTAGCCGAACCATCCCAATATTTTGTCAAATATACGCCGGTGTGCCGGAAACGGCTCCGCAACGTGCGCCATGATGACAGACACGTTGTCCCGCCCACCATTGTCGTTCGACAGCTGAATCAATTGCTTAGCAACTGTATCAAGATTAGCACTAAAGGTGCTGATTGTTAAATGAATATCCTCATCTTCGATCATGTCGGATAAGCCGTCGGAGCAAAGCACGTAATAGTCGCTCTTTTGTACCGGCTGCTCGTGGATCTCCACCTCGACATTCTGTTCCACACCCAGGGCCCGTGTAACATAATTCTTATTGGTCGCCCGCTGCGCCTCCTGCTGCGAGTAGAACCCGCGATCCACCAACTCCTGCAGCAGCGAGTGATCGGCCGTCATCTGCTCGAAGCGGTTGTCCCGCAGCCGGTACAAACGGGAGTCGCCCACGTGCGCGATCGACATCTTATTGTCGTGGAATAGGCAGGCCACCACCGTCGTTCCCATCCCCTCACATTGGGGCTGAGTTTTGGACGTGTGGTAGATGATTTTGTTGGCCCTGTGAATGGCATCACGCAGGATGATGCTCGGCCGGGTCAGGCCGGACTCCGCATCGGGCACGGAGAGATCTTCGCGCACCACCGCGTCGCGGACCAGATTGATGATGGTCTTCACGGCGATCCCGCTGGCCACTTCCCCGGCGTTATAGCCGCCCATCCCGTCGGCCAGCACGAACAGGCCGATGTCGGCCTCGGTGCCGATCATGTCCTCATTGTGTTCGCGCACCTTGCCCGTATCGGTCATGGCGACGCTGGCGATTTTTCCCCGAAGACTCATAGCGCCGTGGTCACAGTTAAGTAGTTATAGCTCGTGGCCATTATGGCAAACCGCTCGGTATGCGCGACCGACAATCGTCCAGGGCTGCTGCCATTTGCGCTCCCGTGTCGAATCGCTCATCAGGATTCTTGGCCAGCGCCCGATCGATGAGAACTTCGACGCATTCCGGAAGATCCGGCCGAAACGCCCGCAACGGCGGATGAGGCACTTCCGCGATCTGCTGCATCAGACCCGTCATCGAATCGGCAGTGAAGGGGAGTTGGCCGGTCAACAATTGGAACAGGCTAACACCCAGGGAAAACAAGTCCGAGTGTCCGGTCACATTTCGTCCCTCGAGTTGCTCGGGGGACATGAAGGACGGAGTGCCGAGAACGATGCCGGTTCGCGTGCTTCCGGCGCCCGTCAATCGGGCGATGCCGAAGTCGGTGATCTTCAATATATCCGTGCTTGCGTCGTACATGAGATTCGCGGGCTTGATGTCCCGATGCACGACCTGCTGCTTGTGCGCGAAGCCCAGGGCCTCTGCCGTGCGACCGATCACTTCCAGCACTTTGCGCGGTTCCAGGAGGTTATTGGACGTCGTATGATCGCTCAAATGACGCCCCTTCAGGTATTCCATGGCTATATACGCAAGGCCACGTTCCTCGCCGACATCATATATCGTCACGATGTTCGGATGATTGAGCCGACCGGCGGTCTCCGCTTCGCGAAAGAAGCGTGACCTGGCCTCGACCAATTCGGCGTCGCTGAACTCGCTCGCCAACGGGATCGCCTTGATGGCCACCGAACGGTTGATGGCGGTATCGCGCCCAAGGTAGACGATGCCCATGGCACCGCGGCCGATTTCGCGTTCCAATTTGTAGCGGCCGAGACGCTGCTGCTCCTCTCCCTCCGGAGCCGCCGCGGCAACCGGTGAGGCGACCTCTTGCCCGGCGGGCCGGAGGACCGCCGCACTGGCCGCAGCCGCCGGGGCACGCGACGGAGAAGGGGCGGGGGAAGCACCGGCCTTGGGCTTGGCCCGGTCGGTATCCATCAGACGCTTGAGTCGGCCACTGACATCCTTATAGGTGTTGTCGATGCGTGCTAGATGTCGAAACACGGCGGTGGCCTGGACCGCGCGCCCGCGCGATTCCAATTGAGTGCCAAGCGTGTACAGATCGCCTAAGACCGTGCCGCTCGGCTTACGGCGCTTGAGCTCTGCGAACCGCTGCTCGAAATTATCCAACAGTCTCGCGGTGTCGGTTCCGACCACCTGCGATGCTTTCGGGGCGGGGACCACGGCGGACTCGGACGACCATCGGGACCAGAGCAGGGCGGCGGCGCCCCCGGCAAAGGCGATGGATCCCGGAAGCCACAGCCAGGAGCTGGAATTGGTGAGCAATCTGAGCAATAGGTCTGCCCCCAGGATGCCAAAGCCCACAATTGCCGCGATCAGCCCGAATTTGCGCATGCAATAGACATAATCCACATGAGAAGGGCGGCAGTATAGGTGATCGGGCTCCCTGAACAGCAATGCTAAGCTCACAAAATCCCAATTGAGGACCGGCATTGAAGCGAACAACATCGATTCCTGTGACACCTACGACCGGTGCGGCGCGATGGCGAAGCTGAAAGAGGTGTTTGTTTGCCAGAACTGCGGAGCCGCTTCGCCTAAATGGCAGGGGCAGTGTGCGGTCTGCGGTGAGTGGAACACTTTGGTGGGCGAGGCGTCGCCCGCAGGCCCCCGGCGCCCGAAGCCCGGTGCACCGCGCGCCGGCCGCGCGGATTCGTCGACATCCCTGGCGGCGGAGGCCGTCGCGGAACAACCCCGGATGGCGACCGGCTCCGCGGAACTCGACCGGGTGTTGGGCGGGGGCCTCGTGGTGGGTTCCGTCACCTTGATCGGCGGCGATCCCGGTATCGGCAAATCCACGCTGATGCTCCAGGCTGCGGCGGCACTCAATACCATGGGGGCGGTTCTCTACGCGACCGGCGAGGAGTCCCTCCAACAGGTGGCACTGCGCGGGCGCCGTCTCGGACTGCAGGATGCCGCCGCCCGACTCATCGCCGAGACCGGCGTGGAAGAAATCGTGGGTGTGGCAACGAGTCTGGGAGCCCGGGTGCTCATCGTCGATTCGATTCAAACCATGCATTCCGACCGAATCGACTCGGCGCCCGGCGCGGTCTCGCAGCTGCGCGAATGCACCGCCGAGCTGGTCCGCTTCGCCAAAGCCACCGGCACGGCGGTATTGCTGGTCGGCCATGTCACCAAGGAAGGACAAATCGCCGGACCCCGCGTGCTCGAGCACATGGTCGACACGGTGCTGTATTTCGAAAGCGATACCGGCAGCCGCTACCGCGTGTTGCGCTCGGTCAAGAACCGCTTCGGCGCGGCCAACGAAATCGGCGTATTCGCCATGGTGGAACAGGGATTGCGCGAGGTCACGAACCCGTCGGCGATATTCCTGTCGCGCCACGCCGATCCGGTGTCCGGCAGTCTCATCACGGTGATGCGCGAGGGAACCCGTTCGTTGCTGATCGAGGTGCAGGTGCTCGCCGATGCGAGTCTCGGCAGCAACCCGCGCCGGGTTGCCGTCGGCATCGACGGCAACCGCCTGACCATGCTGCTGGCGGTCGCGCATCGCCACGCCGGCCTCAATCTCGGGGGACAGGATGTGTTCGCCAACGTCGTGGGCGGAGTACGCATGGCCGAGACCGCAGGCGATCTTGCGATCGTGCTGGCCGCCCGGTCGAGTTTGCAGGACGTACCGCTGTCCAATTCGCTGATCGCCTTTGGCGAGTTGGGGCTGGCCGGCGAGATCCGGCCCGTGCCGTTCGGCGAAGAGCGCCTGCGCGAGGCCGCGAAGCATGGCTTCAAGCTGGCGCTGGTGCCCGAGGCCAACGTCCCGAAGCGGCCGCCGGAGGGCATGACGGTCCGTGGCGTCACGCGTCTCGCCCAAGCACTCGACGCGTTTTAGACCAGGATAGGCGGCGCTTGGACCGGCGGCAACGCGTCCCGTCACTGCGCGGTCGACCTCCGTTGGATCCTATTCTGTTGCCACAGGGACTTGATGGCCTGGCCGCTCGCCGTCGGAGCGCCCGCCGCCAGTGCCGGTGGCCCGCCGGAGCCGCTGGGTGCGACCGGACAGACCCCGTTGACCTGGTAGCTCAAGGCGGAGGCAAGCAGCCCTTCCGCACTGTCCCCGAGGGCGTGTGTGAAGTCGTCGGCAACCGAGCAGCCCGGCAGAAGGAATCCCTGTGCCGACACCGTGTTCGCGGGCGTGAAACCATCGGGATAGTCGCCGAAGCCTTGGGCATTGACACCTTGGAACTGAATCGAGAAATACGTTACGCCGCAATTGTCGGCCGGATAGAACCCATAGGGTTTGCCGCAGGTCGTCGAGCCGACCTGGATGACTTGGACGTTGATGCCCTGCAGACTATTGATGATGGACTCGCTGGCCGAGCAGGTGCTTGGACCGGTCAGCACGAACACGCGCGCCAAGTTGACGGTCGGCAGCGGTTGACCCGAGGTGGTCGAGAAGCCCTGGGTCGTGGAATGAAAGCCGAGCGGCGTGATGGCCGCGCCGGTTACCGGGTCGACCGTTGGGTACTTGGAATTGAACTGCGTCAGTTCGAAAGTTTGTCCTAAGGTTCGCGACGGCCCCGCGATCATGTAAGCGACTTCGCTGGCGATATCGAGATAACCACCGCCGTTGTAGCGGATGTCGAGCACCAGATCCGTAATTCCCGCACTCTGCAACTGGGCGAACGCACTCACCAATTCACTCTCGGCAGTCGCCAGATGATCGTTGAACAGCATATAGCCCACCAGAGAACCGCCCGGCGTGGTGAGGGTGTGCACGTTCTGAACCGGAGTCTCCGTCACGTCCGCGGAAACCAACGTCACGGTGCGGGGCGTCGTCGCGCCGGCGTCGAGAATGGAAAACGTATGGCTTTCTCCGACGCTTTGCGGCGTGAGTCCCGCGTTCAGCGTATTGACGCTGGCCTGATCCGAGGCGTTGACCAAATCGACGCCGTCGACGGTCAGCACCTTTGCGCCCCGCGCGAGATTCGCGGTGGCATTCGTCGACGGGGCCAGGGGTTCGGTGTATCCCACCAGCACGTTGCGCGGCGGCGTGGCTGCCAGGATGACGAAATCGACGCCATACCCAGGCTGGGTTCCCGACTGCGACAGCGCCTCCCAAGTGGCAGTGGGATAGGTAAAGTGGAATTTGTCCTTCGGGTGGCCGGAGGCTGTGGTCGCTGTGGTCTTGAGGACATCAAAATACGACGCATCGGTGGTGAAATTGGCGGGATTCTGGTCCTGCACCTCGGAGTACCAGAGATACAAATCGTTGGTCCACGAACGCAGCCAGTTCAGTTCATCGAGCAGAGTGCCCTGACGGTCCGGGTACGCTTTGGAGGTGGTGGGATCAGTGCCGGTCCGTGGCGCCAGGCACTGCGCCGCAAACGACGATTCCGGCGAAAACTGACCCTGAACCCAGGTGATGCCGGTCGCGGTGCCGCCCGTGCCGCCGGATCCCGTCGTGCCCGTGGCTGAGCTCCCGCCCCCGCCGCACGAGCCGAGTAGGATCACCGCGGGAATCGTCGCAAGGAAAACGCGCGCCGAACGAAAGACACTCATGGTGAAACATCCTTGTTTGATTGATTGCGTCGCCCATACTACAAGGCGCAGCCCTAAAATAGCTCGGCGCAATCCTAAAATAGCTCGGTGCAATCCTGAAATAACCCGGCCAGTCCTTACATAACGCGGGCAGCTACAAACATTTCATGGCGTGCGCTACTGCACGATTCGCCCTTCAGCGCGGCGCAGGCGGGCGTATCCGCACCGTCTTGATGGCGTTCTCGCCGGTTTGCAAAACCTCGAGCATGTAGTCGGCCAATTTCAACGTCGTTCCCGGTTCCGGTATGGTTTCCAGAAATTCGACGATCAGTCCGTTCAAGGTTTTGGGTCCGTCGGTGGGCAGGTTCCAGCGCATCGACCGGTTCAACGCACGAACGGTGGTCGAGGCGTTGGCGACGAAGCTGCCGTCGGCTTCGCGATGGACGTCCTTGTGCATCATGGTCGCCGGATCGGTGGTGAATTCGCCCACGATTTCTTCGAGGATGTCTTCCAGCGTGACGAGACCCTGAATGTCGCCGTATTCATCGACGACGAAGGCAATGCGGCGTTTGTCGCGTTGGAAATTGAGGAGCTGAGTATTCAAGGTCGTGCCGGAGGGAACGAAATACGCATCGCGCGTACTGGCCGCTTCGATGAGCGCGGTGCGGTCCAGCCTGCCGCGTGCGAGCTCGTGCACGACTCGCTTCATGTGCAGCACGCCGATGATGCGGTCGATCTCCCCCTCGTACACCGGAAGACGGGTGTGCTGGCTCTGGCGCAACTGTTCCAGCACCCGATCCCAATCGTCGTCCACGTCGATGCCGACGATTTCGGTGCGCGGGACCATGATGTCCTCCACGGTGGCTTTTTCGAGATCCAAGATGCTCACCAGCATCTGCTGATGCCGATGCGGGATCAGGGCTCCGGCTTCCGCAACCACGGTGCGCAACTCTTCGCTGCTGAGGGAATTGGAGGCTTGCAACGGCGAGGCGCCGAGCACGCGCAGTACACCGTTGGCCAACAGATTGGTTGCCCAGACGAACGGATAGAACAACAGCAGCAGCGGCGTATAGACGTACGCCGCGGGGAGCGCGAGCCGCTCCGGATGCAAGGCGCCGAAGGTCTTGGGTGCGACCTCGCAGAAGATCAACATGACGAAGGTCAACGCGATGACGCCTATCGCCACGTAGTAATCGCCGCCGAGGCGGAAGGCGATCAGGCCGACCATGGTGGGCGTCACGACGTTGACGATGGTAGAGAGGAATAGAATGAGCCCGATCAATCGGTCGGGATGCGCCAGCAGGGCCTCCGCCAAGCGCGCGCCGCGCTCTCCCGCATTGGCGCGGTGTCGCAGACGATAACGGTTCAGGCTCATGAGCGCCGTTTCGCTGCCGGCGAAGAATGCTGCGAGCAGCAGCAGCACCCCCAGGCCCGCGAACAAAACACCTGTTGATGGATGCAGCATTTAAATGAGGAGTCAGCCCCAGTGCCGGCCGAGCACGGTTTCAAGGACGAATTTCGATCCGAAATATGCCAAGGTCAGCACGCAGAATCCGCTCAAGGTCCAGCGCACCGCGCCCCGGCCGCGCCATCCATAGCGGGTGCGGCCGATCAGCAGTATCCCGAAGAGCACCCACGCGATCAGCGATAGGACGGTTTTGTGAATCAGATGCTGCTCGAATAAATTGGTGACGAAGACGAATCCGGTCAGCAGAGCGAGCGTGAGGAGCACGAAGCCCGCTCCGATCAGCCGGAACATCACCCGCTCGAGTGCATCGAGAGGCGGCAACACGCTCGGAAGGTTGGCCAGGCGGCGCGAACGCAGCCGCCGGTCGAGGAATACCAGCAGCAGGGCCGTCACGGCCGCGGCGAACAGCAGGGCCGCCGCCCCCATGGAAAGCAGGATGTGCGCGGTCAATTCCCATCCCGGGACGTTCTCCTCCGCGTACGGTCGGCCCGACCCGGTGGCTGCCGCGCCGACCGCGGCGCTCGCGAGCAGAATCGCGCCCAAGACCCGGTTCTGCCGTTCGATGCAGATGAAACAGGCAAGCACGGCCAGGGTCCAGGCCAGCATCGATAACGCCTCGAGCAACCCGATCGACACCGGCCCGTCGATACGCATCATCCGCACGATGGCGTCGGTGTGAGCGAAGATTGCAGCCAGCACGAGAGTCCACGCAACGGGACTCAAGCGCGCATTGCTTGCGCTTCTGAGCATCACCCACGCACTGGCGGTGTAGAGGAAAAGGAGGGTAATGGCAAGGATCACGGCAGCGGAAATAATGACACAAGCGGGGAGCCCCGGGGAATACTCAGACAGGCTCCTAGCGGGGCCGCGCGTCGAACGATAGAATTCGCACCATGTTCGACCGACTGACATCCAGTTTTTCCACGGCCTTGAACGCCCTCACCGGGCGTGGTCATTTGACCGACGAGAACATCGCCGACACCGTGCGGCAGGTTCGGCTCGCACTCCTTGACGCGGACGTCGCGCTGCCGGTGGTCAAGAATTTCACCGATGCCATCAAGGCGCGGGCGGTTGGCGTCGAGATCGCGAAGAGCCTGACGCCCGGCCAGGCATTCATCAAGGTGGTGCACGAGGAACTCGTCCGCCTCATGGGCGAGGCCAGCACTGGGCTCAATCTGCGCGCGCAGCGCCCGGTGGTCGTCATGCTGGCCGGACTGCAGGGCGCCGGCAAAACCACCACCGCGGGCAAGCTGGCGCGCTGGCTGATCGAAAAGCAGAGGAAAAAGGTGCTGATGGTCAGCACCGACGTATATCGTCCGGCGGCCATTTTGCAGCTGCAGACCCTGGCGGCTCAGGTTGGTGCGGGGTTCGCCGCGGGCGACGCCAGCGAAGCTCCGGTGGCGATTGCGCGGCGGGCACTGACCGAAGCGACCCTGCAGG
>Ga0209006_10004485_pt1 | contig 12673 bp, 12 predicted proteins | sample JacPin_JW_Ref_O2_FD_188567 | JGI IMG/M metagenome (GOLD analysis project Ga0209006, IMG submission 188567) | Forest soil microbial communities from Algoma, Ontario, Canada - Jack Pine, Ontario site 1_JW_Ref_O2 (SPAdes) (version 2) | ecosystem: Environmental > Terrestrial > Soil > Boreal...
GTTCAATGCAGAAGTATGGCGTCGCAAACAGCTCCTGCAGCAGGATGATCTGGGCGCCGCCGGCGTGCGCCTCGCGTACCAGGCGCTCGGCGTGCTCCAGATTCGCCGGCAGGTCCCAGCTGCACGCGAATTGCGTCGCAGCGACCGTGACCACGCGCGCGCCCGGACTCGAGGCGCTCACGCGAGCGCTCCGGCGGCGCCACCGTGCACCCGCTCGGTGATTGCGATCGCAGTGCGCAACGCGCGCAGTCCGTCCTCGCCGCTGACCAGTACGCGCTGCTCGCCGCGGATCGCCGCAAGGAACGCCTGGATCTCCGCCAGCAGCGCATCGCCCTGTTCGAACGACTGCTCTTCGATGTGCACCGGCAATTGCCCTTCGCTCACCGGCAGCGCTCGCTTGCGGATCGAGGTCAGGATCTTCTGCTGCAGGTCGATCGACAGGTAGCCTTGGTCGTGAAACACCCGCAGCTTGCGCTCGGTTTTGAAGCTGGCGCGGCTGGCCGTGACGTTGGCCACGCAGCCGTTCTCGAACCGCAGGCGGGCGTTGGCGATGTCGATCTCGGCTGAGAAAACCGGCGTGCCGATCGCCTCCAGCCCCGCCACCGGGCTGCCGACGATCATCTGCACCAGATCGATGTCGTGGATCATCAGGTCGAGCACGACGTTGACGTCGGTGCCGCGCTCCTTGAACGGCGCCAGGCGGTGACACTCGATGAAGCGCGGCTGCGACAGCAGGGATTCCGCGGCCAGAATGGTTGGATTGAAGCGCTCCAGATGACCGACCTGCAGCACCCGGCGGTTCTGGCGCGCGATGCCGATCAGCTGCTCGGCCTGCGCGGTGGTCTCGGTTATCGGCTTCTCCACCAGTACATGAGCGCCGTTCTCCAGAAACGCGCGGGCGATGTCGTAGTGGGTCGGCGTTGGCGTGACGACGCTGACCGCATCCACCTTGCCGAGCAGCTCGCGGAAATCGCGGCAGGCCGGCGCCTGCACTTCAGCCGCCACCCGCGAAGCCGTCTCCGCCTGATCGTCCACCACCCCGACCAGGCGGCAGTCGCCGAGCTGCGCATATTTCTGGGCGTGAAAGCGTCCCAGATAGCCCGCCCCGATCACCGCCGCCCGTATTTTCTCCATCTGCCGGCTGCGCTCCTGCCTGGTTCAGATTCGCTCACTTGTGAGGCATCCTTATACAGGCCGCTCGCATGACATGAAAAGCACCTCGGCGCACGGCGCCCGCGCCGGTCAGCCTTTCACAATCGCCGGCATGGAGGGAATAGTGAGTTCGGTCAGCGGCCCTGGGGGATGGCGCGCAGAGCGCAGGGCGCGGTGTTTTCTTTTCACCCGGTACATGTTCTTGTCGGCGATCTTCAGCAACGCGTCGGTGCTGTCGCCATCGATGGGAAAAATGCTGGTGCCGATGCTCACTCCAATGCGCAGTTCCCGGCCATCGACCGTCAGCGGCCGCGCGATGGCGGTCGCGACGACGCCGGCTATTCTGCTCAGTTCGGTCCGATCGCCGATGCCGGGCAGAATGACGACGAATTCGTCGCCACCTATGCGCGCCACAATATCGGAACGGCGCACGCTATCAAGAATATGTGCCGCCACATGCTGCAGCACCTTATCCCCGGCGCCATGGCCGTAGCCGTCGTTGATCTCCTTGAACGAGTTCAGATCAAGATAGATGATCGCAAACGGGCTGCGCTCCACGCTGTTGGTGCGAATCCAGGCGTCGACGCGCTCATAGAGCGAGGCACGGTTGAGCAGGTTAGTCAGTGAATCATACTGGGCACGGAACGAGAGTTGCTCGTACAACCCGCGCCGCTCCACCGCCAGGCTGGCAACCCGCCCCCATGATTCCAGCGAATTCTGATCCGCCTGCGTCCCGACATGATCGCCGGGCAGCAGAGAGATAATCATGCCGACCGTGCGGCCGTTGCGCTGCACCGGCGCCGCCCGGTAGCAGCGATACGACAGCAGTGTGCCGGCGGCAGTCATGAAGCGATCCCACTCGAGATCGTTTGACAGATGCTCGATCGGCTCGACCGACGATGTGGCGCGCAGGGAAGCGATCGGCAGGCGGTCAAGAACCGCTGCAACGGCCGCCGGAAAATCGGGATAGAGGGCAATCTGCGCGACGTCCGGAACCTGCACCCGGATGGCGCACAACGATCCGGCAATAAGGTCACTGGTAATCGCCTCGGCCATGGCGGCGACGATCTGCTCGAGCGGCCGGTCATTAGCGACCAGCTCCAGAATTGCCTTGCGGTCCTGCTCCAGTCGCTCCGCCTGGCGGGCGACGAGTTCGGATGCCTCTGCGGCTGCGACTTCCCTCTCCGCCTGCACCACCATGTCCTTTTCCTTGGTGATGTCGATCATGGCGCCAGTTGCCCGCGTGGGCGGTTCTTCTCCGAGCTCAAAGCTCCATTGGCTTCGCATCCAGTGAACGGCGCCGCTCGGCAGCACCACGCGGAACTCTCCCTGCAACACTCCGGTACGGGCTTTCGACGGATCCATGTTGGATTGCCAGGCGCTGAGGTCCTCGGCATGCACCATCGATTCGAATTCCGCCGTGGACAATTGCAGCGCCGACAGTGGCCGCTCCAGCATCGCAGCGAGCCCCACCGACAGAGTCAGAGCGTGCTTCTGAAGATCCAGATCCCAGATGCCGAATCGCGCAACAGTCTCTGCGAGACTGAGCCGCTTGAGGGTGTCGCTGAGTTTCTTTTCCGCCCGGATTCGCTCAATGGCGTTGCCTGCCAGCTGCGCAGCGACCCGCGCCAGCCGCAACTCTTCCGGCCGCGGGCTGTAGATTTTGCGGCGATAGGTCGCGAACGTTCCGAGCACCATGTTGCGGGAGTCGCGAATCGGCTGGCTCCAGCAGGAACGCAGGCCGTGGCTTAGAACGAATTCGCTGGCCGCCGCGAACCTGGGGTCGGTTGCGATATCCCTGACGATGATGGTTTCATTGCGGAATGCCGCCGAGCCGCAGGCACCGACGTCGGGGCCGATCGGCAGACGCGCGATCGCCTGCAGGTAGACCTGTGGAAGGCTCGGTCCGGATGCGATCAGCAGGGTATTGCGATCCTCCTCGTCGAGCAGCATGACGGTGCACAGCGATTCCGGCGAGATGCGTTCGATTGCCTGAGTCAGCGTATCCAGCACTTCGCTTTCGGAAGCGCCGGTGGCAATCAATTCCAACATTTGCCGCTCTACTTCGATGGCGAGCGATGAGTTGGCCAGGTCGGTGCGATCGCGGGTGCTTTGCGCCAGACGCCGCGACGTCCTGAACCAGCCCACGGTGCAAATGACTGCTGTCAATAGCAACACCGGGGCGAGCATTTCAGTCCACATGGTCGCACCTCCACATTCTGCGGGTTCCCCCATGGGTAACCGGGTACTTGTAGCGCATAACGGGGTCAGGCGCAGTGGTCCAGGCCGCAGTTTGCACCACCCGGGGTTGCGGCCGGTGCAATACTAAGGCCGGGTTTGCCGAGGATCCGGGAGTGAACGAGCACCTGCAGCGCTTGTGGGACTATTGTCGTGGCGCGAATGGCCTGGCGCGGGAGTTCCTGCTGCTGGCGGTATGCCTGGGGGTGGGCCTGCTCGTCATGCCCTGCCTGATCTTCGCCGTCGGCCGCATCGCTCTGGGTCCCTACGCACGCGGCAGCGTGTTTGCGCTGTGGCGCGATTTCATGGTCGGACTGGCATCAGGCTCTCAATCGGTGTGGTTTATCGTCCTGGGGCCCTATCTGCTGGTCTGGCTGCTGCGCGCCGGCCGGCGGCTGTTACATAACTGAGCTGCTCGCGCGTCGTGGCGTGACTGTCGTCACAGAACTGCCGGGACTGGCGCACAGATCGACCCCTGGCATGCAATGCTGTCGCGCATGGAAAAATCACCCGAAAACCACTGGCGGATTCCTGCCGCCGAGCAGCTACCGGCGCGCAGCCGGGACGAGATTCTAGGGAAAATCGCCTCTGCATTGACGGCCACTGACCGGCTCGCCATGGATCCGTGCCAGCGCGGCAGTGGCGTAGACCCTTACGACAGCCGCCCGCGCCGCGGCCCGGGGGATGTCTGGGGCCAGCGGCGCCGCGCGTGACGCTGCAGTAGCGCAGAGCGCAAGCCTGGCGGCGGCCCGGCCGGGGCGCATGCTTCACGGCCAGTAGATGATTCCGAGCGCGATCAACAGCGCCGCGAGGGCTATCTCGGTGGCGTAGCGCCAGCGCCAGTGGCGCAGTTCACCGACGAAGCTCGCACCGCCCACCGCGGCCAGGCTCCACGACCACAGCAAGCCCTTCAGCAGCGGCAGCCGTTCGGGAGCCAGCCGGGCTGAATATTCCGGCAGCAGAAAGAACACTACCGCGCTCATGGTCAGTGAAACCGACATCGCGACCGCCGAACCGGTGATGATCCCTATCAATACCGCCATCGGCCGCATGTCTGCGCTCCAATTTTGACCCGGTCCGCCGATTCGATCGCGGCGCGACTGCCATCCGGTCTGCAAAGATGTCAGACTTGACGGCAGTTTAGCCATACTAAGGCCCCGCACGTAGCATGTCGCACACGCACCTACCGGCGCGCAAACTCCTGGCGCCCCTCGCAATCGCCGCCCTGGCGCTGCTGGCACTTACCGCCGCCGGTTCCACCGGCGCACCGGCCGCAACCGGACTGCTGCCTGAGGGGGCCATCGCTCCGTCGCCGCAGGAGCGCACGCTGGCGCCACGCGTCGCCAGCATTCTGGAGCAGAATCACTATCGCCATATCGCCATCGACGACAAGCTGTCACCGCTGGTGTTCGACCGGTTTCTTTCCGCGCTCGACGGCCAGCACAGCTATTTCCTGGCCGCCGACGTCACCGGATTCGAGCGCTGGAAGAACCGCTTCGGCGACATGATTCACACCGGCGAGATGGATCCGGCCTACCTGATCTTCAATGTGTTCCAGCAGCGCAATCGCGAGCGCATCAACTATGCGCTCAAGCTGCTGGATACCGAGCCCGACTGGACGCTCGACGAGAACTTCAATTTTGATCGCGAGCACGCACCCTGGCCGGCCACTCAGGCGGAGATGGATGAGCTCTGGCGTCTGCGCGTCAAGAACGATGCGATCTCGCTGATGCTGACCGGTAAGAGCTGGACCGACACGGTTGATCTGCTGCGAAAGCGCTACCAACGAGTGCTTTCGCGGCTCGATAAGATCTCGCCGGAAGACGTGTTTGAGTCGCTGATGAACGCCTATTGCGCGGTCTACGACCCGCACAGCAATTACTTCTCGCCGCGCAGTTCGGAGGAGTACCGCATCCAGATGAGCCTGAGCTATGAAGGCATCGGCGCTTCGCTGCAGCTCACCGACGACTATATAACCGTCACCAACATCCTGCCTGGTGGTCCTGCCGCGGTAGACGGCAGCCTGAAACCCAACGATCGCATTACCGGCGTCGGCCAGGGCCACGACGGGCCCATCACCGACGTGATCGGCTGGCGCCTCGATGATGTGGTACAGCAGATCCGCGGCAAGATCAGCACCATTGTGCGGCTGCAGATCCTGCCCGCCGGGGCAACTCCCGGAACCGCCGAGCGCACCCTCGAACTGACGCGCAACAAGGTCACGCTCGAAGGACAGGCGGCCAAGAAGGAAGTGCGGCAGATCACGCGCAACGGCCACACCTACAAGATCGGCATCATCACGGTGCCGAGCTTCTACAACGACATGGACGCGGCCAACGGCGGCGACGCCAACAACCGCAGCACCACGCACGACGTGCGCCGCCTGCTGCAGGCACTGGCCGCCGCCGGCGGAATCGATGCGCTGGTGCTCGACCTGCGAGGCGACGGCGGTGGTTACCTGCCGGAGGCGATCGGACTGACGCACCTGTTCATCAACCACGGGCCGGTGGTGCAGCTCAAAGACACCTCGGGTCAGCTCGAAGTGCTCGACGAACCCGATCCGGGGCAGGTGTATTCCGGTCCGCTCGCCGTATTGGTGGACCGCACCAGCGCCTCGGCGTCCGAGATTTTCTCCGGCGCGATCCAGGATTTCCATCGCGGCCTGATCATCGGCCAGACGACCTTCGGCAAGGGCACAGTCCAGAGCGTGATCCCGCTCGATCGTTGGTCATCGCGGCCGACCGAGGGACAGGTGACGGTGACGATCGGCAAGTTCTATCGCATTACCGGCGAAAGCACTCAGCTGCGTGGCGTCGTCCCCGATATCGCTCTGCCCTCCCCGATCAGCACTGAGGATGTCGGTGAAGGTGTGCTCGAACATGCGCTGCCGTGGGACCGCATCGCCTCGGTGCCGTTCCGCGCGCTGCTGCCCGAGCCAAGCCTGATGCAGGCGCTCACCGGGGAAGAGAGCGATCGCGCCATGCACAATGCGGATTACCAGTGGCTGCTGACGAGCTTGAATACGCTCGACACAGCGCGCAAGGAAAAGACCTTGTCGCTGAATCTGAAAAAGCGCCGCCAGGAGCGCGTGGCACAGGACCTGGCGCGACTGACACAGGAGAACGCGCGCCGCGGCGCCGACGGCCTGCCGCCGTGGAAGACGGTCGATGAGATCAGCATCAGCGATGAGCCGGATGTGATCCTGGCGCAGGCCAGCGACATCATGGCCGACGCCGTCGCGAACGATGCAAATCGCAACGCGCCGGCAGTCGCACAGCAATCCCCGGCCACAGCGAACCACTAGGCGCCCTAGCGCAGCAGTACGCGGAAGATCTCCCACAGATCGTCGGTCAGCACCTTTGAACCATCGACGCTGATGGCGAGACTCTCAGCCGTCGGCACGGTGTCACCAGCAGCGCGGTATTTCGCCAGCTCGCGCACCCGCTCCGAGCGCTGTTTGATTTCCTGTTGCACCGTGCCACGCTGCTGCAGCAACCCGCGTCCCTGCACGATTGCGGCCATGGTGGCCTCGCAGCGAGCACGATCGCCGTATTCGTCACGCGGCGGCTCGCGCCTGGAAGAGGCCGCGCGCGCCAGCTCCATCAATGGGGTGCGCGCCAGGCGCTCGACCAGCACCTGCGCGTAGGCGATCGCCGCCTGATTGATCGCGCGGCGCGCGTCGATCGACAGGCCGCCGAATTCCGGAGCCGGCTCGGCATCGAGTGCGTCGCGCGCGGCACGCGCGCTCTCCAGATCCTGCATGCACAGCATCGACTGCAGACTGGCGGTCTGCAGTCGCTGGCGTATGGTGCGGCGCTTGAAGAAATGCCAGAACTGGCGCAAAGCCCCAAGTTCCTGTTCCAGTAGCGCGACGGTATCGCGTGCCGCGACCGCCTTGTTTTCCGCTTCGCGTAATTTGGCTTCGATGCCCTGCCGGCGCCCGAACTGCTCGCGGTTATGCTCGGCGAAGAAGGCTTTGCGCTCACGATCTTCCTGCTGTGCGGCAAGCTCGGCGACGAACTGGGTGATGAGCGTGCGACCGAGATTCCACAGTTCGCGCAGCTGGTAGAACACCAGGGTTGGATAAGCGGTGTCGGGCTGGGACAGCCGACCCTCGAGCCCCTGCAGCATCTCCTGGACGCGCGCGGTGGCGCCCTCCTGCTGCTTGACGCGGTCCTTCAGTCGCTGCACTTCATCCTGCAGCGAAATGTGGGACTTCTTGAGTTCGGCGCGATTACGAAACAGGTGCAGCACGCGGTCGTCGTCGACCTCGAGCTTATTCGAATCCCCGCCGAGTCGCAGGAAACCCAGTTGTGAGATCAGCTTCATGAGTGGCGCCATGATGCGCACGGGCCACCGTCCGCGAGTCGTTGCTGAAAAAGCCTTAGATCGTGAACCTGTGGCCCCGCTCTGCGCAGTATTCCAGCCACTTATTTAGCATCATGTTGCGAGTCCAGCGCTGATGCAGTTCACGTTCCCCCTTAAGGAGGTCCCGCCGCCGAGTGTTATGTTCCTTCGGCTGCTGCTGCCGGAACTGTTCCGCCTCGAGCAGCCGCGCATCATGATACGCGCGCAACCTGAGGTCCGGCAGCCGCTCGAAGCGGCCGCTGTCACCCGACGGTAATAGGTAGGTGAGCGACAGCATGCTGGTATAGGGCATGTGCTCGAGCACCGCCAGACGCAGCTCACAGTCGCCATCGACGCGCGAAACCAGCGTACCGGACAAGCGCGTGGGATCGCCCGCCAGCTGCAGGAAGCGCAGATAGTTGCTCTCGTACAGGCTCATCAGCGCGACAAACCCCCGGGGGCGCGCCCGCCACGACACCTTGATGTCAGCTTCGCAGAGCATGCATCGACTATAGCATGTGGGGCTCTGCCTTAGCCGCCGCCCTGGCTTGAATTAGTGGCATGGTTCTCGAACCGCGCATCGCCCGCGGCGACCCAAGCTTCGCGCCTTCAGGGCTTGACGAACATGCGCTCACGGTAATAACGCAGTTCAGCGATGGATTCGTAAATGTCGGCACGCGCCAGGTGCGCCGACTGCTTGGAGTGACCGCTCGCCATCGATGGCATCCAGCGCCGTGCGAGCTCCTTGAGCGTGCTGACATCAAGATTGCGATAGTGGAAGAATCGCTCGAGCTCCGGCATCAGCCGCGCAAGAAAACGCCGGTCCTGGCAGATACCGTTACCGCACATCGGTGACAGGCCCGGTGGCACATGAGTGCTCAGGAACAACAAGGTCTGACGTTCGGCCTCGGTCACGGTCATGCGGCTGGCGCGCACCCGTGTTAGCAGCCCGGAACTGGCATGTTGACGTTGATTCCAGGCATCCATGCGTGCCAGGACCTCTTCCGGCTGCTGGATCACCAGGTCCGGCCCCTCGGCGACGACGTTCAGGTCGTTGTCGGTGAGCACCGTGGCAATCTCGATGATCTGATCGCTGTCCGGCATCAGCCCGGTCATCTCAAGGTCTATCCAGATCAGATACTCGTGATTCGCCATAGCGTCTCGTGACCGCGACAGTTAGGGCATCATAGCAAGGAATGTCGGTCGCCCGAGTCACTGTCACACATCGCCGCCTGCTGCATGTGCGCAGCGACGACGGTCGCGAAGCGGTGGCGCGCCCGGCACGCCGAGGCCTCTCGATCGTCTGCGGCGACTTCGTGCGCTGCGAGCTCGATCCGCGCCACGGCGAGCTCAACGTGGTCGGGGTCGAGCCGCGCGCCAGCGCCCTCTACCGCACCAATGCCCGCGGCGGCAGCGAGCTGATCGCCGCCAATCTGTCACTGCTGTTGGCGGTGGTCGCACCGCTGCCCCGGCCAGACTTCTTCGTGATCGATCGCTATCTGTGCGCAGCGCGCTGCGGCGGTCTGGCGGCGGCGGTGGTGTTGAACAAATCGGAACTGCCGATGGAGGCTGGCATCGAACAGGAATTGGCCACTTACGGCGCCGCCGGCTACCGCTGCCTGCGAATATCGGCGCACCAGCAGGAGCCGCTGGACGCGCTGCTGGCATGGCTGCCGCAACAGACGGCAATGCTGGTGGGCCAGTCCGGAGTCGGCAAGTCCTCGCTGCTGCGCCGGCTCGTACCCGAGAGCGAGGCGCCGATAGGCGAGCTGATTCGCGACGATGACGGTCGCCATACCACCACTGCGACCCGCTTGTATCAACTGCCAGGCGGCGGGGAGATCATCGACTCTCCGGGGGTGCGGGATTTCGCGCCGGCGATTGACCGCCTGGAACGCTCGGATCTCGGCTTTGCAGAGATCGAGCGGCTTGCGCCACAGTGCCGCTTTGCCGACTGCGGGCACATGCACGAACCCGACTGCGCCGTGCGAGCAGCCGTCGGCGGGGCAATGAGTGCGCGGCGTTATGAGAGCTATCGCCGCCTGCGCCGTCTGTACGAACGCTTGAGCGCCCAGCGGCTCGCGGCAAGCGATCGCCGACGGCGTTAAAACAGCAGGGCCTGCGCAGCCGGCGCTGCCGCTCCTGTGCGTGGCGTGAAGCCTACGTCAGTGCGTGGCGCCCCGCCATCGCGTGCGCCAGCGTACCGCCATCGACGTACTCGAGCTCACCGCCCACCGGCACGCCGTGCGCAATGCGGCTCGCCGCTACACCGTGTGCGCGCACCAGTTCTGAGAAGAAGTGCGCCGTGGCCTCGCCTTCGACCGTCGGGTTGGTCGCCAGAATGACCTCTGTCACACCACCACCCTCGAGCAGCGCTTCGAACTCACGTACGCCGAGCTCTTCGGGACCGACCCCATCGAGCGGCGAGAGATGTCCCATCAGCACGAAGTATTGACCGCGATAGCCGCCGGCCTGCTCGATCGCGACCACGTCGGCCGGCGATTCGACCAGGCAGATCTGCGAGCGATCGCGCTGTGGGTTGGCGCATATCGCGCACAGCGCTCCCTCGGTCAACATGCGACATCGGCCGCAGCGCACCACCGCATCGAGCGATGTATTAAGCGAATTGGCGAGTGCGCGCGCCGAGACACGGCCGTTTTGCAGCAGATGAAACGCCATGCGCTGCGCGCTTTTCGGCCCCACCCCGGGCAGCGTGCGCAGCGCCTCGATCAGGGCGGCCAGTGCAGGCGAATGCTTCATCGTCGACCTGTCGCAGCGGCTAAAACGGCAGCTTGACGCCCGGCGGTAACGACAAGCCGCCCATCGCCGCCGACAACTTGGCTTGCGAGGCCGCCTCAAGCCGATGCACCGCATCGTTGATCGCCGCGGCGATGAGGTCCTCGAGCATTTCCCGATCCTCACCGATGATCGACGGCTCGATCTGCACGCGCTTGACCTCGTGGCGGCCGGTCATCACCACCTTGACCATGCCGCCACCGGACTCGCCGGTGACCTCGAGACCGGCGATTTCGGCCTGCGCCTTCTGCATATTGGCCTGCAGCGCCTGCGCCTGTTTGACGAACTGGTTCATGTTAGTCACGAATACCTCACTCGTTCGGTTCAGCGGGCCGCACCGATTCCGGCAGCACGCTGGCGCCAAAGCGCTCTTTCAAGGTTGTCACCAGGGGATCGGCTTCGAACGCCATCTGCGCCTGCGAGCGCCGCTGCGCCTCGACCCGCTCGGTGACGCGTGCCGGCGTTTCGTGCGCATCATCGCGCAGTTCGATCTGCAGCCGCACCGCGCTGCCGAAATAGCGCGACAGCGCCTGTGCGAGCTTATCCTCGAGCGCGCGGGTGCGCATCGAAGCGCGACGGGAATCAAGCGCCAGTCGCACGATGTCAGCCTCGCGCCCGAGCAGCGCGCAATTTCTGGCCAGCTCGCGCTGTGCCCCCTGCAATTCCAGCGCCGCGATAATTGCTGCCCAATCGAGTGCGGCGGGCAGCGGCGAAGCGGCCGGCGCGGCCGAGGCCGCCGACGCGCTCGTCAACCCGGCATCGGGCGCGGCAGGGGTCAGAGCAGCCACGGCCGTTGCAGTCGAAGTCGCCGCGCCGCTGGCTGCGCCAGATGCCGGCAGTGGTGCCGGGCCGGGCCGTGCGGACGCCGGGGCCGGTGCAACGGCCACCGCGCCGGCCGCGGATGCCGGGCGGAAGGCCAGCATGCGGATCAGCGTCATGCGAAAGCCGGTCCTGGCGTCGGGCGCCAGCGCCAGATCACGCCGCCCCAGGATGGCCGTCTGGTAATACAGCTGCAGATCCTCGGCGGCAAGCTGCCCCGCCAGACGCGCCAGCAATTCCTCCGGGTGCAGCTCATCGCCCTCATAGCCGGGCACCAGTTGCTTGAGCGCAATGCGCTCGAGTAGCGCCGCGAGTTGGTCGAGCAGCTGCGCGTAGTCGGGCGAGCGCTCATCGAGCGAGCGAGCGTAATCGAGCAGCGCGGCGGCATCTGCGGCCGCCAGAAGCTCGACCACGCGCTGCACGTGCTCACGCTCCACCGTGCCGAGCATCGCGCGCGCATCTGCCTCCACTGCCTTGCCATCGCCGAAAGCCAGCAACTGATCCAGCAGCGACAACGCGTCGCGCAGACTGCCATCGCCGGCCTGGGCCAGCAGCTGCACCGCCGCCGCTTCGAACTCGATTTGCTCCGCCTGCAGAATATGCGTCAAGCGGGAAGCGATCAGCGCCACCGACAGGCGCTTGAGATTGAACTGCAGACAACGCGACAACACCGTCACCGGCAGCTTCTGCGGATCGGTGGTCGCGAGCAGGAACTTCACGTGCGGCGGCGGCTCTTCCAGCGTCTTGAGCAGCGCGTTGAACGAATGCGTAGACAGCATGTGGACTTCGTCGATCAGATAGATCTTGTAGCGGCTGCGGGTGGGGGCGTACTGCACGTTATCGAGCAGTTCACGCGTGTCGTCGACCCGGGTACGCGAGGCCGCATCGACCTCGATCAGATCCACGCTGCGGCCGGCATCGATCTCGCGGCAGCTGGCGCAGGCGCCGCAAGGCGTCGCACTCACGCCGCATTCGCAATTGAGGCACTTGGCCAGAATGCGCGCCACGGTGGTTTTGCCCACGCCACGAGTGCCGGCGAACAAAAACGCATGGTGCACACGCCCGCTCGTCAGCGAGTTGGCGAGCGCGCGCAGTACGTGCTCCTGCCCGGTCATCTCGTCAAAGCTGCGCGGCCGCCATTTGCGAGCCAGTGCGGTGTAAGCGGTCATTCAATTCCAAAGAGTCAAAAGGACAAGCGGGAGGTGATCCGCACCAGTCTAAGCTTCGGCACCCGACCGCTCCGTTACCGCTGCTCCCTTCCGGGCCTGACGGGGTTCACGGTAAGTCGTCGCGAAGGAACCGGCGCGGATCACCGTGGACC
>Ga0209006_10004486_pt1 | contig 12673 bp, 14 predicted proteins | sample JacPin_JW_Ref_O2_FD_188567 | JGI IMG/M metagenome (GOLD analysis project Ga0209006, IMG submission 188567) | Forest soil microbial communities from Algoma, Ontario, Canada - Jack Pine, Ontario site 1_JW_Ref_O2 (SPAdes) (version 2) | ecosystem: Environmental > Terrestrial > Soil > Boreal...
ACCAACCCATTAAAGAAACTATCTTCATCAACCCATCCCTCATCATTCCTGCCTCTCTCCTCCCTCCATTGGCAGATGAAGATCCAGAAACCGACAGGAAGAACCTGAAGCTCACGACGAACCACGGGCATATCGATGTCGAGATACATCTCCACTCAGACTCAGAAACAGACCCAGGCTCAAGCAACAAACCACAGGTGAAGCAGCCAGTGACGTTGGTCATCCATTCACATTGGGGTTCCGTCAACGCCAAGATGGTACATTTCAAGTTCCCTTAACGGAGTGTGTGTGTGTGCGCTAAAAGACTCCGTTTTGTTCTCCCCCCCCCCAGCATGCTCCCGATCGTGCTTCTCGTTCGCCCTTTCAGCTAACCGTCACAGCTTTACACCGAGGTCTCACCCTCCACCTCCCACGATCCTTCCGCGGCCCTTTGACAATAACTGCTGTCCACCGCTCCCCTGCGCTTTCTGATCAACTCTGTGAGGACGTCACCATCTTCGGCGAAGTCAAATCTACGCGCAGGTGCTTCGTGGGCGATTTTTCGGGCTGGGACGAGAGGAAAGATGGATGGCAGGGTGACGAGGTGACTGTATATTCGGAGACGGGTAAGATAAGACTGCAGTATGTTGACGAAGTTGTACCACCGGACCTGAAAGGCAAGGGGTTCCTGGCTCGTCTTATGGGTTTATAGAACACTGAATATGGTTAACATTTGTGGGACATTCCATGTATCTTCTCTAACGCAGCAAAATAGTTGGACCATTAAAGATCGGACAGTTGGGATATCAGACTGAGAAACGGAGACGGAGTCAGCCAACGGGATCAGCAACACGAACGGTCAAACGCTTCAATCTGTACATTTCACCAAACTCGCAACACTCGACCTTCTTCCTCCCACCGACGTAGACTTTATCAATTCATCACCAATGGAAGAATCCGGTCCGGATATCCGACGATTCACGTGATAATTATGTAATTATCATTCCGAATCTCCAGCGGTATTACCCGAACCAATATTTGTAAACTGATTGAAAACGGATGTGGCTCCCCTAATCTTTCGCTTCTTCTTCCACCATGTCTAACGTATTCGTAAGTTTCCTCAACCCTCACACCACAACATCCACATATCATCCACAATAAATCACTTTTTTTCATATCACACTTCCTATCTATCACTTCAATGACCCCTTTTACTCTATCAGTTTGACATCAACATCGGCAGCAGTCCTGCTGGTCGTATCGAGTTCAAGCTCTACGATGATATAGTGCCCAGTACCGCCAGGAACTTCAGAGAACTCTGTACTGGCCAGAACGGGTTTGGCTACAAGGGATCCAGTTTCCATCGTGTCATCCCCGATTTCATGCTTCAAGGTGGCGATTTCACCGCTGGGAACGGAACTGGGGGTAGATCCATCTACGGGGAAAAATTTGCTGGTACGTCACTATTTTTTGCTGATGGATGATGATTCATTCGAACGTTTCGATTCAGATGAAAACTTTGTGTACAAACACTCCAAGCCAGGCCTCCTTTCGATGGCCAACTCTGGTCCCGGCACCAACGGCTCTCAGTTCTTCGTTACCACTGTCGTCACCTCCTGGCTTGACGGGAAGCACGTTGTCTTTGGTAAATCATGCTGGTCTGGGTCCGAATCCAAACGTTTCTCACTTCTGTTTTCGTTGAATAGGGGAAGTTGTGGATGGGATGGACGTTGTAAAAGCAATCGAGAAGCGTGGGTCATCGTCTGGAAAAACCTCCGCCACGATCACCATTGTGGATTGCGGAACCGTCTGAACTCAAGAAGACAAGTCAGAAAATAAAGAGGTTTATGTTGTAAGTTAACCTTATGATTGGCGTGTATTTCTACATGTACTTTTTATCAAGTTGTGTGCCATGATTATGTACATTTCCTCGTGTACGTACACATCGTGGCCAAGCCAGAAAGTATGTTCAGCAGAAGGCACTGAAATTAAGGTTAAACTCGGGTTCCCAAAATTGGAATGTCTCCATCGAAAACATTCGCCTCTCCTCCCCAAGCGTAATGACTGGTCTCTGTCGTTGACGCGTGGCTTTGAAGCCTTGAAGAGCCGTAGAGGGAATGGCCACGAGCCTGGGCGACAGTAAAGATCCTTTACAAATCCAGCCGTGACTGGACTTGCGATTCCCATCTTGCAATTATTTAAACTTCAAGCTTCAACACGTACGTTCCAACACATGGTGATTGGGCTCACGATGCCGGTATCATAAACGCATACTTAGTCTGCTCCTCTAATAACGTGTATTTCCACAGCCATCATGGAGACTGACCCACTGTTACTTCCTCTACCTTCATCGGCCGGTAAACAGAACTTTCTGGAGGATGTTTCTTTGAGCGTAAACGACGAACTAGACGGCAAGATATCAACGATTAGTATTTGTCTCTTTGTATTTTGGCTCATTCCCAGGTGGCAGTTCGAAATGGCGAGGCCTTTGACGACGTCCCCCATGGAAAGAGACAGCTAGGTGAGAGATCTCCACAGTAATCAATGCGCTATTTGGCTCATAGTTATTGATTTCCGACCTTGATTCTTTCTAGGGCTTGTCAGCGCCGTCTTCCTGATATTTAACAGAGTTATTGGGACCGGGTTTGTACGGGGTCCTCAGTCCTTGAACATTCTCATCTAATCTGGCAGATGCCATGCTTCTCATTCATGTCGGTGCCCGTGAAAAGTATCTACGCTACTCCCAGCATTATACTCCGCTCCTCCGGCAGCGTCGGCGTTGCTTTACTCATGTGGTTGCTCGGAGCTCTAATAGCCGCGGCTGGTACGGCGGTCTATGTGGAGCTTGGGACGGTAAGAGGTCTTCACCGGTATGATCCCCTTCACGACATGTTGAATCAAGTAGGGCATGCCACGGAACGGTGGCGAGAAGAATTATCTCGAGTTCATGTACAGACGACCGAAATTTCTTACCACTTGCATTTTCACATTTTATGCTGTGATCATTGTCAGTCCATTATACAATCTTACATGGCTTTGTTCTTTATAACATCTTATATAGGGAGCCGGGGCTGCCAACAGCGTGGTATTCGGCGAATGTGCGTCGTCTTTCCCCCCCCCAATTCAAGTGCCTTACTCTGATACACGGACCCCTCATAGATGTCATCAATTCTCTCTCTATGGAACCTACGAGATACAACGTACGCTTGGCCGCATTGTTGTGCCTTACGTTTACTTTTCTCCTCCATGGAACGATGTTGAAATGGGGCGTGCGGGTTCAAAACGCACTGGGTGTCTTCAAGTTCCTCATTCTCAGTGCAATCGCTATATCCGGCATCTTATCCTTGCTGGGTGTACCTGCATTTGCCACGAAAGAAGGTTACGAGAAATCGAAGAATTTTGAATGGGACCAGATGTGGGAAGGCAGTGGAACGGGCGCGAACGCATTTGTTACGGGCTTGTATAACGTTATATGGTAAGTGTCTCCTTTTTGTGACTGGCTTTGTGACCGCTCAAACGGTTTTAGGTCCTTCATTGGTTATTCCAATGCCAACTATGCGTTAGCTGAGGTCCGTGATCCCGTACGTACCCTCAAACGTGCGGCTCCCATAGCCATGTCTGCGGTGACAATCGTGTACCTCCTCGTCAATATTGCCTACTTTGGGGTAGTGTCGAAGGCCGATATCGTAGAAAGCCGTCGGATAGTAGCGTATGGCAGTCGTTTCTCATTAACGTATTGTGGAATCTCAGTTTTTTTTCTTTCTTTTGTTAGGGCTCTCTTCTTCAGGAACTTATTCGGTGCGGCTACTGAAAAGGTGCGTATTTTTTTGTTGTCTGTTCGCAATATGTTCAGTTGTAGTGCATAGACTCTGAGTGTATTCATCGCGTTATCCCTTTTGGGAAATATCCTTGCTGCCCAATTTTCACAAGGGCGAGGTCAGATTGAACACAATAGCACGGCAACGCTGATATTTATGCAGTTTCGTTTCTGAAGTTATACAAGAACTAGGTCGTGAAGGGCTACTACCGTTCTCTTGGTTTTTTGCAAGCAATCGACCGTTCAACGCGCCAATGTCAGGTCTCTTTACGCTATACACGATGGCTACCATTTCCCTATTATCTTTACCCCCTGGTGATGCATTTATGTTCTTGGTGAACGGTAAGCAAAGGGTCGCGGGTCAGATGGGATATTAATATTACTGACATGTTGACTACTAGTGGCGTCTTACTCTCTGGCAGTGATCAATACGCTTGTTTCGATAGGTCTCCTCCTTTTACACACCCGATTGTATCGAACTTGGGGATGGAAACCACCTTTCCGTGCACCTAGAATTGTAGTTGGTTTCTTTACTTTGTCGAACTTATTTCTGGTATTAGTTCCAGTTATTCCTCCTTCAACTGGATCTAGGGTATACGAGTATCTTCCATATTGGGTGAGTTACATAATTACTTTCATTTAAATCACGTGTAACTAACTGACTTTGAATCTTAAAATCGAAGTCACACATGGTCGTGTCAATGTCAATTTCACTCATCGGTCTCACTTACTGGTGTATCTGGTGTATCTGGTTACCTCGCATAAATGGCTATAAATTAGAGAGGAAATGGGTATCACAACCAGACGGTATATCTCGTTATGTCTTTCAATCATCTAAACTGTAGTACTTTGCCTTGAATTTCACACGTGCTCATCTCCGAAGGGACGCGATTAATTGTTCGATCCGCGTTTACGGGATGTGCATCTACTTACACAACGCCACACCACGACTCGGCGATTGCTTTCTTTCCTGTCATCCTTTCACCTATATCCTCCTCGTTGAGGGCATGATCCCCCCACTCCTGATTTACACATGGACAGTCAATTGGCTCGAAGTTGGCAGTATGCCATGCATGGTCATATCAACCGAAGTGTGCAATCTTGTTATCCTATCATCACACGAAAAGGATCCTATCCATTTTTTTTGCAGTAGGCGCATTGGCGCTGCTTTTGTGGGATCATCGTACGTTGCTCACATCTGTTGGTCGTTTTTGTTCCAACTGTTGATGTCCTTTACCAGTTTTGACGTTGGAGGACGAGGTGTGTTGACCCATTCTGCCACGTCTACACCGTTTTTTCATCCAACTTCTGTTGGTCAGCGCGAGTTATTTTGGGTGGGCACGGTCATACAAGTTCCTTCCATTTTCGTAAGACTAAAATAACGCTATTACAGAACAAACCGTTCACTGTAGCAACGATCTTGTTTATTTGGGCAAGTCCTTCTATCACTCGTGTCGTGGTCTCTTTTTATTACCTTGCTTGGGTCACCAGAGTCGGTATACAGGCCTGATAGTCACAATGTAAGTCGTAAGCATTCAACCTCGGATTTCACAAGAGTGACACATAGCACAGTTTTGGAGCCGTCGGTGAGTAAGGATCACATGTTGAATGACATACCGTCTCCTTGACGTCGAGAACATATTCCAGTGGCTACATTATTTACAGTTACCCCATCTGTAAGTTCCTTGTCACAGTATGTATTCCTCACTGACGTTTCATGTTTAGTTGTTCGTCTGTTTGTTAATTTCCCTGGTACAACTGATCCTCTTGGCTGTCATTTTCCTTGTAGATGTATGTTTACCTGCATGGTTCCTTTCGCATCCATTCTTGACATTTTCTGACAGGTTGGAATTGGTTCCGAATCGAAGGGTGGCTTGGAATATCCTCTTCTTGGTCGGTTGAAAGTACAATCACCCGTTCATTTCGCAATTTATGTCCAGTCGCTTAAGTTGACCACTCATAGTTATACTTCAACTCCGGATTTATGCTCTTTACGATCGCTCCCCCAAGATCGCGCTCCTCATGGGTACAGCGTTCTTCGTCCAAATATCATGTCTCGTTATCATTCTGTCGCTTGGTACCATCCGAATTCAGAGTATGTCGTTGCTCGCCCTCCAAACAGATCTCCTTGCTCACTAGCACATTGCCTATGCAGTCGTTGCAGAAACTCTGGGAAACTTGGCGAACTGCAGAGCCCTCTATGTCCCCCATTGGCTCTGGTTGTTTTGGGTAGTCTTTCTCAGTTTCGAATGTCTCCTGTGTTACTTGGCGATCTTCAAAGCCTGCGAGCGTGTCAAGTCAACTGGACACATGCCCTTCAGTCCGAGGAATTTAAGAAACATCCTTCTACGCGACTCTGTCCTATATTATGTCTTGTGAGTTTCTCTGAATAGTGCTTGCTTTTTAGTCATTGATGATTGTCCGCAGGATAGTCATCGTTTACTCCATCAATCTTGTTTTCTGGGTCAAAGAACTAGTTAAGAGCACTTCCTTCTCTTTCAAGTTTCCTTCACCGCTGAACTTCTTCAAACGCCCTACATAGCCGGATTCTCTAGACCTTGTCACTGGTTTTGCCGTAGCCGTCCCTTGCGTGATGGGGAGCCGTCTAATGATTAATGTGCGGAGTGCACACTACAAACCAAGGACGGATAGTTCGCTCACTCTGTCAGAAATCTCACTCGATATCCCCGAGATTAACACCCCCCAGGAATCAATGGAGCTCATGGCGACATCATACTTGCCTTTTAATTGATTGTATTTACTTGTCGGTATGGTAATGTGATTTAGACTCTACATAAATGCGAATGGATACAGGGAATCCTGTCTTGGACAATATCAAATAAAACATAGCAAGCCTCATTGCGCGTGGTAGGAGTTGAGTTCAGGGTCCCAGACAGTCAGCTCGATCACGTTCCCACAGATCGGCGATCCGCGGTGGGCGCATCCTCACATGTCCGCTTGTCAATTCCCACAGTGACCGCTACATCCCGCTAGTCCTCTGGGAAAGCTGAGCGCTCGCACCAGGCTCCATAGGCCCGTGGACTCATGGGGACCACTACCGCGATAGGGAATACGAAAGACTTGCTCTCGAGAAGGCTGGATCGCAGGGTTCCGGCGAAAGGCAGCTTCGTAGTTTTGGTTAAGGTTACAGGTGTGGTCGAAATGGTATATACCGTACAAGTATTTTACGATCCAGCCATCCTACACAGTGCTCGTCGGCTCTGCAGATATATGTACCATTGGTTCTTTTCCAGGATCTTGTGTATCTTGTGAAGTTTTAGTGTCCGGATCCACCACGAAATCCATGTCAATGGCTACCTCCTTGACAAATGCCGCTATTCCTTGTTGTTCGGTTTCCTCTTGTAAGTGAGGGAACTGCTTGTTAATTTCGGTTCTGAGCTTGTCACGGAGAAGGAGGCCCATCATGCCAAATGGAGAGACAGATCTGCCACCTAGGTAAGTGTCAGCGAAACTGCCAGGTCCCTCAAAATAAAAGGCGTTGCCTCACCAATAACAGTATCTATGAGCCCTCGCCCAAAAATGAAGGCGAAGATACCATCGATGAGAGTAAAAATGCCTCCAACAGTGCCCATGACTTGTAGCGCTCCCTTGAGGCCCGTTTCTATCTGCTGCTTGATATATGTTGATTGGATCGCATTCCAGTAGAATACGGTGCTACCAGCATTATTGGGGAACGTGGACTCTGTTGATAAATAACTTGAACGGTCGTAAACAGAAATTAGAACGGGACCATGTACCTGCTGTCAATCCCATCCACACATTCTTCCCGAAAGTAAACTGCATCGCCGTATAAACAACATCGACAGATCCGTTTGGAGTCAGAAGCAGTGGAGGCGTAAATTGTAGTTGTGTAACAAGGTTGCTATTTTTGATAAAGGTATTGTCGTTCTTAAACGCGTTGAGGAGTATCCACAAGGATAGAACGGAAGAGTCGGACGAGGTAACAGTGAAGTTCGGAAATGACGGGGGAATATAATCACAACTCCACGTGGAAAATGGAAGAGGAACGTCTAAGATGGACACGTTGCCAGTCGGGCCAGTGGTGCAACCTGTATGGTGGTGACTGGTACTCAGCATTTGTGCAGAAGAGTAAGAATAAGGCAAACGGACCAGCACCACCTATCGTTGCTGAAAAGCTGGAAGGAGCTGTTCCATCAAGCACAGAAGCCTGAAAAACAAATAAACAACCGATGATCGTACAGGCAACGCTGAAGTCCTCACCGCGACAACCGTAAATGTACTATACGAGTCTGCGACACTGAATGAAGGCCAAGATATGAGGGTATTGGTAAAAGACCACCCCGCTTGTGGGATCAACACCAAAGAGTAGATCGCAAAAACCACTAGGCCTGCGCAGCAATATATAGTAACGCATCCGCGTGTAATTCCCAACGCTGCAGGCTCGAAGCTGTCACGCTTTATGATGAGCGACAAAAGCATTAATGGAAGGAATGAACATCGGAGGCTTACGAATGTTTGCGGAAAACGGTGTGCTTGAATGCACAACCGCAAAAATCATTGAAAAAATCATCACGCTCGGCTGGCATTCTGTGGGTTCCAATAAAAAAAGATAAAAATCCTCTTCCGCCAGTGGATGGCGGTTTCTTATTGCCCCGCCTGACCCGTTTAAAGCAAGCCAACACAGAAAGGAGGAGATAGAATAAAACAGGCGCAAATGATACGACTAAGGCCACCCCTAACCAAGGATTGAACAGGATGAACGGAACATCAAGATTGACGTCGAGGAATTGCACTGTTTTAAGACGTGTCCGTCAGGGTACGAAAGTATCATAGTGGCACCAGAAATCAACTCACGAACGAAGAATATCACGAAGGCCGACATCATGACAAATTCCTGGAACCAATAAATGCCAGGTTGTGTCCTGCGAAAGATGGACCAGTCCCTGTGATGGATTTCACTAAGAATACCCGGCCTCAGCGAGAGTTGGTATACACGGACCTGATGAACCAAATGCCGAAAAAGACGATGTAGACACCGATATTGGTAGAATAGGATTCGTCGTCCAAAAAAAAGGAGACTATATATAGCACCAGCATTGGTAGAAATACCATCGCAAGAAAAGCGTGAAAGAGCATAGAATGTACTAGAAATTTATCCGCCATGTTGTACTGACGACGAGAAGGGCAGTGGATTCTGAGGTAGGGGGAGGACAGAGGGGAGTAAGCGACATGAGGCACTATATAAGAGTTCAGTCGGTAGAACTACAGTCAGGGAATGAAATATAACTCGATGTGGGCAAGTTGTCTTCAAAGAGGATTGTTGATCGGTATTCGATCAGGATAAGCGCCCGGGAGATGCCGAACCACAATTTTACAGCACGCTGTGAAAGGTACAAGGGTACGATCGGCTTGGCTCTTTCCTTTGGGAAAGATGCAGAATCGATGGCTGGTCAGGTGCCATCACCAACAACATTTTGACCTTCGTGTGGGTCCCTGGCGTCGTGCTGGAAAGTAAAAGGTGTTCGTCTTCATCACCTTGATCATTCAATTACGTATTCGACCATCAACACCTGTATTCGACCACTCAACACCTGTATACGACCATCAACACCATTAATTTCCGAGAGCTGAAGTTACATTTGTCAGGTCGGCGGTGTTGTCTTTTTGATCCTTGCAGAGCGCCCGGGGAATACAGCGCTGGCCGAGATCGCCAAGGTTATCGTAAAGTACACATGGATCTGGCGTTTCTATTCCATAAGTCGGAATACACGAGTTCACAATATCCTATATACTTACAATTAATTAGGGTACAAACATATTGAAGAGAGCGTTTACCTGAAGCTGGCGCTTGGACTCCTGAGATGCAGGACCTATTACCAACCCGAAACGAGCAACCGGAGATATACGATCGCGACTGTGTAAATAACGATCTAAACATACAAGAGGCGGAGTAAGACTGGAGGCTTCGAGACCCTGCAGGTGATGCGAATAAGAGTAACTTATTTCTGCGTAACTTGCAGTAAGGCTGGATTAACCGATTTGCTCGTACGCCACAAGCGCTCATGTATCTGTTGAGATCCTGGTACATTTGCACCATTTCCAGGACATATCAAACATATTCGATACGCCATTGCGACTTCTACCTCTTAGGGTAACCTCGCCTCCGAGAGCTGCATTATCGTTCCTTCGATGTATCCGGTATCCTGACGAGTAAGGACTACGAATACGACGCAGGGAACACCCTGGTCAAAAAATGACTATTCATCCTTAATGCCGAGACAAATGGCCGGATGAAGGGGACACAAGATTCCTGCCTAGATACAGATGGGAACTCAGCGTCACTTCCCGACCTGGTGATGCTGATGATGGGATGTATTGGGACTAAAAAATGAGTGGACGTTACGATACACCATTGCGTAGACGGATAAGAGATCGGACGGGTAGGGGTTTGGACCTGGAGCGATGCGTACTGTACGACTCTTTACGCATATTCAAGTTGCGGCTTTGTAATCGTCAGGTTTCAACAGAGCCAAACAACGTTTTGAAAAACCTTCACCGAGAAGAGGCACCGACATCTACGACTCCAGTATCTCAAGAACGCATTCCACGAAAGTGAGTATGTTACCAATGGTCTCGTATCAAACCTCTGGTGTACGATATATGGCATAAAATGCATGTTCACTTGATGGATTCATGAGTGTGATGCGGATGAACCATGGGCGAAAGATTACAAACATGCTTATGTGCTACTTTAGATGGGCTTGCAAGAATACCAGGTCGTAGGCCGCCATTTACCTACCGATTCCGATCCCACCCCAAAAATATACCGGATGCGCATCTTTGCGCCTAATGAGGTGGTCGCAAAGTCCCGGTTTTGGTACTTCCTGCGGTAGGTCTTACATACTTCACGAGCCCACTGCAACTGACGTCGCCTTTAGGCAACTAAAAAAGGTCAAGAAGGCGAATGGCGAAATCATTGGTGTCAACGTTGTGTGTATTTGCATATGCCTTTGCAGCCGTTCAAGTGGCAGGCGGTATGGCAACGCTAACGGTTGTATCTGGGTTAATTGTTCTAGATACACGAGAAGAAACCCTTGAAGGTCAAAAACTTCGGCATCTGGCTCCGGTATGACTCCCGGTCTGGTACACATAATATGTACAAAGAATTCAGAGACCTCACCCGTGCGGATGCTGTAAAGAGTCTTTACCAGGACATGGCTGCGAGACATCGTGCCCGTTTTAGGTCCATCCATGTATGTCCTTTTTCTTAAGAATGGTGTCCTACTTCTAGGTACCGCTCTGCCTTGCGTCACTTACTAACAGTTCGGCGCAGATTCTTCGGGTGGTGGAGATCGAAAAGTCTGAAGACGTTCGCAGACCATACATCAAACAACTCATGGTCCCAAATCTCAAGTTCCCTCTACCCCATCGTGTGTCGAAAGTCCGCTCGACGTTTGTCGCTAAACGCCCGTCTACATTCTAAATGTACTTGGGCCTCGGTTGGCTTGAAGACGTACGACACAGTTTCGGCAGTATGTACATGTGTCACGTAGCTATTTGTTGAACGACATCAGTCTCGCTATGTCCTTGTTCTAGTGTCCAGTGGCGACCAAAAAATGTCAGAGACGCTTTCGGCTAAGTGGATCGAACAGGGATTGTTGGACTACATACAAACGAACGGAGCTTTTTGATACTTGAGACAAACCTGAGCCAGATAGGGAGTCACTTGGTGCCACCTTGGCGAAGATCAATCCTTCCTATACAGTGAAATGCGTCAGATTTGTTGTTGTGAGTAAGGGTCGATCGTGACGGACCTACGACTTCCACAACAATTGAAAGTGGTTATCGATAGCAGCAACACCGATGTCCAGATCATAACACAAGCCGCAAGCGTCATCCATGGGGCAGCACCCCAGAACACGACAAACTGTCCGTTATCGACCCTATTCTTAGCAATGCTAACAGTCGCCACGTCTGCCGCAAACGCAATCGTAACTAATATAGCGTTCCAGAATGCGACTGTCAGGGCAGTCGGAGACCACACGCGGCGGGCGATGAATAGCGACAAGATGGCGCAAATGAAGGAGAACCCTACGCAAAACGGGTGGAGAGTGAAAATGGATTGTAAGGGTGGGTCGAACATATCAAGGACGGTGAACGGAAGCCCGTCACTGTTTATAACGTCCAGTGGGACCGAATAATGTAGCTGGGGTCCATAGCAATTCTTTTGGCCCACAAGACTGTACACTGGTAAATGGTATTGACAGCATGATATGTGCGGAGCTCACTTCAGGTCACAAAAGCCAAAGAGACCGAAATTGAGATTACTTCCAACGTCGGCCTGTGGCACATAGGGTATAATGAAGACTGCCAGATGTGTTGAATCATGCATGCCTGCTCTGGGAGCTGGAAAACATACTTACGGTAGATGCTAGGGATGACCAGACCAGACAAGGACACCAATAAAAGTAGCACGAAGGCCGCAAGATTGAGAACGACCGAGCAGAAAGAGATAAAAACAGGCATTGAAAACCGCGGTGTGGGGGATTCAAATCAAGTTCTGTTGCACTTCTTGAATGCCGGCCGTGAGTAAGGCAACGAATGATCGGCCGCCGTGTCCACTGCCCCGTCTTCCAATTCGAGCTTCTGCCGCCCAGATCATCCCAGGGACACTCTTGGTTTACTGGGCTGAAGTGAAAATGAAGTGTCTTTTTTTCCAACCCATGACAAGTATGACAAGTATATGGACCGGTGAGTGAATGGTGACCAGTGACCCGTGAAAAAAAAGCTGTGTATGGTGGAATGTGAGCCGAATGAGTGTGTAGTACTGAGCATTATTTACAGACTTAACTCTGAATACTTTCGTGATGGAAATAGTCCCTCCCTAATGGCAGG